>Ga0209417_1001699_pt1 | contig 38969 bp, 42 predicted proteins | sample RifGroF2_FD_184002 | JGI IMG/M metagenome (GOLD analysis project Ga0209417, IMG submission 184002) | Groundwater microbial communities from Rifle, Colorado, USA - Groundwater F2 (SPAdes) (version 2) | ecosystem: Environmental > Aquatic > Deep subsurface > Groundwater | place: Rifle, Colorado... | reverse complement strand
AGGTTCATTAGATATATCTAAAGGTCTCAGAGCATCCAACTTCACCCAAACAGGATCAGGAATCAACTACTTCGCTGGGAATGTGGGGATAGGCAGTGTAATGCCGGGATACAGAATAGATGTTCAAGGAACTACTTTAACTAATGGTATTAGAAGCGATATGGGTTTTGATATAGATCCCGTCACTAGACCTACGTTTGGCAATGGCAATGTGACCTTGGCTTCTGGTGGCTCAAATCTTGGCATAGGAGTTTACAAATATTCCATTACTTTTACTACGGCAATTGGAGAAACGGATGTCTCCGCCGATGGCACAATTACAACTGATAGTTCAAATAGAAAGGTTACCGTCACATTGCCTATTTCCACTGACCCTAGAGTTACTGGAAGAAAAATATATAGATCAATTGTTGATGGAGCTACCTATAACTCAAAATTAGTGATCGCAATAGCCAATAATACAGATGCTACGTACCTAGATGATGTAGCAGATGGAAGTATGACTGGAGGCACTGCTTATTTTAGATCAAATACAACTTCTGGATATATAACACTTAGCGGTTCTTCTATTATGAATGTTACTCCCAATATAAGTGGCAATACATTCTTTGGATATGCAGTTGGTAATTCAACTTTAAGTCAGGGTAGAAATGTTGCTTTTGGCTCTGGAATTATGACTGGCATTACCTCCGGTAATTCTAACGTTGCCGTGGGTAATGCGACCATGAGTTCCATCACAACTGGTGGTTATAATATCGCCATGGGCTATGGAGCTGCAGCACAGGGTACGTCCGCAAGTTATAATGTGGCCCTGGGTCATGATGCTGGCATCTATAACGTCATAGGAGGTAGTAACGTACACATTGGATATGTGTCTGGTTTTGGCTCTACTGGTGTTAGTCAAGACAAGTCAACTGGTGTAGGTGCATATACCAACTACATTGGGACATCTAATGCGATACATGTAGGATATCTTGCCGGGAGATACGAGACTGCCAGCAACAAGTTAATAATAGATTCCTTGGATAGAGGTACTGAAGCGGCCTCAAGGACAAGTGCTTTGTTGTACGGTGTTTTCAGCGCAACTCCATCTAGCCAGATTTTGGCCTTAGGTGGTGGCGGCAACGTCGGTATCGGCAACATCTCCCCAGACTCTAAACTAGATATAACAGGTAACATCCTAGCTTCATCTTCAGGTAATGTAGATCTAACATTAAAATCTACCACCAGTGAAGATTCTAACTTTACCTTCAGATCTGTAGGAGCATCAGATAGACTAGATATCCTAGGTTCTGCCTCCCAATCCTACCTCTCTATCCTTAAAGGAGGCAATGTTGGTATAGGGACGACGGCGCCGGCAAATAAATTTGAAGTTTCTTCCTCTGGCGGAGCATATACTGGTATGGGATTAAGACTAACCAGTGCAGGTAGTTACGCAGGTATAGATTTTAATAGTCCATCTGGATTAGTTGGACAGTTTATTCTATCTGGATCAACTTTCTCTTCTGGAGCTTTTGGTGGTAATGAATTAGTTCTTGCCAATGAATTAGCATCTGGGACCCTGCACTTAGCAGCAATCGGTACGAGCGGGATAATAAAGTTTACCACTGGTGGAAATACGACTGGGAATGAGACTATGCGCATCACTTCCTCCGGCAACCTCGGTATTGGGACGACGAGCCCGGAAACAAAGTTCGAGGTAGTTGGCACGGCCTCGGTTTCGGCACTATACGCAACCGGTGATGTTTCGGCTCTTACTTTTACAGATAGAACACCAATTTTTGAAGGAGATGCCTTAGTTGAAATCAATAGAATACAAGGAAAAGATGGGGAAATAGACCACTCCACCCTACCAGAGTTTGTGAAAGTAGAAAGACAAATACCAGTTTATGAAAAACAACTCGTAACCGAGCCAGTTTTTGATGAAAAAACAAGCAAAAGCATAGACCAGATGGTTGAAAAGGACATTCAAACAGGGACAAAAATAGTAACCGAAAGAAACATAGGCAATATGCTTTCTATGGATGTCCGAGCCATACAACAATTAGATCAAAGAGTTGTGGTTTTAGAAAACGCAAAAACTAACCCACTATTATTGGGTGGATCATTAGATACTAAAACTGATAACAGTTCTGGAAACTATGGACTCTTTGGGTTGTTTGGATTGTTGGGTTTGGTTCCTTGGATAATGAAAAAGTTTAATTAGACATATGACGGAACGAATAATTCATATTTATTACGAGGACAGTATCCAAGAGAATGAATGTAATGTTCAGTGGTTTCAGTCCAAGCGTGTCGTAGTTGATGTTTGACGGTTAGGATGTCGGCTCCTCGATTAAACATCGCAGTAGCGAGAGAATGTCGGAGCAAGTAGGGATAAACACGTTTATTCATACCGGCCCGACGAGTTAGTACCTTGATCAATTTACGTAGACAACCTTGTCTAAACGGCCTAAGAGTATTGTGGGTCATAAACATTAAGTCGTCCGACTGATGTGGATACCTAGTAAGATATTCTAGGAGAATCCGAGTACAGACCGAGGAGATATAGATTATTCCGTCTTTCATACCTTTACCTTGAATGACACGAATTTCGTTAGTTCCAAAATTTATATCTCTCAATCGTAGGTTCATTATTTCTTTCGGTCTTAGTCCGGAATAGGCAAGGAGAGTAACGATGGCTCTTTCTCTGATATTTTTGCAGACAAAGATAAGTCGAGTTACTTCAGCTTCGGTGAGAGTTTGTTTAACAATCGGCTTGGGCTTTCTCTGGCGAGCATAAAAGACACGTTCGCCTAGATGCTCGAACCAGTATTCAAGCGCTTTCACTTGATTGGCTTTGTGAGAATAAGAGTATTCAGACTGGTATAGATTTAAGACATAGTTATCAGCAGATTCCTTGCTTAAGGTTCCTATTCTGCGATGAATACGCTTAATTGCTGAAATATGGCCAGAAACAGTTATTGGTTGAAGTCCTTTCTGAGTAAACAAAAAACATTCAAATTTTGGATAAATTTGTTCCATGTAATAATTAAATTAATTTGTTAGTGCGTACGCAGTCAGGATAGTAGTTGAACGATAAACATAAAGCAATGGTCAAAATAATCGGCACAATTTTAATAATAGTTTATGCCTATCTAGTATCTATACCGGATACTGAAGCTATTGGTAATGATCCTATTGATCTAAGAGTAAGTGAGTTGCTCGTCAATGGTGAAAAATTAAATCTTGTTCAATATTTGGCACTTAAAATTAATCTTATGGATAAAATCCGAAACAGAAAGAAAGTCGAAGTATCCTCAAAAGAAGTTAATCAATGGTTCGATGTGGTGAATATAGAAATAAAAAAATGTGGTAATTGGAACATGGGTAATGTAAACAATCAAAATATTATAGACAAAATTAACGAGAAATTAGAGTTAGACAATTGCCAATAATGGAAACCCAAATCATACAATTAGTCAAAGACATTTCTTGGCCCGGAGCGGTGGCCGTGGTAGCTCTTGCAATGAGGCCGTTTATTCCTATATTTTTATCAAAGTTTAATACCAAGAATGGAGAAAATAAGAGTGGCGCGACCGTCGCAAAGCAAGTAGCCGAACTTCAACAATTTAAGGTCAAAGCCGAAACCAATCATTTTACAGACCTTGAGCGACTGCTGAATGACAACGAGAAAATCTGGACAACAATTTCTGATTTGCAAAAAGAAGTCAGCCGGAACAGTCAAGACATTGCATATATTCGCGGAAAAATAGGTAATGGGAATAACTAAATGCTTAAACAAAAACTACAATTAACGCCAGAAGTCAATACAGGTTTGATTATTGAAATCAGAGAAGCCGACTTTGAGTTTGGGGGCGTTACCCAAATTAAGCACGAAAATCGCAATACTACCGGCGACTGGGAGCAGTTTTTACCTAACACGGAACGTCAAAAGGGGTTATTTGAAACATTTGGTTGCGTTTCATTCTCCGGGCTTAATGGTATTGAGTGTCAGCTCCAATGGTTGATTAACAACAATCTTTTAACTCCCGAAGCTATGAAGTTTCTTACCGATAACGGATACCTTGACGAGAACGGCCGGCCTAACTGCTCTGATCGCTTTACTGTGGTTATGTCTAAAACTGTGCCGGGCCGTGGTAATTCTTTTCAAAACGTGTGGGACTCAATCCGCAAGGACGGTATCGTACCCGAGAGAGCGTGGCCGAATAATTTACAAGAACTTGGCCGGGACGAATACTACGCCGATATTCCTCAAGCCGTAAAGGATTTGGGTAAAGAGTTTCTAAAATACTTTGAAGCCGGCTACGAAAAGGTCAATCAAAAAGATATTCCTCAAGCCCTCAAGCACGCTCCTATTCAGATTGGAACAGCGACCTGCTCTCCGTGGGCCGGAGGGGTTGTGCCTATGTGCTTGGACACTCCGAACCACGCCACAATGATTTATAAAGTGGGCGACGGAGTTTATTTTGATTTTGACCAATACGAGCCGTTTCTAAAGAGGTTGGCTAAAAACTTCCGTATTCCCTATGCCTACAAGTGTATTCTCTCTCCTTTGCAGAGTATCGGTGTAACCGGAAAGGTTGAGGAAAAGAGAATGATAAAAACCACACCTAATACTAATTTCTTTCAAGCAATTTGGAACTTAATTAAAAAACTTCTATGACAGGAACAGAAATGATCGCAATGTTAAAGAGGATAATTGACGACTCGTCTATCTCCGACGAGATAGCATTAGATTTTATAAATAGCGCCAAAGACGAGTTAGATTTGGAGCGCGACTGGTACTGGCTGATCCAGCACGACAGCTCAATCACTTGGGCCGCTTCTGATGTCTATACCACGCAACACTCTTTGCCTACCGGATTTTTAAGACAAGTCGCGGTTTATGTTGACGGATTTGAGTTTCCGTTTGATGAGTTTCCGTGGGAGCATAAATACAGATTTAGGAACTTATCCAATCTGTTTGCGATAGATTTTTACAATAGCAAAATACATTTTTCTGGTACAACCTCACAGGCCCGGGCGGTTTACCTCGCCTACATAAAAGATCAAGGAGATTTAGTTGCGGCCGACTCTCCGCTTGGCTGGCCTGCGAAGCTCCATAAGATATTTGTTTATAAGGCGGCTGAATTGTGGTTGGCCGGAACTGACGCGGACAACGTAACAAAGTTAATGGCCCCAGAACATAAGGCAGAGTACGCAATTTTGAGAAAAAGAGCGGTTAATATGGACGCAAAATTAAGATCAAGGGCAAGGAATTATAAAGCAACCGGTCTTGGACGCGATAGTTCGGCGGTGCCGGACGTGATCGGCCGGGACGAGTTATGAAAATATGCACGGAAATAACGGGAAAAAAAGACCAGATTTATCAGCAAGAAACAAGACAGTTTTAATGCGCGAAATTAGCAGGAAAAACGGGCTTAAAAATAAAGATAGAAAAGTAAGTACAAAAACAAAATTAAGAATGGCCTTGGCTCAAACCGGCCGCAAGCATACGATTGAAACCAGAAAAAAGATTGGAAAAGCGCGTAGTGGGCCAAAATGTAACTTTTGGAAAAACGGCAAAACGGAAGAAACACAGTTGATACGTTGTTCTTTGGAATATAAGTTGTGGCGCACCAGAGTTTTCAAGAGGGATAACTACCAATGCGTATTAGGTGGCAATGCCCACGGAACCAAGTTAGAAGCCGACCACATAAAACCTTTTGCTCTGTATCCGGAATTAAGATTTGATGTTAATAACGGCCGAACTCTATGTGAGGATTGCCATAGGGCAACCGATACATATGGGGTAAACGCCATAAGATTGTATGATAGTCAAAGAGTACCGCAACTTTAAGTTTGGAATAATAGATACGATTGAAGCCCATTCTATCCCCCACGGTGCGGCTTCGCGTTCGCTTAATTGGCTTACCAGAGGAGATAAAATTGAGCTGGCGCGAGGACGCGTCTTAATGGGTACCGAAAATACAGGCACCGGGAAAATAACCGGCCTGCACGTCGGGCTTCAAGCTGACGCTACCGAGGTTCTTTTCAAAACTTATCTGCGAAAAATAAAGTATTACGACGACGCACTACTTGGAAATACGCTTGACTGGATAGAGAATGGCACAAACACATTGCCGGCGACTGCTTCCGGAGAGGATATTAGTTTCTCAAACTATAACTCTTTGGCCGGAGCGCAAATATGGATCAATTCGCCTAACGGTTCTTTGTTTAAGATTATGGCGGCCAATCCGGGGAGTATTACGGATATGTACGACGCGACGAAGAATTACAAAGGTTATATCCGAATAAAGCAAAATCGTACAACCTTGTGGCATCGTGGCGCTTCCGGATCGGGAACCCAGCAAGACCCGACTGGTATTTATATGAGCTATATTGACGCGGCGGCCTATACAACTGTAACAGCCGAAGCGTTAGGCAGTTGTGCTTCTGGGACGTTGGCTTTCAAGGCCGGTGGCGCAACGCGTACCTGTTTCGGAGTAGCCATTACCATTACGAGTACCGGAGAAGTATTTACCGACGACTATAACGGCATATTGACCGGTTCGCTTGGCACCAATACTGGAACGATCAACTACACGTCCGGGGTATTTACTACTACCGGCTCAGGAGCAGGCACGGCAACTTACCAATGGGAGAACTCCAACAATACCGGTATTTCCGACTATACCTATTCCGGCACAAGGACGGCCGGACAAGGTAACGTATTCCGACAGGACGACGGCGGAGGCAAGGCAATGGCTGTGCAATCCTATGGCGATACAGAGTATTGCTTGCACGAAAAGAAGTCGTGGGCCTTGACCGTAACCTCAACTGATACGGCCGCAACTAATCTTATCTATCGGGAAAAAGTCGGTATTCCTAATTGGCGCGCGGCGGTACCGACCGGGGACGGTATTTTCTACATTGACGATACTGACAAATCAAAACCCCAACTCCGCTTACTTACGCTTTCTGCTAACTCCTCCGAGGTTATTCCAGTTTCAATATCCCTTAACCTTGATCTTGAGGATTATCGGTTTGACGCGGCGTGGTGCCTTGAATGGAACGAGTATATCGTCTTTGGGTGCAGGACTTCCGGCTCAACCGTGAATAATCGCATAATACTTTATAACAAAATCTGGAAATCGCTTGACTATCTTGATTATTACTCGTCTTGTGGTGTTGTCTATAATGGCGCACTAACAATCGGGGACTCTCTCTCAAACAATGTCTATCAGATTTTTTCTGGCTTGGACGACGACGGTTCAATTATTACAAATTATTTTGAGGGTGCCTTGTCGGATATTGAAGTTGCCGGATTGAAACGGTGCAAGAGGTTTATTGTAGAGGGAGAAATTGGCCCGGATCAAACAATTCAAGTTTATATCTCTTACGATAGCGGAGCTTTTGCTCCATTGGGTACAATCGCTGGGAATGGCACCTATGTTGATAAAAGCCAGTCCGTAAATGTTGGTGCCATTACTGTTGGTCGTACAGAAATTGGCGGCGGCGGCACACAAGGATCAATCCCGGCCTATCACTATATGCGAGAGTTCCGAATAGATAGCGACAAGTTTGAGCGAGCCAAAATCAAATATGAGGCATTGGCAATCGGTTACGCTTCGGTATCAACGGAAAGGTATAAAGATATTCGCAGTAAGGGCAACAAAATCGCTGAACGATACAGGACGAGTGGATAATTAGCCACAAGTCAAGTACCGCTCAAAATGATATAATAAACTATATGAAAAAAATACTCTCAATAATTACAATCGTACTACTGTCGGCTGTTGGGTTTCTGCAATACGAAATCAACTCAATTAAGAGTTTGAACTTCGGGGCCACGATCCCAACTGTGGTTGCCTTGTTTGAAACGTCTTTAGCTTCCTCGGTATCCTCAACGGCAACCTCAATGACGCTGGTATCCGGGACTGACAAGGCCGGAACCGCACTCTCTGGGACTTACGGATTTATAATTGACGAGGGTAGCGCTTCGGAGGAGTTTGTGCTTTGCACCGTTTCTACTACGGCCCTAACCTCTTGTACTCGCGGAATTAGTGTTACAGACGGCAAAACGGCCGTAACTGCTCTGCAAAAGACCCACAGGCGCGGCGCTTCAATTAAGGTTACTAACTACCCACAACTCGCGATTTTAAGCAGGATTCTGAACGGCCAAGAATCGTTGCCTAACATAATGTACTATCCGGCGGCCAAAGATTTTACTACGGCCAGCTCAAGCGTTTTGGTGGATAAAAACTATGTTGATACCGGTATCTTAGCTGGGTGTGCCAATGGTAGCGAAACGGTAAAAGGTTGTTCCGAATTGGCAACAGTCGCCGAGATTAACGCTGGTACAGGATTAGGCGGATCGGCCGCAAGGTTATTTATCAATCCCTCTTATCTCGCTTCCTCAAATTATTCTACATTTCTACCAAGCACCGGACAGAAAGACGCTTTAGCCGGATCAAGTGGAACGCCGGGGGCCGGCAATTTATACATAACTGCCGACGACGTATCCAACGCCGGTGCTTCCGGAAAGATTGTACGTTTGAATGGCACGGCTTTGCCTACCGGATTAAAGCTTGGCGTTACCGGTTTAACTATGACCGCCTCTGCCTCCGGAGATTTGATTGTTAAGGGGAGTGGTAACTTTGTACGCTTGGCCTCGGCCGGTGCAGACGGTTATGCTCTCATTTCTTCAAGCTCTTTCGTAACCGAAATGACTTGGAGGCCAATTGTAAGGTGGGAGTATATCGGATCGGTGGCTACTGGCGACACCTCGGTTTGGAGTTCGGCAAATATAACTGCTCCGACTGGGGCGAAAGCCGCGATCGTTACTATGGTGGGCGATCAGAACGAGAATCCAGATATACAATTCGGCGGAGAGGTTACAATTTTCCCAACTGGCAAAACTTCCGGGACAATCGTTGAGGACGGCGGGGCTGACAGCAAATCAATTACGGCTTCTTGGAACCCTGCTACAAACAAAATAACAATAAGTGGGCCGACGAATGTATGCCAGTTAGGTCCATACTGCACGGCCTATTTCTACAAATAATCCGTCCTCAACTTAAAACTAACCCAATGACAGACAATTTATACAAATACTTTAAGGCAACGCCAAGCGGAACAACCGAGCCAGTTTATTATCAGACAAAGACCGGTACTGCCGCTGACATTGAAAAAGTTGATCCCTCCGTTTTGAGCGGTATTGATTTAGCTTCCTTGCCTCAAGGTGTCGGAAATGCTTTACCTTTTGCTTCATTAAAAACTTCGGGCGGAGGGGGGGATAGCGGAAATAGTGGCAATCCGGTAATTGATTTTGCTCGTTACACCGGAACCTCGCCCTATGATACTGCCGCTAAAAACTACTACGAGGGCCTTGATCGCACGGCTCCGACGGCAGAGGAGGAGTCCACGATCAGGGAAAAAATAAGACAGCAAATGCAGTCGCAAATTGACGCTATCAGTCAAAGTTATGTTTCACTATTTGAAAATGTGGCCGTAGCCGGAGAGGATCGCTTGGGACAAACAAGAGCAACCCAAGCTCGCGGAGGCTTGCTCGGTTCTCCAATGGGAGCGGCTCAAACGGAAAAGACCAGACAATTAAACCAAAAAGAAGTCGCCGCGCTAGAAGCAGAAAAGGGGTTAAAGATACAAGAGGTATTTGGTAAAATCGACGATCGTGCAAAAGAAGAAGTTAAAGCCAAAAAAGCCGAAGCACTAGGGAATACCGAAAAATATCTAAAATATCTTGCGGCCACTGTTGATAAATCTCGCGAGGATATAAAAACCCTTGCTCAAGGCGGAGTGTCATTAGATAAACTCTCAAGCGACCAATATACAAAACTCCTTGACTCAACCGGCTTTGACAAGTTCGGACTGGAAGCTTTTTATAACGCCAACAAGAAAGAGGAGGATAAGATTGATTACAAGTACGAGATTTCTGGCAACAAAGTCTTTGCCTATGGGCTTGATCCCAAGACCGGGAAAATCGTAACTCAACAATCAGACCTCCCGGCTGGTTTTGCTCCGGCTAAAAGCACGGAATATACACAGGTAATAGCCCCGGACGGTACGCTTATTCTTACTCCAAAAACTTTTGACACAACTAAACCGATTAAGGATCAGCTCTTAATCTATGGCGACAGGAAGTTTAAGGCCCCGAAAGACCCAAGCGACAACTTCTTTAAGCCCTCTGCGGACGAAAAATCGGCGGCGGCACGTTATTTGCAATCCCTCCCCGGCTTCAAGCAGTCCGATCTCAACGCATTAGAAACCGACTCGTCGTTTTTCTATACCGTTCTCCAAAAAGCGATTGACGGCGATTTCTATAAACCTGTAACAACCGGGTATTAAGCTTAAAAATTATGGGATTATATGAGGATTTTCAAAAGAAAACCGGAGTATTCAGTTCGCCGGCTCCCACGCCACAACCGCAACCAACGCCTCAATCCGAGGGCATATTTAAGAAAATAGCGAGGGCTGTTTTACCAAAGTTTGTTGAGGATAAAATCGTTGGGCCGAAACCAAGCGCACCAGTTCCGATTACTCCAACCCAAGAGCCAAAAATAACTGGCTCTATTTACGATCAGTTTAAGAGCAAGACCGGCGCGTTTGCCGGTACTCCTGTTTTGGAAACAAAACCGACGCTTCCAACACCGGGAGCAGAGAAAGACGACGGCAAAAACTTTGCTCAAGAAGTTGCCGAGAAAGGATTGAGTTTAGTTGGCCCCGCGCTCAAATATGTTTTAGATAAGGTCGGCAAGGTTAAAAACTTCTACGGAGAGCTTAATTTTGATAACGAAAACAAAATGCGTGAGATGAACGCTAGCTTTTATAAAGAACGCAATTTGCCAGTCCCGGATAAATATAAACCCTATGCAACCAAAGAGGAGTACGAGGCCGACGCTCCAATCGTCAAAGCCCTCAATACCAAAACAGGAAAAAAGATTGTTACTACTGTCGCGCGCGAGTCGTCCGGAAGCTCTATCTTGGCCCGAATAAAATCTCTTGGCGACGATACCTACCAAGAGGCCTACGATAAATACCAAAAAGCCAGCGAGAACCCGGATAATCCGGAATGGAAAAAGTTTTTAATCAATATTGGTAATACTGGGCCACAGACGGCGATTGGTGTGTTGTTGAGCGTAGGATTAACCAACGCCACAAAATCCCCGGCCGTTGGTACTGCCGTATCAACCGCTTATTTCGGATCACTCTCGGCCGATGAACAATTACGAGAGAAAGGCAAAGTTTCCAGTTTACTCAATATCGGCATTGATACCGTCGGAGATCAGCTCTTGGGTAGAACCATTGAGGGACTATTCAAACAACCAGCCAAAGCCCTTGTTAAGTCAATGGTGCAGTCATTTGGTATTGAGGGTGGCACAGAAGTATCGCAGACCCTCTTAAAGCTCTCCAACGACTACGCCAACGCCAAAACCGACCAAGAGAAGCAAGACGTTATTGATAAAGCCAAAGGGTATGTACTCTCCGGGGATATGATCCAAGAGTTTCTTGTTGGTGGCGTAATCGGCGCCGGTGTTGCCGCCGGAGGTTTTGCTGTTTCAAAAATGGGAGGTTCCGTTGATACCTCACAATTAGCCGGAGGAGGGCCAACCGCCATAGAAGCTGAACCCGGAAGCGTTTATGACCAATTTAAGAAAGGCGATTTAGGCCCGGCGCATTTTGGTATAGAGCAAAAGTTTGCCAATGCTCCGGAGGATCAAATTATTGGCGAGTTTAATAAAGACATACAAAGCTATCAATCAAGCGGTATATCGTTTGAGGGCGATCAACAACCCCTCAATGCTTCATTGTTGCGATTACAAGAGTTTTCAAATCTGCCGGCCGTCCAAAGTAAAACAAAACTTGATGTTGAAAAAGCCATACAGTCAAAAGAGTTGCCGGTTAATGACGACGGCACCATAACCGTATTCCGAGCCGGGGCCGTTCCAGAGGGAGATCGTTTGACTTCGGTTGCGTTTACAAGGCAAGCCGCCGAGGACTTTGTAGCCGGGCAAACTTCCGAGGGAGTCAATGTCCCCATTGCTGAAACTCAAATTGATCCCGGGCAGATTAAGGTATTTATTGGTGGTAGCGAGAAAGAGATTTTATTGTCGGCCGAGGATTTAAGAACGGCATTATCCAAGACACCGGAGGAGGAGTTTAAGGGAAAGTTGCCGAAAGAAACGGTATTTTATCGGGGAGGCGGACAGGCGGAAGTTATCAAGCCGAGAGTCCGGGAAGCGGCCCAGCAGGTTAAAAAAACCCAGCAGGTACCCGGAAAACGCGAGGGCCTATTTCTTGAGGCCAAAACTAAAGAGGGACTAACCATTACCAAACAAGACGTGGTTAATGCTATGACTGGCCGGGCCACGCGAGAGGAAAGCCCAATGAGGGATTATACCGGAGGCCAGTTGTGGATCAAATTAGATGTTGAGGATTATTACTCTATCCCCGAAAAATTAAGAGATACGTTTTATAAAAATCGTAATAAGTTTCCAGTAAAATCAAGTTACGAAAAAGCTCAAAATGAGGAGCTTAATTTTCCTAAAAAACTTGAGGATAAGCTTAATGTCCTCGGAGAAAAGGCACGCAATCAGACCCGAGCCGGCAAGTTTGAACTAAAACAAACATCAAAAGGTTTTGACGTTATAACCGATAGCGGAGTATTTGCAACACTTGAAAGCACGGCTCCAAAAAAAGCCGGGACAGAACCCTCATTTAGCCGAGGCGATCTTGCCGACTTGGTAAAAGCTTCTCCGGAGTTTGCGGCCAATCCTACCTTTGAAGTCATAGAAAAAGACGGCGACAAATACCTTTCTTACGATAAAGGCAAAATGAAGTTTACTATCCAAGCCAACGCATTAGGCCTCAAGGTGGAGAACTTAAAAATTGGCGACGTGATAACATTGGACGCTCAAACACTCAAGGCCAAAGGCAAGGGATTTGTGGTAAACAAATATGAGGGCGGAACTCCAAGCGGCTATGCTTCCGCCGGGGGCTTTGCAGAGAATACAACCGTTGAACTGGGGCATTTGAAAGATATAAAACCGATTGAGCTTCCAGAGCTTGTTGATCTTGCCAGAGAGTTAATGGGATCCGCCCCGGAGATTAAAAACAAAGTAAGCCGACATTTTGGCGGTACGGCGCTAGGGGTATTTATAGGCAAAGGCGAGGGCGAAATAAGATTGAGAGCAGATTTATTTAATCCCAAAATATCCTCTCCGGATCAAGCGGCAAAAACTTTGGCCCACGAAATAGGACATTTGGCTGACTGGCTACCTACAAAAAATCTCAAGAGGGGCAATTTACTGGCCCGGCTTTTAACGTTAGAAGATTTTAGAAAAAATACTTTTGAGGACATAATCGCCACCGACAAAGAATTAAGAACCGAACTAAAAGCGCTGACTCAATACTGGAAACCCTTTGACGATCAAGACAAGCCGAGTTTTACCCGATACCGATACTCTGCACCGGAACTCTACGCCGACGCTATCTCGGTGTTATTCAACTCCCCCGGGACTGTTGAGAAAATGGCCCCAAAGTTTTACAACACGTTTTTTGAGCAGTTAGATCAAAAAGCAGAAGTCAAAGACGCGTATTTTGAAATCCAATCTTTATTAAGCGGAGAGCGTATTGATGTTATCGCGCACCGTCGGGCCGGGGTGCAGGAAATGTTTAATACGGCTGACTACAAAGCCAAAGACCTTGAGGCAAGAAAGAGGGCTGAACGCGAGGAAAAAAAGAAAAATCTTTTTTTCCGTTTCAAGTTTGAGGTGGTTGATCGCAACCAGAAAATTATTGATAAAGTCAACGAGCTTAAAAAACAGGGCAAGCACATAAACCCCGACGACGATCCACGCTATACCCTTGAGGAACGAAATTATCTTGGCGGAAAAATCAAAGCCATATTTGAGCGCGACTTCCAGCCGGTATATGAGGATCTGGTTAAAAACGATATAACGTGGACTCAATTTGGCGAGGGACTGTTCTATGAACGCATAATCTCCGGCGACCGATCCGACATAGCCAATCCGAGAGGCCTTACTCCGACCGCCGTAAACGAGCTATACGAGGCACTACAAACAGAATTAGGCCCGGAACGAGTAAAGATACTCCAAGAGCAAATGGTCGCGTTTAGGGGCAAAATGAGGGCTATTGCGGACGAAGCTTTTAATGAGGGTCTTTATAAACCCGAACTCTACGAAAAAATGCGTGGCAATCCGTCCTATGTAACTTTTCAAGTATTGGATCATATTGACGAGGGCGTATCGGCAAAGATAGCCCACCAAATCGGAACTCTCAAAGATATTAACAATCCGGCCAATTCCTCGTTGCTTAAAATGATTGCTACAATTCGGGCCATTGAAAGAAATAAAGTATCCCGAAGCGTGATTGATTTTATGGAGAGTAATTTTTCTGACGAAATTGAGGAGTCAAAATATCTATTTACCGGAAAAGTGAGAATACCGCTTGAGGCAATCAAGGCCGGCAGACCCGACAGAGAACTCATTACCGTATATCGGGACGGTTCGCTCAAGGGCCATTACGTTGACCCCTACATTGCCACCTCAATAAACCGAGATAGCGTCGGCCAAAACTCGGCTGTAATTCAAACATTCCGCTTGTTTAATACAAAGTTTTTCCGACCGCTATTTATCACATTCAACGTTGGCTTTCAAAGCTTCAACCTATGGCGAGATTTTTGGAGATATTATAAAGCTTCTCCAACAAGATCATTACTCGGAACGGTTAAGAGATACATACCGGCAATCCGCCCGGCGTTAGTGAGGGGCTTCGGATTGAAAGAGGGGGCCAGTCAAAAAAACATTGAGTCCGCAAAACTTATTCAACAAATGGAATACGAACAGGTACTCTCTACAACCTACAACCATTTAATTATGGGCCAGCAACCCGAGGACTTGCAGATAGACGCGATTATGCGCCAAGTCGGATTAAGAGAAGCAAAAACAAAAGATAATATCGCAATGAAAGCTCTCCGCCCGATACTTAATTTTATCTCCAATCTCGGCGACGCCATAGAAACAATCCCAAAGGCGGCCGGTTACTACGAACTCAAAGATCAAGTGGCCTCAAAGGAAATGAGAAGCTATATCAGACGTAAAGTCGGCTCTCCGGACTTCTTGGCCGGTGGACACATCACGCCCAACACTAATGCAGTATTCCTATTTTCAAATGCGATTATACAAGGTATCCGTTCGGATATTGAAGTTGCTACTGATCCGAAAACAAGAGCTGGTTACTGGTGGAAAACGGCTAAAATAAACTTCTTACCAAAGCTTGTAATGTACGCGGCGGCGGCCGGTTTTCTCGGAGACTGGCTCAAAGAAGCAATGGACGGCGTGAGCGAATACGACAAGACAAACTATATTGTTGTACCTTTCTGGGTAAACGAAAATGGCAAAACAATTTATTTAAGAATACCGCAGGACGAAACCGGCCGGCTTTTCGCTGGGATATTTTGGAAAGGATTGACGGCGTTTAGCAACGACCAAGGTTTTGCGCGCGACGCGATAGATGTTGTTTCTTTGTTGGGAGGGCAGGTGCCGAGCCTATCTCCTATCATTACGTCCGGATATGCGACAAGCCAATTCATAACCGGAGCAAATCCTTATGACTTTTTTAGAGGACGCAATGTTTTAACAGACGATCAATACAAAGCCGGTGGCTGGGACTCAATCTCTCCATTTTTGGGCTGGCAATGGGAACAATTAGGCGGAGGTATATTTATGAAGTTTTACTCTAACGGTGTACCACCGGCTCAAAAAACTGCCGGAGAAAAAATCTTGGCAATGCCTTTAGTAAGCAATATCGTGGGGCGCTGGATCAGAGTATCCGACTATGGCCTCCGGGAGAAGTATCGCGCCCAACTTCGACCATTAGAACAGGAGGCGGCAAGACGCCGGCTCAAAGAGAAAGAAGTCGTTAATAAATATGTTGAGAAGTTTAACGAGGACAAGAACGGCGCGTTAAAACTAAAAGAGTACCACCACCAGATCGTAACCGAACTTTTAGGCCACGAGCCAGAAAATAAAGACGAACTAGCTGACGCAAACAGATTGGTTAAGAAGTTTAAGTTAGCCCGAACCAAAAGCTTGAGTGATCCCCGGCTGACAGCCCTATTGGACGCGCCGACAAATGACGAAAAAAAGGTATTGCTCAAAGCTTTCAAATCAGATATGAACCCGGAAAAGTTTAAGGAGCTTATGCAGAAAATAAAAGAGGAGGAGTTAGTGAGTCCGGAGGTGTTTCATAGTGTTAGTAAGTAATGTTGATAAGTAATTGTCAAGGAATTGATACAATATAATTATGTTTATATTTCCACCTAATTTTAACCCCGGTGCAAAGCCAAGATCGCTTGACGCTCGCGACGTGCCTTTCAGCGCGCTAATCCCTAAAGCATATACGATAGATTGGACTCACGGTTACGACGTACTCAAGGCCCTCGGGTATGATATGCCGGTTAAAAATCAGAACGGTTCATTGTCTTGCGTTGGTCAAGCTTCGGCCTATCTTGCTCAAATCCAAGAGTTTGTGGAAACCAAAAATCACGTTGAATTATCGGCAAAGGACATTTACTCTCGTATCTATATCGGCCCGGAGGGTGGAGCGTATGGCTACAAGGGCCTATCTGCCATTACAGCGCGCGGAATAGCCCAAGATACACTCGTACCCTCAAATGAGGGTGGACAGCCTCCTAGCGAGGCGTATATGCGCTTACGCGACGACTCCGACACGGTAACTAAAAACGCCTTAATCCGGAAAGCCAGAGGGTATGCTTATATTGATATGTCTAACCCGGACGAACTGGCCTATGCGATCCAACAAAATCACGGTGCGGTATTTGGGGCATTGGGCGATAACGAGGGCTGGCAGACCGGTTATCCGGTACCGCCAAAGAGCGCGACACCGTGGGGCCACTTCCTTGTATTGACCGGATTTAAGGAGATATCCGGAAAGAAAATGTTTTGGGGATTAAATAGTTGGGGCGAAAGCTGGGGCGTGAATGGATTTTACTTTATAACCGAGGAATATCTTACCGGTGGCTGGGCGTTCAACGCAATGACGTTGGCCGATCTTCCTAACAACCGACAAGAGATTATAAATATGAAAAGAATAATTAAGTTGGTGGACTCTCAAGACGTTTACGTTGTTGAGGGTGGTCGCAAAATGAAAGTACCGGACTTCTCAACATTTGAGTATCTCCGGGACGAAGTAAAAATAATAACCGGCTCTCCGGAAGTCGTTGAGAAAGCGGAGTTTGACGCTTTGGTAGTTGGCAAATCAATGCCAAGCGTCGTCGGCGATCAGTTTGTGAAAGACGCATATGTGTTTTTCAAAGATCGCTTACCACTTCTCAAGGATATTGTGGAAGCCGAGTAAACGTATGAAAACAAAGCAATTTCTTTTTGGGGCATTGCCGGAAAGCAACAGTCCAGCCGGGACGTTAAATGCGTTAGACTTACAAAAGACCGGACGACTGCTCGCGGTAGTCGTAGCCGGCGCCGCCGCAACAGCCGCATTGGACTTTATAACCAAGTTCCTTACCGGAGCCGATCTCGGCCCCTATGGGCCAATGCTTATGCCTGTAATTTCCGGGTTCCTTGAACTCGGGCGCAGATACATAGCACAGCACTTTCCACCGCAGGAATAATACCGTCTAACAAGCGGCCAATATCTTATGAGTATATTTTCACAAGCGTTGGCGGTTTTAGTTCTGTCGGTTACGTCTTTATCAAATCCCACGGCTCACGTCGCGGTTAATTCAAGTGGATTATTTATTCAGTCCCCGGTTATAGCGGAGTTGCCACCATTGCCGACACCGGAACCGAGAGAATATCTTAAACAGCAAGCCGACAGAGAGGTTAAGGTTTGCGGATATTCAACAAAACAAAAATGCCGGACAGTTAATCTCGCCGATCAATTATCGGAAGTAATCCGCCGAGAGAGCAAGTGGGGTGAGTTTGATACAGGGATTGATTATGGGATATGCAACCGGGAGTTTGGGTGCGGATCGGGGCAGGGGTTGATTATGCTTATCGTCAGTACCGAGAAACATTGCGAGGAAAAATTAGGCCGAGAAATTGATCGAGCCAATCCGTATGACTCCATTGACTGCGGTATCTATTTATTGGAACAGGAGGGGATCGGGCATTGGGAGGATCCCAAGGGTCTATGGGGTTCTGGCCCTTATTAGTGTATAATGAGAGTATGCCAAAAGGTATTAAGGGTTTTCAAAAAGGCCACCCTCAATTTTCGGTGGACTGGAATAATAAACAAAAGGGTATGCGACACTCTCCATTGTCGGAGTTTGGAGTCGGACATACACCGTGGAATAAAGGAAAACACCACAGGGCGACTACTATATTTAAGTTAAAGGCCCTATGGACTCCGGAAAGAAAGAAGCAGGCCCGACTCCTTGCTATTGAAAGGGCTAAAGGCAGGATAAGCTGGAAGCATACTCAAGAATATAGAGATTGGCGAACCGCCGTATTTAAAAGAGATAACTGGACTTGCCAAGATTGCGGCCAACACGGAGGCACTCTTAACGCCGATCATATTAAGCCCCAATCTTTATATCCCGATCTACGTTTTACCGTTTCAAATGGCCGGACACTTTGTCGGCCGTGCCACAAAAAGACCCCGACTTGGGGTATTGGCATTTATAATATGAAGCGCAACTACCGACTTTAATTGTCGTCTAATTGTCAACAATTATAAAACTCCCTTTTGGGGGAGTTTTATATTACCAAACTGCCGCTTTGGAGAAAGTCCCAAGATAGAGATAATCTCTATCTACTGCACTAACCTACTCACGGACAGGCCAGTATTAAAAGTTATCAACAGAACGCTCTATTGACTCTTATAGAGCGGTGTAATAAGATAGGGCTGTGGGGGTGCGTAACCCCGGTCGTACAGAATAAAAAATAATCAAATCTTTCTACTATGAAATTATCCAAAACACAAATCGCAAAGATCAAAGCTTTATCTGTAAAAGGACAAAGCGAAAGGGCAATCGCGCAGGAGATCGGTTGCTCAAGAAGTGCAGTATGGTACCAACTCTCTGTCAGCAAGGCCGCTAGTGCGCTTGGTAAAAGAGCCGCAGAAGTAAACAAGAAACTCGGCAATATCAAGAAGTGGCAAGAAGCCGGAAACGCCGCAAGGAGAAAGAAAGGAACCAAAAATGCCAAGAATAATTAACTATATCGGATATAGTATCGCGCTAATTGTTGGTATCCACGTTCTCATTCTCTCGTTTATGGTTTTAGCTCTTTTAGTCCAGCCCGAGATAGTAGTTCACGTCCCCTATTGGGACGCATTGCTACGACTCATTATAAAATAAAACATAGCCGATTGGCTATGCTCTATTGTTGGAACGCTACCTACAATATAGCACCAATCGTTATGATAGACAATGGAACAATCCACAGCAGAATTAGTAAAACCGCAAGAACTCCAAGAGATACAGGAGAACGTAAGTATTATAGTTTCAAAGACAAGCTCCGTCGTTATCCTCAACTCCGACGACGAAAAAGCGGCCATTGATCTTGGCAAGGATTTATCCGATAGAGCCAAGAGAATTGAGGCCATAGAAAAATCAATAACCGATCCGGCTAACCAAACGCTTAAAAGTACGCGTGCTTTTTTCGCACCTTTTAAGGCGGATTGTGCTAACGCCATTGCTTTACTCAAGGGCAAGATATTAGATTTTCGGGCGGTACAAGCAAGGAAAGTGGCCGAGGAGGAAGCCAAGATACAGAAAAAGGTTGAGCAGGGCAAAATGAAGTTTAGCACCGCAGAAAAGAAGCTTGAGAAAATTGAGCAACCCAAGCAGACTGTAACCGCAGAAAAAGGCGCGGCTACTTCAAAGAAAGTCCCTAAGTACGAGGTCGTTGATGTAACTAAATTACCAGTTGAGTATATCCAACCCAACGCCGGTGCGATTTGGAACGCAGTACGGGCCGGTGTAAAAGAAATCCCCGGAGTAAGGATTTGGGAGGAGGACTCGCTTATGATCCGATAATGAGTAACCAAAAATGCCAACAATGCCGAAAGCATAGGAAAACTAAAAATGGCTTATGCAAGGCGTGTCGGCCACAACAAAAATGGATAAACAAGAAACCACAACAGTAAAAGTCAAAGAGCCAAAAAAGAAAGAGGCGGTAGCGCTGGCAATAATCCCGGAAAATTACAACGTGCAGTCAATGTCGGCCGAGCAAATGCAACAAGCAATGACGCTTGAAGCGGCCCGGAGGAAGTTGATAACGCAGTATGTTGCGTTTCATATGAAAGACGGCGTTGACTTCGGCCGTATTCATATCTCCCGAAATTGCCAGTACAAGTACGAACTAGGCAACTGCAAAGACGGTTCGCATTGGAGCCGGCCCAATCTATTTAAGCCGGGATCAGAAAAGTTTGTATCTCTGTTTAAGCTTCGCCCAGTATTCAAGAAAGACACCGAAACTTTAGAAATGTTGCAGGGGCAGGGCATAGTTGCTTATGTTTGCGAACTCTATACTCTCAAGGGCGAGGTGGTGGGCGAGGGCCGAGGGGCGGCCGCGATCAAGGAAAAAGAAAGTTGGACTCCGAATAACGCAATCAAAATTGCTCAAAAGAGAGCGCAGATTGACGCAGTATTAAGAACCGGGGCTTTGTCCGACTTCTTTACGCAGGACTTGGAGGATACCCCGGCCGACGCAGTTGATAATCTCCCCAAAGCTCCGGCACCGGCCAAAACAAAAACAGAGGTCAAAGTTGAAAGCGAAAAGCTTTTTGCCGAAGCAAAGGCAATGATCCAAGAACAGAAAGACCCAACTACGCTGGCCGATTGGAAAGAAAAGATAGACACTTCGGAGAGATACACGGTCGCTCAAAAACTACAATTAACCAAACTAATCAATGCAAAAATACAATTACCAAAGAATTAAGGACTGGCTTATTGTCTTTGCGATTACCACCACTATTGTAAGCTTGATATTTGCTGGAAATGTAGTTGTTGGGGCGATTGCCGGATTGTTTCTCGCTAATATCTTAACCAATGAAAAATACTACGACTAAAACCCCGAAACCCTACCTTTCTTGGTCGCAGTTATGGCTGTGGGAGCAGAGCCCAAAGTATTACGCGCAACGATATTTTGAGGGCCGGGATTTAACCTTTCTGTCAAATCTGTTTGGCTCGGAAATGGCAAAAGCGTTAGAGGACAACGATATGGCTAACCCCGATCCGGCGTTGGCTCAAGCTATGATATTCCTCCCGAAGTATCCCCTCCGTGAGCATAGAATTGAGATTGGAGGCACTAATTGTCCCCTGCTTGGAAGTTTGGACGGCTACGATCCAAAAGGGCCGGATATAGGCGAGTACAAAAGCGGAAAAATAGAGTGGACTCAAGCCAAAGTCAATAAGCACGGCCAGCTTGATTTTTACAGCTTGCTCGTCTATCTGAAAGAGGGCAAGCTTCCGCGCAAGGTTATGCTTCATTACTTCTGCACCAATCAAAAGCATTACGGCCGGGTATTCAGTTTTGAGAAAAAAATAACACTAACCGACGTTCTCCGAATGTCTGGCCGCGCTACGAAAGCGTGGAAAGAGATCAAGGAGGCGTATAAACGATATGGCAAACAGTAGATCGTTTAGAGATATTGTTGACGAGTTAAGTGTTTTATCTCGCAAACGCTCCGAGCTTAGAAATGAGTTATGGAATGTCCTTAGATCGGTTAGGACAAAGCTATCGCCGCGAGAATATGGGATACTAAAAATGAGGTTTAAGGAACACAAGACACTTGAGCAGGTCGGTAAAGTTTTCTCTGTTACTCGCGAGCGCGTGAGGCAGATTGAGGCAAAGGCGATTGAAATAATAAGGGTTTATGAAAACCAATGAAAGCTAATATAATTCCTGTGTGGAAAGGCACTGTTGAGGGTGGCAAAATAAGATTGAGAAATCCTAAAGATTTTGCCGCCTACGTTGCCAAGCTTGAGGGCCTGCCGATTGATTTGGTTTGTCGCAAGGAAAAAGACACACGTTCCCTCAAACAGAACGCTTATTACCACGGTGTTTTGGTGGAAATGATAGCGGAGGAAATGGGGCTGGATCACGACTTAACCCACCATTTTTTGAAAGACAAGTTTAATGCCATTATAGTAAATATCCTCGGCAAAGAGGTACGAGTCGCAAGGTCAACGGCCCAGCTCTCAAGGATAAGATTTACTGATTTTATTGAGAGTATCCGGGTGTGGGCGGCCAGCCAATTAAACCTTAATATCCCCGATCCCAACGAAGTAGTCATTGACTACGAATGGGGCGGAGAAAAATAAAATGAGTAATAGATTAGGAAAGTATCGGCTCTTGGCTCGGCAAATTGCATTAAAGTCGGTTAGAAATAATACGATCCTTGAGGAACTACACGCCGGCAAGAAGCTACCAATGGAGTACCTATCCTATTCAAGAATAACCGAGGAGGAAATGAGAACTCTTATGCTCCAAGTTGAGGAAAACTTAAAAATCTGTCTTTGGGTTTACTTAAAAACTTACAGTAAGGAAAAGTTAGCACTATTACTGAAATCAATTAAGCTAACCCACTTTGGAGAGTATGGTATTAGTTGGGACATTCCAAATAAAAAATACGAAGAATTATCAAAAAAATGAGCTACGAAACAGTTATCAACGACAAGGACACAACTTGTCAACAATGTGGGGCCGAACTACCAAAGGGAGAGTATGTTATAATTGACAAAAGAGAACCTAAAGTCGGGACGTTTTGTACCGTAACCGGCGAGATTGACGCTCTATGCTGGATTAAATACTTTGACGTCAAAGACGAACCCGATCCGTATAAAGAAATCGCTCGCGACAATACGTTGGCCGCGTTGGAACGCTACCACCATACTGACGACGATTTATAATCGTATGTCTAAAAATCAGCCACAGTTATTTAAGGTCAGAGATTTAAGGAAAAATCCATATTTTGCGGTCGTCAATGTTTTCATTGATAAATACGTCAAGATCGTGGGGCCAGCAGGTGCTATGGTCTATATCGCTCTCTGTCGGCATACCGATAAAGAGCAAACCTCTTTCCCCTCGCAGGACAACTTGGCCGAGCGTCTTGGTTGTTCTCGTTTTACGGTTATCCGGGCAATCAATCTGCTCCGAAAATTAAATATCATTTCTCTTGAAAAACCTCGCAATGAAAGGGGTAAGTTTAGACATAATGTCTATACTCTGCTTGATAGTTCCGAGTGGGCTATGCCTATCAAGCCAAGTTGCAAGGGTGCAACACGGCTACCCGTGTTGCAAATGGGCCATTCACCGTGTAGCACCGGTGCAACACTAATTAAACTCATAGATATAACTAAACCAATAAATACATTGCGCGCGGCTTCGCCGGACGCGCCGGCTGTGCTTGACGAAATGATAGAAATTAAGAAAAGAGAACAGATCCCTAACGAGTGGAACTCAAAGGCAATGTTTGAATATCTGCAATCTCTCCGATCCGGAACATCAAAACATTTAAGAGTCGTTGGAAACTTTATGATTATGAAAGGGGTATCTCTCACGAATTACCAGACCAAAAAGCAATTTGAGTTTGAGGCAAGGAGGCATTCTAAGGCCGCCTCTCGGTTAGCCAAAGCTTTTGACGAGGAAAGAATTGATAGGGTTATGGCGTTCTTAAAAGAAAATGCAAAGTTTGCGTGGACGCTTGAAACTTGCGAGAAGTTTATCACGGTGGAAAATCTTACGCCGGATATGCTCCCTAAGAGATACAACTATGGCAAAAATTAAATTACGAAACGGAGATAATTTTGAGGTAGATAACGGCTGGGCCGAAGTCTTGAATAAAAGCTGGCTTGATCGGACTATCTCCGGGACGACGGCGCTTGAAGTTATGCCCGGGAGATTTGAATTGAAAAATCAGATAGTCAACATTGAGTTTGGCGATAGGAAGCCCGGAGCGTTGGACTTAAACGATCCTATTGTCCGTGAAATGGTTAAAAAAGTTGAAAGAGAGCTTGAGGCAATAGGCAAACGCGATCCGGAAAAAGCTCAATATGCTTTTGATTGGTGGTGTGTTGAAAGAGGATATTACATTAAGGCGAAAACCGAGAGGATTTTTTACTCCGGAGCATTTGGGGGTACACCTCATTGGTACAAAAGACCGGAAAATTACTCGGTAAGGCAGAACGCAAACGAGGCGGTGGCTATTAAAAACGCTCTGGACTCTCTCCGGGAGCGCAGATTTTGGGCCAAGAAGCAAGAGCATTTAGGAGAATTGGAGGCCTTAAAGCTTGAAAAATGCCCTTTGGATAAGAAAAATCCCTGTAAGTTTTGCCACCCGACGGCCGGGTTCAATATACCGCGCGGAGTAGTGAGAAGTATATCGGCAGAAACTCAAGACGCGCAGGCATTAAAACAAGAAATATCGCCAGAAGTTAGCTTTGAGGACGGAGGCGTAATCAAGGCCAGCGACTTGCCATTTTAATTATGGAATTAAGTCAACAAGAAAAAATTATCGCCCATATGATCCAGTTGTTTGATAAGCAGGAGTGGTTTTATCCGCCGGATTTTATGCAAGGCGGAGAACTATTTGTCGGGTATGGGGCCTCGGCCCGATTTTCTGAATTAGCAAAGGCCTATCCCGAAATGTTTGAGAGTCGCAAAAAGATTGATAACCTAAAATACCTTGAGCGCCGTTTCAGATTTGAGAACTTGCAAAGGGTATTTGATACCGTCCCGGCTTATGTATCCAGTTTTATACTGGATCAACTGGCCCGGAACGGATTGACTCCGGCTCAAGTACAAGAACCACGACAACCAAGGCAGGCCTCGCTTCTCGGTTGAAGTTATCAACACTTTCTCTTGTTAAGAAAAAACTTAAAAAATGGTATAGTTAGGCAGAGGGAGGAGCTACGCGGCTAATGTCCGCAAAGCATAGGGGCTTGACCCTGCCTCCCTCGTCATTTCAAAAAAACAGAATGTCGTTTGGCAGAATAAAATTATGTAAAGCGGATAGTGAGTTTTCCTTGTTTGTCCGCGAGCGTGATTTGTGGACTTGTAACAGATGCCATAAGCGATACCCTCCCGGAAGTATCGGCCTCCAATGCTCGCACTATTGGGGCAGGGGGAAAGAGTCAACGAGATTTGATCCGGAAAATTGCGACGCTCTCTGTACTGGGTGCCACAATCTTTGGGGCCACGGCGACGAGAGGGAGCAATACAAAGCTTTCAAAATTAAACAGCTCGGCCAGAATGGATACAACATTTTGGAAATGCGAGCGCATACACTAGGCAGAAAGGATCGGAAACTTGCTTTAGTTGTCGCAAAAGCCTTGCGTCAAGAATTAGCAAAGTCCCGACAGTTTTAATGGAAAAACTATTTACAATGACATTGGGAGAAGTAACTAGCGTCGGATCGTGGGAGGTTACTAGAGTCCCCGGCGGTTGGATATTCGTATTAACCGGCAGTCAGGCCAGCCCAGTATTCGTACCATATTGCAAAAAGAGTTTTAACGACACCCTCAATGGCTAAACCTAAAAAATCATTCTTCATAGTCGGAGTGGTAACAGACGATCCGGACGGCTGGGAGGTTGTCTGTAAGAGAAAGTCCAAATCAATTACGTTTCGGCTGGAAACTAAAACCGATAAACTGGGTGCAAGGGACGTGATGTTTCTTAACTCGCATTTAGACGCAATCAGAAATAATCCGGCCGTTTCAAGCCCAAAGAATGAGCGGATCGGCCAAGCATAATGCAAAAAACGCTTGATATTATCGGGGTAGTTTTAATGATAACTCCTATCGTCGCCGGCCTCGTACTTCTGGTCAGTGCCATAGCCAACATTTTATGAATAAAAACGAACCACAATTTGAGGTAACGCCAATCTCTCCGGAGAGTAAGGCAAAAGTAATTTGGCTCAAGGTTAAGGTTTTGTTTGATCGCCCGGACTTTCTGCGTTGGGCCGCGATTAGCTCTATCGTGGTTGCCCTCGGATCATTTGCCGCCGTGTGGGTACTAACCTCTCAAGTTAAAAATCTCCAAAAGGTTATCTCTGTCCACGATCAAGTATTGGAAAAGGTTGTTAAGGGAGAATTGCCCCTCTTACAGCTTGAGGATAAGACTTTTACTCCGGCCGTGCCTTATTCCATAAGATTGATCCGTGAATTACAGCAATTAACTAACCAGCTTAAAGAAAGAGCCGGCGCAAAGCCGACTCCGACTCCAAGCCGATTTGGATTATAAAATGAAAACAGAACAGGTATTTGTTTTATGCCCGGAGTGTCGCACCCGATTTGTCCGCCCCCGGCCGGCCATTGGCATACCGGAGAAGTGCGGTATCTGCCTCAACGAAGTTTTAATGCTTGAAGTTAAACAAATGCCCTCCAAGAAAGTTGTATTGGGAGGAGTTAAAAAAGCTAAGAATAAAAATGGAGCAAATTAAAAAGGCCACAACCAAGACGATCATTATTGAGAAAGACGGAGTAAACTTTAGCGTCAGTTTTGCCATTACCCCGGACGTGCTTAAACACATTGATACCTACAAAGAAATTATAACAAGCGTATTAGACCACCTTGAGGAGTTGAAAAAAGAAATAATCGCCGAGTATCCTTTGCGGTTCGTGGTACAACCACTGGCCGGAGAGCAACCGATTGGAAATTAAAATGGATTACGCGCAATCAAAAAGCTTGAATGGTAGAAAATGAGATCACAATAAATCAAGATAATGTCCAAGAAGTTTTTGAGGGGGCTAAAAAGAAGTTAGAGAAAGCTGACAAGGTGGGTATGGTCATTAAGATTGATCCGAAGTCCCCGGCCGGTAAAAGATTGACGAAGTTGGCTAATGGTAAGAGAAAGTCTGGAAGTGGTGCGCCGGCTGGCAACAAGAACGCCGTAGGCAACAAAGGCGGCGGCCGTCCGACAAAGTTTAATCCGAAGTATGGCCCAATGTTGATTGAGTTTATGGACATAGCACCATTTCGGAAAGAGTTGAAATCTAGCTCAAAGGGTTTCGGAAAATCTGGAAGTCAAAACTTTGAGCGGGAGGAGTTTATGCTATTAGCTAACAAGCTCCCAACCCTAACAAGGTTTGCTATGAAGATTGGAGTACATAGGACGACGTTAGAGAATTGGGTTAATGAGGGTCAAGAAAGAATTGACGAGGAGAAACCGCTTACAGTCAAGAACGCTAAGAAGCCCAAGCTGTTTGAGTTTTTTCAGCACTTTACGCACGCGCAGGACTTATACAAAGAATTTATTGTGCAAAATGGCCTCGCCGGATTATCCCCCTCGCCGTTCGCAATCTTTGTCTTAAAGAACACAACCGATATGCGCGACAAGACCGAAACAGACATAACTTCCGGTGGTAAGGAACTTGGCAATATAGTTTTACCGGCGACTCAAGCACCGTGGCCGGCACCAACAAATGAAAAACCCAACGGAATTGATAAAATGCCCGAATAGTATCTGTGGCGCGATAATGTCCCGGAAGCAGTACGAGGAGGAGTGTTGCTGGAAGTGCGGATCAATCTTGCCCTTACCAAAGTACGCCCCAACAATGCTAACCCCGAGCTTACACCCAGAACGAATACGTCTTGATCCGATTGAGCTGGCTGATACGTTTGACGAAAGCAAAATTAAGAAAATGTCAGAGCAATGAAAAATGATTTTATTTACGGATTGATTTTGGGGGTATGCGGAGTGGGGTTAATTATCGTCCTGTTCGGGCATTATGATGTAGTACAGGACATTTGGGAGTATCAGACGTGCCGTACTATTCAAGAGCTGTTTTGCTCGCGTCTAGGGTCAATGTAGTGTGTCGGGTTTTTAATAAATGGCTAAAAACAATGATTATCAGAGAAACTACAACTTATCTGCCCGGCTTCAAGGTTTACAAGATTTATCCATTCGGAGTTGACGGTAAGGCGTTATACAAAGGCGGTCAGAATTATCGTTGGGCTTGTGAGTTTTTTGGCCGGGGATATTCCGGAGAGCATAGACGAGAAGTTATTTTAGATACGATCAGATTGAGGTTTGGATTAAACCCGAGGCAATGAAAATACTATCACTCTTTGACGGTATATCCTGTGCGAGAGTAGCCCTTGAAAGGGTGGGTATTCCGGTTGAAAGCTATTGGGCGTCAGAGATTGAACCGTATGCGATAAAAATCAGCAACAAAAATTGGCCCGATATTATTCAAGTCGGGGACGTCAAGGATTTAAACGGTAAAACATTTCACGGAATATCCCGGCCAAGAATTGATTTACTGATAGGTGGAAGTCCTTGCCAAGATTTAAGTATCGCTAAACAAAAACGTACAGGACTGGCCGGAAACAGGAGTAGTTTATTTTGGGAATATGTCCGTATCCTCAAGGAAGTGAAACCAAAGTATTTTATTCTTGAGAATGTCAACAGTATGCCTAAAGAAGCAAGGCAGGTTATAACAGAAGCGTTAGGGGTTGATCCGATAATGATAAATGCGGCTCTTGTTTCTGCTCAAAATCGTAAGCGTTTATTTTGGACAAACATACCGGTTAAGGAACCTCAAGACCGTGGCATTATTCTTAAAGATATTATTAACGAAAAAGCCGATAGAAAGTACCGAACCGTTAGTAGCCCAATGAAAACCAAAAATGGTATCCGGTGGGACACAAGCGGAAAAGGATACTTTTCGCAACAGGATCGGGCCTATTCAATTCTTGGCAAGTTTCCGACGATACCAACTGCCCGGACAAATACAAAAGTTAATTTTCTTTTTGAGGACGGACGTATTGGGGTAATGAACTGGGACGAGATTGAGAAACTTCAATCATTACCAGTTGGATATACTGACTTGGAAAACGAAAACAGGACAGAGAAACGAGGCGGAGTTATTGGTAATGCTTTTAATGCCGAAGTTGTAGCCCATATTTTGAAAGGAATACAAAATGCCTAAACTTAAACCATATTGGGAACCACAACCAGTCCAGTCGTTAGCAATCTCAATGCCGGCTTTTGAAACGCTTATGGGCGGAGGCCGTGGCGGTGGCAAGACAGAGGCCGGCTTCGGTTTTCTAATCAAAGACGACTACCACCTCAACCCATTGTATCGAGCTTTAGTTGTCCGACGTAATGCCGACGACCTCAAGGACTGGATTGACCGTGCGCGCGGTTTTTTCCGTCCCAAGAAAGCCGAGATCGTCGGCAATCCGCCGGAGATAAGGTTTCCGAATATCTATAACCGAAGCGATATTGGGGCCGTGATAAGAACCGGCCACTTGAAAGACGAGAACGCTTACCGAAAATATCAAGGCCACGAATACCAAAGACAGTTGATTGAGGAGCTAACGCATATTTCTACCGAACAGCAATACTTGATGTTAATTGCTTCTTGCCGTTCGTCTATTCCGGAACTTATGCCCCAAGTGTTTGCAACTACCAATCCGGACGGCCCCGGCCACGTCTGGGTAAAGAAACGCTGGAAGTTATCCGGTATCCCGACGACTCCGATTAGGACGTATGACGACGTAACCGGGCGCTGGCGCGTGTACGTTCCGTCAAAGATTGAGGATAACAGGTACCTTATGGAGAATGACCCCTCGTATGTTTCATTCTTGGAGGGCCTACCAGACGGACTTCGTGAGCAATGGCGACAGGGAAGTTGGGACGATTATAATATCAGGGGAGCTTTTTACACCAACGAGATCAGGCAAATGCAGAGAGAGAATAGATTTAGATTTGTGCCGTTTGATCCTTTGCTTAAAGTCCACACGGTTTGGGATTTGGGCGTTTCGGACTCAATGGCGATAGGTTTCTTTCAGAGGATCAGTACCGAGTTGAGATTGATTGCCGCTTACTCAAACGAAAATTACGGATTGAACCATTACTCCGCTTACCTCCAACAGCTTCAAACGGAAAGAGGATACGTCTATGGTAAACACTTTGCACCGCACGATATAAACGTGAGAGAATTGAGTAGCGGATTGACCCGGCTACAACTTGCAAAGAAGCTCGGTATAGATTTTGATCTTGTGCCGAATATCGGAATTGAGGACGGCCGGGAGCAGGTGCGCATAATGTTTACAAAGCTTTGGATTAACAATGCTTACGGTGGCGAGGAGTTTTTGGACGCGGTGCGTCAGCACAGACAAGAGTTTGTTGAGCAAAAGCAGATATTCAAAGCGTATCACGATTGGACTTCTCATTTTGCGGACGTATTGAGATATGCCGCGTTGGTTGAAAAGAAAATGACTAACGAAAATAAAAAGCCAATTAAACGCCAAGCTCCGTACCAAGCTCGCGATCCTTATGAGGGCGGTCGCAAGCAAAGTAGTGAGTTTGAATTATAACTATGCCAAAATCAATTTTAGCGATCCACCGAGCCATTGAGGAACAGAAACCATTTTATAAAACAATGAAACGGTTAGCGAATTGGTACGAGGAACATCACATAACCCCCCACGAAATTGCCGATAAGATTAAGATATTACACAGTAACTTTGAGCGCTCCCAAAAAGTTTTAGATATTAGGCACGCCTCGGAGATAAGACCTCTCCACGAAAAGCAAATGGCCCTCCGGATTGAGGCCAAAGAACTTGGTAAAAAACACCTTGTGGAAAAAGAAGATTTGACTTTGGGCTTTGCACAACTTGAATTAGATTTAGTGCGAGGACGGATTACAGAGTTACCAGAGGAGATCAAGCCAGTCCATAAGGAAAGTTGGGTTGTCAATCTATTTGAGAAGCTATGGCCGTCCCGGGTTTGACACTTTGACTTATCCACTTTTTATTTCGTTATGATCTATTTGAGAATATGTTACAATTTAAGCACATAAACCCTTTCGCGCAGGGTTCACTCAATGCCAAGTCCGACAGCATTACCATTAAAAACAGATCAACCAAACAATGCCACCTCTCTTTACGCGGACGACGCGGAACGATCAGAGGAACTAAAAACTCGCGATAGTATCGCCGCTCTTTGTGTTAAGCAAGCGCAGGCGTCCCTAAAATACAAAGAAAGACGCGTACAGGATTGGAACGAGAACATCAATCTTTACGACGGCGTTAAGGCCAAAGAAACTGCCGACGGTCGTTTTGATTATCCCCTCCCGATTATGTCGGGCTTTATTGATACCTCAATGTCCAATATCAAGGACGAGCCGATTATTGAATACGATCACGTTTCCTTTGCCGATAAAAAGCGTGCTAAAAAGGTTACGGCCGCTTGGAGGTTTTACTCCTCGCCCTCGCAAATGGATTGGGCGACAGTTGATCTGGACGTAAAAAAGATTGCTCATTTTACCGGAGTTGGTATTTACAAAATGTTTTTTGAAAGCGATCCGGGTTTCAATGGTTACCTTGAGGCCATTGATCCGTTTGATTATCTCCCGGAGCCGTTGGGCGGTGGGGATTTATGGAAGCATAATTGCGGTTTCCAAGACAACATCTTTCGCTCAAAATACGAACTTGAGAACTCCAAGCATTACAACGCCGAGCAGGTAAAGAGATTGATTGCCGCTTGCGCTTCAACTGATACCTCAAAACTTAATAAACTAGAACACCGGGCCAAGCTCAACCGCTTCGCGGCAATGGGATTGAAATACGACGCGGTGGCCGATTATCAAGGCGACAACAATTACCGGCTGACGGAGGGCTTTACGACTTATCAAGGTAAAAAATGGTATGTCTTTATGGATTTGCAGACCGGTATTTGGGTAAGGATTGAGCCGTTAAAAGAAGTATTTAAGTCCAATAAGCCGATGTTTGTTGGTTGGCAGACACACCGCGACGCTTTCAACTTTTTATCAAAGGCCCCGGCTGACGATATTCGCCCGATTGCGATTGGTATGAGGCGGATTTTTAACGAGGCAATGTATAACATCAATAAGCGCAATTCTGGTTCGCGCGCTTATGATCCGGAAATCTTTGAGGAACCAGAATTACTACAATGGCGCCCGGACGGATTAGTGCCGGCGACAGTCCCAGCCGGTAAAGCTATCAGCTCGGGTATTTATGAGTTTAAGACCGAGGACAATACGGCAATCACGGTCAATTTAATGAACTTCCTTGATAACTTCGTGGGTCAAAAGACCGGCATTACCCCCGGCACGCAGGGTCAATCTCCCAACGACATTAAGGTTGGTGTTTACTTTGGCGATCTGCAAAGAGTAGCGGCCCGGTTCGGATTGACGAATAAGTACTACGCAAAAGCTTGGCACGATTTAGGATATTTGTTTGCTTGGGGGTTGTGGGAGCATATGCCCCAAGAGCTTATGGTTAAAGTTATCGGCGAGGAGGGCGTGGAATGGGAGGAACTTTTGAAAGAGGATACCGAACCTGATTTTGCAATTATTGTCCGAGGCGGATCCTCCGAACTTCAAGCCGACGAGTTAAAAAAGAAAACTAAAGCCGACTCACTTGGCGCAATGGCTAACTCTCCGCTTTATGGCCGGTTACTTAATCCACGACTTGTTGCCGAGGAAACCTTGCGTAACGGTGGCTGGGACGAGGAAACTATTAAACGCTTTATGGATTTGAATAATTTAGGCGACGAGGACTCGCTGATTAACGCCGCTCAAGCTATCCAAGACGTTTTGGAGGGCAAAGAACCGCGAATGTACCGCAAGGCGACGTTAGCTTTTTTGAGCAAGATTGAGGACTTTCTGGCAACGCAAGAGTTAGACTTGGACAAAGAGGTTAAACTGTTTGCCTATTTCAATAAAATGCAACCTATCGTGGTGCGAAATATGACACGCAGAGCAATGAACGGAGGCCCAACGCTGGTATTACCCGGAATGTTCCCAAACAACGTGCCTACGCCCGGAATGGGCGCACCGGAGAGGCCTACGCCGCCTACTCCCGGAGGCAATCCACCCAATCCAATGCAATGAGTAGGTTTTGTAATAAATGAGTAGATTTTATGAGTGATACATTTTCTAAAATTGAGGAATTAAGAGAGCAAGCCGAGGGTAACGATCCGGAAACAGTCCGGATATTGGACGGCGCGAGGGATATTCTAAAAAAGGCGCTTATTAAAGAAAATCTAGCCAAGCACCCCGGAGTTTCAATGCTTTTGACAATGTGTGAACGTAAGCTCAAGGGGATTAACGGATTACTCCAAGAGGACGAGGAATTAACAGACAAGCAACGCGCCCGGTGGTTCGGAGAAAAGAGAGCGATTGAAACTTTTATACGCTTCTTTTCGGTAGCCGAAAGGAATGTGGAAGTTATCAACAATGACATTACCAAACGTTACAGCGAAAAAATGGTATAATAAAATTAACTAAACAAGTCAACTCAAATTATGGAAGCTTCAATGCCAAAAATGCCAAAGAGAGTAACCGTTGAGGAAGCCTCAAACGGTTTTATGGTTTCAATGTATGACGAGAAGCACGGCGAAATGAAAATGGTTTGCAAAGATATGGGCGAAGTCCACAAAACAGTTGAAAAAATGATGAGCAAATCCGGTAAGGCAAATACAGTTAAATATCGCCGCTACGCATAGGTCGGGCGTAGTGTAAATAAAATATAATTTTCAAATATATGACAAAAGCATTAACAGAGGAACAGAAAGCCGCCGCCGCAGAAGCGGCCGCTAAGAAAGCGGAGGACGAAGCCGCCGCAGACGAAGCTGACGAGGAAAAAGTCGGCAAGGGTGTTGTTGTTAGTTTTGAGGGCGGACAGACACGCACTTACACCGGCAAAGACGCGAAAGCGAAAGCCGCAGGGTTTATCTCAAAACGTCCAGCCGATAGAGCAATAGTTAAGTAGTACCGAGTTTTGTACCTTTAACCCGATCGCGCGCAATTAGTTAGGGCCTCTCTTTTGGTGCTTTACCGCCCCATTCCGAGTCCCCCAACAGGCCGTGCGCGCGATCTATTGGGGGCCAAAGGAGAGGTTCTAACAGACCTCTTTTTTGTCGTAAAAAGCAAAAAAGAAATCCCCTTTTGCGGTGTAGGATAAACCGTCTTGGAGGGTAGCTAACCCTCTCTAATCAAGTGGCCCGGTATGTATCAACCGTCAAATGATATTTGGCGTTTTATATCCGACGTTGCTTCAAAGGATATGGAAAGTATAAAAATGACCCCTGCTACTGATCCGCGCTATCCTGATCTGGAAACCCAGCAGATAGCCGAGAAATTAGAAGCAGAGGGACATAAGTTGCCGTTTGAAAAGAAAGACCCACAGGCCAACAAGCCCCCGGTCGCAGACGACGACGAATTATCTGACGACGAAAAAGCCGCAAAGGAAGCCGAGGAGAAATCCAAAGCTGACGAGGCCAAAGTAGAAGCAGATAAAAAGGTCAAAGAGGAGGCTGACGCGAAAGCGAAAGCGGACTTGGAGGCCGGCCAGCAGAACGGTAAGAAGCCAGAGGAGAAGCCAATAGGCGATCCAAAGGAAACTCTTATCGTAGCTCAAAAGCGACAGATCAAGGAGCTTGAAAAGCGAATTGAAACTGAAACCGCAGAGCTGAAACAGCAGATTGAAAAATTAACTACGCAGATCAATAGCGGCTCCGGAAAGGCCCCGGATACCAAAGCCAAGATAGACAACTCCGCAGAAAAGCTTGAGCAACTGGTTAATACCATTGTTGAGCAAGCCGAGGGTGCGATTGAGCCGGGCGTTGTTAAATCTATCCTTGAAGCGGCGAAACAGTTGGTTGCCTCCGGCAATCAGTTATCGCCCGAACTTACCGAGAAATTGGAAAAGTTTGACAAGCGAGAGGCAGAATTAACCGCTCAAAAAGAGGAGCAAGATACTATTGCTACCGAAACTCAACACTTTAACGACGAGTTTAAGCACGAAATTGCCGATAACGAGGACGTTAAAAAGATAGTCGCCGATAGCGGACTGACTATGGACGAAGTTAAGGCCAAAATCCAAAGCTTTGTTTATAGCGAAGCTGGCGTGAGATACGCTGGCGTCCCACTCGGAGAATTATTTACTCTCAAGCGATCGTTGTTTGTCCCGGAAAAAAAGAAATCAGCAGAACATAGCCGGGGAGGATCAACTTCGGGCGAAACCCAAGACGATCGCCTCAAGACGGCGGCTGAAATCGCGGCAATGACTATCCCAGAGTTTGAAAAGTATTCAAACGAAATGGCCTCAAAGAGCAAGTCCACGATCACGCGTAGAGGTAAACCAATAAATTAAACCCTATTGTCCGATCTATTTCCAACATGTTTGGGGATTGGCCGAAACAGTAGGATATTACGATAATGGCTAATTCCTTGAGCGCAAGCTTCAAAGAATACTGGTCTAACCGTATGCAGGTAATACATTACCGAGTTGATGTTTACAGGCAGATCGCCAACTTTGAGGAGGAAGCCCAACTCAAACACGGCGACGTGGTTAATAGACCGTATCGTTCCTCGCTGGTAGTTCAAACCTACACGCCGGGAACCGCCGTTACTATTCAGGACATTACTGATACTAACGAGCAGTTGACAGTTGCAACTGCAAAAATTATTCCGTTTTACGTTGACGACCTTGACGCATTACAGAGTAATTATAAGACAGCTAACGAATACGCGGACGACGCGGCCGTTAAGTTGTCTAACATAATTGACGGCGACGTTTTGGCGGAAGCCGCAAACGCTACGTCAGTTGTGGATAATGCCGACTTCTCCGGAACTTCCGGCGACGGTATTACGATCTCAACCTCAAATATCCAAAAGATATTTTCTCTCGCTAAGAGGAGATTGAGAAAGCAAAATATCAAGTTTACCGGAAACGGCGACTTGTTTGCGGTTATCTCTCCCGAAATGGAGGATACCCTTTTGCAGTATCTTGCCGGTAAAGAGTCCACTTTGGGCGACGGTACCGGTGTTGCCGGACATATCGGCAAATACTACGGCTTTGATATTTATGTATCAAACTCCGTGTATCACACGGCGAGATTGGAAATGGGATCGGCTATGACGGCCGCTGATACTATTACAATTAACGGCGTCGTTTTGACTGCCGCCGCTACCCCAACTGCCGCCGGTGATGTTGATGTTGAAACAACCGCCGCCGTGCAGATTGATACGCTTGTTGCGTCTATCAATGCTCCGGGTACTTCTGTATCCGGCGACTTCGTAGCTCTTTCGGCCGCTAACCAAGCTTTGCTTTCCGGTATTACCGCAACTGACGGTACGACCTATATGACTATTGCCTCAAAGGGTTGGGGTAATGTTGTCGTATCGGAAGTCTTGACTGCGACCGCCGACGTTTGGACTTCAGGACTTCAAATCCAGCACAATCTTTTTGGTAAGAAAGGTGCTATTGACGTCGTTATCCAAGCCAAGCCAAAACTTGTAACCAAAGAAGTACCCGACAAGCTCGGTCAAAACTTCCTGCCTTACACTTTCTACGGTAAAAAGACCTTTGCAGAAGGAGCAAAAATGCTCGTTGATGTTAAGGTTAATTCGTCCAGCTTCTAACATAACTGCTTGATCGGATAGCCGGGGACTGGCCTAACGGCCGAGCGAAAGCTTAAACCCCCGGCCCGGTCAATCGGTGCTAACAATCACAATGGTTAAAAACTCATTTGTGGGAGGCATAGTAGCCCTTGTTGTATCGTTGGCAGTTATGTTGTTTGGCGGCAACGGTCAACAGTTACCCTCTTTGGGAGGACTGGTTCATAATACCCAAGAGCGATTTTCCAGCATTGTTGCTGACAATCTCTCCGGCGGATTATTGACTGTTGCAAGCGGATCGCGACATTTTACCGCACCCGAAATCTGCGAAAACTCTGTAATTACATTAGACGGCGACAGTTACGCCTCTGAGCAAGCACAGGTGCTACCAAGCGCGGCTAATTTGATTAAGGGTTGTTTGCCGAATAAAGGCGACTATCGCGACGTATTCTGGCTCAACTTATCCGTGGACGAAAACCCCACGATTGCGGCCGGAACAACGATAGACGTGTTAATTGCGTCCGGTTCAGCAGGAACAACTGTTGAAATCCCAACGAATAAGGGGGTATGGACAAGATTTATTCGCCTCGAGGGATCGTCAGTCAGCGTACAGTTTGACGAGTACAAACATCAGTAAAGCCGAGGGCTTACTTTTCTCCTTTTGCCAAAACCAAAGGGAGAAAGAATAATCCCTCGGGATAAATAATTAAACTTATGAAAAACGTATTAAAAAATCTGGTCTTGGTGGTAGTAGGAGGGGCAGTCGGGGCCTTGCTTCTCTATGCCATTCTGCCAGCTCCGGTGGCTCCGTTGGGCGGTGGAGGATTTGATAATATCTTTCAAAATTCAACCATAAGTTCTGTTGCTAGAATAGCTAGCACGTCAACAACGGTATTGGCTCAAAACTCTGCCCGCCAATATGCAAAATGTACTAATATGGGGCCAGTGCGTATGGACGTGGCATTTGGATCAACCGCCTCAAGATCGTGGGGAATGCCTATTTGGGCCTCACAGTCGTTTTCAATAGATCAAAATAATTTATATCTTGGTATTATTACTGCGAGGATACCAGATGATGTTGCCAGTTTAAGTGCGCGAATTTCTTGTATAGAAAAATAATTTAACACCGTAGTCATATGCTTCAATTACAACCCCAAGAAATATTTGCTATTGCATATCAGTTAAGTGATCCGTCTGATACCGGTACATATTATGTTCAAGCAAAGATTCGTGATGCGATGACAGACAAACTCTTGGACACGATTAATCTGACAGATAAGGGCGATCAACGGTTTCGCAGTACAGCCGTGGCCCCGGCAGACGGTAATAATTCTGGGTCTTATATCACGGTCACAGTTAAGGTGTATACCGACTCTGGATATACAACTTTGAGTCCGAATTATCAAATTGAGGAGACACAATATTTAGTCAGGGCCTTTCCTCAATATTTTGGTGGAGGAGGAAGTGGTATGACGCCAAATATGGTTCGTGACGCACTTAAACCACTCTTTGAAGCAATCCCTAGGCAAATAGACTTTACTAAGCCTCTAAACGAAATTAGGGGCACTCTCGACGATCTTAAGGAGAGGAAAGAGTTAGATATATTGCCAATAGACAAATCTTTGATCAATTTGGCACAATTATTTGAGATTATGCGAGTAAAACAGGGAATAATGCACGAAATGATTAAAAACTTGCCCCAACCCAAACCTATCGACTTTACGGTGATATATGATCGTCTCGATATCTTGCGAGAGGAATTGGCCGATACAAATAAATCTGTTAATCAAAAAGCAGTAGATGATATTCAGGGTATCGCTAAAATATTGAACAATACATTGGACAAGATTAAAACATTCTTTGCCGACGATATGGATTTCGTAAAAGAGCAACTAGATAAAATATCTAAGTTCACGTCGGCGTTCACGGTAGCAATAAACACAAATGAAAAAGAGGACTAAAATAATTATCAATATAGTTATCGGTACTATGGGTTTTGTACTACTCGTCTTTGGAGTCTCGAGAAACATTACTCCGAACTTTGGTAACACAATAAGCACGGTGTCTCCCTTTAATCTAAATGGCATTAACATGCTTCCTCGAGTGTCAACGTGGCACCTTGGTTCATCGGCTGTCAGGATAACTAAAGGATGGTTTACTGATCTTGATGCGACGACTGCAAATATTGGCACCTTAACAATTGGATCGGTCACCAGTGGAGACTTAACCGTAAATGGCGTTGCTAAGGTAAATATAGGTTCGAAGGCCGCACCAGGGTTTACCTTCCGAACCGATACCAATACAGGAATGTATGAGCTTGCTTCAGATAGTCTAGGATTTACGGTCGGCAGTACTGGTATGTTAAATTTAACGAGTACAACCGCATCAATTTCAAACTCCTTTTATATTGCTTCCAGTAATAATGTTGGGATCGGACAAGTAGCACCCGGATCAAAGTTGAGTGTGAATGGTGGGATATCTGCTGGAACATATTCTGCTACAGCAGCGCCTTCCAATGGAATGATAATATCAGGCAACGTCGGCATCGGTACCACCTCTCCTGCCTCTAAACTAGATATATGGG
>Ga0209417_1001697_pt1 | contig 38979 bp, 31 predicted proteins | sample RifGroF2_FD_184002 | JGI IMG/M metagenome (GOLD analysis project Ga0209417, IMG submission 184002) | Groundwater microbial communities from Rifle, Colorado, USA - Groundwater F2 (SPAdes) (version 2) | ecosystem: Environmental > Aquatic > Deep subsurface > Groundwater | place: Rifle, Colorado... | reverse complement strand
CGGGGTGTTCAGGGTCCACGGGGCTACGGGAATGCCGGCCGCATGGGCTTCTTTGATGGATTCGATCGTGATCCATTCGTAGTTGGGGCTCCAGATATCGGTTTTGGAACCCTTCAGGGCCGCGACTATATCCACCAGTTCCTCGTAGGTGAGCTGGGCGGTGCGTATCTCCGGGGCCAGCTTCTTCATCTCGCGCAGCGTGCGCACGTCGAAGGACTGCAGGATCACGCGCTTTTCCATGCCGTGCTGCTTTACCACGTCCGCCACCAGCTTGGCGAATACGGCCGGGTAGGGGGACGCCTTGGGGTCGAACGGGAAGATCTTGGTCTCTATGTTGAACTCCACCGCCGCGGCGCCGGGGTGGGTCGACTTCTCCACCAGCGAGAACACTTCGTCCAGCGTGGGGATGGCGGTGCCGGGAACGGGGACCTGCCGCGGGAACCTGGGGTTCTGGACCGCGCCGCAGTCATACTTCTTCACTTCCTCAAGGGTGAGGGAATTGAAGGGGACCAGTTTGTCCAGTTTCTTGCCTTCCGGGTCCAGGCAGATGGCCGGGTTGACGCCGGGCTCGTGAGAGATGACCACCACGCCGTCCTTGGTCACGCCCAGGTCCAGCTCCAGCACGTCCACGCCCGCGCGCAGGGCTTCTTCGAAAGCCGGCAGGGTGTTTTCCGGGCGGGTGCCGCGGGTGCCGCGGTGGCCGTGCACCAGCAAGGCGGCCTCGGCGGGGCCGAGGGCGGTCAAGAGTATTGCGGGAACGAGGAATGCGAGCTTTTTCATTTTATCTCCTTAATATCAGCGGCCGTAATCGTCTTTGAGCCTGACGGTATCGTCGGGGTGGTAGGTTGACACTTCCAGCAGGGTGACCCGCCCGTAGGGGGCGGCGAAGCGGTGCCTGACGCCGGCGGCGATGGGGGCGGCGTCGCCTGGCTTGTAAACGCTTTTCTTGCCTTTGATCTCCATAAGGCAGCGCCCTTTCAGGACATAAAGGGTTTCGTGCTTTTTCGTGTGGTACTGCAGGCTGAGGCGCGAGCCTTTGTTTATGGTGAGTATCTTGCCCAAGTACAGTTTAGGCGCGCTGGCGAAGATCAGTTCCTGGCCCCAGGGTTTTTTTACCGTGACCGGCTTGTTTTTCATCGGCATTAGCTGAGCCTCCGTATTTTAAGAATTATACATATAAAATTGGTTTTGGGGTCAGACCCCAGGGTCAGACCCCGGGGTCTGACCCCATTATAGGTATGTTATAATTAGCCGAGGGCTACCAATGGAAAACCTATACGACAGCGATCCGCGCATAGTGATGACGCTGGACGCCGGCGGCACCTACCTCAAATTTTCGGCGATACGCGGCAATAAACCGGCGGCGGAGCCGGTCAAACTGCCGTCCAAAGCCGACCAGCTCGACGCCTGCCTGGCGCAGATAACCTCCGGCTTCGAAGAAATAAAGCGCCGGCTGCCCGCCGCCCCTGCCGCCATCAGCTTTTCCTTTCCCGGCCCGGCCGACTACCCCGCCGGCATCATAGGCGACCTGCCTAACCTGCCCGCTTTCAGGGGCGGCGTCGCGCTCGGCCCCATGCTCGCGGAAAAGTTCGGCGTGCCGGTGTTCATCAATAACGACGGGGACCTGTTCGCCTACGGCGAAGCCATGGCCGGCTTCCTGCCTTATGTTAACGGCCAGCTTGAAAAGGCCGGCAGCCCCAAAAGATATAAAAACCTGTTCGGCGTGACCCTCGGCACCGGCTTCGGCGGCGGCATAGTGCGCGAGGGACGCCTGTTCCTGGGCGACAACTCGGCCGGCGGCGAGGCCTGGCTGCTGCGCAATAAACTGACCCCCGCCGTGAACGCGGATGAAGGGTGCAGCATCCGCGCCGTGCGCAGGGTTTACGCGGAACTCTCGGGCATCTCGCCGGAGAAAGCCCCGGATCCCAAAGAGATCTACGAGATAGGCATGGGGGAAGCGCCCGGCGACAAAGCCGCCGCGTTCGAAGCTTTCCGCAGGCTGGGCGAGAACGCCGGCGACGCCATAGCGCAGGCGCTGACGCTGGTGGACGGCCTGGCCGTGATAGGCGGCGGGGTGTCCGGCGCGCACGGGCTGTTCCTGCCGGCCTTGGTGGACGCGGTCAATGGCGTCTACCACAAACCCGGCGGCGACCTGCGCCGGCTCATCGCCCGGGCGTACAATTTTGAGGACGAGGCGCAGCGCGCCGCTTTCCTCAAAGGCGACCGCCGCGAGATAACCGTGCCCGGCTCCGGCAGAAAGATAGAGTACGACCCGCTTCAGCGCACGGCCATAGGTCTTTCGCGGCTGGGCACCAGCGAAGCGGTAGCGATAGGCGCGTATTCCTTCGCGCTTTCCAAACTGGGGTGACACTTATGAAAACATGGCGTTTACTGGCGGTGCTCCTGCTGGGCTCGGCGCAGCTCTGCGCCGCGTCGGGCTTCGTGCGGGTGAATAATTCGCATTTCACGCGCGACGGCAAACCGTATTACTTTATCGGCGCCAATTTCTGGCAGGGCATGAACCTGGGCTCCAAGGGCCCCGGCGGCAACAGGGCGCTGCTGGTGCGCGAGCTGCTGCGCCTCAAGGCCATGGGGGTGACCAACCTGCGGATAATGGCCGCCAGCGAAGGCCCGGATACCGAGCCCTGGCGCATGGTGCCGGCCCTGCAGAAGAAGCCCGGCTCCTACAATAAGGAACTGTTCGACGGCCTGGATTATTTTATCAGCGAGCTGGGCCAGCTGGGCATGACGGCCGTGGTCACGCTTAATAACTTCTGGCCCTGGTCCGGCGGCATGGCGCAGTACGTGAGCTGGCGCGGCGGCGGGCAGATCCCGTACCCGCCCCCCGCGGAGGGCGGCGACTGGGGGACTTACCAGAAATACGCGGCGCAGTTCTATTCCAATAAAGAGGCCGTCAACGACTACAGGGATTTCGTAAAGACCCTGATAAAAAGAAAGAACCCCTATACGAAGCGGTTCTACCGGGACGAGCCCGCCATCATGGCCTGGGAGCTGGCCAACGAGCCGCGCGGCATTATGAAAGCCGCCGACTTCAACGCCTGGATAGCGAATACGGCGGCTTTCATAAAATCACTGGACAAGAACCACCTGGTGACCACCGGCAGCGAGGGCGACACGCCGTACCCGGACGCCGGCATGGATTTCGCCAAGAACCATTCCATCCCCGGCATAGATTATTCCACCATCCATATCTGGGCCACCAACTGGAACTGGTACGACCCGCTTAAAAAAGAAGAGACCTATCCCGTGGCGCTCGAAAAGATGAAGGACTATCTTAAGTCGCACGTGGAGAAAGCCGCGGCGTTCGGCAAGCCCGTGGTGCTGGAGGAGTTCGGCATCGGCCGCGACGCCGGCTCTTATGACGCGAAGTCCGGAGTTTCTGTGCGCGATGAATATTACACGGCCGTATTCGAGGCGGCCTATGAATCCGCCAAGTCCGGCTCGCCGCTGGCGGGCGCCGCTTTCTGGGCCTGGGCCGGCGAGAGCCGCCCGCCCCGCCCCGGCCAGCCGTGGAAAGCCGGCGACCCCTGGCTGGGCGACCCGCCGCACGAATTCCAGGGCTGGTACAGCGTTTACGACGGGGATACCACCACGGTCAAGGTCATAACGGAGTACGCCGCTAAATTTTCGGCTCTTACGCCGCCGGAGGAGAATAAATGAGAACGCGTGAACTAATCGCCGCCGCGGTACTTCTGACCTTCAGTTTGCCTGCCGCCGCCCGCGGCCCGGCCGCGCCGCTGGGCGCCAGCTACCCCTGCAATAAAGGCGACCTTGCCGATCCCGCCCCCAGGCTTGACCAGATAAAGGCCGCCGGTTTCGACTTCGTTTCCTTCATACCGAATTACACCTATGCCGGGCTCAACACCATAGACTTCACCGAAGCGCCGGGCTTCGACGAACTCAGCCGCGCCGAAGAGGCAGCCCTGCGCCGCGGCTTCGCGCTGGTGATAAAGCCGCACCTGGAGCCGCCCATGTACCAGCGCGGTTTCCAGATGTTCGGGTCCGAAAACCGCTCCTGGCGCGCCCGCACGGGCTGGCGCGGTTTCTTCGACGTGGACCCGATGAGCGTGGATTACCGCGAAAAGCTCGTCTTCGTACAGCTGGGGATAATAAAGGAAACCCTTTCGCGCCTGGACGAAGACAAGTCCATCCCGAAGAAGTCCATAGCGCCGATACGCTTCGAGCTGGGCACCGAGCTGATGAATTCCGCGGTCTACCAGCCGGAGCGCTGGCTGGAGCTGCTGGGCGCCGCGCGAACGGAGCTGACGCGCCTGGGCCTGAACGGCCGCGTGCTGCTCTCCCATAACTTCTGCCACCACTTCGAGATGCCGGAGGATTTCGTGCTGCGCATGACGCCGCTCGGACGCAAGGCGCTGGCAAAATATATAAAGGGCCTGGATGCCTTCGCGGTTTCCCAGTATATGGACCTGACGGCGGCTATGCCGGCCGCGGAGCGCGGCAAGCGCCTGCCCACGGTAGAAGAAATTGCGAACGCGCTGCGCAAGCATGACGCCGACCTGCGCGAGAAAGTGCTGGCAAAGCTGCTCGGACTGAAGCCCGCCGAGATCCCGCCGTTCCATATCGGCGAGTTCGGCGTAGGGCGCGGCGGCCTGCGCCACCCTAACCTGTGGGAAGGGGCCGCCACCGCCGAAGAGCACGCGGCCCTCCAGCACGAGATAGCGCTGGGGCACCGCGGCCTGCTGGAATACCTGCGCGTCGCCAAAGGGCGCACCGCCGGCGGCGCGGTGCTGTGGCTGACCGGGCGCTATTACGATATCTTCGGGTGGATGAACCCGAACGACGCCGTGCCCGAGGCCGCCGATGCCATTAAGGCCGCGCTGGCCGCCAACCGCGCTCTTGTTTCCGCTCCGGCCGACTTCGATGAGTTCTGGAAAGGCACCCTGGCCGAGCTGGCGAAGACGCCCGCGGACCTGAAGCTGGCCGCGGCGCCGGAACAGTCCGACGACAAAGTGAAGTGCTACAAGGCCGCTTATGCCGGCTTCGGCGGCCTGCCGCTGCACGCCTGGTACTGCCGGCCGGCGGAGGATAAAAAATACCCGGCCATCCTGCTCAACCCGTGGTACGGGCAGACTTCCGTGTCGGCCCCGGCCGACCTGGCGCGGCGCGGGTTCGCCGCGCTGGCGTGGCAGGGCCGCGGTTATGAAGTGGACCTTTCCTCCTATCCCGCGGAGAACGCGCAATACGTGCTCTCCGGCATAGATTCGCGGGAAACTTATACCTACCGCGCCCTGTACGCCAATGCCGTGCGCGGCGTGGACGTGCTGGCCTCCCTGCCCGAAGTGAACGCGCAGAAGATCGGGGCGGCCGGCGCCAGCCAGGGCGGGGGCTTGAGCCTCGCCGTGGCCGCGCTGGACCCGCGCGTGGCCGCAGTCTCCGCGGATTTTCCCTTCATGTGCGACGTTTACACCGGCCTGCCGCTTTCCGAAGGCACGCTCAGGAGCGTGCGCGAGCTGACGGAAAAAGAGCCGGCCCGGCGCGACGCGGCGCTGCGCACCGTGGCGTATTTCGACCTGCTCAACTTCGCGCCAAAAATAAAGGCCCCGGTAAAAGTGCAGGTAGGCCTGCGCGACCAGGCCTGCGTTCCCGACGGCGTAAAGAACGTTTTTGCGGCCATAACCGCGCCCGGCAGGCTGGAGGAATTCCCTAATTCCGGCCACGGCGACGATAACGCTCTGCGCCGCGACAAAATGCTGGATTTCGTCTACTCGGCTCTCGGCACGGAAAAGTAATAAGAACTATGAAATTATTCGACGCGCATGTGCATCTTCAGAGTTACGGCTCCGACGCGGAACTGGACGCCGCTGTCCGGGCCGCGCGGGAGTCCGGAGTGGAACGGCTGATCTGCTGCGGGACGCGCCCCGCCGACTGGGAGCGGGTGCTGGAAATAACCGCGAAATATCCCGAGGTCTTCCCGTGCTTCGGCCTGCACCCGTGGTACGCCGCCGAGGCCGCTGACGGCTGGCTGGAGAAACTTGAGGGCTACCTCAAGCGCGTGCCTTCTTTCGTAGGGGAAATAGGGCTGGACGGGATAAAAGAGGCGCCGGGCCAGGAAGAGGTTTTCCGGCGGCAGCTGGAACTCGCCGTAAAGCTGGGCAGGCCCGCCGTCATCCACAGCGTTAAAAGCTGGAGAGATACCAGGAAGATAATTGAGAAAGCGGCGCCGCCCGCCTTCATGCTGCACGGCTATGGCGGCGCGGCCGAACTGGTGAAGAATTTCGCGAACTTGGGCGCCTATTTCTCTTTTGGCGGCGGGATAATGGACCCTAAGCGGGAAAAATTGCGCGCAGGTCTTGCCGCCGTGCCCCCGGAGCGGCTGCTCTTCGAGACCGAAGCCCCCGAGCGCAGCGCCCCCGGCCCCGCCGGCCTGGGAGCGGTGTTAGAGGCTGCCTCCAAAGTGCTCAACCGCCCCGCCGCCGACCTGGCCGCCCTTTCCTTCGCCAACGCCGAAAAACTCTGCAAACTGGCCTCTTAACTCAACAGTTATTTGGGGTCAGACCCTAATTGGTTTACTTCACAATTACGCGCCTCAGGGTGGCGTGCGGACCGGGTTAGCAAAACCGTCCGCAGGCCGAGGCTTGCATAGCGCCGAGGCCGGAGGAAGAGCGAGGCACGGTGTGCCGAGCGCGTTTTGCGTTCCGGTCCGCACGACGCCCTGGGGCCCGTGAAGATCCTGGAAGTAAAGTGTAATTAGATTTCGCCGCAGAGGTGGCGGATGGCGGCGGAGGCGCAGGCCATACCGAAGGCGCCGGTGACGAAGCCCGCCGTGCCCAGCACCACGCTTTTCTTCGTGCAGCTGTGCAGGCCGTTCTCACCCTGCGGACAAAGACAGCCGGCCTTGCAGTCCGTGGCCTCCACGGAGTCGTGCGGCTTGCGGTCCTGCTCCAGCGTGCAGACCGCCTGTACACCGAATTTGCCTTTGCGCGGAAAAGCGTATTTTTCGCGCAGGATCTTGCGCACCGCCCGCGCCAGCGGGTCCATCTCCGTGATCCCCAGGTCGGTAACGCGCACCTGCGTAGGGTCGATGCGGCCGCCGGAACCGGTGGAAACTATCAGCGGGATATTATTGGCATGGCAATGATTAATCAGGAAGCATTTGGACGTCACGTGGTCTATGGCGTCTATCACGAAATCAGGTTTTTCGCCCAGCAGCGCGGGGCAGGTGGTTTCGCTGAAGAACTCGTTAAGGCCGTCGACGCGCGCCTCCGGGTTTATCCGCTTGAAGCGCTCCGCCAGCAGCTTTACTTTCGGCTTGCCGATGTCGCCGTCCAGGGCCTGCAGCTGCCGGTTGAAGTTGCGGATGCAGACCGTGTCGAAATCTACCAGGCTTATTCTCCCGACGGCGGAGCGGGCTATCATCTCCGCCGCCCAGGAACCCACGCCGCCGCAGCCTATCACCATCACGTGCGCCTTCCTGAGCTTCTCCAATCCTGCCGGGCCGACCAGCCGCGCCACGCGGTCGAAGCGGCGGCCGGTATCTTCCATCGGAAAGCTGTTTTTGTTGTTGTCGGACATGTCAGTAGCGGATGGTTCCTTTGTCTATTTTATCGGCCCAGGCGTCCATGCCGCCCTTGAGCACGCGCACATTGGTGAAGTCCAGGTCCTTGAGCCTGCGGAAAGCGGCCGTGGATTTTCCCTGGTTCTTGCAGTAAAGGATTATTTCCTTTCCGGTATCGAGGCCGGCGGCTAATTCGGAGAGTTTCTCCGGGTCCAGCAGCGTGTCCCCGGCGATATGGCACAGCTCGTGCTCCCAGTCATGGCGCAGGTCGAGGATAAGCGGCTGCGCGCCCGAGTCCAGCCTGGCCTTCAGTTCCTCCGGCGTGATGAACTCGGCGGAGACGGAATCGATGAAGGCTGCCGCGTCCCCGGCCCCTGTACCGCAGACCGGGCAATCGGCGCGCTTTTTCAGGTCGGCCACCACGAAGTTCATAAGCTTGAAGTCCAGCATGGCGAACCGGCCCTTAAGGGTTTCCATGCCCAGTATCAGTTTTAATATTTCCAGCGCCTGCATGGAGGCCACGGCTCCGGCGGTGGGGCCCAGTACTCCCTCTTCCGAGCAGGCGGCCTCCTGCAAGCGCAGCGCTTCAGGGACCAGGCAGCCCAGGCAGGGGCCGTCGTGGGGGGAGAAGACGGCCAGTTGGCCTTCCAACTGGTAGACGGCGCCGTGTACGTAGGCTTTTTTCAGGCCGAAGCAGGCTTTGTTGACGGCCGCGCGGGCGGCGAAATTATCGGTGCAGTCGGCTATGAAGTCGTAGCCGGCCAGGGCCTCGGCGGCGTTCGCGGCGGTCAGCAGGCCTTCGCGGACGTTCACCTTTACGCCGGGGTTGAGCTCCAGCAGGAAGTTCTTGGCGAGCTCGGTCTTGTTCCGGCCAAGGTCCCCGGTGCTGTAGATGAGCTGGCGGTGCAGGTTTGAAAGCTCTACTGCGCCGAAGTCGAAGATGCCGATCTCGCCCACTCCCGCGCCGGCCAGGTAGCCCAGCACCAGCGAGCCGAGCCCGCCCGCGCCGACTACGGCCACCTTGGCGGCCTTTATCTTCTCCTGGCCTTCCGGGCCCAGCCCGGGGATTATAAGCTGTCTTGAGTAGCGCACCAGTTCTTCTTTTGAAAGCGGCATATTGTTCCTGTCCGCGGCTTTACCTGTTCCCGTCGCGTCTGTTCTTTACTGCCCGGCGCAGCGGCGCGCGTTTTTTTGTCTTTTCCCCGCGTTCCCCTTCGGGCCGGGGCGCCATGCCGGGTTTCCCTTCCTTGCCGGGCCCCTGCGCCCGGGCGGCGCCCCGCTTAGCGCGCTGACCCCTGAAGGCTTTGCGCTGCATGAAGCGTTTGCGCAGTTCCTCCCGCTTTTCATGCGTCAGGCGTTTCCAGTTCCTGCCCAGTTTGTCCAGGCGGCCGCGGGCGCCGAGCAGGGCTTTGCGGTGGCGCATGAGCCTGCGCATGCGGCCGGGCTTCAGCTCCCTGGCCCCGGCGCGCAGGCTGACTTCGTCGCCTTTTTCCACCGTGCCTTCCGCGGTGGTCTTACCTTCCTGGTCGAGGGAAGAGACGGACAGGCTGCCTTCGTCGAACACCCCGGCGGTGGTCTCGCCGCCGGCCGCGTCGTGCTCCACGCCGAATTCGGTGCCCCGTATGGCGCACACGGCCGCCGGGGTGCGCACCCCGAATCTCTGGCCCGCCTTGAGCAGGCCTTTTACCTTGGCCACCAGCGAGCCGAAGCGGAGGAAGAAAGAGGAAGAGGCGGGCTCCAGCGAGGAAATGTCCGACTCCGAAGACGCGCCCAGCGCGATGACCGCGCCGCCGTCCAGGGTTATCTCGGCCGTGGAATCCTCGCCCGTACGCACCTTGTCGCCGGCTGACAGCGGCATGTCCTCTTCAGCCTCCCGCCAGGAATCGGTCTCCCCGGCGGCCAGCACGTCCACGGTCCCGGTGAAGGTGCTCAGCCGGGCGTCGTAATCTTCAGCCGGAGCCTGTGCCGCAAGCCCCAGTATAAGGAGAAAAACCGCCGCCGGAAAGGTCGCTGTTAATTTCATGACAATCTCCTCTTTTTTATTTCCGCATCAGAGCCCCGCGGCCCACGCCAGGATGGCGGGGATAGTGGCCGGGGTGGTGAACATGTTGGCGCCGTGGCCGCTGCCGCCGTCGAGGAAGGCTGCGGGCAGGTCCTTGCCGCGCGCCTGCTGGGTAAGCTGGCCGCCGCTCCGCCAGGCGTAGGTGTCGTCGGCCGCCGCGGAGATAAGGAGCTTAACCTGTTTTGAATCCGGCAGGAAGTCACCGGCCCTTACGCCGGCGTAGTCCAGGCCCGGCGACAACAATACCAGCGCGCGTGGCTTTATCCTGCCCTCCGCCGCGGCTTTCAGGGAAAGGTTGGCCCCTATGCTGGCCCCGCAGAAGATAATTCTGCCTGGCGCCGTCCCGTTCTTTTTTAAAAACGCCGCGGCCGCCTCGATATCAAGGGAAACCTTGCTCCAGTCGGCCTTGGTAAAGGTTTTATAGTCGGCGGTTTTGCCGCCGCAGGTCTTGCTTTGCCCGTGCCCGCGCATATCCAGCGAAAGGTAGCCGTAGCCGCGTTTCTTCAGCGCGTCCTGCAGCGGTCCCCACTCGTATTTGGCGGAGCCCAGGCCGTGCGTGTTTATAAAAACAAAAGCTCCGGAGGAGGCCGGGGCCAGATAGGCCGCCTCGATGCGGCAGCCGTCCCTGGTGTTAAAGCGCACGGTCTTCTGCTGCGCCCGCGCCGGCGCGCAATAAAGCAGCAGAAGGATGGCCGCGAATGCTTTGCGCACTATTACTCCCTGTCCGGCTTGTGATGGACGTTCCAGGTGATCGCGAAAAGCACCACCGAGATGACGCAGGCGGCCAGCAGCAGCGTGAAGCCGCCGTCCCAGCCCCAGCGGTCCACTACCCGTCCCAGCCCCAGCTCGGCGATGACCGCGCCGAATACGTAGCCAAAAAAACCGGTGAAGCCGGCGGCGGTGCCGGCGGCCTTTTTGGGCGCCAGGTCAACCGCGCTTACGCCTATCAGCATGACGGGCCCGTAGATCAGGAAGCCTATGGTGAACAGCGCTACGGTGTCCACCCAAAAATTCCCGGCGGGGTTCTTCCAGTAGATCCACACGGCTATGGTCACCAGCACCATGAAGATGCACGACACCGGGCTCCGGCGCCCGCCGAAGAGCTTGTCCGACGCCCAGCCGGCCAGCAGCGTGCCGGGGATGCCGGCCACCTCGTAGAGGAAGAACAGCCAGCGGGAGTCCCCGGGCGGGCAGCACTTAATGGAGGTGAGATAGGTGGGCGCCCAGTTCAGCACGCCGTAGCGCACCACGTAGATGAAAACGTTGGCTATGGCTATGATCCAGAGCGGCTTGTTCTTTAATACGAAAGTGACGAAGATCTCTTTCGCCGAAAGTTCCTTTTCCGGGTCGGCCACGCCGGTGTCCGGGTGGTCGTTCTTGTGGTCCTCGATGGACGGCAGGCCGCAGCTTTGCGGCGTGTCGCGCAGGAACACCAGCAGCAGGAAGCCCGCGGCTATGGCCAGCACGGCCGGCACGTAGAAAATTATGTGGAAGGTCAGACCGGCGCTGAGGGCCGCGCCGCCCGCCAGTACCACGGCCAGCGCCAGCGCGCCGTTTACCAGCGGGCCCACCAGCCCGCCGCCCACATTATGCGCCAGGTTCCAGACCGAGAAGATGCGGCCGCGCTCGCCGTCGCTGAACCAATGCGTGAGCGTGCGCGCGCAAGGGGGCCAGCCCATGCCCTGCGCCCAGCCGTTGACGAACCACAGCATGAAGAGCCCAGCTACCGAGCCGGCGAAAGAGGGGAAAATAAGATTGACGACCCCGGACAGTATAAGGCCGGTAGCCATGAAGTAGCGCGGGTTGGAGCGGTCGGACACATTGCCCATTATGAACTTGCTCATGCCGTAGGAGATGGCCAGCGCCGTGGCGATAAGGCCCACGTCGCCCTTGCTCATGCCGTAATCCTTGATGAGGTACGGCTTGGCCAGCGAGAAGGTGTTGCGTACAAAGTAGAAGAAGGCGTAGCCGAGGAAGACCGAGCCCATCATCTGCCAGCGCATGCGCGTGTAGGTGCTCTCTATTTTTTCCTTGGGGATGGGTTCGATGAAAGGCGCGGGCTTGTAGAGATCTAGAAGTTTAGACATGATTTTCCTTTTATTCCGAATCCTGCATATCCTGCAGGATTCCCCGCGCTAGCGGGTCGCGGATCAAGCGCTATGCGCGCAGTATCCGCGAGGATGTATGCCGCGCATCAGCGTGTCCGCTATGCGGGCAGAAAGTTTCACCAGAAACTTTCCGGCTATTCCGCAGAGCAGACCTTGTGGTCCTGCTCGTCGCCGCCGCCGAAAGACAGCACCAGGTTCATCAATACCGCGAACACCGTGCCGAAAGCTATGCCGGCGATGTTTATCGCGCCGACAGTAAAGCCTTTAACGCCCAGGCCGGTGGCGATTATTATCGAAGAGCCGGCGATGATCAGGTTCTTGTGCGAACAGAAATCCACCTTGGCGTCCATCCAGATCTTGATGCCCATTATCGCGATGAGGCCGTAAAGGATAACGGTAACGCCGCCCAGCACCGGCGCGGGGATGGATTGTATGACCGCGCCGAATTTGGGGCACAGCCCGAGCAGCAGCGCGATGCAGGCCGCCGCTATGAAGTTGTAGACGCTGAACACGCGGGTGATGGCCATCACGCCCATGTTCTCGGCGTAGGTGGTCTGCGGCGTGCCGCCGCCCATGGCCGAGATGAAGCTGGCCGCGGCGTCGCCCAGGTAGGCGCGGCCCAAATGCTGGTTCATGTCGCGCTTCATGTAGCCGCCTATGGCTTCCAGGTGGCCTTTGTTCTCCGCCACCAGCACCACGAAGACCGGCGCTATCACCAGCAGCGCGTTGAGGCTGAAGACGGGCGCGATGAAAGGCGGCAGGCCCACCCAGGGCGCGTTGCGTATGGCTTCCAGCTGCGCCAGGTCTATTATGCCGAGGACCATCGACAGCGCGTAACCGGTAACCACGCCGGTAAGGATCGGCAGCAGCCTGATGAAGCCGCGCAGGTAGATGGAGACTGCGGCGGCCACGATGAAGGTGACGGAAGCCACCAGCAGTTTTACCCCGTCGCTCCCGCCGGCCAGGCGGAAATCGGCGTTAAGGAAATTGGAGACGGCCGACGAAGACAGGTTAAGGCCGATAATGGCCACCACGGCGCCGGTCACTATAGGCGGCATGAGCTTGTCTATCCACTTGGAGCCGTATTTCATGGTGACGAAGGCGGCCAGCGCGTAAAGCGCGGCCGCGCCGGCTATGCCGCAGAGGGCGAAGGGGATGTTGGCGGCGACGCCGCCGGTAACCGCCAGCACCGGGCCGATGAAGGCGAAGCTGGAGCCCAGGTAGCTGGGGACTTTGGCGCGCGTGATGAAAATAAAGACCAGCGTGCCTATGCCCGAGAAGAAAATTGCCGTCTGGGGATTGAAGCCCATCAGTATGGGCGCCAGCACCGTGGCCCCGAACATGGCCACTACATGCTGCATGCCCATGGGGATAAGGCGGGAAAGCGGAAGTTTATCTTCGGGATAATAAAGTTTCTGCATCATTAGATAGTAATAATAATAAATCGAAAGGTAAAGCGCCTAAGGCGCGGAACGGAGAGCAGAGGGCCGCCGTACGGGGGAAAATAAAAACCACGCGCCCTTGCGCGTGGCTTTTATCGGGGCCCGGGACCCGGTTACTTGGCGTCGGCTTTCTTTTCCGTAGTCGCGGCCGGGGCCGCGGGCGCGGCAGGCAGCGCGGCGGCTTTCGCCTTGGCGCCGGAGAAATCCCCGGCCTGCACGTAGATGAGCTTCGCCGGATCAATGTGCCGGTTGAACGCGGTCCGGATCTCCTCCGGGGTAAGCGCCGCGGCGCGCTTTTCCAGCTCGCCCTCCCAGGCCATGGTGCGGCCCAGGTACTCGTTGCTGCTGAGCTTGCCCGCCAGCGTGCGGTCCTGCGCGCGGGACATCTTGCGCGACTGCAGCCAGCCGGTGCGGGCTTCCTTCAGTTCGTTCTCTGTGAAACCGTCCTTGGCTACGCGGGCCAGTTCCTCGCGGAAGGCCTGCTCCAGCTTCTCCGCGTTCAGCGGGTTGAAGATGGCGTAGGCGCCCAGGCCGGAGAGCTCGTCGAGCGAGCTCGCCCAGATGTAGCAGCCCACGCCGTAGCTCAGGCCGTCCTTCTGGCGGATCCTGACGGCCAGGCGGGAATTGAGGAACCCGCCGCCGGTCATGAAATCGGCCAGCTTCAGCGCGGCATGATCCGGGTGGTCGTCGCGCATGGGGAAGATCAGGCCCAGCATCACGTTGGCGTTGGCCTTGTCGGGCGTTTCCAGCGTGATCTTTTCGGGTTTGAGCTCGGCGTATTTGCGCTCTATCCGCTTGTACGGCTTCACGTTGGCCCAGTTGCCCAGCGTTTCCTCCGCCAGGGCCTTTACGTCGGCGGGATCGAAATCGCCGACCACGGCCATCTGCCCGAAAGAAGCGCCGAAGAAGTCCCTGTGGTAAGCCTTAACGGCGTCCAGGCCGGCGGCCTTGACGCGCTCTATCTGTTCATCGGCCGTAGGGACATAGCGTATATCCTCGGGCGTGTAAGGGAACAGGTAGCGGTTATAGGCGTTCTCGGCCAGGTAGTCCGGCTGGCTCTTCTGCTCCTCGATGGCGGCCAGTTCCTCCTGCTTGAGCGTGGCGAACTCCGCCTCGGGGAACGCAGGCTCGCGCAGCACCTCGACCGCCAGCCGCAGGGCCGAAGCCAGGTTCGTCCTGTCGGTCTCGAGCGAAACGTAACCGCCGCCTATCGAGGCCCGGGTCTTGAGCCTGTCGAATTCGTCCTTGATCTGCTGGCGCGTATGCTTGAGCGTGCCGCGCATCAGCATGGAGCCCGCCAGGTCCGGCACGGCGCCGAGGCCTTTAAGCGAGTCCTCGTCGCCCATGTTGAGCGAGATCATCACCTGCACGGAAGCGCCGCGGGTCTTCTTGGGCAGCAGCGCCAGCTTCAGCCCGCCCTTGAGCGCGGTATGGATGGTGCGCTTGTCTATGTTCTCCGTGGACGGGTCGAAAACCTCGCCGGCGGCCAGGGCTTCTCCGCCTTTGTAATCCTTGACCAGCGCGTTGATGTCCGGCGGCGGCGGGACTTCGGCGCGGTCGGCTTTTTCAGTGGGATAGAACAGCCCCAGCGTGCGGTTGCTGGACTTCAGGTACTGCGCGGCTACGCGCTTTACGTCCGCGGCGGTGACGGCCTTCAGGCGGTCGCGCTGCAGGAAGAAAAGGCGCCAGTCCCCGTCCGCCATGGATTCGGAAAGCCGGATGCCCAGGCGGTCAGGGGATTTCAGCGCGAGCTCCACGCCCTTGAGCATGGTAGCGCGCGCCCTTTCCACGTCGCCGGTGGAGATCTCCACCGAGGCGGCGTCCTCCACGGTCTTTACCAGGATGTCGCGGGCTTCTTCCAGCGAGTTTTCCTTGCGCACCGTGGCGGCGAAAACCAGCATGCCGGACTCGCGCATGGAATCGTTGTAGCCGTAGGCGGAGGCCGCCTTCTTGGTCTCTACGAGGGCCTTGTAAAGGCGCCCGGAAGGAGTGTCTCCGAGTATGTAGGCCAGGATGTTCAGGGCGGCGCTGTCCTGGTGCGAGGAGGCGGGCACGTGGTAGGCGGCCATCACTTCCTGGGTATCTCCGGCCCGGCGCAGGGTCACCAGACGTTCGCCGTCCTGCGTCGGGTCCTGGGTATAGGTCTTCTGTATCACGCGCTTGGGCCGCGGGATGGAGCCGAATTTTTTATTGACCAGCGGCAGGACCTTGGCCGGGTCGAAGGCCCCGGCTACTACCAGCACGGCGTTGTCGGGCTGGTACCAGTTGCGGTAGAAAGACTGCAGGCGCTCTATGGGCACGTTCTCGATATCGGAGCGGGCGCCGATGGTGGTCTTGCCGTAGTTGTGCCAGAGGAAGGCCGTGGCGTACAGGCGCTCGGACAGGATGCCCTGCGGGTTGTTCTCGCCGGCTTCGAACTCGTTGCGCACCACGGTCATCTCCGTTTCCAGGTCCTTCCCGGAGATAAAGCTGTTCACCATGCGGTCGGCTTCCAGGTCCAGCGCCCAGTCGAGGTTCTCGTCGGTAGCGCCGAAGGTCTCGAAGTAATTGGTGCGGTCGGCATTGGTGCTGCCGTTGGGGCTGGCGCCGTGCGCGGTAAGCTCCTGGGGAATGTTCTTGTGTTTAGGGGTGCCTTTAAAGACGAGGTGCTCCAGCAGGTGGGCCATGCCGGTCTCGCCGTAGTTCTCGTGGCGGGAGCCCACCAGGTAGGTGACGTTCACCGTGATGGTGGGCTTGGTGGCGTCGGGGAAGAGCAGCACCTTCAGCCCGTTGGCCAGCGTGTATTCGTCTATGCCCTCCACCGAGGCGCCCTTAGAGACGCCGGCGGGCAGCGGCAGGGCGGCCGCGCAATAACCCCCGGCCGGCAGCAGCGCAGCCAGTATAAGGACAAGCAGGACTTTCTTCATTATGTTCCTCCCAAAGCCGGGCCGGCTTCTTTGTGCGGCGCCGTGCCCGAAGATATTATCCATTATACGCGGCGCGCGGTCAAAAACCGGGGAAGCCATTGACGGCGGCTATAAGAAAGAATCCCTGAAAGCCCTGAGATACAGCGGGAGGTCCGTCCAGCGCATTCTCTTCAACTGCGTCAGGAAGGGCTTCGGCCGGAAATAAAAGCTTCTGAAGGCCTTCTTCTGCATTTCTTTGAGCGACGCGCTGGTATGGCCGGGAGCGGCCCAGACGGTGCCGCCGTCCGAGAAGGAAAGGTACGCCGAGTACCGGGGCCAGACGGAAACGTCCAGCGTGCCGTCGGGCCTGCGGCCGGTGTCGAGCTCGCCTTTCTTGCTGAGCTCGTCGAACAAGGGCGAGCCGGGGTAAGGCGTAAGGATGCCGAACTGCGCCATGTCGAGGGGCAGGCGCCTGGCGAAAGCGATGGTCTCGAGCGAATCCGCGGGCGTCTCGCCCGGCAGGCCCAGTATGAACAACCCCGTCACGTTGATGCGGGTATGGCGTTTTACGGTCCTTACGGCGGCTTCCACGGTCTCCAGCTTTATTCCTTTGTGCACCCCGTCCAGCAGCCGCTGCACTCCCGATTCGATGCCGAAGTTCATATCGGCGCAGCCCGCCGCTTCCATGGCTTTTACAAGTTCCTCGTCCACGCAGTTGGCGTGCGCGGTGCAGCCCCAGCTCACTTTCAGGCCGCGGCGGCGTATTTCCCCGCAGAGGTCCAGGACGCGCCGCCTGTCGCTGATGAAATGCGAGTCCATGAAGAAAATGTAGCCGGCGTTATAGTCGTTGATGAGCAGCTCCATCTCGGCCGTTATCTGGCCGAGGGAATGGGCCCGCTGTCTGCCGCCATGGTGGACCACGCAGAAATCGCACCTGTTGGGGCAGCCCCTGGACGTGAACATGTGCCTGCTCGCCTTTCCTTTCGGGGCGCTCGTCAGGCGGAAGGTGCTGAGCGGCCCGAGGTCGTAAAGCTCCCGTTTGACGAGCTCGCGCGCCGGCGGCGGAAGAAGGGCAAGGTCCTCAACGTAGCTGGGAGCGGAAGTGGTAACCACCGCGCCGTCTTTGGCGTAGGAGATGGAAGGTACGGCGCCCCAATCCGACCCGGTCCCGCGGACTTTTAACAGTTCGGTGAAAGTGTATTCCCCTTCGCCATGGATCACGGCGTCGCAGCAGCCGTTCCTGAGGTACTGCTCCGCGAACACGCAGGCGTGGACGTTGCCGAACACGACAAGGGTAGCCGGCAGCTCTTTTTTCAGGAGCCGCCCGTAAGTGTAGAGGAAAGCGCCGTTCGAAGTGAACGAGGAGAAACCGGCCGCGTCCGGACGGGCCGCCAGGATCCGCCTGAAGGCTTCTTCCTGCGACAGGCCTTCGGCGAAAGCGTCGAGCACTTCAACTTCATGCCCGGCCCGCTTTGCCACGGCGGCTATGTAAAGAAGGCCGAGCGGCTCGAGTTTGGGCACAAAAACCGATCCGCCGCCGAGGATCGCGAGGTCGTCAGGAGGATTTACCAGTAGGATCTTCATTTGAGCCTGCGGCGGAGCTGCGCAAGGGGCGCGGCTGGTCTTGGGGTATTCCCTACTTGGCGCGGTGCAGCATGGACACCACGGCGTTGATCTTGCCGGCCAGCTCCCCGTGGATGCCGAAGCGGCGGCGCAGCAGCGACAGGAACTTGTGTTCGGGGCTGACGGTCTTCCTGTCGGCGGCTATCACGTAAGTCGCCCAGGCGTAGGCGGTCTCCCGCAGGCCGGGGGAAAGCAGGCCGGTCGCCTCGATGAGGGTGGCTTCACGGCCCTTGCAGGCTATGGCGGCGGCGATGGCGCACCTGTATTTCACAGGGTTCTTCACTTTGGCGAAAACGGGACTGGCGAACAGCGCCCTTTCCAGGCCGGAGAGTTCGCGCTCGTCGGGTTTTCCGTCCGCGCCCGCCGCCAGCACGGCCACGGCCATTACCGCGTCGGCCGGTGTGAGCAGGGACTGCTGATCGAAGCTGAATACCTTAGCCTTTTTTTCCATAAAAGCCTCCATAAAACCCGGCAACTTACCCCGGTATTCTACAATAAAACCAGCCTGTCCCCTTTTCCGCGCTTTGGAGCAAATTGCTATCATAGCGGAGACCGGAAGGCCGGCGAAAACAGCTTTTATGTCCTCTACGGCTCCTGTTGCTCTAACACCGTCCGCGGGCGCGGACAAGAAGATCCTGCGAACGGCGCTGGGCGCGCTGGCCATTGCCTTGCTGACGCTGGCGGTTTACTGGCCGGCGGTGCGGGGCGGCTATGTCTGGGACGACGAGCTTTACGCGGCCAACCCCGTGCTGGAGCGGCCCGGGAGCATTCTCACCATCCTGACCTTCGGCGATTTCACGGACAGGTTCTATTACAAGGAATTCCCGGTCACCTATTCTTTTTTCTGGCTGGGGCGGCGCCTTTGGGGAAACCAGCCGGCCGGGTTCCACCTGCTCAATGTCTTCCTGCATATAGTTAACGCCTGCCTGGTGTGGCTGATCCTCAAACGCCTGGGCCTGAAATGGGCGTGGCTGGCCGGCGCGGTCTTCGCCCTGCACCCGGTGCACGTGGAATCGGTGGCCTGGATCACCGAGCTTAAGAATGTCTTGTCCGCTCTTTTTTTTCTTATGTCGGCGGGAGCCTACCTGCTTTTTACGGAAGCGGGCGAAAAGAAATTTTACCTGGGTTCGCTCGCGCTGGCGCTGCTGGCGCTGCTCAGTAAGCCCGTTACCGTTACGCTGCCGCTGGCTTTCCTCCTGCTGCGCTGGCTGAAAGGGCTGAAGACCGGGCGCGAAGAAATAAAACAGCTGGCCCCCTTCTTCGTGCTGGCCCTGCTGGCCGGGCTGTTTACGATGTGGCTGGAGCTGGACGCGCGCAACCTGGAGATAAGCCTGGGCCCCGCGCAGCGGGCGCTCTTGGCCGCGCGGGCGCTGTGGTTCTATCCTATAAAGCTGCTCTGGCCGGCGGGCCTGGCCTTCAGCTATGAACGCTGGGCGCTGGAGCCGGCGGCGTTGTCCGGCTGGCTGTGGGCGGCGGGCGCCGTCCTGGCCGGCGGGCTGCTGTGGCGGTTCAGGGAGCGCCTGGGCCGCGGCTTCTTCGCCGGGCTCTGGTTCTATGTCCTGAACATCGCGCTCTTCCTCGGTTTCATCAGCATCTACACCTTCCGCTACTCTTTCGTGGCGGACCATTACCAGTATCTGCCCAGCATAGGCCTTATCGCCCTCGCGATAGCCGCGCTTGAGCGCGCGGCCAGCGCCGCGCGCCTGCCGCTGCCGCTCTGCGCGGCGCTCCTGCTGGCGCCGCTGGGGCTGGCCGCGCGCGCCCAGAGCGCCGTTTACCGTTCGCAGGACGCGCTCTGGCAGGATACGCTGAAGAAAAATCCGGGGTCGAGATTGGCGCTGGTCAACTATGGCGCGGGCCTAAAGCCGCCGGAGGCGGTAAAGCATTGGGCGGAGGTGCTGGCGCTGCACCCGGAGTTCTACGAGGCGCAGAGCAATATGGGCGCGGCCCTGGCGGCGCTGGACCGGCGCGGCGAGGCTGAAAAATATTTCCGCAAAGCGCTGGAGCTGAATCCGGATTATTCGCAGGCGCATGAGCACCTTGCGAAGCTCTACAGCCTTGCAGGCAGGACCACTGACGCGGCCCGTCACTACGGCGAACTGGTAAGGCTGGACCCGGGCTATGCCCGCGCGCGCAACGATTACGGGCTGGCCCTGCTCGCCGCCGGCAACGGCCCCGAGGCCGTCGTCCAGTTTAAAAAAGCCATAGAGCTGCGGCCGGAACAGGCCGAGATGCGCAGCAATCTCGGCATGGCGCTCTACACCCAGGGGAAAATGGAAGAAGCGGCGGAAGCGTTCCGCGCGGCCCTGAAGGCGGACCCGGCGCTGGCCGAAGCGCATAACAATATGGGGATGGCCCTGCTCGCGCTCGGGCGCAGCGGCGAGGCCGGGGAATGTTTCCGCGCCGCGCTGGGCCTGAAGCCGGAGGAAGCGTCTTTCCACCTTAACTGGGGGATCGCCGAGGCGTCGTCGGGAAAATTAGTCGAGGCCGAAAAACATCTGCGCGACGCGCTGCGCCTGGCCCCCGGCAACCCCGTAGTTAAGCAGACCCTGGAAGCAGTGCTGCAGCGCAGGAAGCAGGCGGGGTCCCCCGCCGGCGCGAAAAAATAAAATAAGAGATGCGGGCCTAAGGCTTGGAAACCAGCTTTACCTTGAGGCGGAAATAGATGGGGTCGGGCCTTATCGGCGCCAGGCGCGTGAGCCGGCCGCCGGGGCCGTCGCCCATGCCCGCGGCTCCGGGCCCGCCCATTCCCGCGCCGGTGCCGCCGGGGCCGCTGCCGATGGCGCCCGGTACCCCCAGCATGCTGCCGGGGTTCGCCATGCCCCGGCCGGGGTAGGCTTCGGAGAACATTCCTGCCGGCAGGGCGCTCTCGTCGATGTCAGAGGTTTCAAAGCCCAGGCTCAAAGCGCCGCCGGGTCTTACGGCGGCCTTCGCCAGCGGTATTCTAAATTCGAACAGCAGCCGCTTTTTTTTGCCAAGGCCGGGCATGAACCCTATCCCCTCCGACTCCAGCGAGCCCAGCGGTCCGTCCTTGTCGACGACGGTTGCGGTATAGGACGCCGTAGATACGGCAAGCGGCTCCCGCTCGGGAGCGCCGCCCCTGTGGTCAAGCTTTATGCCGTAGCCCTTCTTTTTGCCGCCGGCGTCCAGCCAGAGCGTGAAGGATTGTTTGAACGCGCCGCCCAGCTGCGCCGCGCCGTCGCGGTCGGCTGCCCTGACGCAGACGTAGAGGTACTGGTCGTCGTTGGCCGCGGCTACGGCCAAGCCGTTCTTTTCTATGCTCCCGCCCTCGTCCCAGTCTCCATCGGCGCCGTCCACTATTATTTTAGAATCATTCCACTTCGCCGGCAGCTGCCTGGCGCCGAAAAGCCCCGCGCCGGCAGGAGAAGCCAGCAGGACGGCCAGGGGAACGAAGAGGAGGGCGGTTTTCAGGCGGCCGGTCACTTCAATTTCTCCTGCCCGGCGAAGCTGCGCTCCAGCCTGAAGCCCGCCAGTATTTCCTTGTCCTCGGCGGCAGGCTTGCCGGCTATGTGGGCCGCCAGGGCCTCGCCCAGGCCGGGCCCGAGCATGAAGCCCTGCCCGCACATCCCTACGGCCAGCACGTAGCCTTTCAGGGCAGGGGGGAAATCCACCACGGGGAAACCATCGGGGGTCATGGGGTAAAGCCCGCGCCAGGTGCGGCGCACCTTCAGGTTGGCCACGTTCGGCATCAGCGCTATCATGCGCTTGGAGATCTCGGGCAGGAACTCGGAAGTGGAGCGCCTGTCCGCGCCCCAGAGCTGCGGCTGCGGAGTGAGGCAGAACACTATCTGGCCTTCGAAGTTCTGGTAGAAATAATAGTTCTTGGACTTGTCGCCGGGGCGGATGTCCACCACCATCGGCTCGAAGAACCTTTCCGCGGGCTCGGTGATGCCGGCTTCGTGGCAGTCCGGCTTTACCGGCACCTTTATCCCGGTCGGTTCGGATACTTTGGCGGCCTCGGCGCCCGCGGCGTTAACTACGCAGGCGGTGGTGTAGCAGCCCTGCGCCGTGCGCACTCCGGTCACCGCGCCCTTTTCGGAAAGGATCTCCGTCGCGGGCTCCCTGAAGCGGAACTCCGCGCCCAGTTTTACCGCGCGCCTGTAAAAAGCGTTAATGGACAGCAGCGGCGAGGCCGAGCCGTCGTCGGGGGACCAGGTGCCGCCGCGCAGGTCCTTGGCGGCTATACCGGGCACCAGCTCGCGCACCTTGTCCGCGCTTATCCAGTTGATGTTAAGGCCGAAGCCCTGCTGTACCTTCAACAGTTCTTTAAGCACCGACTCGTCGTTCTCGGTGTAGACCGGGAAGAGGTACCCGCCCTTTATCCACCCTATGTCGTCGCCGTGGTCCTGCTCCCAGCCCGAGAAGATCCTGATGCTGCGCAGGCAGGCCTTGATCTTGGAGCCGTCCGAATGGGTGGCGCGGATGCCGCCTATGGCGCATTTGTTCTGACCCTGGCCGGGCGAGGCCGCGGCCTCCAGCACCAGGGTCTTAAGCTTTCTCTCCGCCAGCGACATGGCCAGCGGCACGCCTATGCTGCCCGCGCCTATTATGATGACGTCGTATTTGTTTTTCATGATAGTCCCCTGGTTATCAGAATCCGCTCCAGCTGGCTTTCTCGTCGGCCTCGGTGCGGCATTTCACGCCCGAGAAAACGCCCAGGGGCGCTTCCACGAACAGCGGCCGCCTGGTGAAGCCCGTCACCTCTTTGAGGTCCACGCCCTCGCTGCGGAAGATGTTGAGCAGGATGGTGGCGCAGGTCTTGGCGCCGCAGGCGCCCATGCCGGCGCGCGTTACGGCCTTGAGCTGGTTGAGGTCGCGCATGCCTGAGCGGATGGCCCGGCGTATCTCGCCGAGGCTCACGCGCTCGCAGCGGCAGATTATCGTTTCGTCGTCGGCCCGGGCCAGGTCCGTCACCGTCTTTCTGCCGGCTTCCGCGGGGAAAAGTTTCAGCGAAGCGGCCAGGTCGGCTTTCTCCGGCGTGGTCTTAACTATGACCACCAGCGTGTTCTCGGCCTTGAAGTCCTTCACGTCCACCACCTCGGCCTCGCCGAGGTCGGCCCCTTCCCAGCCGGTAAGCTGCACCTTGTCGCCTTTCCTGACCAGGCCGCGGCCTATTTCGAACGGCAGCGCCACCGTCGGGTTCTTGGCGTCCTTGCGGTAATCCACTATGGTCACGGCCAGGCCGGGGCAGATGATGAGGCATTTGAAGCAGCCTATGCAGTCGCCGGTGAACTGCGGCGTGTTCATGATGCTGTCGCCGCACAGCTTTATGGATTTTTTCGGGCAGACCGTCACGCAGGGGTTGCAGGGGATCTCCTGCCGGCAGTGCAGCACGGGGTAGACGGGCTTGGCGTGGTCCTTGGCGGCCGGGGTCTTGGTGACGCCGGGGCGGGACTTGAGCACTTCCAGCCTTTCGAACCAGAACTGCGGCACGGGGGCGGCCATCACGCCCAGGCTCTTGAGCACCTTGTGGGCCGTTATCTTGCCGCTGAACATGGCGGCCGAGGCTTCGGCGATCTCCTCGGCGTCGCCGCAGACGAAGGATTCCATGCCGGCTTCCAGCGCCTGGGCGTGGAATTCGTCCACGGAGCTGAGGCCCACCGCGATAAGCAGGGTGTCGGCCTCAAAGGTCTTTTCGGTGCCGGGCAGGGTCTTGAACTTCTCGTCCACGCCGGCGATGGTAACGGTCTCCAGGCCCTCTTTGCCGTCGGCGCGCACTATGGTGTGGCGGGTGTAGACGGGAACGCCCAGGCGCTTTATCTTATCGGCGTGGACCTTATAGCCGCCGCATTCGGGCAGGGCCTCTATCAGCCCCACCACCTTTATGCCGGCCTGCAGGGCGTGGTAGGCCGCTATCAACCCCACGTTGCCGCCGCCGACGATGAACAGCCGCTCGGCCGGCCGCACCAGGTCGCGGTTGACCAGCGTCTGGAAGGCGCCGGCGCCGTAAACGCCGGGCAGGGTATTGCCGGGGAAGGCCAGACTTTTTTCGCGCGCGCCGGTGGCGCTTACCAGGGCTTTGGGGCGTATCAGGTAATATTTGTCGCCGCGCAGCACGCCCGCCTTCTTGTCCGAGAAGACCGCCAGGCAGGTGGCGTCGGGCCAGGCTTTAACCGAGGGATATTCCTTCAGCTGGTGCTCCAGCTTGCCGGCTATGTCGATGCCGCGCGTGCCGGCGTAGCAGTCTTCCACCGAGCCGAAGAATTTATGCGTCTGCAGCACCAGCTTGCCGCCGAACGTGGTTTTATCGTCTATGATCAGCGTGTTCACGTTGAGCTTGCCCAGCTCCGCCGCCGCGGCCAGGCCGGAGGGGCCGCCGCCTATTATCAGGGCGTCCACGTCCAGCTCTTCCACGCGGCCGAATTCCTGCACGCAGGCCACGCGCGGGAGCCTGGCCGTGCCTTTCAGGGTGGCCACCTTCATGCCTTCGCGCACGGGGGTGACGCAGGATTTCACGGTGAGCCCGTCGGCTATCACCGAGCACTGGGCGCACTGGCCGTTGGCGCAGAAGATGCCCTGCGGGCCGTCGTCCTTCTTGTGGCGGCTGAAGATCTTGATGCCGTTGGCGTAGAGGGCGCTGGAGATGACTTCGCCTTCGAGCGCCTCGCACTTCTTTCCGTCGAAAGAGAACGCGACCTTTTTGCGCTCTTCCGGCTGCAGCACCGGGTGTTCCGTGATCCTGTTCATTGAAAACTCCTTAGTCGCGCCCGCCTCGGCCTGCCGGGTCTTTCTATTATGGTACAATAAAAAAATCCGGCGATAAAATCCTCCCATGGCGCAGAATAAAAAGAAAAAGAACAGGGAAGAAGCGCCAGCGCCCAGCCCCTGGAAGCGGCCCCGCCTGCTGCTGGGCGCCGTGCTGCTGCTCACGCTGGCGGCCTACGCGCCTTCCTTCAACTGCGGCTTCACCAACTGGGACGATAACGGCTACGTCACCGAGAACAAGCTGGTGACGGATCTGTCCCCGGCCGGCGTCAAAAAGATCTTCGCGCTGGAAAGCGACGTGATGCTCAACTATCACCCGCTGACCATGCTGACGCTGGCGCTGGACTACAAATTCGCTGGGCTGACCCCTCTGCGCTACCATGCGGTGAACGTGCTGCTGCATCTGGCCAATACCGCGCTGGTCTTCTGGCTGGTCTGGCTCCTGGGCGGCGGCAGGCTTTTTGCGGCGGTCTTCACGGCGCTTTTCTTCGGCGTGCATCCCATGCACGTGGAAAGCGTCGCGTGGATCTCGGAGCGCAAGGACGTGCTTTACGCGCTGTTCTTCCTGGGCGCGCTCATTTCCCACTGGTATTACCTTGAAAAAAACCGCCTTTCCTTGCTGGCCCTGACGTTCGCGCTGTTCGTGCTGGCGCTGCTTTCCAAGGCCATGGCCGCGCCGCTGCCGGTGGTGCTGATGCTGCTGGATTACTGGCACGGCAGGAAACTGTCCTGGCGCGCCGTCGGCGAAAAGCTGCCGTTCTTCGTCCTGTCCGTAGCGTTCGGCCTGCTGGCCGTGAAGATCCAGGCCAAGAGCGCCCTGGGTCATTTCGACCCGTCCATGACCTGGGAGCGGCTCTGTTTCGGCTTTTACGGCTTCTCGGCCTATCTCTGGAAGCTTTTTATCCCGGTGCGGCTATCGGCGCTGCACCCTTACCCGCTGCACCTGCACGGCAAGCTGCCCTGGCTTACCTTCTACCTGCCGGCCTTCGCCGGCGCGGCCGCGCTCCTGGTGGTGGGGCTGCTCGCGCTGGTAAAAAAGGAAAAAGTGAAGCTGCTGTTCTTCGGCTCGGCTTTTTTCTTTCTCACGATAGCGCTGGTGCTGCAGTTCCTTTCTGTGGGGCAGGCGCTGTACGCGGAGAGGTACTCCTACATTCCGTATATAGGCCTCCTCTTCATGCTGGCCATGTGGCTGGAGGGCTTGATGGAAAAGCGGCCCGGCGCGAAGCAGGCCGTGCTGTTCTGCGCCGCGGCGGCCGGGGTTTTTTTCTCGGGGCTTACTTTCGAGCGGGCCAAAGTGTGGAAGGATTCCGGCACGCTGTGGGCCGACGTTATCGGGAAATATCCCTACCCCCCGTGGCTGTGCGAGGTGGCCTATGAAAGCCGGGGGGAATACTTCGCCAAGGACCGCGGCGAACTGGACAAGGGTCTGGCTGATTTCGAAGTGGCCGAAAAGCTCAACGGCCTGCTGCGCATGAAGGAAAAGAACCACAAACTTTACCGCAACATGGGCAACGCCTTCGGGCTGAAGGGCCAGGAACTGGAAAAGGCCGGGCAGAAACCCGGGGCCCTGGAATATTACGACAAGTCCGCCAAGTATCTTTCCATGTCCGCCCTGTTCTGCGACTCGGACCCCAAAACTTTCATTAACCGCGCCATAACTTATACGTTCATGAAGCGCTACGACCTGGCCGCGGCGGATTTCGACAGGGCGCTGAAGCTTTCCCCGGGCGACCTCGAGGCCCTGGAGAAGCGGGCTTATTCTTTCTACATGGCCGGCAGGGACAAAGAGGCCGCCGCGGATTATACCGCGGCCATCGCCAAAGCGCCGGGCAGGAACCCGCTTTACCTTTACAGGGGCATAGCCAGGTCGCGGCTGGGGCAGTATAAAGAAGCGCTGGAAGATTTCAGCCTGCTTGCGGAGCGCGAGCCGCAGAACGGCAACGTTTTCTTCAATATCGCCGTGTGCCAGACCAAGCTGGGCCGCGCGGCCGAGGCCCTGGCCAGCGCCGAGAAAGCGCTGGTGCTGGGTTACCGGGTGGACCCTTCCCTGCTGGGCCAGCTGCGCGCTGCCGCGCGCAAGTGACCGGCGCCGGTTCCGGGCTTAATTCCCGCTTATAATCAGCGATAACCGCATTCATTGTGAACCTGGGTTTCTTCCTCCAGCAGGTTCCGGAGCGCGGAGCCCTCGGCCGCTCCCGCCGGCGCGGGGTTGTCCGACCGGTAGTACTCCCCGAGAAGCTTGTAGAACCTGGCCTTTACTTCCGGGTCGGTTATTTCGGTTCCCGGGTTGCGCGTCAGGGTGCGCAGGCTGAAGCCCGGCTCCTTCATCTTCGCCGCCCAGTACCGGGCTTTGTCGTCCACAAGCTCGGAGTTAAGCCGGGTCAGCCGCAACTTCCTGCCGGAGCACGAGGCGCCGCTGGAATTGGAAATGGCGTCCCTCAGGTCGGTCGGGGGAGCGGGCCAGGCCGCCGCGTCCCAGTCGGCGTCCATGGCCGGGAGTTCCGGGAACTGCGCCCACTCCCGGTCTTCCTCGGATTGCGCCGCCAGCAGCACGCGGCCTGTCTTAACGTCTATCAGCCTGGTCAGCACCTTCAGCCTGGTGCCGGCCGCGAACACCGTGCCGGTAACCACCGCATCGACGTGAAAAATATCCCTGAGCGCGGTTGTCATTTCGCTCTCGCCGTTGCCGGCCGAGGACAGCCTGGCTTCTTTCAGGACTTTTTCAAGGAGCGCGCGTTCTATAAGCGCCGGTTTTTTATGGCCGGCCAGGTAGGCCCCGAGCTTTTCGGAGATATAGTCGGTTTCGTTAGCCTCAGTCCCGCCTTTGGGAGTGAAGCCCAGCACGGAGATCCTGTTTATGCCATTGGCCGCCGAGAACCTGGCAATTTTGGCCGCAACTTCCTTACACTCCCCGTCCCCTGCGGCCGCCGCGGCGACGGAAAACCCGAGCCCGCAAAAAAAAGCGAGCACGGCAAGTATTTTCAAGCCCGTGCTTCTCATAACGCCCCCTTATCCTAAGTATACAGCGCGGGCGCGGACCGGGCAATTGGCTGATTCGCTTTGTGACTGACTTTATTCCACGTCCGGGCTGAAGCGGCGCAGCCTATGGCCTTGGGTCGAATGCCGGCGTCAGTCTGGGCCGTATGCCCCTGTTGGCCGACTGTAACTAATGTTACACTTTGCATATAGCCGGGGGGCTATGCGGCAGGTGAGGGCATCGGGCCGGTGTGAAGGGAAGTAGAGATGCCTAAAAGTATACTTGTAGCGGACGACGATGAGACCATGCTGGACCTGTATGCCCGCATGTTCCTGAAAACGGGGTATTCGATCTCGCGGGCTTCCAGTTTTGAGGAAGCCGTCGGCCTGATCGATGCTAATACCTACGACCTGCTGATAACGGACCTGATGTTCCCGGACAGGCTGGGCGACAGGCTGGTAAAACATTTCGAGAAGAAGAGGCCCGGCGCCAGGGCCCTGATAGTGACGGGCGCTGTTTCCGAGCTTTCTCCCAAAAATAGCCCGCGGGTCTACCTGCAAAAGCCTTTCGACTACGATGTCTTCATGGGCGAGGTGACCAGGGCCCTGGAAAACTGACACGGTGAAGAGGGGACAGGCTGGTGTATGAAAAAGCAGCCTGTCCCCTTTTTAACCTGCAAAACGCCGAAAACTATTGTAAAATATACTTTTACGGGTGGTTAGCTCAGCGGTAGAGCGCTGTCCTCACACGACAGATGTCACAGGTTCAAATCCTGTACCACCCACCAGATTTAAACCGTATTTAAAGATTGCCGCCGTTAAGCGGCAGTTTTTATTTAGGCAGGGGAAACAATGGAAATAATAGAAAAAGCTTTCGCGTTCCTGGTGCACATGTTCGACATCTTCATGCACCTGGATAAATACCTGGGCGCGGTGATACAGGATTACGGCGCCTGGACCTACCTGATACTTTTTCTCATCATCTTCTGCGAGACCGGGCTTGTGGTCACGCCCATCCTGCCCGGGGATTCGCTGCTGTTCGCCATCGGCGCCTTCGCCGGGCTGGGCTACCTGGACATAAAGCTGACCCTGCTGCTGCTTTGCGTGGCGGCCGTGCTGGGCGATACCGTGAACTACGCCGTGGGCCATTATATCGGGCCCAAGGTGTTTCACTACGAGAATTCGCGGATCTTCAAGAAGGAATACCTGCAGAAGACCCACGCTTTCTACGAGAAGTACGGCGGCAAGACCATCATCATAGCGCGCTTCGTGCCCATCGTGCGCACCTTCGCGCCGTTCGTGGCGGGCGTGGGCGCGATGACCTATGGCAAGTTCCTGTCCTACAATATCATCGGCGGGCTCCTGTGGGTGTTCTCCATCGTCCTGGCCGGGTATTTCTTCGGTAATATCCCCCTGGTAAAGAACAATTTTACGGCCGTGATAATGGGCATCGTTTTTGTTTCCATCCTGCCGGGAATAATCGAATACATAAGGCATCGCCGCGCCGCCTCCGCCGCTAAAGCCTGAACAGTCTCCGCGCGCGCGCCAAAAGCCCCCGCCCGCGGGGGCTTTTTTTGTCCGGGCGTTTGAGAAGATGTAAGATATAAGTATGCCGCGCGGCGGCTCTGATCTCGTTACAAATATCACGGAGGATAAAAAAATGAAAGAAGCGTTCATAGCGGAAGGCGTGCGCACGGCTATAGGGAATTTTGCGGGGGCGCTGTCGGAGCTGAGCTCCGTGGATCTGGGCAAGACCGTGGCCAAAGCGCTGCTTGAGCGTTCCGGCCTGAAGCCCGAGAACGTGGACGAGGTGCTGCTGGGCAGCATCTACCAGGCCGGCATGAACCAGAATATGGCGCGGCAGGTGGAACTGGGCGTGGGCATCCCCAAAGAGAAGACCGCCATGACCATCAATATGGTCTGCGGTTCCGGCCTGCGCGCCGTAGCTATGGCCGCCCAGCAGATAAAGTGCGGAGACGCGGACGTGATAATCGCCGGCGGCGCCGAGAGCATGACCAACGCCCCTTACCTCCTCAAGAAAGCCCGCGCCGGCTACCGCATGGGCAACGGCGAGCTGATTGATTCCATGATAAACGACGGCCTGTGGGACGTGTTCAACAATTGCCACATGGGGATAACCGCCGAGAACCTGGCGGCCAAGTACGGCCTGACCCGGGAGGAGCAGGACAAGTTCGCGGCCGAGTCGCAGAACAAGGCCGAGAAGGCCATGAAGGAGAACCGCTTTAAGGACGAGATAGCACCGATAGCCATACCGCAGCGCAAAGGGGATATCGTGGTGGTCGAGCGGGACGAGTTCCCGCGCGCCGGCGTGACCGCCGAGGGCCTGGGCAAGCTTCGTCCCGCGTTCAAGAAAGACGGCAGCGTGACCGCCGCCAATTCTTCCGGCATCAACGACGGCGCGGCCGCCGTGCTGGTGGTTTCGGAAGAGGCTCTGAAAAAATACAACCTCAAGCCGCTGGCGAAGATAGTCTCCTACGCCTGGGCCGGAGTGGACCCTGCGATAATGGGTATCGGCCCGGCGGAAGCCGTGCGCCTGGCGCTCAAGAAGGCCGGCTGGGAGCTGAAGGACGTGGAGCTGATAGAGGCGAACGAAGCCTTCGCCGCGCAGGCGCTCTCCGTGGCCAAGGAGCTCGGCTTCAACAACGACATCGTTAACGTGAACGGCGGCGCCATAGCGCTGGGCCATCCCGTGGGCGCCTCCGGCGCGCGCATCCTCGTTACGCTGCTGTACGAGATGAAGAGGCGCAACGTAAAGAAAGGCCTGGCCACGCTGTGCATCGGCGGCGGCATGGGCATAGCTATGTGCGTGGAGCGCTGAGCGGAAGTAAACAAGAAGAGCCCCCGTTTTGAACGGGGGCTCTTTTTTTGCGCGTCCGCGGGCCGGTCAGCGCCCGGCGGCCGTCCGTTTTTGGACCAGCTGCTGGTGCAGCTGGCAGGCGTTCTTTTCGTTCAGCCCGCAGGCTTCGTCCAGTAATTGCTCGGCCTTGGCGGGATCCGGGGGCAGGCCGCCCTTGCCTTCGGCGTAGAGCGTTCCCAGGAGCATGCAGGCTGCCCCAAGCTTGGCGCTGCAGGCGGTGTCTAACAGCTTGACGGCGCGGGCGGGGTCCGCCGGCATATATGTGCCTTCGAGATATAACCCTCCAAGCATGGAACAGCCGTACATGTCGCCCGCGGCGCAGGCCTTGTCGCACAGGGCTATGCCGGCGGGTATGTCCTGCGCGGTGCCGTGCCCGGACATCTGCAGGATGCCCTGGGTAGTGCAGGCTTCCGCGATCCCTCCGGCGCAAGCTTTGTTGATAAGAGGGAATGCGCGCCCGGCGTCCCTCTCGACGCCGTGGCCGGCCAAATACCTGCCGCCCAGGCGCAGGCATTTGAACATGTCGCCGGCCTTACAGCCGGCCCTGTCTTCGGCTACTTCTTTTCTGAGCGCCGCCGGGGCCAGGGCGGGGCCGGTATACGAAACAGTGTTTAAACTGACCGGGGCCATCAGCAGCCCGGGGGCCGGCGGCGCCAGGTCCTCTTCCTGGCCGGTTCCGTTCGCCGGGGTCAGGTGGCCGCCGGGCGCGCCCGCGCCGTAGTCCGGCGGGACAGGCAGCGGCGCGCTTTCCTGCGCGGCCCGGCTGACGGCGGCGAGCTCCTCTCCGGCAAGCGGCCCGCCGTTCCTGGCCTGCAGCCAGGGCTGCAGGACGGACCGCCAGAGCAGGTATAAAGCGAGCGCGGCCAGCAGCAGGAACGCGGCGAGGATCAGCGCAATGGTCTGGAAATTAGACTGTGACGCCTGGGCAGCGCGGGGAGCCGCGCCCTGAGGCGGCGGCGCATATTCCGGGTTGGGGTCCGCGTTCGGCATGACTTTTTTTTAGACGCGGCGCGGCCCCGGGACTTATTTCCCGGCCTGCGCCGTGCCCGGCTTCTCGGAGGGATAACAGACGATCTTGCCGTCCGGGCCCAGGCGGAATGAAACGGCCTTCACTTTCTTTTCGCGCATCGACACCAGCTGCTCGGCGAAGAAATCGAAAAGGATGCGCTCCAGCTCCCGGATGCCGAAGCGGCTCACCTTCAGGTTGGCCTCCAGCGCCTGCAGCAGGAGCTCCGGCGCCACGAACTCCACGGTCATCCCGTATTCCTTGCCCAGGCGGGCTATCTTCAGCAGTGCTATCTCCGCCACTATCATGCCGGAAAGCGGCTTGAACAAATAAACCTTGTCGATGCGGCCCATGACCTCGGGCCTGAAGGTGCCCTGCTCGGAAAGCAGCGTCTTGATGGCGTTGAGGACCTCGCGGTAATCGGTCATGCCCTGCGTGGCCTTGGCCGCTTCCTCGGCGATGGCGTTGCTGGTCAGCACCACGATGGTCTGCGTGAAATCGGCCGTCTTGCCGGTGCTCTGCTCGGTCAGGCGCCCGTCGCCCAGGAGCTGCAGCAGCAGGTCGAATACCAGCGGGTGGGCCTTCTCCACTTCGTCGAAAAGGATCAGCCGGCGGGGGTTGGCCATGATCGGGCGCGTCAGCTGGCCGCCGGACTCGGAGTCCTTGTAGCCGGAGGAGGAGCCGGTCAGGCGGCTCTTGGCCATGTCCGGGCTTGAAAGTTCGGAGCAGTCGAAGCGCAGCATGTCCTTCTCGCTGCCGTAAAGGTATTCGGCCAGCGCCTTGGCCATTTCGGTCTTGCCGGTGCCGGTGGGGCCCAGCAGCAGCAGGCTGCAGATGGGGCGCGTGCGCTCCTGTTTCTCCCAGCTGAGGCGGATCACTTTGGCGACGTCGGAGATGATCTCGTCCTGGCCTTTTATGCGCGAATGCAGGTGCGCCAGCAGCAGCTTCTCGTCGACAGTGCGGCTCTTGTTCTCCAGCTTGGAATCGCTGACCAGCGCGCGCAGCTTTTCCCAGTCCGTCATGTTGTTAAGGTCGCTCATAATATTCCCGTTATTCCTCGGATTCCACGTCTTCCTCGATGGGCCGTTTTTTCGCGGCCGCGCGCTTTTCGCCGGGCACCAGCAGCCCGGAGTTGCCGCCGCCGGTGATCAGCGCCTTGTCGCCCTGCAGCGGGCTGACCGCCACCGCCCCAAGCGTATTGTCTGAAAATTTGTTGCCGCGCGCTTCCAGGCTGCCCGCGCCGGCAAAGCCCACCCCGCACTTGTTGCGCGTCAGGGTCACCTTCTCCAGCACCAGCTTGCCGTTCTCCTCGATATAGGCCCCGCATTCGCCGTTGCCGGTCAGCTGCGACCTGGACACGCGGACCTCCGCGCCGGAAGCGACCATGATCCCGGCGTAGCGGTTGCCGGAGATGGTGGTGCCGCTGATCCTGGCCCAGGCCCCGTCCGAAACCCTGAGGCCCGCCCCGCCCCCGCCCGAGACGCGCGAATTGTCCAGCTGCAGGTCGGCCGAGGAGTCCTGCATGCTGATGCCTATGACGCGGCCGGTCAGGGAAACGCTGGTGAGCTTCACCCTGGATTTTCCGGAAACGGCCACCGCGGCGCCGGCCTCTATCGCGCAGTCCGAGGCCTCCAGGTCCGCGCCCAGCAGCCTTAAGCCCTTGCCCGAAGACCTGATGTTGACGTTGCGCAGTACCAGCGCGGCCCGCGACACGGACAGCGCCCAGTAATCCACCTGGCTGCTGTTCGTGAGGGTGAGGTTCTGCATGACCACGCGGCCGCCGGAAACGGCGAAGGTGGGGTTGAGGGGATTGGTCAGTTCCACTTCTCCCGGCGTGCGGCCGCCGCCGGAGATGGTAAGCGACTTGGAGGTGAGCACGCTGACCTCGTAGGTGCCCGGGCGTATCACAATGGAGTCGCCGTCGGCCGCGCGGGCTACCGCGTCGCCCAGCGAGGCGCAGTTTATCGCGGCGTTGCCGTCATTGCCCACCACCCAGCGGCCCGGCGTCCTGGGGTCGGCCGGCTTTTCGGGCGCGGCCTCGGGCGGCGCGGCGGCCGTGACGGGAGCCGCCGTATGCGCCAGCGCCGGCAGGACTTCCGCCAGCGGTGTGCCGCGGGCCAGCGCGGGCTGGACGGCGGCAGGCAGCGAGACCGGCGGCGCCGGCTGCTGCCCGGCCTGGGCCGGGCGCAGCATGTAATGCAGCGAGAAGATGCCGGAAACTATGAGCAGCAGGGAGAAGACCTGCAGCCAGACGTCTTCGAAGACGGACATTTTGTTGTCGGTGCTCATACGCTTACCGTGACCTGGCCCGTATTCTTGTCCAGCTCCAGCCGCACCCGGGTCGAGCCGGTGCGGCGCGCCTCTTCCCCCGAGGTGCTGGTTATTTCCCTTATCAGGCCGGCCAGCTGCCGTACGCCGTAATCCTGGAACTCGACGTTGCGCCTGATGGCCTCCACCAGCACCTCGGGGGAAGTATATTCCACCTCTATGCCGTACTGGCGCCAGTGCTTGGCTATCTGCAGGCAGGCCACCTCGGCTATCTCCACCGGGGACAGCTGGTCCATCAGCAGGATGTCGGTGAAGCGGGCCAGCAGCGGCCGCTCGAAGCCTTCGCGGGCCATGGCCTCGCGGGCGCGCCCGGTGCGCAGGGCGTTGTCCGGCGTGTCCTTCCAGATCTTGCGCAGGCTGTCCACTCCCGAGTTGCAGGTGGCGAAAAAGACGCAGGCGCCGAAATGCACTTTCTTGCCGGAGCTCTTCTCGTAGCACTGCGCGGTGTCGAGGATATCGTAGAAGCAGTGCTGCACGTCGGGGTGCGCCTTCTCGAATTCGTCGAGGATCACCACCCGGTACGGGTTCTCCAGCACCGGGCGCGTAAGCGAGCCGCCTATCTCGTAGCCCTGGTAGCCCGGAGGCGGGCCGATGAGCGTGAACACGTCCTGCGGCGATTTGTACTGGCTCATCGACAGCAGCAGCGGTTCGCTTTCCTTGTAAAGGGCTTTGGCCACCATCTCGGCCAGGAAGGTCTTGCCCGTGCCGGTGGGCCCGGGCAGCAGGAAAGCCCCCAGCACCTGGCCCGGCGCGGCCACGGCCAGCCCCTGCTGGATATGGCCCACTATGTGGTCGGTGATCTCGTCATGGCCCCGGACGTTCTCTTTGATCCAGTCGCCGAAGAAAGAAAGCTGCTTGGAGCGCAGCTTGGCGAAATCTACGGCCGCGCCGGCGTCGGTCTGTTTCTTTTTTTCGTGGATGAACTGGTTGAGCCGTATGAAGAAGCCGGCCAGGCTGGCCACGAAGATGATGGGCATGCTGACGGGGAAGATGCCGTAGACGGAATACATGCCGGTCACTATGCCCAGCACGACCATCAGCGTGAATAGCGGGTGCATTTTCATCTTAAAAAGAGTATCCCCAAAGTTGCCGCCAGCGCCAGCAGCAGGGCGGCCGCCGCGTACAGCCAGCGAGGGCGGGCTGGCTCCGAGAGCTCCGGCATCGGCGTATAGGGTTCGCCCGGGCCCGAGGTCCCCGGGGTTTTCCCGGCCGCCTTCCCGCCGGAGAAAGGCACGGGAGACGGCGCAGGAGCGGCGGCTGTTTCGCTCCTGGGGGCTGCGGCTGCTTTTTCCGGTTCGGGGCTCATAGTTTAATTCATCACTTCGCTTATCCTGAGGGACTCGTAAGTGCCGGGGGCGAACTGGGTGGCGCTTTTAATGCTCTTCGTCTGGCCCGGCCTTAGCGTGAAGGTCCAGGATTCCCCGCCGGTGGTGCGCACTTCCATGCCTATGGTCAGGTTGGAGGTGACGTTCTTGTAGTCGTAGGCGAATTTCCCGTCGCAGGGGCCCGCATAGGACAGGGTGACCTCGTTCTGCACGTAGGACCTGCCGCCCTGCAGCGAGCCGTCCGTCCTGGAGCCCGGGGCGGCTTTAGGACAGCTGGCGCAGGGGACGGCCGCGGCCCCCGCGGAGGCTGGCCCCCGTGAAAATCCCGCCAGCCCTCCGCCCCGCGAGGGCTGCAGGCGCGGGGTGAGGCGGTTAGCGGCCGGCAGCACGGGCCTTGCGGCGCCGGCCTGTGGCGAGCCGGCCGGCGCGGCGCCGTACGGCTGCAGGTTGGTAACCTTCGGCACTACCTGCTCTTCTTCGGAACTGAAAAAAGGCAACGGGCTGGAGTAGCTGTTCGGCGCCGGCCTTGCCGTTTCCTCCGCAGGGCTTCCCGAAGTGATGAACGAAGGCAGCTCGGACGGAGGCTGCACGCGGGCGACAGCCGCGGGCGCAGGCAGAGGGGGCGGCGCTTTCGCCAGCGGGGCCTGCACGCTGACTTCCACGGCCGGCGGGGGCAGGGCGGCCTGCTGCGCCTGCCGGAAATCGCCCCTGAAAACTATGGCGGACGCCAGCCCGGCGGTTAGAATAGCCGCCGCAAGCAGTCCTAAGCGGTGGGAGCTTTTTTCTCCTGAGCTGTGCCGCGCGCTGCCCGGCCCTGCGGGCATGGGGGCGCGCTCGCCGGGGCGCGGCATGGGAATGCTGCCGGAATGTTCCGCCGGCATAGGCTGCAGCTCTGGCCTTTCGCGCTCCGGTTCCATATTAATTAATTATTATACAAACTCTTAGTCAAGCTCCGGCCTGCCGCGGGCTCAATTGCTCTCCGGGTATAATTTAGCCGCGCTAAGTGTTATGTTAAGTAGTGTCAGGCACCAGGGTCACTGGGTACTGTTCACTTCGGTGGGCTGCACCGTGGTGGAGCCGAAACCTTTCAGCTGGATCTTCTTTATCTGCGGCACCGGGCCCAGCTTCTTTTTTTTGGGAGCGGCGGTTTCCCCGGGCCGGGCGGTGTTGTCCGCGTCCGCTTTCTCTTCGGGCCCCGCGCTTCCGGCGTCTTTGGCGACGCCGCGTTCCTTCATGAACCCCGCCAATTTAGCCGCCTGTACCGCGTTGAAGTCCGCCGTGGCGCGGTCTCGTTCCGCTTCGTACTCGGTGCGGGTATCCAATATCCGGGGCGGAGCGGCCGGCTGCGCTGCCGGCGACGGAGCCGCCGCGCCCGCGTCGGAGCCGGGCAGGCCGGTTACCGCACCCACGGCGGAGAGCACCGGCTTTATCAGGGAAAGTATCAGCAAAAAGCACAGCGGGGCCAGCGCCGCAGTGGTGGCGATGGTGAAGAACGTGGAGAGCAGTTTCAGCCGGTGCAGGTGCAGGTCGTAATGGGTCTTGCCCAGCCGCAAAAGCGTCTCCTCAAGTCGCCCGGTCTTTTCGGCTATCTCCATGGCGGCGAAGTCTTCCTTCGGGATAAAGCCGTCAAAGCTGCCGGTGAAGGTGACGCCGCCCGCCAGCATGGCCTCCGCGCGCCGCAGGCGCCGGCGCAGCAGCAGGTCGTCCTCGGAGAACTGCAGCAGCACGTCCAGCATGGCGCTGGGCGGCAGCCCCGCCTTCATCAGCAAAGACATGGTGGTGTAAACATTGTAAAGCCGCGCTTCCGACGTGGCGTACCTGAACCCCGGCAGCAGCCGGCAGGCCAGGGCGCGCGCTTTGCGCGCCGGGCCGGAGCGCAGCAGCCAGCGCAGTATAAGGAAGCAGGCCAGGGCGCCCAGCAGCACCTGCGGCCAGTTCGCCTGCAGGTACGCGGCCGCGCTTGTGAGCCAGGCCGCCTGCGGCGGCATCGCTGCCCCGGCCTGGGCCAGGGGCCCGACTATCATCGGTATGGCCTTCAGGGTGAGCGCCAGGAAAAGCGCCGCGGCCAGCAGGGCCACGAAAGCCGGGTACACCAGCGCGCGGCGTATGCGGCGCCGGAATTCTATGCGCACTTCCAGGCAGCCGGAGTACAGGTCCAGGAATTCGTCGGTCTTGCCGCCTTCCTCGCCGGCGCGCACCAGCGCTATGAAGACGGGGGGGAAGATCTTGAGAGCCGCCAGGGCTTCGTGTATGGTGAGGCCGCGGGCGGTCATTTTCGCCGCAGCCGCTATCAGGCCGCCGTGCGCGGAAGATTTAGCCAGCGTCTCGAACGCGTCGCTGAGCGCGAGGCCGCTGCGCACCGCCGCCGAAAGCGAGCGGCTGAAGTCCAGTAATCGTTCGTCGGATATCATTTTTATGTGGTCCGGAGCTAAACTTATTTTAGCAAAATGAGCGCGGCGCACTTTATGTATAATTTGTGCGTACAGATCTGAAACAGGCGGCCAATGGCGCCGTTGCTCAGGGGGAATTTGTTATGAAATCCTTGCTTTCATGCCTGGTCCTGCTGTTTATGGGGAGCGCTACTCTAGTGGCCGGAGAACTGGACGTGCGCATGGCCAAGATAGTCAAAACATTTACGCGCGCCGCCGCCGATACCGGTTTGAGCACGGCCACCCTGGCCGTACTGCCTTTCCAGACGGACAAAAAGCTGGCCGAGAAAAGAGTGGACCATGCCTGCGCGGAAATACTTACCAACCGCTTTATGGAGGCGAAAACCTTCAAGGTAACTGAAAGGGCCCGGCTGGAAGAAGTGCTGAAGGAGCAGAAGCTGGGCTTGAGCGGGGCGGTGGAAAGCGCAACCGCCGCCAAGGTGGGCCAGCTGCTGGGCGCGCGGCTCGTTATCCTGGGCAGCGTGGCCAGGCTCGGGGCCGTGTACCACCTGAGCACGGAAATGGTGGACTCGCATTCCGGAGAGATCCTTGCCTCCGACGTGACGGAGGTGGCCGCGGAGGTGTTCGACAAGGACGCCGCGCAGTACGTGACGCTCGTTCCCGAGTATGACGCGCTCGGGCTGTATTTCGTAGGCGGCTACGGCAGCATCACCCCTAAGAAACTTCCGCCGGTTACTTCCGGTTCCCAGACCTTCACCCCGACCAATAAAGACGGTTTTCTCCGTTATTTCGGCGTGGGCGTGCGCTATTACCTTTCGCCGAAATGGCGGGTAGACGTAGCGGCGATCCTGAGCGCGATCTTCGAGAACACCAGCACGCTGGCGAATGTCAATTCTGGACAGCCCGTGACGATCAAGGGCGGCTTTAGTTCTTCGGCGCAGAGGCTGGTGATCGACAGGGTCTTCAGTATCTCTGAGAAAGTCAAAGCGCAGGCCGGCGTGGGCCTGTTCGCGCCGCCTGACGGCCAATACGAGGACACCGCCCAGATAGAAGTTTCGGGCGCTTCCACGTTGTCAGTCCTGCGCTGCGGCCTGGAGTGGAAGCCTACCCAGCGGTCCGGCTGGTCTTTTTCCGGGTCCTATTACGGCGGGAAGACCACCTACAAGGGGACTACCAAGGGGAACGGGGGCGTCTTCCCCAACGGAATTCTTGTCCGGGAATTCGATTTCCCTAAATTCACGTTCGAAACCAACCTCTCTATATATTTCTAAAACACGGCTGGACTTTTTATAGAATTGTGACGTAGCATAAAGCGAGCAACACAGGAGATACCTTAATGAATGGTCCTAATCCTATTGATATGATAATAGCGGGAGGGCCCATGGCCCTGACCGCGGTGTTCGTGATTTTCGCGCTGATAGTGGTGGCCTACAACGCCTTCGTGGTGGTGGGCGGCGCGCAGATAGCGGTGCTGGAGCGGCGCTGGCTGGGCAGGAACATGCCGCTTGGCCGCGTGGTGGCCATGCCCAACGAAGTGGGCATACAGGCGCGCATACTCCCGCCCGGACTGCATTTCCTTATACCTTTCCTTTACCGCGTGGAGAAGCACCCCATGGTGGATATCGGCGAGAACGAAGTGGGGCTGGTAGAATCCATCGACGGCGTACCCGTTGAGCCGGGCAAGATCTTCGGC
>Ga0209417_1001696_pt1 | contig 39013 bp, 48 predicted proteins | sample RifGroF2_FD_184002 | JGI IMG/M metagenome (GOLD analysis project Ga0209417, IMG submission 184002) | Groundwater microbial communities from Rifle, Colorado, USA - Groundwater F2 (SPAdes) (version 2) | ecosystem: Environmental > Aquatic > Deep subsurface > Groundwater | place: Rifle, Colorado... | reverse complement strand
TAATATTATCTTCCTATTTCAACAGCCTTCTGTGCCATCGTCTTGGCGATAGTGACAACTGCCAGACTAGCCTCGTAAGCCCTGGAAGTAAGGATGGAATCTGCCATATCTACCATGGGATTAACATTTGACCGTCTGATAAATCCGTTTTCATCTGCTTCAGGATGGTCAGGTGCATATTGAAGTTCCCCCGGAGTGGAATCCCCAACAACTCCGCTAAAATAAACCTTGCCTGATGTGTGAGGTATTGTTCCTATATGGAATACACTCTCTTTCATATGATTAAGAACACCACTGAAAGAAATATCATCCTGCGCTGTTAAAGTAGGAATTTTTCTCACATAGTATGGAGTATCAATATTTGCGATGTTTTTGGCGTGAACTTCCAGGCGCTTTGCGTGCGCGCTCATGCCTGATTCGCCAACATTAAAGGATTCTAATATACTCATAGTCTATTCCCTATATTCCTTATCTTCCTAACTGAGCAACGGTTTTCATTTCCTGGATAAGCATTGAAGCCCTTCGGGCCGCTATGGAGTATAAAAGTGAGTTTCTCTGCATTGCCACAAGTTCGTCGCCCAGGGTTACGGGCTCAGTTTTTTCTGTGAGCAAAGGAGAAGGCCCCATTTTTTTTGCAAGCTGTGTTTGAAGAGGTTTGTTAATAGTATCAAGATACTCCTCAAAACTTACATCCTGCCGGACATAGCCGGGTGTGTTTACGTTTGCCATGTTTGAACTGATAGCTTTTTGCCTTGCACCGACAAGATCAAGTACAAGGTTCGTTTTATCAAGATAGGCATTAAGGTTAAAAGGCATATTTTACTCCCTTATTGTCTTAAGTTAATGGATTCTTTGTATATTTCATCAAGGATTTTAATTACTCGGGTGCTGGAAATAATGCTGCCGTTAAGCTTAATAGTTTCATTAACAAGCGCATAACCGTCCACATTTCCTCTTTCAAGCATACCTTGCCTTATTTTTGCGTGACCTAAAAGAAGTTCAGGCTTTCCAGATCCTTCAGTTTCCTTGACTGTATTGCCTTCTGCTATTTCCAGACCTTCAGGATTCTGAAATACTACAACAGGAATTTTGCCTATTGTTTCAAAAGGCGCATATTTTTCCTTTTGTATATTTACTGTGCCGTCAGTACTAATTTTAATTCTTTCATAGTTTGCAGGAAGTTTTATTCCGCCGCCTACCAGTGCGTTATGTTTGGAAACTATGTAACCATCTGAATTAACAGCGAATGAACCGTCACGTGTATATAAAATTTCACCTTTTTCATTGGTTATTGGTATATAACCTGTTCCTTCAAGCGCAACATCAAGCTGTCTGAATGTTGCAAGATTTGAGCCCGGAGAGGTATCAATTCGTACAACGCCGCTAAGGACATTTTCCGGTCCCATAAAAGTTTCAAAACGCTGGCCTTTATAGCTTGTGGTATTCCAGTTTGCCATGTTTGAGGAAACATAGCCAAGAGATTGAAATGAATTATTTGAATTATCGACCAGCTTGGAAATTGAGCCCTGTATTGTAGTCATAATATTACGCCTTTCCTAATTCTTGCAAAGTTTTAGTCAGGGAATCACTTTGAATTATGAAAAGTTGCCTGTTTGCCTGAAAATTTCTTCTCATAGTAAGTAAACTATAGGCCTCCTGGTGCAAGATAACATTTGATTCTTCTACATACCTCTGGTTTATACTATTTTCCTTAAGCGGAGAACTCTGAGCGTCTACGGCGGCAATAGTTCCGATATCGTGTATTTTTAAATTTTCAGGATCAATTACTTTAATATGTCCATTTTTATCAATTTTTATATTTTCAAGATCCCGTGGTAATTTATTAAATCTAAGAGGCTCTCCATCAGTTGCAAGCACTTTGAAATCTTCAACAGTAAGAAGGTTTCCATCTTTATCAAGCTTAAATCTTCCGTCACGGGTAAGTTTTACTCCGTTCGGGGTCTGTACCTGAAAATACCCCTTACATCCAAGTGCCATATCCAGAGGATTTTGTGTAAGTTTTAATCGTCCCACTTCATCATCTCTTTGAGCTGAAAGTGCATGAGAACCTACGTATTCCGCAAAGGATGAAACATAAGGAACATCTTTCTGGTAGCCCACCTTGTTAAATCCGACTATATTCTGGTTTGTTATATCTATAATGCTTTGCTGAAGATGCATTGCCCGGACGGATTTATACATTCCCCCTTCGTCAAGGTGAATTTGACCGTATAGCTTCATAGTCCTATCTCTCCTTCTCTCTGGTGTTATTATCGGAATTATAATGACGATGATTTAAATTTCCATGTGAATTTCATCTGAATGGATGAAATTTTTGTTTTTGTTAAAAAGAGGCTAATCCTTATTAATTTTTTGCTCCCTTATTTCCAATAAAGACGCCTTTTCATCAAATTCCAGTATTATCTGTGCAATCCTTTGCGCAGCTATCAACACCTGCGGGGAAATATTATTTACCTGAGAAATAGTGACTTCTCTTTTTTCTGATTTCGTAAAACTCTGCTGTTTAACTACGGACATCTGGGTTTCAGCGTTTATGTTTTCTGCTTTTATCCCGGACTTAATAGCTTTCAGGATATTTTTAAGTATTTCCCTTTCCTGATTTTCAATATTTTGTATAAGGATGTCGAGATTCCTGTTTTTATCAACTAATATAGTAACTTTAAATCGCCCGAGATTAATAGTGGAAATAAAAACTACCATCGCAACATTTTCATTTTCCTCCTCAGATTCAGATTTCTTCTTTTCAAAGCGTATTTCAATTTTTTGCTGGTCTAACAGCGGCAGCCACGGCAAATATAACAGCAGAAAATGCGTCATTACCTCCTGCGGAGAAGAATCCTTTGCAGGAACAATATGATTTATCAAGCTCAGTAATTGTTTAAACTGTTCATGGTTCTGTTCATTATTGGGCGCCTGCTGAATTAGCTTAATTAACTTGCCTATAATCTCTTTTGAGTTTGTTTCCAGCAGTTGTTTTATTATTTCAGGGTTAATTTTTTGATGTTGCGACTGCAACAACACAAGCAGTTCCTTTAATTCCTGCGGAAATTGGAGCATTTCTCTCATAATAGCAGCCTGTTCTATTCGATTAAGGAGTAATTGCGGGTTTATTTGCAGTGGAGTATGCGGGGTAACTTCAGGTTTCAGCAGAAATTGCGGCTGAATGACACTTCCCCCTTGCTGTTTTGCATCTTTTGCGGGGGGAAGTGTATTTTCAAGGGCTTTGAAAATTAACCGTAAAAATTGTGGGTTAATTATGTCCATTATTTAATTGTAGTGATTATTTAAATTATTTCAATCTTGTTGCTGTCACTCCACAGTTAACTTCTTCCTTTCCTTTTCTTCTTTTTTCGATTTCGGCATTGTGACAGTAAGCACTCCATCCTTAAATTCAGCTTTTGCCTCGTTGCTTATTACTTCTGAGGGCAGTGGAATATTCCTCACAAATTTTCCGTACCTGAATTCACTTCTATAAAGGTTCTCTTTTTCCTCTTTCTTTTCTTCCTTTGTTTCTCCCTTAATCATTACTGAATCTTCATAAACTTCCACATCTATGTCTTCTTTTTTTATGCCGGGCAGCTGGGCTTTTAGCTCGTAATTCCCATTTCTCTCGCTGAGTTCTACTGGCGGACGATAAATGTCTTCTTTTTCTTCTGGTGAGATACTTTTAAACAGATTTTCCATTTCATCCCTGATATCCTGCATATAATCTTCAAGATAATAGCGCTTTGGTCTTTTTATTTTTAAAAGATTCATGGTTGTTCCTCCTAATTACTTTATTTTTATTTAGGAGCATTTGGCTGGAAATTTAAATACCTAAACGGGCTGTCTTATCAAGACAGCCCGTTTAGGTATGAAACTTGATCTAATTTATCAGCAATCCCGTAGAAATGCGTTATATATTCCTCTTCTCATTTTTTGGGTTGAATCTGTTCTAACTATACTTTTATCATGTTGATTAAATACCTCTTCTGTAAAAATTTGTGTAGGAACAGGTATCTCATATCTGTCTTCTCCATTATCCCCTATACGTGTTGTAACAACTTTTATCTCACCCTCTTTATCATCTCGAATTTTAATACCCTTTGAGTATAGATAGCTTGAAGGATGATCGTATTCAATAAATCTACCTACATATTTATCTCCATCCTGTTCTATGACGACTCTATCTCCTGGAGTAATTGTAAATGGTATTTTTGTGCCATCTTTAAGTTTTTCTTCACCACTTATTTCAGCAGATTCTGCATTACATTTGTGAAAATCAGCCTTGAAAGTAAGTCGATTATTTTTGTTTGAGGACATTCCAACTGATAATAAATTCATTTTTTTCTTTCCTTTTCTTTTTAGATTATTGATTTACACATTAGTCTTAAAGTTCCTAAATAAAAAAATTTCCTAATTTATATGGAAATATTACTAATTTGTTACAAGCTAAAATAGTTAAAAACGAAAATGGCGGGCAAAGCCCGCCATTTTATAACATTATAATTAAAATTTATAGATACAGCGGCATTAACTGTTCTGTAGCCTGAGGGAGGGTTCCCTCACCGATCTGTGTAAAAACCCGGTAATCAATGTCCGCAAATGCGTTATCAATAGATTCAAGATTCTGTAAGTATCCTTCATCAATTGAATTGGTTTCGATCATACGTGCAAGGTTTTCAAAGTTTTCCTGATGCTTTCTGAATCTTTCCACTGCATAATCACGAGCCTGCCAGGTTGTTACAAGGAATGGCCAGTCACTGCTTTGCAGTAACAGGTTTTCTCTAACCATCTGGTTAAGAGCTCTATGCAGCACTTTATTCTGAGGTATTGTCGGATATTTAGAAACAATACTTTCAACTCTTCTTTCAGCGCCATGAATAATAGGCCACATCCATTCAGTCTGGTGATTTTGCCATACCCAGAAGTGTCCACCTTGCCCCCAGGAGCTTTCTGGTAACTGAACGGCGGCTGTTGGCTGGTTTGCATCAAGGTATTCACTTGCAGTTTGTCTTTTTACGGTTTTATCCATCTTTTTAATAGTCTGTTTGATGAATTCCACGCCTTCAAACCACCAGTGTCCATACAGTTCAGTATCAAACGAAACCATTACCAGGCCTTCTTTTCCTGTGGCTTTTTTATAATCATTTAATCTGTGATAAAGGAAGTTTGTATAATGATCTGAGTTTTCATTTATTCTTGACATAGCAAGTACGGGATCATACAGCATTTTTTCGCCTAAACCCGAGGCTGAGCTGGTAATTCTCCAGTAATGCAAACCTGAATTGTCGTCTTTTTTGTGGAATTCCCTATAGCATCCGTCGCCGGGATAACCGTCAGCAGCTGACCATACCTGGTAACCGCCTTCGTGGTTTCTGCCCATAACAGCTACTTTCGCTTCTGACATCCAGTAAGCTTCGTATGTTGTCAGGCCGGTAGATTCTCTTGCGGGTAGTGGAATATACTCGATGTTTCCATAAATACCGATTGATCTTGTACTTCCTACTGATACGCCGCCTTCGATCTGGTGTGATTCCACAAATACGTATTCGATTTCATTATTTTGTAATGACACTTCTATTGCTGGTCTGTAGTATTTGCTGCCATCCGGTGCTGTAGCTTCATAACCGGGCCTATATGCGCATTCCGGCATCCAGGCGCCTCTTGGCTTTCTTCCGAACATCTTTTTATATGCTTCCACGCCTGTTTTAAGCTGGGCGTTTAGAGAAGAATCTTTTGACAACAGCGGAAGGAATCCGTGTGTTGCTGCTGAAGTGGTAATTTCAATAGCTCCTAAGTCCTGAAGCCTTCTGAATTCGCCTATAAGGTCTCTGTTATATTTATTGAAGCTGTTTTTGATTTCACTAAACCAGTTGAAATAATACTTTGCAAGATATTCAAGATGCTGTGAATGAGCAACACTGTCGTTTGGATAGCGGTTTATATCTTCCTGCGCAGCTTTAATTCTGGCATCAATATAACTTACAAAGCCTTGTTTCAAATGTTCATCATTTAGCTGTTCTGCTAATATAGGAGTTAAACCAATGGTTAACTTGGCCTTTATTCCTTCATTTAATAACTCGTTTACTGCATTTAAAATTGGGATGTAAGAATGTGCCATACATTCATAGAGGTTTTCTTCACCGAAAGGCCACATTCCTGCTTTTCTGTAGTAAGGCAGATGGCTGTGAAGCATAAATACGAAAGATCCTACACTCATTTTTTTTCTCCAAATTGCTTTATCAATATATTCAAATGTGTTTGATTATTCTCAATTTAATAAAAACATGATAAAAATACAATACATAAGTTAACTAAAATATAAAAAATGTTTTTAAAGATTTAATATTGGAAATGATTACAATTTTAAACAGAATCAGAAAAAAAATAATAGTATCCGCCCAGGCTAGCCAAGGTGATCCGATTTATCAAGATAACTGCATGCAGTCTATAATTAAATCGGTTATAAAAGGAGGGGCTTCAGGCTTGCGGCTTGCAGGAGTAAAAGATATTAAAGAAACAAGAGCTTATACAGATATACCGATTATTGGTATAACAAAGCCTGATCCTTTGTCAGAGAACTGGAAAGACATAGTTTATATAACTCCAACCTTTGAGGATGCAGCTAAAATTGCTGAAGCAGGAGTCGATATTATTGCACTGGATGGAACTTCAAGACAAAGGCCCAAAGAAAACCTGGCGGAAATAATTTACAAAATAAAACACGACCTGAATAAACTTGTTATGGCTGATATTTCCACAATAGAAGAGGGAATCTCATGCAGTTTGCTTGGAGCAGATATTATTTCAACTACGCTTTCAGGTTATACAACATACACGCAGGATAGGGATAATTGCGAACCTGATTTTAAACTTCTTGAAGAGCTTGTAAAGAATGTAAATTGTCCTGTTATTCTTGAAGGACGAGTTTGGACCCCGGACGATGTTAAAAAAGCATTTGAACTGGGCGCTTTTGCGGTAGTGATAGGTTCTGCAATAACCAGGCCGGAAGTTATTACAAGAAGATTTGTGCAAGCTGTTTAAAAAATTATAAAAATATTAAGGAATCAATAAACCTGTTTTTGTGATGATATAATCCTTATATAGATCAGAAGAAATTAAAATTTTTTATACATACTACAATACTCTCTTTACTGTTTATACTTTTATTGATCCTCTTCCAGCCCACTCTCCTCCCGGGCTATTTTTTTTGTCTAAAATTGTAAAAATAGTTATAAAAACATTAAAAAGAGCTGGTATATAAGGGTGCGGTGGTAAAATAGTAAATGCGGAAAGAAAAGGTGCGATTATGTACATAAAAACAATTGATTATACTCAGCCGATAAAGGTGCCTGATTATATAGCTGCAAGAACTGTAAGCGGTTCTCATGAAAAATACAAAACAACCAGCAAGCTCCCATCAGCTCATGAATGCAGGGGCTCCTTTTACAGGACAAGGCATCTTAGCTATTTAATTTAATGCCTATCTCCTTAACTCCTTACTCACTCTATACTCTAACAACCCCTTACCTCCCTTTATAGGGAGTTTTTATTGTGTTTAAATAACTCCTTTAGTTGAAGGCACGATATCAGGATGTTCTGTATCTATGCTGCAGGCTATTCTCAAAGCCCGGGCAAATGACTTAAATACAGATTCAATCTTGTGGTGGGTGTCTTCTCCATTGAGTAATTTAATATGTAAGGTTATTTTTGAGGTTGTGGCAAAACTTGTGAAAAAATGCTTTACCAGTATGGTTTCAAGATCATTAACTTTTTCTTCTGGAAGTGGTACATCAAACCCGCAGAATGGCCGCCCGCTAATATCTATAGAAGTTAATGCAAGTGCCTCATCCATGGGCACAATTGTGTAACCATATCGTTTAATTCCTTTTTTATCACCAAGAGCGTTTGCAAATGCCTGCCCAAGACTGAGTGCAACGTCCTCCACTACATGATGCGGGTCTTTATCTTTGGAAACAGCTTTTATATCAAGGTCAAAATAACCGTGTGAGGCTAACTGTTCAAGCATATGATTAAGGAATAGAATTCCTGTGTCTATATTTTTAATGCCTGTGCCATCAAGATTTAAGCTTACTTTAATTTCAGTTTCAAGGGTGTTTCTCTCTGCATTACCTTTGCGCATTATTTATTCTCCAAAAACTTTTCTACTATTGGCACGTCCGGCAGCGTGAATTCATAATTTCTTAATTCTGACGGCTTAACCCATTGTACCTCGTCATGGTCAATTAAGACAATATCACCGGAAATGTATGCTACCCGAAAGGCCACCAGCTCAATTTCTCTGTTTTTACATATAAACTTGCTTGAAGCAACAAATTCCCCAACTTTCACCTCAACATCAAGCTCTTCCTTAAGCTCTCTTTTTAGGCATTCTTCAAGTGTTTCGCCAACTTCTAGCTTTCCACCGGGGAATTCCCACTTAGCGCCAATGCATTTTCCGCTTTTTCGCCTGGCAATGAGAACTTTACCGTCTTTTTCAATTATTCCAGCTGTTACTTTGTCCATAATAACTGCACTATATCCTCGGTTTTTTCAAGAATCTCAGCAGCCCCGTGCGCTTTTAACCCTCTTTTTAATTCCTCACTCTTGTCCTGCGGTGGAAGCACGCCTATGCCTGTGACATTAGCCTGTCGTGCAGCAAACATATCATCTACTGTATCGCCAAGATAATAAACTTTTTTAGGGTTTGTTATCCTTAAAATCTCAAAAACTCCCCATGGGCTAGGTTTGTGCTTGCCTCTAGGCATATCATCCATAGTAATTATTGGGCAGAAATAGTTCTCGATATTCCATTTTTTCAGTACAAATTCGGCTTCCGGCTTTGGCCTGCCTGTAAAGATTGCAAGGTCGTACTTTTGAGCAAGTTTCGCCATAATTTGCGGGGAAAGCAGCAATTTTTCATTATTTATATATTTATTCCAGTAGAGGTCTTGGTAGTCGGCTATAATTTTATCAAAATCTACTGTGATGCCATCTTTTTCAAGTAAATAAAAGGTTAAATCCCAGTCATTGTTTAGCCCACCCTGATTTTTTGCCTGTTGGATCCGTTCTTTAGTTAAAGTTTTGCCTGAAAATTTTTCATATACTTCCTGTATTGCTGCTCTGTATGAGTTGCTTGTATCAACAAGCACCCCATCCATGTCAAATATAATTAAATCCCGCTGCTCCAGACTATCTAAAATGTACTGCGTATCTTTGACTGAAGGTAAACCAATACGCAAACAGTTTTCCAGTTGCGACGTTTTGCCAAAATGCTTCACTTTTACGCCGGATTTCAAAAGCTTTTTATAAACAAAATCAGCTTTTTCCCCAAAATCAGCCAGCAAAAAGTTTGCATCACTTTTATAAATCTTTTTTGTAAAAGGTTTTAAGCCTTCAACAAGCAGTTCTTTGGATTCTTTAACCTGTGAAACAACGCTGTTTAAATGTTCAATATCATCCAGTGCCGCTGATACTGCAAGTGCCGCTAAGTTATTCACACTGTACGGGCTTATAATCTTTTTGATATGATTTATAGTTACCTCTGGCGCAATTAAATAGCCGAAACGCAGCCCTGCCAGCGCAAAATCCTTGGACATCGAGCGGGCAATGAGCATATTTGGATATTCATTTAATAAATTAATGAATGATCTGCCCGCATAGCTAACATAAGTTTCATCAACTAAAACATAGCTATTTTTTGCGGCATTTAATACTTTAAGTAAGTCGCTTTCTGATATAGCCTCACCTGTTGGGTTATTTGGCGTAGTTATAATAATTAATTTTGTGCTGTCATCAATATTTTCTATGAATTCATCAACCGGAAACACCCATTTTTCAGTGTATGGAACTTCCTTGTAATTACAGTTCAAAGCCTTTGCGTAGATTTTAGGCATTGGAAACGATGGCGTAACAGTTAAAATTGTATCTCTCTGCTCCACCAGCGCATCAAATATATAGCTTATCGCTTCATCAGCGCCATTGGCAGGCAGTAACATCTCGGTTTTTACTTTATTATATGCCGCAAGCTTTTCTAAAATTTCCCCATATGCCGGGTAAAACTTAATGTGACAGTCGGTTATATTCCTTAATGCTTCTAAAACCTTAGGTGATGGGCCGATCATATTCTCGTTTGAGTCCAGCTTCAGCCTGTAATCATCCAGATGCAGGGGTATTTCATAGCCCTGCGCGTTTAAAATGCTCTTTCTCGGTTCACTCATAGTTACAATCATTATATAAATTTATGAAAAGTTCAATGTTTAATGTAAGATAATTACTGAAATGTTTAGCGGATTTGAATTTGATGTAATCGTTGTTGGGGCCGGACATGCCGGCTGTGAAGCTGCGTTGGCTTCAGCAAAGCTTGGCGCAAGGACTCTCCTTACTACCCTTAATCTGGAAAATGCTGCAACAATGCCCTGCAATCCCGCAATTGGAGGCCCGGCCAAGTCCAACCTTGTGCGGGAAGTGGATGCTTTGGGCGGAGTTATGGGAATTGTGACCGATGCTACCTATTTACAGCTAAAAATGCTAAATTCCAGCAAAGGTCCGGCTGTTCGTGCACTAAGAGCCCAATCGGACAAAAAGGAATACATGCGCTATATGCGCAACCTGGCATTGTTTTAAGAAAACCTTTTCTTAAAACAATGCACAGTAGTGGATTTAATTGTTGAAGATGACCGGGTATGCGGTGTTATTGATGAATTAGGACTTGAATATAAGGCTAAAGCAGTTATTTTAACTACAGGAACATCACTTTGCGGAAAAATATTTATTGGTTTACAATCCTTTCCCGCTGGCAGACTTGCGGAAATGCCTGCTGTAGGGCTTTCAGACACCTTAAGAAAACTTGGTTTTACTGTTAAAAAATTAAAGACAGGAACCCCTGCCCGAGTTGATGCCAGAACTATTGATTATTCTAAAATGACTATCCAGCCGGGCGATGAACAGCTTAACTTCTTCTCATTTGAACCTGACAGGCCAATAAAGGAGCAAGTCCCCTGCTATCTCACCAGAACTACAAAAGAAACAAGAGAAGTTATACTTGCAAATCTTGATCGATCACCGCTTTATGGAGGTTTAATCCAAGGAGTTGGCCCACGATACTGTCCATCCATAGAAGACAAATTTGTAAGATTTTCTGATCGAGACTCTCACCACATATTTATCGAGCCGGAAGGCAAAGACACTTACGAAACCTACGTTCAGGGCTTTTCAACCAGTCTGCCTATTGATGTTCAGATAAAAATGCTGCGCTCCTTGCCGGGACTGGAAAACGTCTGGATGCTAAAACCCGCCTATGCTGTTGAGTACGACTATATTCCGGCAATTCAGCTCTCCCATACTCTTATGACAAAAAAGGTTGATGGTTTATTTTGTGCTGGCCAAATTAATGGTACCAGCGGATATGAAGAAGCTGCTGCTCAGGGACTTGTTGCAGGTATTAACGCTGCGAGATTATTACAAAACAAGGAAATGATAATTTTATCCCGCAGTAGTTCTTATACAGGCACGCTTATAGATGACCTTGTTACCAAAGATATCGAAGAACCATATAGAATGCTAACTTCTCGGTCTGAATACAGGCTTATACTTCGGCAGGATAATGCTGACGAGAGGTTGACACCTATTGGCTATGAAGTTGGGCTGATTAGTCCTGAGCGTTATGCACGTTTTCAGGAAAAACAGAGGCTTATAAAAGAAGAAATCCAAAGACTAAAAACAACAAGAGTTAAGTATGGCGAGGGGATGCACAATAGTTACGCACTTGCCGACTTAATAAAACGCCCGGAGCTTACCTATGAAGATATAAACAAACTAAGTCCTGCAAATTTACCACGGGAAGTGGGCGATCAGGTCGAGGTTGAATTAAAATATGCCGGCTATATTGAGCGGCAAAATGATCAAATAGAGCAGGCCGGCAAGCTCGAAAAGATAATGATTCCACAAAATATTGACTATCAGGCAATTAAGCAGTTATCGCAGGAATCCCGTGACCGCCTGTCAAAAATCCGACCTGTTAACCTTGCGCAAGCTGCACGTATCGGCGGAGTAAACCCGGCTGATATCAGTATACTAATGGTTATTCTTGAGAGTAGATCTCGGCGAGAATCTGTACTGGGCTGACGATTGGCTTTATTGTTTTTAAACTCAACAATCCTTGCGTAATTCCTATTTTGCAGCCAGAACAGCTTGTTGCAACCGCATCAGCTCCTGTATTAATTATATTCAGTGCTTTTTTTCTTGAGATTGGCAAGGATATTAGGGGTTTTGTGACACAGAAAGTACCAGCCGCACCGCAGCATTTGTCAGCTTCTTCCATTTCAACAAAAGTTAGGCCGGGGATTTCCCTTAGTATATTCCTGGGTTCCTGTGCTATCTGTTGGAACCTTACTAGATGGCATGGGTCATGCCAAGTCACTGTTTTGTTATAGCTGGCATTTTTAGGGATGTAAAGGTCAATATCATTGAGGAATTTATAGATATTAACTACTTTTTTAGCAATATGTTTCGGGTATTCCTGCCACGCCGAACCGCAGGAGGCACACTCAGTAATTATAAAGTCTATATCCGCAGGTATTTTGCTGATATTATTCTGCATTAATTTTGTGAATGTATTCATATCGCCTGCTGATTTCGCGGCCATCCCGCAGCAAGAGAAGCCTTTAGGGATATGCACATCAAAGCCATTCTTTTCCAGCACCATTTTAACGGCTTTTGTTGAAGTGTCAAAACAGCCGGGGAAGTAGATGATTTTTGCTCGTTTGTCATCCTGAACCGTGGAATGAACACTATTAACAGTGAATAAATGCGATGTGAAGGATCTTATAAGCGACGCTGGCAAGATCCTTCGGCAGTGCTTCAGGATGACAAGGATGATTTTTTTAATTATATTAACCCCATACCGCTCCGCATATTCCGCCCGTGCAGCGTTTATAATTTCCTCAGCATTTATCCCTGAAGGACAAAACTCAAAGCACGCCCTGCAACCCAAACACATTTCAAGGTATTTCCCGATATTTTTATTGAATTTAATGTGTCCATTAACTATGCCGTTTAGGAGTGTGAATTTCCCGCGGGAAACCGACGTTTCCAGCCCTGTTTCCTGAAATATCGGACACACAGCCTGGCAAAGCCCACATTTTGTACATTTATATATGTCTTCTGAGTAGTCTTTGAGTTTTTTCATGGTTACGAATTGTAAAAATTACACTTTTATTATGCATTAAAATCGTTAATTTTTATTTTCAGGATACTTAAAAGATTCGTAGGTTACAATTTAATTTAAATGAAAGGATTATTTATTATGATTTCAATAACACCTTCTATTGGAGCAAGAACAGTTGGTTTTGGTTTTAATACTATTGATGATAATGACTGGGATAGAAACACACATACTCCAACAAGTGAATTAAGACCCGGGGATATTATTGAAAAGGATGAATATTCGCCGTCATCATTACAGAAGTCAAATCCAGACAAACATTTTCAAATTACAGGAGAAAACGATAAAAATTTATATTTAACTAGGGTTATTGAAATACCTAAAAACAGCCATGGATCATTTAAAGTGGTTAATAAAGTTAACTAATTAAACTACTTTGCCCGGATTAAGAATATTTTCCGGGTCAAATAGTTTCTTAATCGACTTCATAAGCTCTATGTTCTTTGAACATAGAGCTTTTTTCATAAATGGCGCCTTGGATAAACCTATACCATGTTCGCCTGATAAACTGCCGCCAAACGATATTGCCGCATCAAACAGTTCCTCTGTCGCTTTTTCAAACCTGTGAGCTTCGTTTTTATCCCGTAAATCCAGCGAGAAATTAGGATGGATGTTTCCATCACCTATATGTCCCATTATACAGACTGTTAAAGAATACTTATCTGCAATTTGCCTAATTTTTTTAACCATTTCAGGCACTTTATCACGTGGAACAACTGCATCCTCAGTCAATACATTCGGCCTCAACCTCGCAACCGCCCCAAACGCCGACCTCCTGGCAAACCATATTTCATCCGCTTCCTGCTGGTTCTGCGATGCTCTTATATTTTTAGCTCCGAGTTCTTGGCAAATGCTTATGATTTCCTGTGTTTGCCTTTCTACACCCTCTTTAAATCCGTCAACTTCCAGCACTAAAACCGCATCCATATCAGAAGGAAGGCCGGTTTGGTGGAATTTTTCAATGGTCTGCATGGTGTTTTTATCCATAATATCCAGTGTGGATGGAGTTATTCCTGCTGAAATAATACCTGTAACCGCCTGCGCTGCTGTGTCAATCGAGTCAAAGCACGCAAGTAAAACTTTTCTTTCCTCGGGTTTTGGAATCAACCTTAATGTCGCCTGAGTAATAATGCCCAATGTGCCTTCTGAGCCTGTTAACAGCTGGGTAAGGTTGTAACCTGTTACGTTTTTAGCTGTTTTTCCGCCTGTTTTTATAATTGTGCCGTCAGCCAACACAACCTTCAGTCCAAGCACATAATCCTTGGTTGTCCCGTATTTAAAACCACGGGGCCCGCCGGACGACTGGGCAATACTTCCCCCTATGGTCGAAACCTTAAGACTCGCCGGGTCAGGCGGGTAAAATAAGCCCTGTTCCTCAACTTCCTGCTGGATTTTTTCTACTGCTACCCCCGGCTGCACAACGCATTGAAGGTTGTTTTTATCTATGTTTATTATTTTGTTCATTTTGGACAAATGCAGCACAATCCCACCTTTTAAGGGAATACATCCACCTACAAGGTTCGTACCTGCACCTCTTGTCACAATTGGTATTTTATTTTTGTGAGCAATTTTAAGTATTTCACTTATTTGTTCAGTGTTCTCCGGCAATATCACCGCATCCGGCAAATAAAGCTTTTCTCCGATAGCTGTAGCATCGTATGCGTAGCAGTATCTGTCCTCATACGCTGTTAATACATTATTTTTCCCAACTATTTTTTTAAATCTTTCCATATTATTAAAATTATGTCATAAAATATAAGTATGATGAGATACATTAAATTATTTTTGATAGCTGTTAGCTTGCTGGTCTCCTGTCAATCTTTTGCAAAAGAGGATGTAAAATTACCATACAAAGACTTTAAGCCCTTTAAAATGGTTTTTCTGCCTGATACTCACCTTTCTTTTAAGGATAATGATGATGGCCCTATTCTTTATAAAGAAAGCCTGGTTATATTGCAGGACGTTATAAGGAGCCTGAACCAGACGCAAAACCCTGATTTCGTTGTATTTGGCGGGAACCTTACAAATAATGATGACGCTGAATTAGCTGATATGCCTATGTTCCTTGATACAATAGCTGATTTAAATGCAAAATATTATGCAATTTTAGGCGACAAGGAAGCAGCAGTTAAGGAAGAATTCATTAAAGACTTTGATGAATTCGGTTCCCAGACTTTCTGGACAGCAGAACCTGAAGAAAACGTACTTTTAGTGGGTCTTGACACCTCAATCAAAGGAGAAGAAGACGGTTACGTGAATATTCACCAGCTCTTCTGGCTTGATAATGTGCTTAAAAACAACAGGGACAAGTTTACTATAATAACAATGCACCATTCGCCCCATTTATCTCTTGAGAAATCTGACCTTTTCCTTGAATTAATAAACCTTTACCCTCAGGTAAAAGTTGTTTTGAGCGGGCATAATCGGATTAACCTTGTTAAAAAAGACAATGGAAAACTTTTTATTAACTGCCCGTCAATTGTTAGTTATCCCAATGAGTATAAAATTCTTAATATTTATCCTGACAGAGTGGAAGTGGACAACAAAAAAATCAGCTTTAAACAAATTATAAAAAAAGCAAAAAAGCTGATCGGCAAGGATTACAAGAAACCTGATAAATTCAGCAAGAAAAGTAAATACTATTTCTGAAAATCTAAAATTACACTTCAAATATCAAAATAGATAATGTATAATACTTATATATTTTGTAAAAAAAGAAAAAATTTTCTGTTATTCAAAAATATGAGACAAAAGAGTTATAAAAAAGGTTTTACCTTTATGGAAATTATGGTAGCTACAGTCATTATTGGCGTGGTAGCTGCATTTCTTACTAGTTCCATGCCGCTTTCAGTTACTGTCGGGCAGGAAGTGCAGGATGTTTCTAAGGCAACTGACCTGGCGCAAAGGTACCTGGAAACTGTCAAGTCCGAGCTTTCTTACGCAAGTCAATATGACGTAGTGCAGGCAGGAACAACACCTCCCGTTCCTGTTACTTCTGATTTCACAGATAGCGGTTATTTTACAGTTCAGACTAATGTCACAAATCTTGAAACAGCTACAATAAATGGCGTATCTATGCCTGTATTAAAAGAAATAGACGTGAATTATCTTAGATCATCTGATTCACTTTCTGTTGTTAATATAAGCACTTTAATTGCTCGGCCTGAATAAGAAGGTGTTAAATGCCTAAAAATCTTGCTAAAAATGGATTAAGTCTAATAGAACTAATTATAGTATGTATGATAACAGGTGTATTACTGCTGTCAACAGCGGAGATATCTTCTCGCGCCTTTGAAGCACAGGTTGGTCATAATTTAAGCACAAGGGCAAAACAAAATAAAAACGCTATTTCTGAAAGAATATCATCAAAAGTAAAAGAAGCAGTTAAGGCATATTACAGCCCATTAACTGTTTCTATCCCGTTTGAAGGTTACGTTTATTCCCTTAATGCAGAACAGAATTGTTTAGCTGTACTCATTCCGAAATTCGACGAAGATGGAGATTTTATCCAGCCCTCTGCAGGCACCACAACATTTACAGGTGTTGCTTTTTCTATTGTTCTTGATCCTGAAGAGGATGATGGCACTTACGTTTTGATTGAAACCAACGCTGAATTTGACTTGGCAACAAGCTTAAGTGATCCTCTTGCTATAAGTGTACCCCTACCCTCAGATTGGAGCGGCGGTGAATCCTTTGTTCTTGCTGATAATCTAAGCCCTGGAAACTTTACTAATCTTGGTGGCATTGCTTTTGATGTGAAAGACCCGGAAAAGGACACGGTTGATTTTGCGTTTGTACCTTACGGTGGAAACGTTTATTTCCCTTCACCAACCGGAACTGTAAATATAAATGACAGTGACTATCTTACGAGATGTCAGTTTAGGAATTACAGAATATGATGCTTAAAAAAAATAGAGCAAGAAGAGGTACAGCTTTAGTAATATCAATGTTCATTTCAGTAATAGCAGCGCTGATGACTATTACAATGATGGGAATGGTGAATACTAACACTAGCCAGATCACGGATAACAAAAGCGGCATAATTGCTTCTTACGCTGCAGAAGCAGGAGTAGAAGAAGTAAAGAACTACTTCAACCGCAATATGTCCAGCCTGGGAGAAGATCTAAGCGACTTACCACTTCCTGAAAGCGGATCCTCATACGTTTTAGCAAATGATGCTGAATACTGGGTAGACTCATTAAGTTACGAGGACTCTAATACAACAATCGTTGTAAATATAGTGGGGCAATACGGTAATGCCTATCGAAAAGCCAGAGTTAAGATGAAAACTGTATTACCCGACGTATTTAACGATTATGGGCTTTTAACAGAAGGTGTTATAGATATAAACGGGAATAAAACTCTGGGAATGAGTATACATGGTAATGGAGGCCTAGATTTAAACGGTCGGACTAATTTTGAAAATAATGCCACTGCCACGCAGTCAAATGATCCGACTGCTGACCCTCCTGATCCGAACTCAAATCCTATTGGCGGATATGTGCCTGAAATAGATGTGCCTTCAGTTCCAATAGACGAATTAAGAATAAAAAGCCAGGAAGATGGCATTATATTGGACATAAACCAGGCTGATCTCATGGACCAAATTAATAATGCACCCCCTGGGAGTAAAATATACATCTCAGGAAATCTTGCACAAAATCCTGAACAAAATATATTTGTAGCTTTTCAACCAAGAATGTTTCTGGCATCAATTTTTTCTCCTATGTTATTGGCCGGTAATGGTAATGGAAACGGTAATAGCAATAATAATGGTGCATTGAATTTATCCGGTGATATGCAGGGAAAATTAATTTTTATTGATGGCGACATAACTGTTAATGCTCAGGGGTTAAATAATCTCGCTGATGTAACGATAGTTTCCTCAGGTGAATTGACTGTAAATGGCAGCATAGACATAGGTACTGCCCATCCGGGATATACTGATGTAATTTTTGCCTGTAATGATAGTGTTACCCTGAATGGAAGCAGAAGAATCGAAGCAACATTCTGGACAAATGGATCATTCAGACAAAATGGTTCGAGTATGGCAGGCAGAGTAATAGCTCAGTCTGAAATACGGTTCAATGGTAATTTTACCTTAGAAGCACCAAACGATATGTATGGGAGTGATTTTATGGATAAAACAGTTCAGGTTGTTAGCTGGCAACAGGTATCCATGGATTAAGCTCAACAAATATAGGAATTATGAAATATGAATAAATCCTGTTTTAAAAAATCAAGAAAAGGCGCAGCCATAGTAATATCAATGTTCATTTCAGTGGTGGCAGCATTGATGACCATTGTAATGATGGGAATGGTGAACACTAACACTAGCCAGATCACGGACAACAAAAGCGGCACAATTGCATATTACGCTGCTGAGTCTGGAGTAGAAGAAGTAAAAAACTACTTTAACCGTAATATGTCCAGCCTGGGAGAAGATTTAAGCGCACTGCCTCTTCCTGAAAACGGATCCTCATTCGTTCTTGCAAATAACGCTGAATACTACGTTGATTCGTTAAGTTATGAGAATGCTAACACAATGATTGTTGTGGATGTCGTGGGACAATACGGCACTGCCTATAGAAAAATACATGCTAAGTTAAATACAGAAATTCCATCTGTTTTTAATGATTACGGACTTTTAACTAATGGTGTCCTCACTATTACCGGTGATACAACCTTAAACATGGATGTTCATGCAAATGGTGGTGCGGAGATACCAGATAATGCTAATTTATTAAATAATGCTGCGGTAACTCAATCAGCTCCCATTAATAATCAATCATATCCTGATGCTCAAATTGTTCCTACAATATATGTACCTGTAGTTCCTATAAATGATTTAAGAACGCAAAGCCAAATTGATAATATAATTCTTGACATAAATCAGGCAGACCTTCAAACACAAATCGCTAATGCTCCTGCAGGCAGTAAAATATATATTGGGGGAACTGCCCAGCAGATAAACCAAAATAATGTAAACCTTTCAGGAAATATGCAGGGAAAAACCATTTTTCTTGATGGAAACATAACAATTGATGTTGATGGAGCAAACCCTTTATCAAATGCTACTGTGATAACAGCTGGAAGTGCTAGAATAACTGGAGGTGCCGATATTCAAACCTCTCATCCTGATGAAATAGATGTGGTATTTGCTTGTGGAGGAAATTTAGCGCTTGAAGGACAAAGGGAGTTCACGGGGCTTTTCTGGGTTAATGGAGAGTTTAAACAGGACGGTGCCAGTACTCTGACCGGAAGAGTTGTTGCAGAAGATGCTATTTTTATGCACGGTGCGTTTGTTCAGACAACTTCTAATAAGGTATCGGATAATGATATATTTGATAAAGTAGTCAGTACATCTTCATGGCAGATGGTATCTATGGATTAAATATGATGAATAATAAAAAAGGTTTTTCACTTCTTGAACTTATGGTAACTGTGGTATTGATAGGGATTGTTTCAACCCTGGCAATAAGCACTGTGTTTAGAGATTTACCCGCTCACCAGGCTAAAAATGGTATCATTACTGTGGAGCAGGCATTAAAAACTGCAAAGAGTATAGCAGCTAAAATTTCTGAAACTGTGACAGTAGATTTTGCCCTTGCATCATCTAATAATGGTGATAAGGGCGGCATAATCCAGCTTAAGGACAGCACCGGCGCGGTAATTACAATATTTGCCCTGAATAAAAATGTGCAATACAATGCAGGAAGTTCCACAATAGTCAACAATAAGGTTATATTTGACTTTAGAGGTCAGCCTGTGGATGCTACCGGGGATGTAAGCGGTTTTGACACCACATGTAACACTATTGCGATCTCATACAAAGATAATGGCGTACTTGCTTCTGAAACCATTAGGGTTAATCCGTTAACCGGCAGCGTAGATGTAGATTAGGAAAACTTTACAGGTCCTGCTTGTTGATAAAAGACTCTTTGTCCATTTTGGTAAAGAAATCCTGATAAAATGTGTCATTGGTTTCCCCAATGCTTTTTATCATTTTGGGAGAACCTGTATTTGTTGCAAAAACCTTTTCTAAAGTGTTTATTCTTATTTTTCTCTGGTCTTTACTCAAATCAGACACATTAAGAGTTACATCTCTTTCAATATAATAAGGAGTATGTGCATCTTTAATCCATACCCAAGCTACAATGGCTCCTATTCCAAAAGTCGCACCTGTATATAAAAGCGCTCCGGTATAATATCCCATTTTAACAGCAAGAGAGCGAGGTTTTCTAAGCTGTTTATTCACTGTTATCAGGCTTAAATCGTTATCAAGGTTTATGATTTTATAATCTTCATCCTGAATAACATTTAAAGCCATTTTCATTAATTCATTTTCAGACTTTGTGTCATAAGTTTTTGTCTGAACTGCTCTTTTATCAAGTGCTGAAGCTACTTCTTTTTTTGCAAAAACAGGCGCATGAAAAGAAAAAACAAATATAAAAATTAAAAATAATGCTGCTTTTCTCTTCATGCTTATATCCCCTGTTTTTCAATAAATAAACTTTTGTCTAAATCGCTAAAGAATTCTCTATAAAACTGTTCCTGTTCAGGGATTTTGATATCTTTCTGGGTTGAAGGATTCCCATAAACATCCATCAGTTTCTTGATATAATTTGTTCTGACTTTATAACTTTTATTATTTTGCTGATTAATTTGTACTGAGGTTTCATAACGTACAAACTGGCTTCCTAAAAATCTTTTTTCCTTGCATTCTTTATAGCCGCTGATAACGCCTAAATTATAGTTAGATTCATTTATAAGGTAGCCTCTATCCTGCAAAACATTGACCATCGCTTCCATTAACTGCTTCTGGTTTTTGACTTCATAAGTCCTGGTTTGCATTTGTCTTATTTCCAGGGCAGTTGCACTTTCTTTTTCGGCAAAAGCGGGTAAACATCCGATTAAACTAAAACATGCCAGAATCAAAATAATTTTTTTAAACATTAGTTTTTTCCCCTTAATTTTTAAAATCTGCTGCTATGATACGAATAACTTTCGACTTTATTGCATTCATCAAATTTAATAACAATAGTAAGCGTGTTTTGGGATGTCTCAACTTGTGATACATCTCGTAGTTCCGGTTTTCCTTCATCAAGCAGCCCTAATGTTAATAAAGTTAATATACCGTGCCATGCGTTTTTGACAAAAGTGCTTTTTTCCATTGCGCTTTCACTTTTATCCCTGTCAGTTATTGTTGAGGACATTTTGTCATAAACCCAGGTTTCCTTTCCGCTGCCATCCTGAGTGACAATATTAGGCGACCCCAGAGACATAACAACCTGGTCCTGGGTCATCCCTTTATAAATATATTTCTGTACAGTACCCACAGTTAAGTATTGATCAGCAAATGCAGTGGTTGATACATTTAAATTTACTATGCATACCAGTAAAAGTACAAATAATACACGCAGAAATTTCATATTAAACCCTTTCACGCTACAACTATTAATTTTATTAATTAATTTATAATATAAAGATAAATTTTAAACAATTATGTAAATTTAAACCCAATAAGCAGCCAGGTTTTTATGCTATATTTTTATATATGCAGAAACTTAATTTCCTCACGGCCGGAATGCCTAACCGCACGCAGCCTCGTACCTATAAAAATGCCTTAAATGATCTTGCCGCAATGAATTTAGATGGCTTGGAATTGGAATTTGTACGTGGGGTAACTATTAATGCACAGAATCAAGCCCTGGTAAAACAAATGTCAGCGGAGCTTGGTATGGCTATAACGGCGCATGCTCCGTATTATATAAATCTTAATGCTCAGGAACAGGATAAATACTACGCCAGTATTAAAAGAATACTTGATACAGCACGTGCATGTCACGCCTGTGGCGGATATAGCATTACTTTCCATGCGGCATTTTATATGGGACAGGATAAAAATGAAGTCCAAAAAAAGGTAACAACTGCCTTGAAAGGCATTATTCAAGACCTTAAGTCTGAAAATATAGATATATGGATACGGCCCGAACTTACAGGCAAAGAAGCTCAATGGGGAGATTTAGATGAGCTTATTCAATTATCTAAAGATGTGGAAATGGTACTACCATGCGTGGATTTTGCCCACCTCCATGCCCGTACAGTAGGAAAATGGAACACTTATGATGAGTTTTGTCGGGTATTTGAAAAAATTGGCAACGAACTTGGAAACGTAGCACTGGAAAACTTCCATGCTCATATTGCAGGTATAGAATACACTCAAAAAGGTGAAAGACGTCATCTTAACCTTGAAGAATCAGATATGGACTATAAAAATCTTATGCGTGCATTCAGGGATTTTAATATCAAAGGTGTTATAATTTGCGAGAGCCCCAGTATTGAAGATGATGCTATTTTGCTTAGAGATACTTATAAATCACTATGTACAGAGACCTTAAAGACTTTATAAATAAGCTTAAACAAGAAAATGAATTGCTGGAAATAAATACCCCAGTTAGTTCAGAGTTAGAAATAACTGAAATAACCGACAGGGCAAGTAAAGAGCAGGGTATGCAAAATAAAGCCTTATTGTTTAACAATGTAGAAGGCTATAATATGCCTGTACTGACTAATGCGTTCGGGTCTTACAGGCGAATGGCGTTAGCACTTGGGGTACAGGATGTAAGAGAAATCGCAAAGCGTATAGAAGAGCTTATAAAACCTGAAATCCCTGATAGCTTAATGGAAAAAGCTGCCCTGCTGCCTAAATTATACGAAGTGAGTCAGTTTTTCCCGAAAATAGTTAAAGATGCTCCCTGTCAGGAAATTGTTATTACAGATGGCTCAATGCTCGATAAATTGCCTATATTAAAGTGCTGGCCTATGGATGGCGGGCCATTTATAACGCTGCCTCTCGTTATAACTAAAAATCCTCGCACTGGTAACCGCAATATGGGAATGTACAGGCTTCAAAAATTTGATAACAAAACAACCGGAATGCACTGGCACAAGCACCATGATGGAGCAAAAAATTATGAAGAAGCCCGCAAAATGGGTAAAAAGTTTGAAGTTGCTGTTGCCCTTGGATGTGATCCTGCCATAACCTATGCTGCAACTGCGCCTGTACCTCCTGGTATTGATGAAATGATATTTGCTGGCTTTCTTCGTAAAAAGCCTGTCCAGCTTGTAAAATGTAAAACAGTTGACATAGAAGTTCCTGCTGATGCTGAAATTGTACTTGAAGGGTATGTTGACCTTGAAGAGAAACGTATTGAGGGGCCGTTTGGCGATCATACAGGTTATTACAGTTTGGCAGATGAATATCCGGTTTTTCATATAATAGCCATAACACACACTAAAAACCCAATTTATTCTGCAACAATAGTTGGGAAACCGCCCCAGGAAGATTGTTATATGGGAAAAGCTACTGAGCAGATATTTTTACCTGTTTTAAGGCAAATCTTGCCTGAAATAGTGGATATGAACCTGCCGATCGAAGGTGTATTTCACAATTGTGCAATTATTAGTATTGATAAGCGATTCCCCGGCCATGCAAGTAAAGTTATTAATGCTGTATGGGGGCTTGGTCAGATGATGTTTACCAAGTTCATGATAGTGGTGGATCGTGATGTTGACGTGCATAATCTTTCTGAGGTTAGTTGGAAAATTTTCAATAACACAGACCCTTCCCGTGATTGCATAATTACAAAAGGGCCCTTGGATATACTTGACCACGCTTGCGATCTGCCTGGATTTGGCGGCAAGATGGGTATAGATGCAACAAAAAAATGGGCGGGTGAAGGCTTCACAAGAGAGTGGCCTGATGAGATAATTATGTGTGAGGAAATTAAGAGAAAAGTTGATGGAAAAGTTTATGAATAAACCCAGAATCCTCGGCATACAAATGCAGCCTGAGCTGGGTAAAAAGCAGGCTAACCTCGACAAAGTTAAGCAATTTGTCGAGCAGTACGCCTGGTATAAACCTGATTTAATAGTATTGCCCGAAGTTTTTAATGTTGGAGTTGACCATAAAGACCTGCAAAAGCTTGCAGAACCTATTCCCGGCGGGCAAACAACTGACCTATTGATGGATTTGGCAAAAAAATACAGTACAAATATCATTGGTGGCAGTTATATAGAAAAACTTCCTGATGGTGAGCACAAAAATACCTGCCCTGTAATTAACAGGCAGGGCGAAATCATTGCCAAATACCACAAAATTCACCTTTTTAATTACCATGGCAGCGAGGAATCAAAATGCGTAACCCCCGGTTGCAAAGCCAACATAGTTGAAACAGACATAGGTAAAATCGGTTTGACAATATGTTTTGACATACGGTTTCCTGAATTGTACCGTTGCCTAACCTATGCAGGCGCTGAAATCATAACAAACGTAGCCGCATTCCCTTATCCAAAGTATGACCATTGGGTAACCCTGCATAAAGCCCGCGCTATCGAAAACCTGGCGTATGTTGTCACGGTTAATCAGTGCGGCAGGGTAGATATTAAGAGGCAGAATCTTGGTATGTCAATGGTGATAAATCCATGGGGAGATGTTATCGCCTCAGCCGGAACTGACGAGGGAGTCATGATGGCAGAAATTGACATGGAATACCTTAAAAAAACAAGAGAAGCGTTTCCTGTACTGGGAGACAGATGTGTGAATGCGTATATAACATAAAGGAAATAATATAGTGTTAAGCGAGGATAAGGAATACAGGATTACAAGCCTGGCATTTAAGGATACACAATCCAATACGAAAATGGCAAAACTTCAACTCAAGACGGATAATGTTGAAGAAGGTTTTAATTGTGTTATTTGGCAGGATGTGCTTGAAAAAACAACTAAAAATACCCTTAAAGTCGGGAATATTGTGAAAGTAAAAAAATATGACCATAATGAGCAGTATAATAATTACATCTTATATTCATTAGAACTTGTGCAGGAAGAAAAGATAGGACTTGGTGAGGAAGAGAAAGAAGCTTTACTAATTAAAATCCTTGAAACAGTTGATCTTTTCAAGGATAAAAAGCTGAAAGACGCAATTTTAAAGGTAATTCTTGAAAATAGGGAGCTTTATATTTCTTCGCCGGCAGCGGAAAAAATTCACCATAATTACATCGGAGGTCTGTTGCAGCATACCTGCGAATGTATAAATATTGCTAAAACCCTGTTTGGGACGCTTTATAAAGATGTAAACCAGGAGCTTGTTATTGCAGGGTGCATAACTCATGACCTTGGTAAAATGTTTGAGTATATTTTTGATGAAGAAACCGGTGCAATTACACGAAATGCAGAATTTAAAAAAGTATGGATAAGTCATATACATTGGGGGTTTAGCTGGGCCAATCAAAACGAATTTCCAGAACTTGCGCACATTATAGCCTCTCATCATGGTTTAAAAGAGTGGAAAGCGCTTGTTGAACCGCAAACACACGAGGCTAACCTGCTGCATTTAGTAGACACTATTTCTGCACGGCTTGGTGCAATTGAAATTAAAGATATTGAAAAGCGACAACAAGGACAATTAAGGTTGTTTTAAATTTCTTAATAAAAGGTACACATTATGTCCATAATATGGTAAAATATAGAAAAATGTATTAACCAAAGAGGTCAAATATTATGGCAACTAAAACAAAAAACAATGATGAAGTAAAATCTAAAATTGACAGTTCTTTAAAAAATGAAGTTGAACTAATTTTAGATAATTTAGGTTTAAGCCATTCGGAAGCTATAAGAATATTTTATAAACAAATTAGATTACTAAAAAAAATCCCTTTTGAATTAAAAATTCCTAATGAAGAAACATTAAAAGCTATACATGATGCTGATAATGATGTTAATATGACCGAATGTGAATCAGCAGAAGATCTGTTCAATAAGTTAGGAATTTAATGCTAAAACCTAAATATACAAAACAGTATAACAAAGATATTAAAAGATTAAAAAAACAAGGGCTCAATTTCGACGAATTTAAAAAAGTAACAAGTGATTTAATTAATGAAATATCTCTTGTACCTAAACATAAAGACCATAACTTAGTAGGAAATTATAATAATCATAGAGAATGTCACGTAAAACCTAACTGGCTGCTTGTATATCAAATTTGTGAAGAAGAAAAAATTATAAAATTTATTAGAACAGGTAGTCATTCAGAATTATTTAAAAAGTAGAATTTAATTGCCCTAACCAACTTTTAAAACAGCATAACCTCTACTCTGTCACCTTCGTAGAGTCCTGTACATTCGGCAGGTATTCTTATTACGCCATGCGATTTAACAAGAGTAGATAGGAATGAGGATTTTCCTGTATATGGGTATGCCATTATTTTTCCGTCTTCTTTTTCTATTAATCTTACTCTTACATAGTCTTCCTTGCCGTCAGGAGATTTTATATTCTTTGCCAAGAAGGCATCAAGCTTGATGGTATCTTTTCTCTCCTGCCAGAATGACCTTGGAGTACCGGCAAGTTTTCTTAGAACAGGTTTACCAAAGACATTAAAGCATGTCATGTTGGATACAGGATGACCGGGCAGGCCGATAACCGGTTTATTGTCCACAATTGCAAGTAGTACATGGCTACCTGGCCTCATAGAAACGCCATGTGCTATAATTTTTGATTTTTCAAGGCTTTCAACGGCTTTAAGAGTATAGTCTCTGGAGCCTGAGGAGCTTCCTCCAGAAACAAGCACCATATCGGACACTTCAAGAGCACGAGATATTGCCCTTCTTACCTGATTAAGATCATCGTTCACAATTGCGCTGATTCTTCCCACTCCGCCGAGTTGCTCGACAAACCCTTTTAATATATAGCCGTTTGAAGAAATTATCTGGTATTCATCAGGTTCAACATCAATGGGTACAAGTTCACTACCTGTGGGGATTATAGTCACAACAGGCTTTTTAAAGACTTTTACCTGCCTGTATCCAATTCCTATTATTCCTCCGATATCCTGGGGCCTGAGTTTTCTCTGTTTTTTGACAAATACTTCCCCGGCTTTCATATCTTCCCCGAGTTTAGCAACGCAACTGTCAGGAATTATACTTCTAAATACTTTAAGAGTATCATTTTCAGCCTGTACATCTTCAGGAAGGGCTACTGCATCTGCATTTTCAGGCAAAAAAGCTCCCTTTGAGATTTTAACTGCTTCTTTGGCTGAAATTTTTATTTTTTCTTTATTCCCTACATTTATTTCTTCAATAATTTTCAAGGTTATCGGATCAGAGTAACTTGCATAAGCTACATCTGTGGATCTTATTGCATAACCATCTATAAGTGCCCTGTCATAAGGAGGCTGGTCAGTTTTTATAATAATATCTTCGTATAAAATTCTTGATAAAGCTTCTTTAATATTAACATTTTCATAAACAAGACAGCTGTCGGAAATCGCTTCCAGGTAGCTATTTAATGCTGATTCTACGGTATTTATGCTAACATTTGTCATATTTATATTTTATAACAAAAAGTTAAACAAATCTTTCTAAACAAATTGCTTTTTTTGCGATAATCTTTAGGAATGAATAATACAATAATAAAAACAGATTCTATAAAAGAGGCTATAACCCTCTCAAACCTCAGACATATTGCAATAATAATGGATGGAAATAGAAGGTGGGCCAAGTCTAAAAATCTTCCTTCGATGTTCGGGCATAAAGAGGGCGTCAAAGCTCTTAAAAGAACATTACAGGCTGCCAGTGATTTTGGGATTAAATACCTGACAGTTTACGCATTTTCTACAGAGAACTGGGGAAGAAAGCAGGATGAAGTGGAATTCCTTATGCGGCTCCTGAACGATACAGTAAGAAATGAAATAAAGGAAATGCATGAAAATAATGTAAGAGTAAGGATAATAGGAGATTTGCAGCCTTTAAGCGAAGGACTAAAAGCTACACTTAAACATGCCGAGGAACTTACATGCCAGAATTCAGGAGTTAATTTGCAAATCGCCATAAATTACGGTTCAAGAAATGAAATTACGAATGCCGTTAAACGTATATTAAAGGACATAAAAGACCCGGAACAGATTACAGATCAGCTTATCTCAGACTACTTGTACACTTTCGGTATACCTGATCCTGACCTTTTAGTTAGAACAGGCGGGGAAAACAGGGTAAGCAATTATCTTTTGTGGCAAATAGCATATACAGAACTATATGTTACCGATACTTTCTGGCCGGAATTCGGAGAAAAAGCTCTTTTAGAGGCTGCCCATTCTTTTGTTAACCGTAACAGAAGGTTCGGAAAAGATTAAAAATGAAACTTATTTTTGCGACAAAAAATAAGAATAAACTGGCTGAAGTCCAGGATTTGCTTGCTGGTACAGGAATTGAGATTCTAGGCATAGAAGGGGAATTTAACCCTGAGGAAAATGGTGAAACGTTCGAGGAAAATGCCCTCATAAAAGCCAGGGAAGCTGCTAAAATAATGAACATGCCTGCCATTGCCGATGATTCGGGTCTTGTGGTTGGTGCACTTGGCGGCAGGCCCGGAGTTTATTCATCACGTTATGAACAGACAGATGAAAAACGGATTAGCAAATTACTGGATGAACTGAAAAATACGAAAGCAGAAGAAAGATCAGCAAGGTTTGTCTGCTCTGTCGTAATAGTATCGGAAAAAGGAGAGATTCTCTTCTCAACTACTCAAACCTGTGAAGGACAAATAGCCTTTTCTCCTACAGGATATGAAGGATTTGGATATGACCCTATATTCTACTTACCTGAAAAAAATGCTACAATGGCTGAACTGACCATGGAGGAGAAGAACAAGTTAAGTCACAGGAGTAAGGCTTTTAAAAAAGCAATGGAGTGGCTGTTGAGGAGTTAGTTATTTTTAATACAGGTAAAAAAATATTATTTTTTATCTTGGTGAGTTTTATTTTTTGTATGGCGGCTTATGCTGAGCAGGCTGTGCCTCAATTAACCCCTGAAAATACGACTAAAATCTTCTCTCTGGGAAGAAGCGTGGGTTCCTCTTATTATCATCTTATTGACCTCTGCGATAAGGCAGGGAAAAAGCCTTTTGTGGAAATTCAGCAGGATTACAGCATTACTTTTCAAAATTTAAATGTAATCGATATTATCCTTAATGACTTAAATATAGATGGAAAATCAAGAGAAGACCTGAATAAACTAAGAATAAACTTTTACAATGCGCTGAAAAATCAGGACTTGAACGAAACTCAAATTGCTTTTGTGCGGGATATGTTTGTTGTTTTTTATGAAAATCTTGCACAGGACGTACTGACAAGAAACTATGCTGAAGGAAGCTGGCTGTTATCTCTTGGATTTTATACTTCTTTTCAGTTGGAATCCTTGAATTCTCCAGCAGAAGAAAAAATCCTGCTTTCAGGCTTTAGTAAAATATATGATGCCAGACTTATTCAAGTCCCGGAAAATGTTGACAATAGCCTTCTTACTGTTAATAACCTCGATAAAATATCTGTTACACAGACGGAATTGGCAGGTCTTCGTACTAACCTTGTTAATATCACCGAATATTTTACAAATTATCCCTGTGACTTTGCCGGAATATGGCAGGGTATCCTTATTAATCCTGAAAACGAAAAGCATGACATCAGGCTAACTGTTAATAAAGACCTGACTGCTGTAATGAATATTGCCGGAATAGCAGAAGATGTAACCATTTCTGATATACGGATTGTTAACAATTACTTTACGTTTATGTTTAAGCCGTTTGGAACGGAAAAACTATACCTGAAATTTGATGCAAAGTTGTCAGAAAACATATTTACCGGTGAAATAACTGACGTTTTAGGTGCAAAAGGCCACTGGGTACTTGCTAAAACAGATAACAACTATGTATTAAACGAGGACAAGCTTGATACTATGGTTTCATATATTGCCGAAATCGAGCGGAAACTGACAGAAATACCGATAAATAATGTGCAGACAGTAGAACCTGTTTCTGAAATTATTGAAACAGTAAATGAAATAACCTTGCCTGCATTAGAAGAAACTATTAATACAAACAAAAAAGGATTCTGGCAAGGGATAAAAACTTTCTTTCAAAATCTTAACGATTTTGTACTATTCAACAAAAATTGATACCATAAGTTTGTTGAGTATGGGAGAAGGGATTTTATTCATCTATGAACTGGTCTTTGCGTAAATTTAATGGATATTGTGTTATTGATCTGCCCTGTAGCGTTTTTCAAGAACAAATGATTGAAGATTTAAAGGATTTATTAAAGGATTTGTCAGATAACGATTGCAATATGGTTTTCTTGAATATGAGCCAAATTTCAAAAGTTTGTTCAAAAAGTCTTGGATTTATTATAAATATATATAAATTCGCAGATTCTTCCAATATAGAAGTGAAACTGTATAACTTACAACCCTACGTATCCCAGCTTATTTATCAGACAAGACTGAATCAGGTGTTTGATATCTGTAATCCTGATAATGAACTTAAAACTGACTATCATCTTCAGGAATTATGCTTATCTCAGGTTTGTTGTCACCCATCATGTCAATAAGGTGAGTATATCTTTCCATTCTGAGTTTTAGCCAGCTAACCATTGTTTCTGAACCATAAACTTCTACAATTCTTGTTCTCTGGTAGTTTTTGTAGCTTTTATTATGTGTTTCTTCAAGAAAGGTGTTGCATTTACAGTTCAATTCCTCTATGAGTTCATAGAGGGTTTTTAGCCAGGCGGCTTCTACTGTGTTTTCGTTTACTTTAAATTCAATAATCATTTGTGCCTCGGGCCTCCGGTTGCTTAAGACATATATTTAACCGTTGTCTGGAAGTTTTTATGACCTAGCATCTGGCCTATAATACAAATATTAATGCCTCTTTCAACAAGTTCTTTTGCGTAACAATCCCGCAACTGGTAAAGTTTGACGTCGGCATTAGCTTTTGCGCAACTTTTTCTCCAGAATTTATTCAGTGCTTGATAACTTAGTGTTTTTCCCTGGGTTTCGCCTCCTTTAAAGAGAAAACCTGATTTTATATTAAACTTTTCAGTGTACACCCTGAAAAGTTTGATTGATCCTGGAGAAAATAGTGGTATTCTTCTTGGACATTCCGAGTTCACAAAGATTGTCTGAATTTCGGTTTCTATATTTTCGTATTCAAGATTAAGCACTTCGTAGGTTTTCAAGCCCGCTTCAAGCATTAAGGTAAATATTAGCTTGTATTTAAGATTATTATCGGTTATAGAGGATATAATGCGCTGTATTTCACTCTTTTTAACTTTTTTGATTTCAAAATTATCCGGTTTTTCCCGCTTAATTTTTAATATTGGGTTTAATATTGGGTTATCAGGAATAAAGTCTCTTTTGTAGCACCAACCCAGGAATTTCTTTAAACTACTAAGGTGCCTGGCTCTGGTAGTCGGAGATTTGTGGTTTAGCCCACTGATATGCCTGCGTAATTCCTCAGTAGTAAGGTTTTCAATACCTGCAGTGCAGGTATTAAGAAAACTTTTTATGTCGCTGCGATAGTTTACAATAGTGTTTCTGGACTTATGGGACATTTCCATTTCCAGAAGAAACTCATCCAGCATCGTTTTTGGGCTACTTTTCCTCATGTGTACTTTTTGTTTAAATTATAATATACATTATAACAAATATTATAATTGATTTAAAGCCCTTTTTTAATGACAGTAAGGTTTTTTATAATTTTTTATAATTTTTATATAGAAACCTATTATAAGAAATTTGAACTAATTTAAGAAGCAGTCTGAAAGTATGCTTCAATTGCCAAAACCGTCATCCCTAACAACAAAACCGTCATCCCGAACTTGTTTCGGGATCTTTCCAGCTAACAATTGTAAACTATAATTTAAAAATCGCCAAAGTGTTGTTATCTGGTAAGATGCTGAAATAAATTCAGCATGACGAAAATGGCAGGTTCAACCTGCCATTTTCGTAGCAATTAAACTATGTTAAGAATTTTTCAGATTGCTTCTAATTTTTCGCTGATCTTTTTGAAATCCTCTAAAGAAAGAGTTTCCCCCCGTCTGGATGGGTCAATATTTCCCTGCTCAAGTGCAGAATTAACTTTTTCAGCCTCAAAATCACTCATCACCAATGCATTTTTTATAGTCTTTCTTCTTTTGCCAAACGCTGCCTGCGTTACCTGCCTGAATATGGAAGGATTGTCCAGTTGAATCGCAGGTTCGCTTCTAACTTTTAATTTAACCAGCGCAGAATCAACTTTTGGCGGCGGGTAAAAACTGTCAGCAGGTACTTTACAAATAAATTCCGTTTCACACCAGTAATTAACCAGTATTGATAACAGTCCATATTCCTTTGCGCTGCTCTTTTCGTTCGCTACCAGCCTTTTTGCTACCTCATACTGCACCATTAATATTATTTCAGTTACTAATTCCCTGTTTTTCCACTCAGGTTGGTCAATTTCACCTAAAAGATGGCTGAGGATAGGGGTGGTTATATAATATGGGATATTTGCCACCACTTTAACCGGTACATTTGTAATTTCAGAAAAATCCACGGTAAGAATATCCTGCTGGATTATTTCTATATTAGGGTAAGGAAGTTTTTTAAGTACAGTTATTGCTTCTTCATCCAGCTCAACCGCAATTACTTTTTGGGCTTTTTGTGCCAATTGTTCAGTTAAAAAGCCTATACCTGCCCCGATTTCCACTACAATATCCTCGGAACTCAGCGCAGCCTCGGTTATAATTCTGTTAATAACAGTTTCATCAACCAGGAAATTTTGTCCCAGCCGCTTTTTTGTCCTAAACTTTTTTGCCCTTTTCAGGTAATCCAAGAAGTTTGCCTTCTTTCTTTTATATTGCATTCCAATAAAATTAAGTTATAATATAAATAGGCGGTGCATTAACCATTTGGTAATGCACTGTCTTCATTTTTTTACATATTCATTTAAAAATTTATCCATTCTAGGATTGTGTATTTTTAAATATTCCTTAAGTTTATAAGTTATTCCAGAATTTATTATCATATTCGACTGATCTGCTGCAAACTTTGAAATTATCTTTTTAAAGAATGGATATTCAGGATTATCATCCCTGAATGCTCTCATAATACTGTATGCACACAAATCAGTTAATTGAATAAAATTATTGTATTTTGAATCTACAAACAATAGATTTTCAACTATTATTTTTAAATTTTTCCATGTATATCCGCTATGATTAATTTGTAGCATATGAGCTTTATTTAAAAGCTGTTCAGATTCATCAGAAAATTTATCCATCATTACTATCGCCTGTCTATCAGAATTATGAAAATCCATAAAAAGCGAAATTTTTTCAAGTAAATATTCCATCGCGAAAAGATTTGGTTTTGATGCATTAATGCCATATTGTTTAAGCATGGCGTCTTTATTTACAACTATACAAATTAAAACCAAATCATTAGATGTTATTATGTTAAACATACCTAAAGAAAGTTGTTTTAATTTATTATCAGGGAGGTTTGCCAGATAAGGTACTTTTTTTCTGGCTTCAGGGTGTCTTATCCAGTGGGATTTAATTTCAAAAATTGAAGAAAGGGGTTTAGAAAAAATTTTAGATTTAAGGGTATTAACCTGATTATTTAAATCTCTCCATATTTTCGAATCAAAACCTAAAGCATTATAAACAAAATATTTACCCTTTGAGTTATAGTCAATTTCGTCGGATTCGTCTATATAGAAAAAATACATAAATTTTTCTCCTGAATGTTAGAATGGGGTAATGAAATATATATTAGATAAAAGCGATTATATAACACATAAATCTCAATTAACGGAGTATTTTTTAAAAAACTGTAAGAACAGGTCGGATTTTAAGGTCGGGATTGAGGTGGAGAGGCTGGGTGTGGATTCCAAAACTTTCCATGCTGCTCCATATTCGGGAAAAAATGGTATTGCGGAATTTTTAAAACAGTTTAAAAAACTTGGTGACTTTGAGGAAGTACAGGAAAACGGAAATATTTTAGGGCTGAAGGACACCTGCTGCTGCGATATAAGTCTTGAGCCGGGATGTCAGTTCGAATGCAGCACAAAACCTTTATTAAAACTTAAAGAGCATGAGAAAAATTTTATTCAATTCAGTGAAAAATGCCGCACAATTGGAGAAGAGCTGGGTATTACATGGATCGGCTACGGGATACAGCCTCTGTCTACGTTTGACACAATGGAAATGATACCGAAGCAGCGTTATAACATAATGAGGAATTACCTGCCTACAAAGGGCAGCAGATCCCCTGTGATGATGCTGGAAACTGCCGGGCTGCAAACTTCTATTGATTATGAATCTGAAGAAGATGCTATGAAAAAACTCAAGGTTTCATTGGGGATTTCCCCGATTATGACAGCTATGTTCGTGAATTCTCCTATTCGGGGCGGGAAACTAACCGGGTATAAAAGTTACAGGGCAAACGCATGGCTTGATACTGATAATGACAGATGCGGGCTTATCAGCAGGAAAATTTTTGAAGGGGATTTTGGGTTTGAGGATTATGTGGATATTCTTTTGGATGTCCCTATGTTCTTTAAAAAGACTGGCATGCCATTTCGGGAATACATGAAAACTCACCGGGTTACCATGGATGACTGGTTGCTGCATATGACAACGTTTTTCCCTGACGTGAGGTTAAAAAATTTCCTTGAAATAAGGAACTGTGATTGCCAGAAAGCAGACATGACCCTGGCGTTTTCTGCGCTTATAAAGGGAATTATGTATAATGATGACGCATTAGGGCATGCCTGGGATCTTGTAAAAGACCAGAGCTGGCATGAAAGAAATGAGTTAAGGAATTCTGTGCCAAAACAGGGATTAAGTCAAGTAGCAGGTATAGCAAGGGATTTGGTCTCTATAGCTGAGGAGTCACTTTCTGAAGAAGCAGTTTATCTTGAAAAGTTGAAAGAACTGGTTTTAGGCAATAAAACTCCTGCTGACATTATCATAATGAACTGGGATTTAGCATGGGGAAAAGACTTGAAAAAGCTTATACATTACTCCAGTCTGTAAAGTAAAGTTTAAATTTTAGTATAGTCAATATAGGACACCCTGGCTAGGCTACAATACCTATTTTTCACTAATTTTAAAGAATTTTTGGAAAAGGGTATTGCGTATTTTGAGAAAATGAGTATAATTAGAGTGTTCAGATAAAGGAGGAACCCATGAATAAAGAAGAATTAGTAAAGGAAATTGCTAAGAAAACCAGAATGCCACAAAAACAGGTTGCTGAAGTTATCTCTTTGATGATCGATTCAATCGAAAAATCAGTTGCTAAAGGCAAAAGAGTGACCTTAGTTGGTTTTGGAACATTCGAAGCTCGCAAGAGAGCTGCTAGAACTGGCAGAAACCCACAGACCGGCGCAGAAATCAAAATTCCTGCGAAAACAGTTCCAGCTTTCTCAGCAGGCAAAAAATTCAAAGAAATCGTTAGCAAGTAGTTTTCTTCTACGAATTAAGCTTTGTGAAAAGAGACCCGACGGGGTCTCTTTTTTAATTATAAATAATGAATTTTACTTAATATTATGATATTATTTCTAATATGGAAGATTTGATTATTAAATTGTTTGAAGATATAAATTATTCTCAGGCTATATTTCTTATAATAATAGCTGTAATTTTGTATTATAAAATAAAAAATAATTTAAATACAAAACTGGACGAGGTTAAAACCGAAATAAACGGGCTTGGTCAACGGTTTGATAATCAGTTTGGTGAATATAAAGATAAAAACAGAAACGAAATAGATTCTCTTAAGGAGAGAGTTTGTAAGCTTGAAGTGGAAATTTACAGACTCAATCCGCAAAAACAAACATATAAACCGAGTGATCAGAATGTATAAGTTTTAAAAAAGAGACCCCGTCGGGGTCTCTTTTTTAATGCGTGCTTAAAAACGTTTTTATTGTATTCAGGTCAATAACATTAAATTTAGACCAGTCATTTGGGTATGAATCCGCTGCTACTCCAACAAGTTCGCCTTTTTTATTAACAACAGGTGATCCTGAGAGACCAGGGGCAGAAAACTTATCCCTATGTTTGTATAAAATAGCGCTTTTTATTTCATAATAATTTGCTTCCGTTCCTGCTGACGAATCAATGGCTGGTGGTAATTTTCTGCTTTTACTTAAAACTGTGGCAGGTATGGCTTTTTGTCCTTCCCAATGACCATTTGAACCTATTATATAAACTGTGTCATTAATGTACGGAGATCTGTCAGCAATTTTTATTGGTAATGATCGTGAAAGGTCTCTTACTCCTTTTGCATGACTTTCAGTAATTGCTAAGTCTAAACGGTGTGATGATTCAATCATCTTTCCTAATTCAAGCTCGTAAGTATCTTTCTTAAGAACGTATTTCCCGACACCAAAAATTTCGTAAGGGTTTTCAAAATAATGATTAACACCTAAAAATTTTCCGTTTTCTAAATAAACAACATTTCCCCCTTCTACTTCTCCTGATGTCAATTGTACTTCGATTCTTTTTGAGCACCGTCTTGCATCATGAACAGCTCTAGGGATATGAAATCGTTCACCAAATAAACTCTGTAAAACTTGGAATTTCCCTGAAAAACTCAAGGCATTATTATGATTTATTCTTATATTTGGTGATATAGACTGAAGCATTTCAATTTCCTCTTTTTTAATGCGTGCTTAAAAACTTTTTTATTGTATCTAGGTCAATGATTAGAAATTCAGAATTGTTACGCCCTGCCTTTAATATTCCAACAAGTTCGCCTTCTTTATTAACAATAGGTGAACCTGATAAGCCATCGGCAGAAAATTCATTATTACGTTTGAAGGGAAATTCACTCTTTATATGATAATAATTTGCTTTATGTCCTACTGATGAATTTACTGAGAATTTTTCGCTCTCAGTTAAAACTGTGGCAGGTATAGCTTTCTGACCTTCCCAAAAACCATTTGAACCTATTATATATACTGTATCTTTAACTTTCGGAGATTTGTCGGCAATTTTTATTGGTAGAGATTTTGCAAAGCCTCTCGTCTCTTTTATTTGACTTTTAATAATTGCTAAGTCTAAATCTTCTGATAATTCAACTGCTTTTCCTGGTACAGTAAAAATATCGTTATTTTTTTCTAGAAGTTCTTTCCGGATATCCAAATAATCGTAAGAGTCTTCAAAACAATGTGCTAAGGTTAAAAATTTATCGCCTCCTAAATAAACAGCATTTCCGTTTATAATTGGTTTTTCTGTCATCTTTCTTACGCTGATTGTTTTTGAACATGGTATTGCATCATAAACAGCTTTAGGTATAAGAAATTGTTCACCAAATACTTTCTGCATAACCTGGGATTTCCCTAAAAAACTCAGAGCGTTATTATGATAAGGATTTAATCTTATGTTTGGTGATATAGACTGAAGCATTTTGATTTTCTTTCTGCTTGCTCTGTTATTAATAAAAACTGAAGGTAGAAGAAAATTGCTTAATTTGCATAAATTTATTTTTTGTTTAGATTGCGTACCGCACACCAAGTTAAATAGGGTGGGCTTTAGCCCACCGATCATTTGCTGAATGAGAAGGATTTTAAGCCCCACCCCACCCTTCTGGGAAAATGAGTTAAATAGGGTGGGCTTTTAGCCCACGCGGCAATTAAATGTTATAGGGGCAGACCCATGTGTATGCCCTCCTTGCTTCAAAATATAACTCATATTTATATTAAATCTTAATGAAATATATGGATATATATGTTATAATATATTTATATCTTTACTTGATTACACTACCACAGAGAGGTTAAAGGGAAACATAAAAAGTTCTGTCACTGTTAAACAACAGGAATTTATTGTGGAATTTGTCCAGACCGGGAGTATTAAGGATACCTGCAAAAAAACAGGTATAGTAAAACAAACTTACTACAACTGGCTGAATAATCCGAATTTTAAAAGGGAAATAAAAGAACAGCAGGAAAATCACTATGAAAGCTCGCTTTCTTCAATGAAAAATTTATTTGCCCTGGCCGTTGAAACACATGAAGAACTCTTAAAAAGCGATAGCGAAAGCATCAGGTTAAGAGCGGCAAACGCCATAATTAATAAAAACGGGAGAATTCTCGAAGCAATTGAACTCAGGGAACGCCTTAAAAACCTTGAAAAAAAAGCTCGGGAAAAAGAAAGTTTAACAACCCTTGAGGAGAAATGCAATGAACTTGAATCAAATGTCGAACAGGAAAAGAATTGAAAGACTGGAAATGAAACTGGGCATTGAAAAGATAACCCGGACATGGACTACTGGGAAGAAATAAATTCGTGTGTATGCGAGTGCCTGGCTCAGGAAATGGCGCATAAAAAATTTGTTTTGCCTGATTATCTTAAATTTGCAGAACACATATTTTACAGGGTTCTGAACTTTTTTAAAAAACTGTATAAAAATATTCTCGAAGAAAGGCAGAAAAAACACGAAGGCAGGGAGGAATATGAGAAAACCTTAATATACGGGTTTGGCTGGGTAAACAGAATAGCTTATATGGAAATAATATTATATAAAACACTTTCACAAATATGCCCTTCTCAAGCAGCAAAGTTTCTTAAAGATAAATTATTTTTCTCATATAAAGACATTCATGTACATACAAGAAGGTATATTTACCACTTAGAATTCCCTAATGAGCCAAAATTGCCTTATTTAGCAGGAGTAAAAAAATTCAGGTACTGGTAAAAAAATGATTGTGGCTGTCATTGCGAGGGCTTTAGCCCGAAGCAATCCATCCAATTTTAGGCTAAATGATGGATTGCTTCGCCGGCTAACGCCGGAAACCTAGGTACTAGATCAAAGTAAGGTATTACAAATGATTGCGCGTTAGCGCCTCGCAATGACAGAGAGAAAAAATTTTTTCGTGTAGGTAAAAAAAAGTCCAAAAAAGTCTAAAAT
>Ga0209417_1001694_pt1 | contig 39079 bp, 43 predicted proteins | sample RifGroF2_FD_184002 | JGI IMG/M metagenome (GOLD analysis project Ga0209417, IMG submission 184002) | Groundwater microbial communities from Rifle, Colorado, USA - Groundwater F2 (SPAdes) (version 2) | ecosystem: Environmental > Aquatic > Deep subsurface > Groundwater | place: Rifle, Colorado... | reverse complement strand
GATACCGTTAAATTTTGGGTGCGTGAAACGTTGTTTTCTTCGCTAGAGTATGTGAAAATCTGACTGTTTAACTAGTTAGTTTGCATATTGTGGCAAAAAAAACAGAACCCTGGGTGTCCAGGATGTGGTGGAAAAGAAACCATTAAGCGAGGAAGTCGACGAGGATTAAAAAGATATTTTTGTAAGAGCTGTCAAAGCTCTTTTTCTGTTAATCATAGTCGTCACCAGGAGGTGTTTTGGATTCCTCACATTGACGGGATTCCATTTCGTAAGCTCGGAGACGAACATCATCTCACTGGTGCACAAGCGTACAACCGGGTCTTTGGTGAACTCACGTCGTTACCAAAAAATTTGGAGATCACGCAACAATACTGTGAGTACACGAGTGGCATTCTCATCATGGATGGCAAGTACATTAAGGTGAGAGGCTATAAACAAAAGATTCCGTTCATCTACGGGATTGACTACGAAACCCACGACATCTTGTTTGGAATCCTCTCTGCGGCAGAAGATGAAAAAACATTTCTCACATTCTTTCAGACACTCAAAGCACTCAACTACCCACTCAATGTGGTTCTTGCGGACGACCGAACATCGCTGCCTTTAGCGTTAAAACAAGTATATCCAGAGGTTCCGCTCCAACTCTGTCTCAACCACTACCTGGAGAACATCCGTGTGCAACTCCATGTCCGTACAGATCCAACATATCGTTCGTTCTTCCACGCGCTGAAGAAGCGCGTATTCGACTCATACAAGAATACTGAGCAGCTCACGGTCGAGCTCGAATCTGTTTGGACACAGCGCGGTGAAAACATCCCGTTGCGACAAACCATACTCATTCAAATCTACAAGCGTCAAAAAGCATTGTTTGCCTTCAAAGATATTTCCAATTGCCCCAACAACACCAACCTCATTGAACTCTTTAATTCGCATTTCAATGCACGTTTGAAGTCACTCAAAGGATTCAAAACCAAAGAACATGCGGAGCTCTGGCTTAATGGCCTGCTCATTCGTAGACGGACAAAACCGTTCACAGATTGCGGAACAAAATTTAGACATCTTAATGGAAAATGTTCACTACAGATGAGTATCAAAAAACAGGCTCACTGGCCTGAAATTCTTGGTGTCCACGCACCCAAAATTTAACGGTAACCTACACCGCCACATAAAAGCGATCAACGTGATCGCTTTTATGCTAGACTGAACAACACATATGGATGCTAAAACGATTTACGCATACAACCAGATGGGTCAAAAATACAATGAAGAAACATACGACTTTTGGCAAAGATTTCCCAGAACCTTTCTGGACGAATTTGCGAGACTTACGCAAGGAAAAATCCTTGACGTCGGCAGTGGTCCCGGTAGGGACGGTCTGTTATTGCAACAATGCGGTCTGAAAGTCCTATGTTTTGACGCTTCGGAAACCATGGTGAACATTTGTAAGTCAAAAGGACTTGAAGCAGTGGTGGGTGACTTCACCACGCTTCCATTCGAAAATGATTCTTTCGACGGGGTTTGGGCTTACACCTCATTGCTTCATGTCCCTAAGGCCGAAATAATGTTCCCTCTCCAAGAAATGAAACGGGTTTTAAAAGCGAACGGATTTTTCGGTCTCGGTCTTATCGAGGGAGAGGGTGAGGAATATAAGGAAACCTCAAAAGTTACACTGCCTCGCTTATTTGGCTATTATCAAAAAGACGAGGTTGAAATGATACTGCACAACTTAGATTTCGATGTGGTGTATTTCGAACAGTTCAAACCAGGAAAACACAACTATCTCAATTTCATCGCTCAGAACCGAAAAAAATAGGACGACTCACCCGCCTCAAAATTACCAAAACGTTAATCTTCTAAAATCCCTTTAAAGGCTTCGCTAATTTTGGCACTTAACCCCTGCGTCCCGCTAGTAGTTTTGAAAATTGATCGTTAAGATTCTCTTATTTTAGTAAACCTTAAGGGATCCAAACTATGGCAATCAAAAATATTATTCTCATAGGTGGTGCACCTACAACTGGAAAATCAACCATGGCTGCTTTGATCGCCAAACATCTGAATCTCCCATGGATTTCCACTGACCAAATACGAGAGACTATGCGGCTTGTTGCTCGTCGTGAGGATCATCCAAAACTATTTAATCCTGAAGGATATGATGCACAAAAATTTCTAACCGAATTTTCCGCTTCACAAATAGCAGATATGAAATTGGAACAGGGTGAAGCGGTATGGCCTGGCATCAAAAAGTTTATTGAGGATGATTACACTTGGAAAGAGGGATTTATAATTGAGGGTGTAAATATCTTGCCACACCTTGTAGCAAAGGATTTTGCTGATAACAAAAAAATTAGAGTTATCTTTTTAGTGGATGAAGATACGGATAGAATAAAGGATGTCGTATACAATCGTGGTCTGTGGGATGAAGCACGCGAATATTCTGATGACCTTAAACCTAAAGAGATCGAGTGGGTATTGGATTTCAGTTATAAGTTAAAAGTTGAAGCTGAAAAGTACGGTTATCCTATAGTGAAAGTACAAAAGAAGTCTGATGATCTTCGTGCAGTACTTTCACATATACCCATCTTGTGAGATCAAATCTCTCCAATCAATCTCTAAATTCTCAACACTCCTAAAATTAAAAAATACGACCTTGAAAAAGGTCGTATTTTTTAATGTAGGAAAACATCCTCTTCTTTTTTTAACATATCGTCTCCTAATCTGAGACTCAATTCTTCAAAAATGACTCTTTGTCGTTGCGAATCCTTCTCCTTAAGAGCTCCCAGACACAGATCACGAAAACCTTCTCCACCTTCTTCAGATATTTTGTTCTCAACCCAAAAATCTCGAAATTTTGCAGAAAATCCACCCATAATCCATTTGGTTATTCCTTCTTCAGCCTCTTCCTTTGAAGGAAAAAAGGTATCTATATACTTGGTTTGGACAAGAAAAGAAAGTTTATGGAGCTCTGCTTCTGTTAAAGGTCCCCCCTCGTTCAAAGACTCTAAAGCAAGTTGAAATTGGTCGAGAGGTCTTTCTTTTGGGGACGATGGAATCCTTGATGCTTCTTCCATTGAAGGTTGCATATCTTAAAAAGAGTTAAAATAATTATAAAAATAATTGTATCAAAGACTCAGATCATTGGCGACAGGACATATCAAGACCTATCAAAAACCATTACAATGGAAATATCAATCTATGTTTAATCATAAAAAAGAAACAATTTACGCCGATGATGACACGGAAACACTCAGTCTTTTGATGCGACTTCGACTTCCCCCTCTGATCATTGGACTTTTCTTTGGTATTGGAATCTCCTTTTTAACTTCTCGATTTGAAGAAGTTCTTACAAAAAACATTCATACAGCTTTTTTTATTCCCTTTGTCGTTTATCTTGCCGATGCGATCGGGACTCAAACGGAAACAATCTTTTCTCGAGATCTTAAAACCGGGAAAGCCTCCTTCCACGGATATCTCATCAAAGAAGCTTCGATTGGATTGCTTACAGGCATTCTTTTTGGAGGAGTCTCTTTTGGAATTGTTTTATGGTGGTTTTCTGACGTGCGACTTGCATTAAGCGTTGGAATTTCTACGTTCTTGGCCATTTTTATCGCCCCTCTTATTGCATTATGTACCACACAAGTTTTGAGTGATTTAAATATAGATCCCGCAACAGGATCCGGCCCCATTGCCACCGTGATTCAGGATGCGACCAGTATCATCATTTACGGAATGGTCTCAAGTATTTTTTTCCTTTCGTGATGAATGAACGCCACAAGAGGTTGTCCCAAAACTCGATGAGATCAACTTGAACGGGCTGTCGAGCCGTACGAACCCTATTCAAAATAGGGAGAGTGCGGTCGACGGGCGCCCGTGAAAGTTGAGATCGCGAGTTTTGGGACAACCTCACAAGGGACGTTTTCTGATCTGTTCTTTTTACGATACAATAAAACAGATCTCAATATTCTATGAAAATTCGAAAAGCAATTATCCCTGTTGCAGGAATGGGAACTCGTTTTCTTCCCGCCTCTAAAGCTCAACCAAAAGAAATGCTTGCAGTGGTTGATAAACCCGTCATTCAATATATTGTCGAGGAAGCCGTTGCCAGTGGCATTGAAGAAATTATCTTTGTTACAGCCATTGGAAAACGTGCCATTGAAGATCACTTTGATCGAAACTTTGAACTCGAATATCGACTGGAGCAAAAACACAAAGAACATGAACTTGATATTGTTAAAAAAATTGGAAAGCTGGCTCATTTTGCCTTTGTGCGACAGACCAAACCCTTAGGAGATGGCCATGCAGTTTTATCCGCTCTCCCATTTATTGACCAGCATGAGCCTGTCGCCGTCTTGTTTGGAGACGATATTATCGATACAGAAAAACGTCCTGCATTGGCTCAACTCATTGATGTCTACCAAACCTACGGAGACCCTGTGATGGCCCTACAAAAAGTTTCTAAAAAAGAAATCTCACGTTTTGGTGTGATCGGAGGCAAACGATTGAATCCGAATGTTTGGGAAATCAATCAATTTGTTGAGAAACCGGAAATAGACAAAGCCCCATCAGATCTCATTGTGATTGGACGCTATATCCTGACTCCGGAAATTTTCGATCTTCTTCCACAACAAGCCGCGGGCAAAGACGGAGAGATCCGCTTAGCCGATGCCTTTATTACCCGTCTCAAACAAGGCAAAGCTCTTTATGGCTGTAAATTTGAAGGAATACGTTATGACTGTGGAAGTAAGCTTGGATTCTTAAAAGCTCAAATAGAACTCGGGCTCAAACATCCTGAAATTGGTTCGGAACTTAAACGTTATTTAAAACAAACAAAGAAATCTCTTTAAAAAAAGTTTACTTTTTCAGAGTTCTCTTAAAAGTCTCTATGAAGACGATCTGGCGCAATCTCTCTCTTATTTGTCTCACCCTCCTGCTTGTTGGAACCGGCTGTGGCGGTGATACGCAAGCACAATTGCTTGCAACAAAACCTGTCACCCTTACGATCTGGCGAGTTTTTGATGATGACAACACCTATTCAAACATCATGAATTCCTATCAGGCTCTTCATCCTAATATCTCTTTTAATTATCGAGAGCTTCGTTATGACGAGTATGAGGATGAACTCCTGCGAGCTTTTGCAGAGGGAGAGGGACCAGATATTTTTTCCATTCATAATACATGGATTGGAGAATACAAAAGCCTCATTAATCCTCTGCCAGATTCGTTAACCATTCCCTATTCAGAAACCAGAGGAACAATAAAAAAAGAAACCATCTACACAATCCAAGAAGAACCAACTCTTTCACAAAGAACTCTCAAGAATGATTATGTCGATGTTGTCGTCCAGGATGTTCTTCGTTCCTACCGAGCAAGCACAAAAGCAGATATAGAAGAACGTATCTTTGGACTTCCGATGTCTGTAGATTCCCTTGCTCTTTATTACAACAAAGATCTTTTGAATGCAGCAGGAATTCCTGAACCCCCTTCTACCTGGACAGAATTTCAAGATCAGGTAACCAAACTCACAAAAATTGGTGTTGAGGATAAAATCACTCAAGCGGGTGCCGCTATTGGAACAAGTCGAAATGTAGAACGAGCCTTTGATATTCTCTCTATTCTTATGATGCAAAATGGAACTCAAATGACCGATAGCCGCAACCAAGCCACCTTTGGTCAAGAAACAGAAGTGGGTTATCTAGCTTCAGAAGCAACCCGTTTCTATACAGATTTTGCCAATCCACTCAAAGCTGTCTATACATGGAATGCAGATCAGCCCGATTCTTTTGATGCTTTTGTTAAAGGCAATACTGCATTCTTCTTCGGCTACAGTTATCACGATGCCTTCATTCGCGCAGCCAACCAAAAGCTCAATTTCGCGATAACCGCTCTTCCACAAATCGATGGAGGAAAAACAGTCAATTACGCAAACTACTGGGTTGAAACGGTTGCCAAGTCTTCAGATGCCGGCGATTGGGCCTGGGATTTTGTCCAGTTTGCCGTCGATGCCGATCATGTAGAATCCTATCTCAAAGCTGCTAAGAAACCTGCAGCCTTGCGCTCACTTATAAGCTCCCAATTAGAAGACGAGATGCTTTCCATCTTTGCAGGACAAACCCTTACGGCTGGATCCTGGTACATGGGCAACAATGCCAATGTGGCAGAAGAAGCCTTTTTAGATCTTATTGACGCTTATGTCAGTGGAACCGATCAAGAACGATCTCTCAAAGATACTCAAAATAAAGTGAACCAAACCCTATGAGAAGACTTTACTTTCTCATTGTTGTTTTTCTACTCATCTTTCTTCCTCAAATGGGATTAGCCTATGATTCCAGAATCTGCCAACAAAGCAGCGTTTGTTTGGAAAAAGAAGTGGGAGTCTTTATGCAAGGCATTTCTAAAGGCTGTGGAAACTCTGGAAATTGTTCACTTGCGGACATCATGACCGTGTTTGTGAATGTAGGGAATTACGTCGTTGGAATTATTGGAGGGATTGTTCTATTGATGTATGTTATCGGAGGCTTTTTCATGCTCGTTTCAGGAGGCAATAACGAGCGCGTGAAAAAAGGAAAACAATACATGACCATTTCAACGATAGGACTCATTATTGTCATGTTTTCTTACTTAGGAATCTATGCCTTAAGAGGAGTTCTCCAATACGGATCTGTAGCACTCACGGATGCAAAAAATGAATATGTCGCCTGTTCAGGACCAACAGTAGAAGGAACATCTTGTGATCTGAATTCAACCTGTACCAATGGAGGTTACACATGTGAGTCTGTGTGTCGACAAAATCATCCTGATTCAACAAAAACGACGAGTGGAAATTTAACCATTATCCGTGGGTACGATTGTGTTGACACAGATACGCAAGCAAGCTCTAGTAGTGAGGGAAATCCATTCTATAATCCAAGTACCTGTCAAAAAAAACTCTGTCCAGGAGATGACAGCGTGCAATGTTGTCAGATAGAATACTCTTATGTTGAATAGAATTTTCTCAAAAAACCTCCCGAAAAAAATGTCCTCTATGCGCAATCGATTAGCTCTCTTTCTCTTCTCACTCTTGTTGCTTCCCTCTACAAGCTTTGCCGCGGTGCTGACAAACCCGCTCTACACAACAGACATCCGTGAAGTGATCGCTCGTATCATTCAAGCTATTTTGGGTATAACAGGAGCCGTTGCTCTTCTCATGTTCGTCTATGGAGGATTTCTCTTGCTCATTTCCGGCGGAGAAAATGAAAAAATAAAAAAAGGAAAAGAGACAATGAAGTGGGCTGTTCTGGGTTTAGCTGTCATCATTGGTGCTTATATGATTGTCAGCACCATCATCAATGCACTTGAAAAAGGAGTAGTGGCATAGTAAAATAAAATTGAATATTTTTTCTTAACTCAACTAATCACAATACTTTTTTAGGCTTCCCTACAAACAAAGGGAAACAGACTAACAAAGGAGGTTACATTTATGTCAAACATTTTATCTAAAAAGCATATTGGTTATTTCCTAGGAGCTTTCATAGCTCTTTCTTTTGGAGCTATTGCCCTTATGGGTATCCATAACGTACAGGCACAAGCTCTCACACCCGATGAGCTCTTTGGAGGAACAACAACAGGAGATCAATTTGCCTCAACAGCCGGTCTTGGAGAAGCTGATCTTGTGGATACGATCGGGTCTATTATTCGTGTTGCTTTAGGATTTTTAGGAGTGATCGCTGTGGTCATTATTCTCTTAGGTGGATTTAAGTGGATGACAGCCGCTGGAAACGATGATAAAGTGAAGGACGCGAAGAAACTCATTTTTTCAGGAATTGTCGGTTTGGTGATTGTCCTTTCTGCCTACGCTATCGCAAGCTTTGTGATCAATTCCCTTGTTACAGCGACCGCTGGTTCTACAACAACCACAACGTCTTCCAAATAGTTTCAAAGAAACTTCGTTTACTTTCAAACCACTGTCGAATGCGACAGTGGTTCACACAAGAGCATGAATTTTGTGCCCTTGTGTGAACCCCTCAACTTATGACCTTAAAACGTTCGACCGGTTTAGGAATCGTTTTCATGTTCTTTCTTTGTTTACTTCTATTTATCTTTCTTCCTGACTCTGCTTTGGCGCAATCTGCAACCTCTACAATTTCACAGGGGTTACAAAATACGGCTGGTACCACCTATGACACCAACTTGACAGCTACGGTCTTTATAGGGAACCTCATTCGAACGCTTATCGGAGCTACGGGAATTCTCTTTCTGGTGATTACCATCTATGCAGGAATTCTGTATATGACCGCCGCAGGAGATGATACGAAAATCAAAAAAGCAAAAGGAATGCTCACAAGTTCTGTCATCGGTATCATCATTGTTGTTGGAGCCTATGCTATGACAAGCTACATTGTCAGTGCCCTTTCTACAGCGGCTGTCCCAACCACAACAACAGCACCTCCAGGATAAGCAGCTAACTCTCAATCAACTTTTGAATTCAATCTATTCATACGATTATGAAAAACCTCTCTCTCAAAATAACCGCCTGGCTCTGTGTCCTTCCAACTCTTTTGCTCCCGGTTGCAGCTTTTGCTCAGCTCTCTGAAGCACAAACAGATCTTGAAGAAGTAGGAACAGCTATTGGAACAGACGCAACCAGCAACGATCTCCCAACACTCATCGGTAATATTATTTCTGCTCTTCTTTCTGTTCTGGGTATTGTTTTTGTGGTTCTTGTTGTTTATGCCGGTTTCCTTTACCTCACAGCTGCAGGTGAAGATGCAAAGGTAAAGAAAGCTAAAACCCTTCTCACTCAATCCGTCATCGGTCTGGTGATTATCGTCGCTGCCTACGCAATCAGTTCGTTCGTAATCGATGCATTGGTGGAAGTAGCTGGTTCCTAAAAAATTCTTTCAAAAATTTTAGAAACACCCGATCAGAAATGGTCGGGTGTTTTTTAGTGTGGAAAAATATCGCAAAATGAAAAACCCTGGCTTCGACTCATCCCCGCGCGTTTGGCGAGAGTGAGTGAAACCAGAGTTCGTCTCAATACGACCATCTCGGAGTCATCTGATAGGCTCCAATTTGAAGGTGTCCACCGGGTCTTGAAACGCGTCCCATATTGCAGGACAGCACATCTGAGTCCTGCTTGCTGGTGGGACGATAAACCACTCGATATACACCTCCGACTCTTATCTGTAACGAGGTGTGGAGATAAACGATCCCCGGTTCATCTCCAGCCCGCCAGGTCATCCACACATCCGTCTGAGTATTCAGATCAAGGGCAAAAACACTCCCATCGATCTGGCCATCGCCATCGCTGTCATAATAGACTTCAACAAAACCTGAGGCTTTTCCGAGCGGAGCATAGACCCCAGTGACGGGAACCCCATGATCGGTAAAGATCACCAACGGAGACCCTTGTCCCCCACAGCGCATACGTGCATGATTTTGATCCATTGCAACAATGTGCAGGGTGTTGGGCTCCATATGTTCGATGTTATAAATCGAGACAACAGTAGGCCCAGAAATGACCTCTACTTGAGCAGAGGCTGACCCAGACAAAATCCACAAAACCATCAAAAAACCCCAGAACAACGGCTTCATTCTTTCTCCTCCTTTAATCTGTTTGATTTTTTCAGAAATCTACCGTCATTCCCGCTCTTGCACGAGTGTCTCCCCAATCAACATCGCACAGGCCGCTTGCTCAGCAACAGTACTTGGTGCACGATCCTTCGGACACTCGACGATCGGATCTGCTGCAGAGGAACCGGCAGTAGGATGAATCACGGTTCGAGTTGGAGTCACAAGAGGTGGAAGCCCACTAGACCGACCCGTCTGGATAAAACCACCATTCCCGTAAGTTACGGTAGGGGCAGCATAACCACCGACCAAGCTTCCATATTCTCCTGAAAACACTCCGGCAGTAAACCGAGTGTCTCCATGATGAAGCGTCATCGGCATTCCCTTATCTATGGCCTTCTCAGCCAGTGCATAAGGATGACTATCGGTTGCTCTCACCAGATCAGCGGCTCCATGGGCAGGACCGGTGTAGTTGATTTCCAATCCGGACTGAGAGTCCAGCTTGGTCAAGGTTGCGCATCCCATCATCGACAAGAAAAAAATGGGCACGAGCTTCAATCTCAATCTCATGGCTTCTCCTTATGATGACCACTATCTGACTTCAAGGAACAAATAAGGCATTGAGGTAGAGGGGTTACAAACGTGCAAATGCATGAAAGTAGCACATCAATGCCTTATGTATTCCTTCAAATCATACAAAAGAAGAAAGGACTCTAACAATTTTTGACTCTTTTGTCAATAGATTAAGCCAAAATGTCAACGGGAAATAGAAATGTCCTACCTACAGGGATTTAGAAATGTCCTAGTGAGTGAGTTGTGAGAGGGCACAGTCTTTGGCGATTTGTTTTCTCCAAGGATGGTCGATGGTTGGTTTGGTAACCTGTTTGTTCGTAAGAACCCAAGTAGTTGTTTTTGTCTTCATTGGTCGTTCAGGGAGAACTTTGTAAGCAAGATATTTCCCACGAAGACGAATATAGATAGATCCATCAAGTCTCTCTTCGACCGTAACCTCATCACGCTTAGCGACAACCACGAGTTGTTTTTCTAGAAATTGATACCAAACATTTTTGTAAGAGACAGTGAAGTCATTTTGAACCGTTCGTTTTTCTTGACGAGAAAATACAGAAGAAAGACTGTCGAGTTCTTTCTTGGTAAGTTGGCTATGTAAGTCGGAGTCGTTCATCGCTTCAACACCAAATTGTTCGTTGAATTTCGGAAGGTATGTTTCAAGAAAGATGTTTCCTTCTTCTAACGTGGAAACGTTTGCAAGTCGGAGTTCTTTAATGAGACGGTCTTGGAGTGTTTCAAATAGTCGTTCGACTCTTCCTTTCGCTTGAGGACTGTTTGCAAAAATGAGTTCAACATGAAGCTCTTCTGCCGCTCGTTGGAACTGTGTCTTCAAATCTGGATTGTCTTTCGCTTCTTTGCAATTCATCTTGTACGTGCTGAATTTATCAAGGTAAATGGAACGTGGTTTGCCGTGTTGTTCGAGATATTCCTTCCAAAAGGTAAAGACGGGGACAACTCCTTCGTGAAATCCAAACGTTGCTTTTGTAATGCATCCTGTTGCGTCATCGATGGAAGCAAGAAGACAACACTTCGGTCCTCTGTTTTCAAACCAATCTTCATAGGAACCGTCGAACTGTTCCATCTCTCCCTGGCAGGAACGTCTCTGTCTCCACGAACGATGTTTAGAGCCAGCTTTCTTTCTTCTTGGTTTCCACAAACCTTCTGTTATTTGAATCGCTCGAATGGTCTTGGGGTCATGAATAATTTCGTGACACTCTCTTAATTTCTCACACGCAAACGTTGGTTTGAAATCTGGATACTTCTCTTTCAGAAGATTGATAATTTCGTTTCGTTTCTCTTCAGACAAACGACGATTGCCAGGCTTACCACGATTCCCGTGAACCAAACCTTTTGCCCCTTTTTCAAAAACAACAGACTTCAGTCGACGTACCTGACGTGTTGAGATTTTAAGAAGCTTTGCTGCTTCTGTTCCATTAATTTTACCATCAATGATTCGCTTTATGATTCCGTGTCTGTCTACTTCTTTTTGAGACATAGAGATTGTTTCCATACCTCACTATTGTAGCGAGGTAGGACATTTCTATTTCCCTCAAGTAGGACATTATCATTTCCGTGTGACATAGATTAAGCCAAAAAATAGCTAAATATCGCTCTAAAAATCTTCAAAGAAAAAGCAGCTCGTGTTTAAACGGCTGCTGTAAGCGTCTCATTTATAACCCAAAGCCTGACAGGTACTGAAAGGAAGCTTCTCTTCATCGCACAACTGTTTATTTGATGTTTTGGGAACTGGAACAGGCCGTTGCTGTACTGGAGTGGAATTCACCTCGACTTGTCCTTTAATCTGGGTTTTAGTGAGTCCATCCTCGTATATTTGTTGCTTGACCCGAACGTCGCCGTTGGGTCCTTTATACGTTAAATCTGTGGACTGAACCTGCGAATTCCACGCAGGAGGGATATCTTTTTTAGGCGGTTCATTAAACCAGATGGCAATGAGCCCGACAATGGTTAGAATGCCTATGGCCCAACGAGAACCGGGGATACGTTCTTTGACAGCGTATCCATCAACCACCCGAGCTTTTTCCACCAGTCGAACAAGAGCTCCTAATCCAATCACTCCCAAAAGGAAAAGGAGAGACTGAACCATTTTGGATGACTGGATGTAGTTCCAGGCTGTTGTAAGACCACCACCAATCGCCGTGCCAGCTTCTGGGTTCCCCTGATACGTGCCGTAGACGTAGGCGATCCCCAAGGGAAGAATTCCAAAAAGGAACAATAAGGGCTTGTAAGAATTCTTTACGGCGAGTTCTGCCTGAGCCCTATATCCTGCCTCAACCAACGCCATGGAAAGAGCAACTCCTACTCCACAAGAGGCGAGAATCACCATACGCATCAATGGACTCAGGTTCAGTGCAACAGCGTAAAACTCCATTCCGCTGCAAACAAGAAGCCCGAAAGCAACGATTCTTCTTCCAATGGATGTGAGCCAATCATCTCTCATCGACGGAAAGAGGGTACGGATCCATGACGAAGCCATCTGGAAAATAGGAAATGAAATGGTGACCACGAAGGCCAACCATCCAGAGGCGAAAGTCATCCACAAGGCGAATGCCTTGGCACTTACATCCATCCCAAGATAAGGAACCGTGCCTGTTAGGGGTGTAAATACGCCCTGTACAAACATCATCGCAGACAAAATCAACAGACTCACCACAGCCAAAATTGGCATCCAGATCACACTTGTAAGACCTGCAATCGCCAATACAGCTTTGATCGGATTCATCTGTTGTTTGGCAACAACGCGCTTGATCTCACACACAGCGCGTATGATCTTGGTGAGTTTGTCTTGCTCTCCACCCAAGAAGATATCTAACGTATCTTCAAACTCGACCAGAGCTTCCTCGCAGAAACAACCCGGAGGGGCACCGTCTTGACCAATCCTTTCAAAGAACGCCGCACCGATGAGCTGATTCACCCTCAAGGCAGGAGGCTGAACTTGCAGCATCTTTTCGACCAGTTTCTCGAAATCCTGACGATCCATCCAAGTGCGTCGACCCGCGCACTGCAAAGCCCGACGAGTTCGAATGGCAGCGCGAAAAGTTGCCCAGGTCTCTTCAGAAATTTGATGATCCCAACTTTTGGGCACCATGAATTGCTTTCTCAAAGCCGCAATAACTTCTGTTCCAATTTCGTCAGCACTGTCTACGAGAGTCAGCCATTCCTGAAAAGAATAGACCTGCCAAGGAGCTGTGGGAGCAATTTCTTGCGTGGTCTGACCCTGACCATTGCGTCCTCCTCCAGTGGAGATCTTGGTTTTGGGGTGTTCTCGAATCCACCGCACAGAAAAGTTGGTAAACTCTCGATCAAGAACCACAGGCGTCCCTTGTTCAGTCAAGACAATCTTTCCCTCAGCGTCTGTTCTGACAGGAAAAAACGGACGCATACCGTAGTAGTCTGGAACCACGACGATTAAATCCAACGCCGCTTTACGATCAGTAGGTGCTGTGTCGGAAGCAGATATAACCTTTCCAATAGCTTCGTCAACTCGACGCTCTAAAACATCGGCTGTTGCGTCTCCAATCCCCAACAGAGCTGGTGCGGTATTCTTGAGCACCATGCGCAGAGCTCTGATTGAGGGACGATTATCTCCAGGCCACAGATTCAAGGCATGCTTGTTGAGCATTTCTGAAACGGCCCCAAGAATCAAATGTGGAGCGTACCGCAATCCCGGAATAGCCTGAACGGCCACAACCAGAGCAGAGTTAGGACCAAAGGTTGCTTTGAGAACACGCCTGGCAAGAGTATTCTCATTATCACCAGCAGCGATCCCAGCAGTGATGGTTTTCTCGGCAACTTCCTCAAAATGACGTTTAATCACCGTCTCTGTCAGATAAGCTGCAAGCGGGGAAGCCATGTATTCCTCCAAAGTCAAAGGTTAACAAAACAAAAGACCTTCTTCTGAAGAAAATACCATCAAAAGAAGGTCTTTTTTTAACTGATTTATTTAAAACTGTCAACGCAGGCAAGCCGTTCCAAAGGCTCAGAAAAGAAGTTCTTCTTGTAACTGAACCCAGGAGTGTTTATGTCCAATTGCTTGAGTGACAGGTGCTCGATCTTTATTACGACCGATCATCACCCCCCCCACCACCTGTCCATTTCGTTCAAACACTTGGGTAATTCCCCCTTGCTCAAACGAACCAACAAAATGAATTTGATCAGCAGAAGCTTTATCAACATCTGCAACAAAAATAATCTCCAGTCCTAAAATATTCGTTGCGTAGGAAGAAACAAGGTTAAACGGAGTCTTTATTCCTATCATATTTTTTGCAACTACTCTTGCTTGACTCATGGCATTCATCCAATTTCCAACACTGAGTTGTCTTCCTACTATGGGGTCGAAAAACTCTGCGACATCTCCTGCAGTAAAAATATCTGGAACAGATGTTTCAAGATATTCATTGGCTCTGATTCCCAAGTTTACCTCTACTCCTGCCTGTTTCAACCAAAAAAACTGCGGTTCAATCCCAATACCAATTCCTAAAATATGGGCTGAATATTCCTGCTTGTTCGTGGTAAAACCTTCTAACTCTTTCTCCCCAAGAATCGTTCTGAACTCTTCATTAGGATGAAGTTCTACTCCCTGCTGACTAATGTAGCGCGTGATAAGCTCCCCGCAAACCGGTTCCAAAATACGATTCCAAAAAGAGTTTCCTCGATATACAAGAGTCGTTGGAATATTGAAATGATGAAACAAATTTATATATTCACAGGCAATAAACCCGCTGCCATAGACCGCTCCCCGCTGTATGCCTTGGTGTTGCATCACTAATTGTAAAAAATGATCAGCATCATCCAATGTTCGAAAATAAGAAACTCCTTTTGCATCATCCTCAATCGAACGCACCTGTGCACCTGTAGCAATCAAAAGTTTATCGTAAGGATATTCACGACCGTTTGAAAGACCTACAAATTTATTTCTCGGATCTAAATGTTGGGCAATCACCCCTGGCAACCATTCAATACGTTGCTGTGCGTACCACTGTTCTTTCTTCAAAAACACCCGTTCGCGAGGAATTTTTCCTTTTATATAATGAGATAAAAGAACACGGGAATACAACGGGTGATACTCTTCACTGACAAGGGTGATATCCGCTTGTGGGTCGTGTTTGCGCAATTCTTCCGCTGCAGTTGTTCCAGCGATCCCCCCACCAATAATCAAATAATTCATAAACGAAGGACTATAATTCCGGAAAGAGCTGGGTTCCCTCTTCATCAAAAATAAAAATCGCAAGCGTTGGGCAAGATTGGGCTCCAAGCATAATATTTTCCTTTTCTTCTTCTGTCACCTCAAGCCATCGCTCATAGGTATGCCCGTTTGGCTCAGTTCCATGATCAAAAACCCACGCTTTATTTTCTTCATTGAGCTGAAACGTTTCAGGAGCAATCGTAACGCAAGAAGCAGCACCAATACACAGGTCAGGATCGACGACGACACGAATTTTTGGCATACATGAGTCTTCAATAAATATTTAATGAAATCTTTAACCGAAGTATTTCTCTTTATAAAAACGAATCAACTCTTCCACGGCAGGAAGACAATTCGGATTTCCGATTCCTACTTTTGTTTTTTGCTGAACCAGTTCAAGAGTATGGGCTCCTTCCAAAACCGACCTCTCAATATCATGATCTGTCACCTTAGAGACTGGGTCAATAATTCGTGAAGTCTCCACGATAATATGATTAAACTGTTCTGTACGACGATAATAATCGTTAATCGCGTCACGCAATGCTTTGTCACACAAAACAGAACAATGAAATTTCCTCTGTGGAAGTCCGCCTAGACGATCCATAATATCCTGAGGTTTAAGTTTGCGAGCTTCTTCAAGAGTCATTCCTCCATTTTCTGTGACCATAACGCTCGCCATCGACGTTGAGGCAATTGCACTTCCACATCCAAAAGTCTTCCAACGAAAATCCAAAATACGCTCCGTTTGTGGATCTACCCTCATCCAGACACGCAGTTCATCTCCACACGCAGGCGACCCCACTTTTCCAATGGCATTATAGTCACTCTCGTTGGCATCCTCATGCATGAAATGACGAGGGTGAAAAAAATGATCCTTTACCACGTCGGTATAAAACCAAGATTTTGCATTGTCATGCGTAGTGACATCACCTTTGGTTCCGTCAACGGGTTCTTGTTTGTGTGTCATAAGACTTTTTTAAAATAAAATGTCTATAAAAAATATTTTTCATCAACCCTCACAGGAGAAAGTGAGCGTAACTTTTCTACCAAAGGAGGAAGAGTATCGATCACATATTCAATATCCTCTTTGGTGGTTGAATGTCCTAAGGTAAAACGTAATGACCCATGTGCCACCTCATAAGGAAGTCCAAGAGCTAAAATAACATGACTAGGATCCAAGGAAGCGCTTGTACAGGCTGAACCAGTAGAAGCATAAATTCCGTGAGCATCCAGATAAAGAATGAGAGCCTCTCCCTCAATATCCATAAGGGAAATGTTCACATTATTAGGAAGACGTTGTTGAGGATGACCGTTTAGACGGGTTTTCTTTATAGATCCTTGAATCCCTGCAATCAAACGATCGCGTAAAGGGATAAGACGTTTGGATTCATTTTCCCGATCTTTCTGAACCAGCTCCAGTGCCTTCGCCATCCCGATTATTCCAGATACATGTTCTGTTCCTGGACGAATAGCTCGTTCTTGAGATCCCCCAAATTGAAGAGGTTGAAGTTTGATTGTGCGTTTTAAGTAGAGAAGACCTATTCCCTTTGGTCCATACATTTTCGAACCATTGAGTGTAAGCATGTCCACATGTAATGATTCCACATCCAGATCAAGATACCCAGAAGCCTGGCAGGCGTCAGTGTGAAATTTGAGAGCTGGACGCTTGTGTGCATCACTCCATTTTTTAATCATGTTTCCAATAGCCGCAATGGGTTCAATGGTGCCGATTTCATTGTTGGCATACATGATGGAAACCAAAAGAGTATCCTCACGCAAGGCTGCCTCTACCTGCTCAGGAAAAACCAGACCGTCACGATCGGTCTCTAAATAAGTCACTTCAAATCCTTCCTTTTTTTCAAGATGCAACATGGCTTCTAAAACGGCATGATGTTCAATGCGTGTGGTGATGAGATGTTTTCCTTGATCCTGATTTTTTCTGGCATAGCCCAAAATGGCCAAATTATCTGATTCCGTTCCGCCTGAGGTAAATAATATCTCGTCGCTTCGTGCATTAAGAAGGGCGGCAATCTGTTCGCGCGCCTTGTCGATGGCATCTTTCACCGTTTTTCCAATAGAATGAAAACTGGAAGGATTTCCAAAACTCTCCGTAAGATACGGCAACATGGCTTCATACACCTGTGGGTGAAGCGGGGTGGTAGCTGCGTGATCTAAATAAACGCTCGATTTCATAAGCGCCAAAAAGCGTAACAAAAAAAGGCTCTTTTTTCAAGCCTTTTTAAAGTCCTTTAGGATTTCTTAGGAAGACGGAAGACGAACTGATGGCGCTCATCCCACCGGAGCATCGGCTTCGCCAAATAACTGTCGAGCCGCATCCCATTATCATTGCGTAACATACCGAAGACTCTCTGGTCGCCGTCCGCGTGGATCTGCTTCATACCGACGAAAGTATATTCATCCATAGATTGGTCGGTATATTGCAAACTGAATTGCGGACCTACCTCGGGAGGACAAAGTTCAAGACCTAACTCTTGCGCTTTGGCGAAAATTTGGTCTGTCGTAGCACCGCTCGGGAATCCAAGGTCTTCTACGCTAAGACGGATAAGCTTTGCCTCCTCCGGAGATTTGAGTTTCCATTTTTTCCAATCTGGTTGCCTTGGGTCTTCCTCACGAAGCGAACGCTTAAAGTCATCGTGCGCCATCATTAATTTAGTCTCCATATAGATATGATGTCCGCTTCGTTCGAGAAGCTCCTCAAGCTCGCGTTCGTCTTTTCCGCCAATCTCAATGCTTTGGCGACGAATGTGACCTTCTGGAAATTTGGTATAGACGTGCTCAACACCTTCCGACAGACGATCAAAAATTCCGGGTTCGAGCTTGCCGACGTAGGCTTTGGTCGATTCGTTGATCTCGTCGATCGAATGGGCGACTTGATGCTTTTCACAATCGAAGACGGCGAGCATATCTTGCTCGGAGCGGAGATCTTTCTCGTTTGGATCGTAGTGAATTATTTCACGCCATACAGCGTGTTGGACTGTCCATGCTAAAAGACGCTCGACAGAAGATCTATGAGCTGATTCTACATAATATTTTCCAAATTCCGTCTTCAACACACGTTGTGCTCGGTCAGTAAATTTTGGAAGAGCTTCCATCCACGAAACAACTTCACCGTAAGACTCTGCTACGGTTCTTCGAGCCTTATTTGAAGTACTTAAAAGTCGGATCTGTTCATCTCCTTGTTTGCCGCTAAAATCAGGATCCAATGCTGCAAAAACTTCGAAAGGACTTGAACCTGAATATCCACCATCAATGCCAAACATCGAACGAGTGACTCCTTCTTTCTCCAACCAATCTTTCATCATCATGCGCATCTGATGTGTACGTCGCATATTATTAACCAAAGGACGGGACACATTCACAAACACGGTTAAAGCACGTCTTTCTGGACTTGTCATTTTTCCCCAACGAAATACCTTCGCTGCCGGATAAAGAGTCGTAAACGTATCACGACCCACATAAAATTCGCCTGGATACGGTTTCCCCGCTTCTGCGGATCGCTTACTCTCCTGATTAATCCAGGAAATATATTCCTTAAAAGCAGGAAGGCCTTTTTCAACCACTTCGGCATACAAAGAACGAGCTTTCTCTTCAACAAGAAGAATACTTTGAATTATAGACCCTTTGTCATAACGATCCTTTTTGGTTGCGTCTACCAAAAAAGTCACAGCGACTTCCAATATCCGCTTATGTAAAATTTGGGAAAAGGATTCAATCGTACGTCGTTTATTGAAATTTCTATGGTGTGCTTCAAAGACTTCAGCTGAAACTGGAAGAGGTATTTTCTCTGCTATTTGATTTAAATCCTTTTCAAACGATGAAGGAGATTCCTGTTTTCCCCATCCATACATCTGGGCAATCGTCCGAAGCCCATCGATGATAAACTCTTTTTTCTTTTGAGGAATGGAACCACGGGAAATGAGGGCTTCTAACGTATTGGAAATTTTTTCATCATCATTTTCTTTTAATGCGAAATAAAGATGTTGAAGATCGACGATTTTTAACGGTTTGTCAAAAACGGATTTAAATTCTTTCGAGAGATAATAATCTGTATCATCCTCATCGTCCTCTAATGTTGGATTTGATTCCATCTCATACCACCAAGGATCATGATCAGGCATTGGGACTTCCAAACGCACAGCGATAGTCTGTGCTCTTGTGGAAGGTTCGTTTAAAGATGTATTTGGGAAAGATTTCTTCAACAATACCTTCCAGTTGGGAATAAATAATGTATCTGCAGGGAGAGAAATTTGAGACGGTTCAATTGATTGATCAAGATGATGTAATCTAACGACATCATCTTCTGTGTATCGTGTCTCTGATTCTGAAAGTGTCCAAATCAGTAAGTCGCTCATTGTTATTACATCTGTCAAAAATTGTTGAAGGATTAACATACGTCTGTTGGGATTATCATACTCCCACACAGTCTGTTTATTTTTAAAAAATGCTCTAGCAACATCTATATTCGAAACAGCCCTACGAACAAACAACCGAGCAAGATGTCCGCCACAGGAACCATGATCTATAAGGCTTTCAAAAATATTATTTAGTAAAAAATCCTCACAAATAGACTCGTATCCTTCTGCCAAGGTTTCCCAACGATCAACACTATTTACATCAAAAAATTCAGCTGATTTTTTAGAAGAATATTTTTCGATTGCACGATATGTTTTTTCAATCTTTTCCCATCCTTCTTTCGATGGAAGTATAGAGAAAAAGTATCCCTCATATAAAGAGAAAAGCTGGTCAGAAGCCTTCCTCCCTTCCTTATTTCTCCATTCTTCAGGTGATTTTATCCCAAAGTTTGGTTTTTTCTTTTCAAGAGATGAAAGGGGAATTTCTCTTTTTTGGTTATGGTTGTCTGTAAACATATCTTTTCTTTCAAATCTGAATCAGGATTTAGAATTTATTTTTTCTAATTCGTTATAAAATGCTTCAAAAGATTTTTTTATTTTTTCTTTACGTTCTAAAGCTAATTTAAGGAATATCTCCAAATTCAATCCTCTTTTTTCATCCTCCCGGCTTCGAATGATTTCAAAACGGAATTAGGCATATGGCAATAGAGCTTTTTTATAATCCTTCTCACTCATTCTCTCAATTCTTTCAAGAACTTTATTCACAGATCGTCGAATTTCAGCAAAGGAGAGACCACTATTTCCTTTAGCGATTTCTGGGAGGATGATATTATAAATCGGCATATAAAACATACTATCCTCACCGTTTATAGATCCGTTTGGATTGTAGTCCGATGAAAGATGTTCATCAGGATCCCCAATATATTTGAATGCTTGTGCCTTATCAATACAAAGAAAACCTCCTATTTTTTTTCTTAAAAAATGTCCTGCGTGCGGGTCATGATTTGAAATAAGCCAATCTAATACCTGTTCAATAACGATCTGTCGCAATTCCTGATCTGTTAATGCTTTAACAAATTTGGAAGGATTTTCTCGTGCTTTATGCAAGTCATCCCAAAGAGAATCGGTGGTTTCTTCCCAGCGGACAAAGACTTTAAATATGCCATTCATCCTACCCAGCTTAACGTTCATAGTTGTATCCAAATTCAAAAATTGAGACAGACCGGATACAAATTCATCGACAAAAGCTCTATGTAATCTTTCCTTGGGATAATCCTTTGCCATCCAAATACTACCATCTTCCTTAGAGCGGAATTTCGTATGGCTGGTTCCATCCATACTTCCACCCTGAATACCTTTGCGATCCTTTAACTCTTCCATTTTAGAAGTAACATCCTCCGCTATTTCCAAAATTTCTTCTAAAGATTTAGATGCAATAGTTTCTGAAGAAGCTAACAAGGTATGTAATTGATCAGTAGGAACGATCGAAATAGGATTAGTATCTTTTTCAACTTCAATGGGAAAAAGTTCCATTTCTCTATTTGTTTTAAATGTTTTCATATTTTTATTCCATCTCTTGGTCATCTTCAAACTCCGCATAACGCGCTGGATCTTCTAAATAAAGATTATAGCAAGGTTGGGAACAAAAACTCAGAAGTTTGCCTCCATACTCTTTTGTCATCGCTTCTTCTAATTTTTTGATAGGGAGTCCGCACACATCGCATTCGTTTATGAATTCTCCTACCTCATGTTCTATGCTATTCATAAATATTTGTTAATTTGTAAGTGTTATTCCAAAAGAAGCGTTGACCGCATAACCAATCACATATCCAATAAATGCCGCAGCCAAAGACACCGCCAACATCTCGATTCCACTTTTTATTTTTGAGGTGCGGGTAAATGAAGCGGCCCAAACTCCTACAAAAAAGAGAGAGATAGCGGTCAAGACAATCGCAGGAACCATGGCTTGTTCCACAGGAAGCAGAAAATAACATGATAACGGAACAGCGCCACCTAACACATAAAACACCCCCATCACAACAGCCGCCCGCATTGGATGCGTGGGCTCCGGATGAGCTTCAAGCCCGTGACGCTCATGGAACATAGCTTCTGCCTCAGTAGCATGCTTGGTTGAAAGATAACTTCCTGCTGCCATAGATGTGGCTTCCGAAGCAATCAAAACTAACCCCGAGAGAATAACGATATATTGGCTTTGAGTTCCTACAGCGATTCCCGTGATCGTGCCCAAAGTCGAGACAAGGGAATCTTCCAAACCAAAAACGATTTCGCGCATTGAATCAACAATTTCATGTTGTAATGTTTTTCCATCCATAAAGTTTAGGAGTAAGATAAAGGAAGCTTCCTTTATTTTATCATCAAATAGGTTCACCTTATGCACATTCCAGAGCCTTTGCTTGCGTACAAAAAATTAACCTTGTTAGTGGTTGCCGACGGTGAAAAAGCACTGTTCTTCTCTTTGCATGGAAGAAACGCTGAGCCCGTCGGAGAAATCGACATAGATTATCCGCCCAAAGACAATCTTGAACGCACTTCCACCATGACGCCAAGCGGCATGCATTCAGCAGAGCAAAGTGAAAATCTTGGCATGGAAAAAGAGCGCCGCTTCTCTCATATTCTTGCTAAAGAGCTTCTCCAACGTCTGCAACAAGACACCTACGAAGAGTTAATCCTCACAGCTCCGCATGAGCATCTCAACGAGTTTACGAAAGCTCTCCATAATGATGTTCGAAAACGACTCGTGGACACAATCCCAAAACTCCTCACTAAAGAACCTTTGCCAGAAATATTGGAACGGATTCAGAAAATAAATTAAACAACAAAAAACAATAGAAATTTCTATTGTTTTTTGTTGGAGGCCACGGCCGGGATTGAACCGGCTCGTCGAGGTTTTGCAGACCCCTGCGTTCCCATTTCGCCACGTGGCCATAGCTATGAATGACGAAACTCGCGATCTTTGCGTTCACGGGCGCCCAGGCACACCATCAGATGTACGTTTGGGTACGTCTGATGGGGCTGCCAGCCCGTTCACGCAAATCTCATCGAGTTTCATCATTCATAGCATAAAACTTCTCTCATTCGAATCTGTATTCATTGTTGGCATGGAGCGTATCAAAATACGTAAGAGAGATCAATAATCGAAACACCCTCACCGGATAGGCGAGAGTGTTTTTAATTCTTTTGTTTAAAAAACTTCGACGGTTGCGTATTTTACGCCGAAGGTTTTGGCATTCTGAAGATCTTTCATCCAGATATCCATTTTATAATGATAACGGACATTCATTCGATCTTCCACATAGAAGACTCGATCCCCATACAGTTCAGGAATACGCACACGTGTTCCGATGGGAAGAAAATTGGCTGCTACCACGTTTTCTTCATTTCGTGCACATACATCCAGTCCTGAGGCGGTAATACACGGAGTATCGTCCGTCTGAGCAGGGTCAGAAGTATAAGCGGTCAGGGGGATCTTGAAATAATCACGAGCTGGAGCATCCTCAGATCTAGGAAGACGACCGTAATCTGTGGTTTCATTTTGCATGGAAGAAACAATCATGGAGATGGTTTCATCATCTAAAACGACCTGTTCTAATTCCATATCCGCATTCGTGAGTTTTGGAAAAAGCAGATAAGCCGTTGCTACCAGAATAAACACTAAGGTCGAAATATTTATTGATTGACGACGAATGGGTTTAAAAAGAATCTCTAAACGTACCAAAAACTGATAGATTCCTGTTAAGGCTGTCCGACTATAATAAACATCTTCGTCCCAAATACGATTAAATTGTGTGATTGTCTTATTCAACATACCCGCCGTCTTCCTCCTACAGTCGACGTTGGGCATGTAAAATAGGAACAGAACATTGAAAATAAAAAACTTCCCTGTTAGGAAGTGTGAGAAGAATACCATAAAAAACCATTTTTGTCAATCATTACGGCTGTTCGACAATGCATTTTTCGTGTAATCTTAGATATAAACGTATGTCAACACATTCATACAATCGCCAAGGCTGGAAACAAAAAAAATCATTCAAAGAAAGATCCCCCCTAAAAAAAATAGGGCTTAAAAGAATTCCTTTTAAAAATATCGTCTTGATTGTAACTGCTGGTGTGTTTGCAGGATTATTAGCCCTTTTGGGATTCGTAGCTTTTATTTCTCGAGATCTCCCCAACCCAAATTCCCTCACACAACGAAGCATAAGCCAAACGACAAAAATATATGACCGAACAGGCACTCATGTCCTGTATGAAATTTTTGGCGATGAAAATAGAACCCTCAAACAGCTTCAAACAGGTTTTTGTGGAGATAGTTCTGAACTTGAATTGGATGCAAGCGGAATTCCTTTGTTTGTTGTCCAAGCGACCATTGCCGCGGAAGATCACTCATTTTGCCAACATGGGGGTTTTGACTTTAAAGGTCTTGGTCGCGCCGTTATTCAAAACCTCATGGGAAATCGTGTGGGCGGATCAACACTGACTCAGCAATTAGTAAAAAATGCCATTCTCTCAGGAGAAAAAACACTGACACGAAAGACAAAAGAACTGATTCTTTCTGTGGAACTTGAACGTCGTTATACAAAAGATGAAATGCTTCAAATTTATTTGAATGAAATTCCTTATGGATCTACCTATTACGGAATAGAAGCTGCCAGTCAAAATTATTATAAAAAATCTGTCAATGAATTAACACTCGCTCAAGCGGCCACTCTCGCCGCTTTGCCAAAAGCCACAACATTTTATCTCAATAATGCAGACCGTCTTCAAGCTAGACGGGATTATATTTTAGGTGAAATGCTTGATCTTGATTTTATCACTCAAGATGAACATGACGCAGCTCTCTTGGAAAACACACCTGTAAAAGTTTCTTTAACCAACATCTATGCTCCTCATTTTGTTCATTATGTAAAAGAACAATTAGAAGAAACCTATGGTCCTCGAGCTGTCGAAGAAGGAGGTTTAAAAGTCATAACCACTCTGGATTATGACAAACAAAAAATAGCTGAGGAAGAAGTATTAAAGGGTGTAGATACTCTTTCTGAACGATACGGTTTTTCTAACGGTGCCTTGGTGGCACTGGATCCAAAAACGGGACAAATTCTTGCAATGGTTGGATCCAAAGATTATTTTGATGACTCAATCGATGGACAGGTCAACGTTGCCACACGTCTGCGCCAACCAGGAAGCAGCTTCAAACCGATTGTTTATACAAAAGCGTTTGAAATGGGTTACACGCCTAACACGATTCTTTGGGATGTAGAAACAACCTTCCCAACCGTTACAGGCAATTACACCCCTCATAACTATGATGGTGGAGAACGTGGACCTTTAAGCATGCGAAAGGCTCTACAGGGTTCACTTAACATTCCTGCCGTCAAAACTGTCTATCTAGTTGGAGTAGAAAATACCTTAAATTTTGCCACCTCTCTTGGATATTCTTCCTTTTCAAATCATAGTGCTTTTGGACTTTCTGTGGTGTTGGGAGGAGGCGAGGTAAAACTATTAGAACATGTAAATGCGTATGCAACCTTTGCAAATGAAGGGATAAAAAATGAAACAGTGAGTCTTCTGCGTATAGAAGACTCAGATGGAACTATTCTCGAAGAATGGAAACCGAGAGAAGGGAAAAAAATTCTTAATAAAAATGTCACAAGAATGATCACAGATGTTCTCAAAGATAACAACGCTCGATCGTATGTCTTTGGACCTAACTCTTATCTACAACTTGGTGAACGTCCTGTGGCTACCAAAACAGGAACGACAAACGATTATCGAGATGCTTGGACTGTTGGATATACCCCTTCTTTGGTTGTAGGAGTATGGACAGGAAACAATGATAATTCTCAAATGACTGCAGGGGCGGATGGATCGGTGATTGCCGCCCCTATTTGGAATGGATTTATGCGTAGAGCTTTGGAAGGAACCCCCATCGAAACATTCAACGTACCAGAAATCAAAGCTACAGGAAAAGCCGTTTTAGATGGACAAATAAGCTCAAAGACATTGGTTATAGATAAAGCCTCTGGAAAACTTGCTACAGAATATACTCCAGATAGTTACAAAGAAGAACGCATCTATGCTGAATATCACTCCATTTTGCATTATGTAAATCCGAAAGATCCAACAGGTGAGATTCCTCAACATCTTGAGGAAGATCCAAACTATACGGCTTGGGAAACAGCTGTCCAAAACTGGATCCAAAAGAAACAACAGGAAACAGGAATCGAAATCCTCAGTGAACCCACCCCTACACAAGAGGATGATTTACACGTTCCCTCAAACTTCCCTTCTGTTAAAATAACTTCCCCGGAAAAAAATGAAGAAATTGACTCTCGTTCCATCACTATCGCTGTTTCCGCAAGCGCTCCAAGAGGAGTTGTTCGGACTGAATTTTTCATTAATGGTCAATATCTAGGATCGGATGATTCATCTCCTTTTAGTCTTTCAAGTTCTATTCCCAGTTCTATTTCACGAGGTGTTCATACACTCAAAGTGATCGCTTATGACGATATCGAAAACGTAGGAACAGACACTGTCAGTATTCAAATAAATTCAGAGGGAGATCAAGAATCTTTAGAATTGATTGATCCAAAAAATGGTCAAACGATTGAACGTACAAAAAATACGTATACGATCGTTGTTTCACTAGAAAACCCTGAATTGTATCAGTCTGTGAGTGTCTACAGTGAAACACTAGGAAATGGTGTTCAGGAGTTGATAGGTCAGATACAAAATCCAGGCTCTCCTTTTTTGACATTTGAATGGATTCTCCCAGAATCTGGAAACTGGGCGCTTTCAGCCCGTGCTGTTTCAAAAACAGGTTCAGATAGTCTTTCAACAGCTGGTTCAATGGTAAAAATTATTCCATCCGCTGAACAAAAAGCCCAGACAACACAAGAAAATTCAAATCAAAAAGAGATAAAAAATGATGAAATTAAATTATTCTAATATTTTCTCTCTTTCTTCTTTATGGTCAGTTTAAAACAGTTTACTGTCTCTTTAAAACAGACCTCTCTCCAAAAATTTTTCCAAACGTTAAAGACTCTTTTTTTGCGTTTCCCGCTCGTTATTATTGATTCAGTTCTGATTGCTGTCTCTTCCGTTATGCTTCTTTCAGTCACTGCATATCCGTGGTCTGATGCAGTGGCAAACGAGAAGATCGTTGATATCCTCGTGCATTTGGTCGCTGTTACTGCGCTGGCAATGCCGTTGCTTGCAGCGGCACAATTATATACTCAACAACGCGTCTGGAAACATCTGTGGTATCAGATCATTCCATCAGTTCCCGTACTTTTTGGAATGATCATCTATTTCTTTACACTTCCGAAATTTTCGGATGATTTGCCGCTGGTTATTGGAATTCAATATATAATTTGGACAGGTTGCGCCTATCTCCTATTTCTTGTGGCTCCGTTCCTGTCGCGGAAGGGATTGAATGATTCGGACCAATGGTGGTATTGGGGAAGACTCGTGTTAAAACGATTCCTCTTAGCAGTACTGTTTGCTGGTGTGTTGTTTTTCGGAATCATTTTTTCTCTGCAAGCCGTTCGTTTTCTGTTGCAAATAAAAATCCATGAAATTCTGATTCCTCAGATATGGGTTGTTCTGGCTTCGTTGGTTGCTCCGTGGATATTTCTTTCTGGACTTCCAACTGTGATTGAGCACACAACGCACAAGAAGACAATCGATGCTCCGATACTAGGATCGTTTGTCTACTTCATTCTTCTGCCGCTTTTGTGTGTTTTTATCTTCATTTTATATCTGTATCTTGGAAAAATTGTTTTAACCTGGAATTGGCCCGATGGAGGAGTAACACATTGGATCCTCGCAATATTTCTGATTGGGTTGGCCACATTTTTTCTGCATCATCCTATAAGAAACGAGCACAGACATTTACGGAATATATTTCGTGTATTTTTTGCTCTCCTTATTCCGATGATGGTCATATTTTTCATGGCATTTTCAATTCGTCTGGAAGCCTATGGACTGACAGCCAACCGTCTGCTTATGTTGGGCTTGGGAATTTGGATGATGTTTGTGAGTTTGTCTATCGCCCTGCGTCGATCACCGATTTTACCCCACCTAATCTTATCGGCGATTATTCCATTTTTTCTGTTCACGATCGGTCCCTATAGCGCGTTTAACATCGCACAACGTGCGCAGAACGCGGATCTTGAAGCACTGCTTACAAAATACGATCTTCCAACTTCGGATGCTTCCTATGTTTCCACACAGGACTGTCAGTATATGATGTCCGCCTTCTCGTATCTTGTTACATTCTATGGAGTAGAAACAGTCGAACCTTATATCGGTTCTTGGCAAGAAAAAACCATACATGAAGATACTGAACCCAAAACCGTATTCCAACGGAAATATGGACTTAATTGCCAACTAAATACAGCGCCATACGATCCAGACGCTTTCCTTATGTCTTGATATTATTATTCGAACGAAGATCGCGCGCTGGAGATTGGTGATCATACCTATCTTCTCCCTTTTATTAGTATGATGATTACGTCTCAAGGACGTACGTATCAGGCAAATTCCGAAGAATTATTTCGGGTATTTATGCAAAATGAGACCGTTGTTGTCGAAAAAGGATCGGGCGTTTCGCTTGTATTTGAGACAGATGCTTTATTTACCAAACTGTCTGAGGAACAGGTTGGTATTGGAGTGGATCCAAATATCCTGCGTATCAAAGCAAAAACTCCTGCGATCACCGGTGAGTTATTTATCGAGTCCGTTGAGCTTACAACAAAGGTAGGTGACCATTTGTCTCCAACTTCAATGAACGGATGGATCATCATAACTTTGTTGAAAGAGTAACTTTTTGTAAACTGAATTTTTATTGAAGGGCAAAAAATGGGAAATGGTCAGGTTGATGAAAATCTGGTTTCTCACCTGGAACTGGAGCATACGCTAAAAATTGACCACTTAAAATCGCAAAAGCATTTATAGCCCGGATGTTTTCAGGAATCATATGGTACGGAATCAGTATTTCATTGCTCCAATAATGTTCAGATGATTGTTTAAAATATATTTGAGGATAAAACATTTCAAATGTATGAGAACAATGACGGATAGAATCAAAACCAAGTACAAGAAAGTGACCTCCGGCTCCTAATTCAATCTCAAGATATTGATGCCCTGGTCCAACCAAAAACACCTCAACCACATCATAATTCCAAAGTCCTTCTACACGTGTTCCTGTAGGAGCTTGAGGAATATTCTGATTACCTAGGATGAGGGATCGAGTTTTAATCAAAAGTCCTTGTTTGTTTTGAACCAACGAAACATCTGCCCAAAGTCGTTCATCTACACATAAAGAACCATCCCAAAGATGTTCTATCTTCAAACAAACTTCTTTTGATGAATGAGATACGGAAAACATAAAAAGATAAAGTGTTTATTTACAATACTCTTGTTATAAGAATAAACAAAAACTGAGAGAAGTCTCTCAGTTTTTGTTTATTCTTTATAGAGAATGATTTTCTATTGTTTGATTGGCATCACGATGTAACGATAACTTTGTGTTTTCCCTTCTGGAGTCAAAAGACAAGGATTAGACGGGTCAATCATCTCAAAAACAACTTGATCATTATTGATAGCTTGGAGTCCATCTAATAAATAGCGGTAATTTACTGTGACATGATTAGCTATTCCTGAAATTTCCGCTCCACACTGTGTGGTATTTTGACCACGTGTAGCATCAACAGCACTCACAGAAATTTGTTTTTGTTCAACATCAAACCCTAATGTGACATCAAAAATTCCTACACGAGAAAAAAGACTGGCTGTTTTCACGGCTTTTATAAAATCATCTCTATCAATCAAAGCTTTTGTCTGAAATTGAACAGGGATAATTTGTTTATAATCGGGATATTGTTCCTCAATAGTGCGAGAAATAAGTTCTACTGATCCATAGGTAAAAACTACTTGCGAATGAGAAAGAGTCAGTGTGACAGCTGAAGGTAATTCCACATCATCTTTAAAAACAGACAAAATACGATTTACTTCTATAAGAGTTTTAGATGGAACCACTAAAGAGAAGTTCTCTATTACTTCAGAAATAAGAGGGATTGTTACTTCTGCTAAACGATAGGAATCTGTAGAAGCAAGAGTAAGTCTTCCTTCACCTTCAAAATTAAAAAATTGAAAGGAGACCCCTGTAAGTTCTGGACGTGACTCATTCGTCGCAACAGCAAACAACACTTGAGAGAGAGCCTTTTTGAAGCTCTCAACAGGTATCTGGAAAGAGGTTCCTCCTTCCACATGAGGAACAAGTGGAAACTCGGAAGAACTTAATCCGTTGATTTTTGTTTTATGTGTTCCACATTCAATATGAACCCTTTGATCATCTGCTTGAATACGTATGGTTTCATTTGGCAATAGAGAAACGTAATCAAAGAAAAGTTTTGATGGAATCGTATATTCTCCTGGTTCTTCTACTTTTCCTCTCACAAAGCAATTTACAGCCATCTCAAGATTTGTTGCTATAAATCGAATTGATCCTCCTTCTGCTTTTACAAGAACATTCTGGAGAATAGGAAGATTTACATTCTTTGTCATAAGATGACTTGTAATGCTTAATCCTTGATGGAGGTTATCTCTTGTACAGGAGAGTTTCATATCAACCTGAGTTCTTTATTAATAAATTAATAGATAATAAATAAAGAAGTAATAGTAAGGGGTGTGGACAGCAGGGATAAGTTCTTTTTTTCTCTAGAATCAGTTTAAAAAAGGAGTGTGGATTTGTGTACTGATGGAGGGAGATCATGTGAAGAGAAACCGGATAAATTTTGGTTCTGATTTTTTTTTAGAATCCATCCAGATTTTTTCCCTGTTTATGAACACTCTTATACAGAGAGTTATCCTCTTAAACTTCATTAGGATAATCTGTGGAAGATACTGTGAATTTAAAGTGCATATAATTTTTGTTTGATCAGTTCAATGTCGTGTTGAAGTTTTTCATCCTCCAAAAGACAGGTCATAATCTTGTCATAGGCATGCATCGCTGTTGTGTGGTCTCTTCCACCTAATTCCATTCCAATAGAAGGATAACTTGCTTTCATTTCTTCTCGCATGATGTACATGACAATTTGACGTGGGAAAGCCAGTCTTTTTTGACGACTTTTTCCTAATAAATCATCCATGTGTATATCAAAGTAATTAGCCACAGTTATAATAAGTTGTTTTGGCGTTATATTTTTTTTGGTTGATGTTGGTTGAAAACTAGAAAGAATAGGTTTAACCGATTCAAGGGTTGGACGAGTATTTTTAAATTGGTGGAAAGCAATCACTTTATTAAGAGCTCCTTCGAGTTCACGAACATTTGTTTGAACGACCGTGGCAATATGATGCAAGATGTCTCGTTCAAGAGAATATTGTTTTTCAAGACATTTTGTATCCAAAATAGCACAACGAGTTTCAAAGTCTGGTGAACCAACATCTGCTAACATTCCACATTCAAAGCGTGAAACAAGACGATCTTCAAGGGCTGGAATGGTTTTTGGTGGACGGTCAGAAGAAATAACGATTTGTTTATTATTTTGATAAAGTTGATTGAATGTGTGAAAAAATTCTTCCTGGGTTCCTTCTTTTCCTGTAATAAATTGAATATCATCAACGAGTAAAACATCAACGGTTCGGTATCTATTTTTAAATTCTACAATTCTATTTGAACGCAATGCTCCAATAAAGTCGTTGGTAAACCGTTCGCAGGTTACGTAAAGAATTTTCGTATTTGCATTTTTTCTGATCAATTCATTTCCAATTGCTTGAAGGATATGCGTTTTTCCAAGTCCAACCCCACCGTAGATAAATAAAGGATTATAAATACCTCCTGGTTGAGCACACACCGCTTGCGCGGCTGCATGAGCAAGTTCATTTTGTTTTCCTACAATGAATGTTTCAAAACAATATTTTCCATTTAAAGAAAATTCACCTGTACGAATTTCTTTAACCTCGTGTGTCTGTTGAGGTTGGTAATAAGAGGCTTGTTGATTAGAAGGAGAAGGTGAGGGTTCTGGATTAGTTCCTTTTTCAAATAAAGGCATTCCTTGAGGATTTGTTGGGCGTGATTGAACCCGATAGGACAGTTGTTTAATGGAATTTTTCGTTAATTCTTGAAGAGAGCGAAGAATTTCTTTAGTATATTTTTTTTCTAACCAAGCTTTCGTAAACATGTTTGGAACCCCAATAGTAATCGCATGTTCTTCTAAATCAGAAATAAAAGTGTTTTTGAACCATGTTGTAAAGTTTGCCTTACTTAAAGAGAGTTCGAGTTCTCCAAGAACCGCTTGCCAAAGTTCATTAGTATTCATAGCATCGAGTATGAAAATGAGATAGTTTCCTTCTCAAAAGTTACACGTGGTCTGTAGTTTAGACTAATTATCCACATGTGGGCAATAGGCCTCAAATCTCTATGAGTTATTGATCAATTGTGGATAGTATGTTAGCATTTTTTTGCTTTAAGAAATGTGATCGTTCTAATGGTTCAGATAGTAATATTCTGTTTTATGTCAAAACGTACGTTTCAACCAAAAAAGAAACAACGAATTAAGGTTCATGGATTTAGAGCTCGTATGAAGAGTTCTACTGGTCAAGACGTACTCAAACGTCGTCGTGCAAAGGGTCGAAAACGTTTGACTGTTTCTTCTTAAATTTATGCTTTCTCCTGAGTATCGACTCAGACACGAAAAAGATATCAAAGCGCTCTTTGCCCGTGGCAAGAGCGTCTTTGGTATATGGTTAGGGATGAAATTTCAGCCAAATAAACTACCTGTCTCGCGTTTTGCTGTGGTGGTTGGGACAAAAGTGTCAAAAAAGGCTGTGGTGCGTAACCGTTTAAAACGACAAATTCGCGCGGTGATTCAAGTAAATCTCCTCCAAATAAATCCAGGTTATGATATTCTCTTTTTTTTAAAAAAAGAGGCTGTTGGAAAGGATTTTGAAGAAATTTCAAAACAAGTCGTACAGAGTTTAAAAAAAGCCCGGCTTCTTTCTGTATGAGAAGTTTTTTTTTATTCATGATTCGTTTTTATCAAAGAACTTTTTCTTTTGATCATGGACCTTTAAAAATTTTTTTCCCTGATGGCTACTGTCGTTTTTATCCATCCTGTTCTGAATATGGATATCTTTGCGTTAAGCGTTATGGAGTTGTTAAAGGAAGTTTTCTCACATTACGAAGGATTTTCAGATGCAATCCTTTTTCTTTTGGTGGAATAGATGAACCTCCGATCAAGAAAATACCGACTAAATCTCTTTAGTCGGTATTTTAAATTGTTTTATTCTCGTTGTACCTCCGTGAATGAGTTCAATTGTTGATTTAGCGATGTGCAATTCCTGTGCAAGACATTCTATCACCGCTTTATTTGCTTTTCCTTTTTCTGGGGGCACAGTGACAGATATTTTTAAAGTGTCTTCATCAATCCACTCTAAAAGTTCTTTATGAGCGTTGGGTTTTACATAAACCGTTAAAATCATACGTTTTTTTGAGTTTCCAGACGAAATGTTTTCAGCAGCTCTATTTCTTTTTTACGTTGTCCATCTATAGGGGTTTCCAAAATAAGATCTAAATGCTGAATTTTTGGATGGTGGATAAACTGTTTAAAAGTTTCTAGTCCCATAAAGCCTTCTCCTAAATGTTCATGTCGGTCTTTATGGGTTCCAAGATCTACTTTTGAATCATTACAATGGCTTGCGATGAGGTGTTGGAGTCCTATTTGTTGATCAAATTGTATTAAGACGTTATCTAATCCTTTTTGGGTTCGAATATCGTAACCACTGGCAAAGGCGTGTTGGGTATCAAAACAGATTCCGATTTGTTTTCCTTGTTTGGCTTCATGGAGAAATCGAGCAAGTTCTTCAAACGTGTCTCCCATCACCATACCCGCCCCTGCGGAGATTTCGATCAAGAGTTGGCATGACCCTTCGTATCCATCCAAAAGAGTGTTGAGTCCCGCAATCACCAGCAGTTCCCCTTCTTCTTGCCCAACGTCTTTGGCAGAACCTGGATGAAACATCATTCCTTTACATCCAAGCAGTGACCCTCTTTCCAGTTCTTCACGCAAAATAGCTATAGACCCATGACGAATACGTTCATTACTTGAAGCGAGATTGATAAAATAAGGAGCATGGATATAAGCGTGTTTGATAGAGTATTTTTCCATTTCCTCTTTAAATTGATGAGTAACCTCCTCTGTAATAGGTTTTGGTTTTCCACCTTGTGGAGGACGTGAAAACATTTGTAACACTTCGCACCCAATTTCCGCGGCATTTTTTGGAGCATTCCAAAGACCGCCTGCAGAGCTTACATGAGCGCCAAAGAGCATAAGAAAAACGTTTAATCGAAATGGATAATGAGTTTACTTTAACCTTCGTTTTTGTTTTTGACTAGAATTGATATTTACATAAAACAGGCTTTTTGAAGCCTGTTTTATTTTACTTGATTATGATTCCTCTTAAATATTCAATGACTTTTCGATTACGAAGGATTTGTTCCATGTAATCTCGATATTGTGGGGAGTAGACTTGTTCTTTGGTTTTGGCTTCTTCGTATTGGTCAGCAATACGGTCTAATTCCTCGTCGAGTTCTTTTTCATCAACTTCAATTTTTTCTTGTTTGGCAATTTCACGCATGACAATGGCTACTTTTACGCGCATGAGTGCCTGAGGGGTGAAATCAAGTTTCATTTGTGCCAGTGTTTTTCCTAGATTTTTGATATAGGTATCAAATTCCAGACCTTGAGCCTCCACACCACGCTGGAGTTCGAGGATCATTTTATTGATCTCTTCATTTATAAGAAGATCGGGAATATCTTCAAATTGAGATTTATTCGCGACCAGTTCAAGCATTTCTTTTTCTTCTTTTGATTTGGATTCCTGTTCTTTCTCTGTTAAAAGATTTTTTCCAATAATCTCACGCAGAGTTGTCATGTCTTTTGTGCCCATCATTGCCGCAAAAGCATCATCCAACTCAGGAGGTTGAAGGTGATAAAGCTCTTTAAGTGTGATATCAAACATAACGTCTTTTCCTGCAAGAAATTCTTGTGCATGTTCTTTTGGAAAAGTGATTGTAAAGGATTTCTCTTCTCCTTCTTTCATTCCTTCTAATTTTTCTTTAAATCCCGGAATATAATATTCCTCATTTAAATAAACACTATGATTGGGTGATTGACCGCCTTCTAAAGGGACGTTATCCAGCTTCATGTTCATGGCAATGACAACTTTGTCTTTTAGACTTGTTGTTTTTTCCGCTGTTGCGCGTACCTCGGTGGTTCTCATACGCTGGAGATCTCTCAGGGCCAAATCAATTTCTTTTTCTTCTACCTTGGTTGTTTGAGCTTTGACACTCAGTTTTTTTACATCAGCAAGACTTTTTGTTTTTGGCATGAGAGTCACTTCAGCGGTGAAGACTACATCATTACCTGGAGCAAGTTTGAGAACATCCACCTTAGGAGAGCCGACCGTGTCGATGTTTTCAGCAAGAATGGTTTCTACAAACGATTTTCGGACCAGGCTCTCAAGAGCCTCTTCCATGATTTTCATTTCCCCAACGCGCTGTTTTACCACGGTATAATCTGCGTGTCCTGGACGAAATCCCGGAATAGAGGTTTGTTGGGAGATTCGTTCTGCTGCTTTCTCAAAATAAGGTTGAGCTTCTTCTTGAGTGATCGTAAACGTAAGCTTAATGACATTTTTTTCTAACAATTCTTTTTCAACGTTTGGCATAACAGGTAATGATGTATTTTTGAGACCTTTATAAAACTCGCGATCTTGCCTTTCACGAGCGCCCGCTGACACCGTTCTCCCTACGGTGAGTAGGGTTCTCGGGGCGAAGCCACCCGTTCAAGGCAATCTCATCGAGTTTTATAAAGGTCTCTTTTGCAAAAATAGGTGAAAGATAACGGGGGGAGAATAACGATTTTAGATTAAAATGTCAACGAATCTTACAGAAAGAATAGAAAAACCGCACACGTATTCGTATGCGGTCGTATGAGTCTATTTTTTTTGCGAGTTAGCGATTGCCAGGCCAATATGTTCATCGAGCATCACAGCCAGACGGTTGTGGTTGATCGAGCCATCTTTAACTCCTTGTTGTTCCCATTTGAACCCCTTAGCAAACTCCATGGCTCGCTTGAAGGACTCCAGAGACAGATCTCCGTTTAGGAGACTATGTAGGTTCCCGCTGTGAGCAATCAATGTGATGAGGGTTAGATACCCCACATGCTTGCCCAAAGTTTTCTCTTCGCGTCCCCACTGAGAGGCCCACTGTTGCGAGGCTGCGATGAAAATATTCAAAAGAGCCTGTTTTTGTTGGTTACTCGTATACGGGATCAATCGAGAGCTTCGACCCACTGCATATTTGAGCTGTCCCATCATGGAGGAGACACTGATCATCCCTTTAGGAACTTTCGGATTCTGCTCAAAGTAAATCCTTCCTTTAAGAGGAGATCCGCCTTCGCTATTAAGAGATTTAGCCGCACGGTAGGCCGTGCACGTGGCCTCGTTTGGAAAGGTGTTGGTTGCATCTTGCTGTTGCAAGATAAGACGCGGTGCGACCCTTTGTCTTTTCTCGCCCTGTATAAAGAGCTCGATTCGTTCCTCCAGACTCATGTCTTTTCCGGCAATAACCGTAAAGCTCCACCGCTGACGATTGTCGCCAGAGAGCATCTCCAGTGCCGCAAACCGATGTTGCCCATCATCGATTACCAAATAACAGGCATCCAGACGGTTGTCAGGATCTGTTTCAACTTCGCCAGAGAGAACCCCGCTCTTTGGATCGAACCTCCATTCATGTCCGTCTCCTGCATAGAGACATCCTTGAATAGGATCGCGCATGAAGGTATTGGGTTTTCCTGCCTTCATATGTGCAAGGATTTCTTTTGCACGATTCACAATGAGTTGTCGATTGACCCCGAGGGGATGTTCTTCAAAACGAAGTGCGATGCCAATTTCCACCAGTACCTGAGCTGGTACGACGAAGACGAGAAGAACTTGTTCGCCTTGTTTCATCACTGAAACACCAGGAATTTCGATCGTCCTGATCATTGTAAAAACCTCCTTGTCCTTTGAATCCTCAACTTACGGACTTTAAAACCTAACAAACAGACTTGTTTATGTCAACCGCCTTCTATTTAAAAACAGCCCGTTTGTGGCTGTTAGCAAGATACTTTTTTGAGGTAGGCTTCCAGGGCATCGGCCGTGGCATATTCTCGTCTGAGATGTTCAAGGAAATGTTCGAAGGTTTCTTTAGTCTTCCTGTGCTGGTAGAGCAGAGTCATTTGAGGCATATAGAGAGCTAGGATAGCATCGCACAGAGGCTGTTGAGGGGGCTTCTTTTCTAGCTCTTTGAGCAGTTTACGATCTAGTTTTGTCAGGATGATCGGGAGTTCTTCTAACAGTTCCAGAATTCCTGGCTCTTGTTTTTCTAGAAACGTACAGAAGAGTCCTTTTCTTTCAGATGTATTCCAGCGCTTAAACGATTCCTGGATTTTAGCAATGAGTGTCTGTTCAAGCGTCATGGAGATCCTCCTTGAATTAACTGATTCCCAGACGTTTTTTTAGTTCGTCTTCCGTAATCCATTCCCTCTTTATCCGTTCCAGAAACTCTTCGTAGGCTTCATCCAAACGTTCTGACATAAAGTGGATCGCAAGATGATCCGTGTATTTTGAGAGAACACTGTCTGTCATGGGGATGAGTACAGTCTCCTGCACAGGAAGAATTTCCGGTGTCAGAACTCCCTCCATACTGAGTAACAAAGGCTTTCCTTCGCGTTCCATCAGATGACCTGTCTGTTGGTGGGCGTTGAACCCTATCCATTTTCCTACACGCCCAGGTCCTTTGATGATTCCTGTTTGCGTCTGAATACTGGTTACCCGCACACACGCCCCAGAATGGATTCCATCCAGTGCCACGATTAAAAACAAAAAAGCATTCATGACACGCGGGACATAGACTCTCCCAGCTTCCATATCGAGCATAGGTTTGTAACTTCCCTTCTCGTTTTGTGTTCTGGTGTAGAAATCTGTCCGAAGGATTTTAAGGGCCCTTCCATCAGGGAGTTCTAGATCTTCTCCTTGGAGTGCTCGTGCAAGTTTGTCGACGTTTAGTTGAAAGAACGATTGAGGTAAAGACATAATCTCCTCCCATACTTACAATCATTGTAAGAAAAAACCCTAACAATTTTGAGGAATCTGGTCAATAAAAAAACCGCCAAACGTCTTGCAACGTGGCGGGTCGTAGATGACTTACTCATCGAGAGTGGCTGTACTGCCACCAATGAACAAAACATGGAAGTAACTCTCGCGTAGATTCTCCAGAATCTCGGAGAGATTCTGTACATTTTCGTATCCGTGAGGAATAGGGATCACTCGCGTATCATTCACTGGCTTACCTTGAAAGACATGATTCTCACGTATAAAGCCAATGTAGTAACCTCGCTCAAATGTACACTCTTCCAATCTGCAGGTATTTTGACCACCTGTTGGAATAGCCGTTGCTATGACGGGAGGCTCGAAGCGATAGTGTTTTCCACGAATCAAATCTGCTTGTGTGGCAGTGTTGAGGGCGACCTGTTCTGTTGACATTGCATCTCGCATTGGAAACTGCACGTTGACTCCTCTTTCTGAGTGTTATCTCGCGATGGTTCCTGGCTGAACTATCGCTTTTCGATTTCTTTCTTTAAATACATTCCACAACCCCGTTCCCCAGAGCACACCGAACATTTTATATTCTGGTATGAATGGTTCTCCGCCTCGGGCCCGGGAAACATGTGGAGATGTCAGGCGAGGTTGTGTTGGGTGTCTTCGGTAATCATAGATGATGACGTTCCACCCGGTTTCGATGAGTCCTTCGATAAAACTGATCATACAGTGGCTTCGGGAAAGCCACTCTCCCGTGGCCTCCCAATACTCTTTTTGAGGGTCTATTTTTTCTACTTTTCTGCAGTGGTACATGGTGATCCAACGCTCTCCGGCGTAGGTTCCCCCACGGACGATAGTCATCTCTTTACTGTTCATTTTCTTCCTCTCTCGTCGTTAATATCGCAAACCCTGTGCAGGGTGTGTCGATCATTTGGAACTATCTACAACTTCGACGAATCAAAACTTCTTTATTCGTTATTTAGAATAAGAGGAGTTTTTGATTAAGAGGAATAAGATTCTATTCCCTATCTATTTATTCCTTCACTTAAGAATAAGTAGACCGAAGAAAATATCAGAAAACAGCCTTTTTGTCAACGGTCTTGTCGTCAACCAGCAAAGATGTCACATGAATCATGTCAGCAAACATGTCACATTCAGGCGACAGCAATGATTAAGGTTTGTTAAAAGTTTTCTCGGTCGATGCGTTGTTTGAGGACACCATCCTTGT
>Ga0209417_1001693_pt1 | contig 39095 bp, 34 predicted proteins | sample RifGroF2_FD_184002 | JGI IMG/M metagenome (GOLD analysis project Ga0209417, IMG submission 184002) | Groundwater microbial communities from Rifle, Colorado, USA - Groundwater F2 (SPAdes) (version 2) | ecosystem: Environmental > Aquatic > Deep subsurface > Groundwater | place: Rifle, Colorado... | reverse complement strand
CGGCGGCCTCGTCCATCTTCCACCAGACCTTCAACCCCAGGTTCGTGCCCGGGTCCGAGAAGAGGTTGAGCCCCTGCTGCTGCTCCCAGCCGTCGGGCAGCCCGTCGGAGTCGGTGTCGGGGTTCAAGGGGTCGGAGCCCAAGGCCGTTTCCTGACCGTCGAGCAACCCGTCGGAGTCGGTGTCGGACTGGAAGGGCTGGGTGCGCCAGGCGACTTCGGCGGCGTTGTCGAGCCCGTCGTGATCGGGGTCTTCGAGGGCATCGGCTTGGAGGGGATTGGTGCCGGCTTGCACTTCCTGGAGATCGGAAAGCCCGTCGGCGTCGGTGTCGGAGCGGGTCGGATCGGTCAAATGGGCTTGCACTTCCTGGTAATCGGAAAGGCCGTCGGCGTCGGAGTCGGGGTTGAGGGGCGAGGCGTTGTGCTGCAACTCCGGGCCGTCGAGCAAGCCGTCGGCGTCGGAGTCGGGGTTGAGCGGATCGGCGCCGGCTTGGTATTCGCCGCGGTTGTCGAGTCCGTCGTTGTCGGGGTCCTGGAGCGCATCGTCGCTCAGCGCCTCGGTGCCGGAGTTGACTTCCCAGAGATCGGGCAGGCCATCGGCGTCGGAGTCGGGGTTGAGCGGATCGGTGCGGGTGAGATGGACTTCCTGGCCGTCGGAGAGGCCGTCGGCGTCGGAGTCGGCTTGGTGCGCATCGGTCAGGGCCTGCCATTCCTCTTCGTTGCGCAGCGCGTCGGCATCGGGATCGTCGAGCGCCTCGCAGACCTGGGCGAGCTGGTTGGAGGAGAGCGCCTGGGAGTAAATGCGCACTTCGTCAAGCCGGCCTTTCCAATAGCTGCTCTCGGCGTTGGCGTGATCGCGGCCGAGCAGCAGGAAAGGCTGCCGGCGGGGCTCGAAGCGCTCCGTTCGTTCCTGGGCCAGCCGGCCGTTGAGATAAAGGCGGGTTTTCGAGCCGTCATGGGTTCCGCAGAGGTGCACCCACTCGCCCGTGCGGGCGGCCCAGCCGACGATCTGGGCGCCGTAGGTGGTGCTGGTGGCGGCGCCGGCGCGGAAAACCATCTTGTCCCAGGCCTTCTGGAAGCGCAGCTGATAGCCCGGCCAGAAGTCGCCGCCGGCCCAGGAGCTGTCGGAGAGCACGGCGGGATAATCCATGGAGTTGGACCCCTCGTACCAGACCCAGGCCATGACGGAGAACGGCGCCCCGGTGACCGCCGCCAGGCTCTGGGTGGCTGCGGCATAGACGCTCTGGCCGTCGAAAGAAAGCGCCGAGCCGACCCGCCCGGAGACGCGGGCGCTATAGCCGTAGACCCAGGCCGGATAAGCGGCGGAAACGGCGTTGGACAGAACCTGGCCGGCGGCCTCGTCCATCTTCCACCAGACCTTCAACCCCAGGTTCGTGCCCGGGTCCGAGAAGAGGTTGAGCCCCTGCTGCTGCTCCCAGCCGTCGGGCAGCCCGTCGGAGTCGGTGTCGGGGTTCAACGGGTTGGTCCCTAAAGCAGCTTCGGCATAATTGGAAAGGCCGTCTTGATCCGGGTCGTCGCTGGCGTCGTCGATCAAAGGATTCAATCCGTGGTCCAGTTCCCATTTATCGCCGAATCCATCTCCATCGGTGTCCGAGAGGCGGAGATTGGTGCCATTGGCCAGTTCCTGGCGGTTGTTCAAGCCGTCTTCATCGCTGTCGGCCGACAACCAGGGGGCCACATCGAATCCAAAGGCATTCTTGACTTGGCCGATGTTGACGGGGGCGAAGTCGCGGTCATCGCCGGTGTCAGGGGTCCAGGGATAGGCATTGGTAAAACCGATATCCATTAGCCGCGCATAGAACGGCATAGCTACCGATTTCAAATAGCCGGCGCTGGCCACCCAGTAGCCGCCGTTGGAAGGAAAGGAGGCGACGGTTGCATTCACCCAGCTTCCGGCGCCGCCGGGCACTTGGGCGTTAAGCTCTCGGCCCGCCCAGTAGGCTATATTTCGAACTTGTCCCTGGTTGGCTGCCCAAAAGTCATTTGTTTGAGATGCTGTTTTAAGAACAGGCCAGACTGTCCACCAATCGGGTGGTGTAGCGGCGGTGGCGAACAAGGCGGCGACAGAGCCCATAGCGGCGCCGGCCAGCCAACGTACAACCCGCCGTCGGGATGGAATCGCTGATTGCATAGTTGTTAAGGAGAATTCGTGTAAGTGCCCATCGAAAGATCGCTCTGCGGTGCGATCCAGACCGGCCCTTCCAAGCGTGTTTCGCCGAGTACATGGAGCGCTGATAACGGCGTGCTCGTGCCGATCCCTACGCGCCCGAGAACGGCTAGATCGTTGGTCAGGACTTGATGAGTGTGAGTTAGGGCGGCTGATTCGAGGATTTTCTGGTCAACATATAGGCGCGTCGCAGCATCGTTTGGCGCAGCTTGGGCCGGGGCGGGCATGACCACGCCTGTCACGGCGCCGGAAACGGAAAGACTGCCCTTAACGTTCAAGTTCCCCTCCACATTCAAGTCGCCGCCTAACGCCTTGCCTGACAGTGCGCATATCAGGGTGCAGATTCCAATGCCAAGTTTAATGCCATGCATGTTGCTCCTCCCTAGATTCAGGGTCGAATGGTCACCGTGCCTTCCGGCCTCAAGGTGATTGATTTATCGCCAACGGGCAGGACGTCCATCCGGTATTCTCCGGTGGCAATCGATACCTCGTCGCGAGTATACGCCGTCATAAATGCGGCAGCGAGCGTTTCTTTCGGGCCGCTATTGCCGGTCACGACCGGGCTGAGTCCGTCAAGCGCATCGCTGCCGATGATCGGATCGATATACAAGGTAGCATTGACGCTGAGCGGATCGTTGGGGTTTGTCTTTCGCTCGAGCACTTCAACGCCATCAGGAACTCCATCTTCGTCGGTATCGGCCAGGCTTGGATTTGTACCGTTTTGGCATTCGTCCAGGTTGGATAGTTGGTCCATATCGTCGTCTCGTTGCGCATCCGTGTGATCCATGGGATTCAAAAACGATCGGAGAAGTTCATACACGTCGTTCATGCCGTCTTCATCGGTGTCTTGAGAAATGGCGCGTGGAATTTCTTCGACTCGATAGAATTGCGTCGATGGAATGTCTTCTTGCGCGGCGTCCCAAACGAACGGAGCGAATTCTCCCAACTTCATTCCGGCCAAGGTCCATTCCGGCTGGCCCAACGAGTTGGCCGAATAGATCCGATAATAATGCAGCAGAGATCCGTCAATCTGAATAGCCGCGCCGTGTTCCGAGGGGATGATTTTAAGATTCATGTCGCTGGTTGCAAGAGCCACGGACGAGAGAAACATTACAAACAAAATGCAGAGAGCTTTTTTCTGAAAAAATAGATGGAATGTCTTCTGGTTCGATCTTTGACTTTTTCCGGTTGTTCGTAAGAATCTCATAACGCTCAACTGTAAAAGAGCACAAGGAGTACCAGTTACAGCGATAAACCAGGGAAAAAGTCCAAAACAGATGGCTGTCGACCGGCGATGCTTCATCGAAAAAAGTTGCCTTGTCTGTAATTCTTGAATTCATTCTTATTTTGTTGAAAGATGGAGCCGATTTTGCAATTCCACCTACGGATAAGGACGCTTTAAATACAAAAACCTTAATTTAGCGTAAATATACACGGCGCAACGATTATTAAGCGTAAGTAACTTGTATATAAATGGATGTATGTAATAGCGACGAAAGCGTGATACCTGTAACAATTCGCATATTGGCGTAAATGAGAACGAATTGAGACGAAAGTTTCGGAGCTTCCTTGCGAATCCATGTTGATCTGCTGTGGCAATAAGTTTTAACTCGATGAAAACTTAGGCGAAATATTTGCCCCTATTTCCATCATGAAAATAGCGATGTTAGGGCTCAGAGCCATCGGACAATTTGAGTCGGCTGATAAGAATGAAACGGGGGGACGTTCTTCGTTGTCATTGGATCTTTTTTCGGGTGTCGAGCGAGCGGTGGAGGAGATCAGTGTTCGATTGGCCGCCAGAGGGCACGAAGTATCTGTGGTTTGTCGCGGTCGATACAACCTTGGCGGCGAGAATTTGTACCGTGGCGTTCGTTTGAAGAATCTTCCGGCGATTTACACCAAGCATCTTGAGGCGATTAGTCATACGGCGTTGGGAGCTGTAGAGGCCATGAGGGGTTACGATATAGTTCACTTCCATGCCACCGGGCCTTGTTTGTTTTCGTTTCTGCCGCGTTGTTCGGGCCGAGGCGTTGTGGCGACCGTGCATGGATTGGATTGGCAAAGGGAAAAATGGAAGGGCTTTGCCAAAATGGTTTTGAAAGCCGGCGCTTGGGCGTCCGGGCGATTCCCTCATCGAACGATTGTCGTATCCCGCGTGTTGAGACAATATTATGCTGACGCGTATGGACGACCCACCACGTACATTCCCAATGGGATCGCGCCGGTTGTTAAGAAGCCTTTGGATCGACTAGGTCGCTTTGGCGTACGTCCAGACCATTACATCCTGTTCTTAAGCCGGCTGGTACCGGAAAAAGGCTGCCATTTGTTGATTCGGGCATTTCAAAAAGTGCAGACCGACATGAAGCTCTTGATGGTCGGCGGGGGAAGTTATACGGCGAATTATGTTGAATCCTTGCGGAAGATGGCGGCATCCGATCCTCGGATCATTTTTGCTGGAGCGCTGTATGGGGATGATAAAGCCGAGGCATTCAGTAATGCCCGCTTCATGGTTCTGCCTTCCACACTTGAAGGCATGCCCATTGTCCTGCTGGAGGCAATGAATTACGAATGCCCCGTGCTGTGCAGTAATATTCCCGCCAACTTGGATGTCGTCGAGGCTGGTGGCGGCCAGAGTTCCTATGCGCAAACATTCGAATGCGGATCAGAGAATGATTTGGTGCAACAATTGAAGTCCATGGTGGAATCCGATTTTTCGTTGAAGGAAACGGCGGCGCGCGCCCGCCAATATGTAGCCAGAGAGTATTCCTGGGACCGAGTGACTGACTTGACGGAAGAGGTATATTTTTCTGTGCGAAATGCCCTGAATGTGTAAAGAATACCCTCTTTCAATTGGGAGTAGTTCTATGGAGTCGGCAATTATTGTCACATATCGCTGCAACGCACGCTGTCAGATGTGCCACACGTGGAAGCATCCCACCCGCACGAGCGTGGAATGCAAACCCGAGGCGCTGGCCTCGCTTCCCTCCGGACAGACCAAGATCAACATTACCGGCGGCGAACCGACGCTTCGAACGGACCTGCTCGAGATCGTAAAGGTGCTTCATCCGAAGACCTCCCGGCTGGAGATCATCAGCAACGGATCCTTTCCCGATCGATTGCTGAATGTGGCCCGTCTTTATCCGGATATGACGTTCCGCATCAGCTTGGAAGGGTTGCCGTGCGTTAGCGATCGGATTCGAGGTTTGAAGGATGGCTTCGACAAGGGCTTGAGGGCTCTGCTGGGCTTGCTGGATCTGGGGGTTAAGGATGTCGGAATTTCAATGACGATTTCCGACCGGAATGTCGGCGATTTGCTGCCCTTTTATCATTTGGCCGCGCGCATGGGCATTGAGTTTACACAATGCGTTCCCCATAATTCCCATTACTTCCACAAAACGGACAATGAAATCGCCGACAAGCAACGCTGGGCTGAGGAATCGAAAAAGTTGATTCGTGCCTTGTTGACGTCCAAACGGAACGGTTTGAAATTGCGGGTCAAGGATTGGTTTCGGGCCTATCTTAATCTGGGGTTGCTTCTTCATGTGACGGAAGGTCGGCGGCCATTGACCTGCGGAGGGGGATTGGATTTCTTCTTTGTGGATCCGTTTGGCGATGTGCTTCCATGCAATGGAATGGCCGAAAAAGATTCCATGGGCAACCTCAAAGAGCAACCGTTCGATCGGATATGGCAATCCGAGAAGGCGCAAGCCGTACGCAGCCGTGTACGCCAATGCACGCGGGGCTGCTGGATGGTGGGCAGCGCCGTTCCGGCGATGAAGAAAAACCCCTTGAAACCTGCTCTATGGGTTTTGAAGAATAAAGCCCGGCTGGTTGTGGGGAAAGAACCCGTCCTGTCTTGAAATCATGACTTCCTACGCCAGAGCACGAAAACTACTGAACGTTAGCACGCTTAAGCTGCTGGATATGTTTTTTGTTGTGGTGGGTTTTGTCGGCAGCTACTGGATTCGATCGGCGATCGATCGTCCGGATGGCATTCGGGCTGTGGTCGATTTGCTCCCGGATGCCAAGGTGCCGGTGCTGGTAGCGCCGCTCTCGGCGTATTGGTGGTTGATTCTTCTGACGGCGCTTTACTGGCCGATCGTTTTGGATCAATTTCGGTTTTACCAGCATCCGGCCCACCTTTCTGTTAGCAAGGCTTCCCTGATTGCCGGGAAGGCGTGCGCGGTTATTCTTGCCGGTCAGTTGTCCGTCTTGTTTTTGTTTCATATCGTCTGGGTCAACCGAACCTACATGTTAGGGGCTATGGCCGCCACCCTGGCGTTGGTTTGCTTGCGGCACGGGCTGTATATTTTCATGTTTCGTAAAAAGATTCGCGATGGGACAAACCGGGGTTATCCGGTGTTGATCGCGTCGTCCGCCGGCGAAGCCAGCCAGCTTATTCAATGGCTAAAAGGACATCCGGAGGAGTATTACGATCCGGTGGGCGTGATCGTGACCGATCGACAGGAGTCGGATGCCGCACGGGCCTCCGTCATTGAAGGCGTTCCGGTTTGCGGCGATGTGAGCGACTTGGTCCGGGCGATGCACGAGTTTTCCGTGTCCAGCGTGGTCATTGGTTCGTCCGGCCTGACGCTGGACCTGGTTCGGCAGGTCGTCGCGGCCTGTGAAACGGAAGGCGTCGACGCCTGGCTGCTGGCCAATCTCGTTCAGACGAAGACGGCGAGAGCGACCACGGGGATTATTGCGGATCGGGAGGCGCTATTGTTCACAACCAGCATGGGGGCGGAATGGAAAAAAGTCATTAAGCGCATCTTCGACATTCTTGGAGCCCTGATTGGCATTCTGTTGTTATGGCCTTTGATGCTGCTGGTCGCGTTGTTGATTCGGTTGACTTCTCCCGGACCGGTCCTCTTTAAGCAGCAACGTTGCGGACTGCACGGCACGCCTTTTACCATGTGGAAATTCCGGTCCATGACCACCGATGCGGAAATGCGGAAAGCGGAATTGGAATTGTTCAATGAAATGTCCGGGCCGGTATTCAAGGTCTCCAACGACCCGCGGATTACCCGGGTGGGCAAGGTTCTTCGACGGTGGAGCTTGGACGAGCTGCCCCAGTTGTTTAATGTTCTCTTCGGCGGCATGAGTCTGGTGGGACCCCGGCCTTTGCCGGTTTATGAAGTGCAGAAATTCGACGATCTGGCCCACCGGCGGCGGTTGAGCATGAAGCCGGGACTGACCTGCCTCTGGCAGATTCGGGGCCGCAACAAGGTAACCTGTTTTGACGAATGGGTGCGTTTGGACTTGGAGTACATCGATAAGTGGTCGTTGGGGCTCGATATCAAGATACTTCTTCAAACGCCTTGGGTAGTATTGAGGGGCAGTGGCGTATGAGCGGGCCGATGGCGAAGCGATGTGTGTTTTTCGATCGGGATGGCATTGTCAACGTTCCTCCGTCGGATATCGATCGCTACGTGTTGCACGTCGACAAGTTCATCATGATCGATGCCTTTGTCGAGGCCTTGCGCGTCGTACATCAAAAAGGATATGAAGCCATTCTGGTAACCAACCAGAAGGGCGTGGGGACGGGGCGCATGACGGCAGCGGCTTTGCAGGAAATACATGACAAAATGCTGGCCGATCTTCGAGGTCATGGACTTGAGCTGGCCGATATTTATGTTTGTACGGACGCGACGGACGAGTCCCCGGACCGCAAGCCCAATCCGGGCATGCTGCATCGCGCGGCCCGGAAGCATGGTCTGGATTTAACCGCCAGTTGGATGGTGGGCGATTCGGAGAAGGATGCCGTGGCCGGTAAACGAGCGGGATGCCGGACGGTTTTAGTCTCCGCGGGCCACAAGCCCACGATAGCCGATCATCGATTAACCGACATGAAACAATTGCCCGCCTTTTTGGACGAACATTTATGAGCGACGTTAAAACGACCTTAGGATTGAAAGCGCTTCCCCTGGCCCGGTTGAATGCGGACGATTGGATGCGCATTGGACTGCTGTCGGCTTTGATCGGTTTGATCTATGTGGTTTTTCATCTGCAAGGCAACACGACCGACATACGAGTATTTGGCCGCTCCTCCCTGACCTGGATGATCGGTCGTTGGGGCGATATCGGCGGGGAATACTCGCATGGATGGTTGATTCCGCTGGTTAGCATCGGCCTGGTGTGGTGCAAGCGCAAAGAGCTGTGGGCCGCTCCCAAGAAAGTCTGCTATGCCGGTCTGATGGTCGTGATCTTTGCCCTGCTTCTGCATTGGCTGGGGGCCAAGGCCCAGCAGACCCGGCTGTCCTTGATGAGCCTGATCATGGTGATCTGGGGCGTTCCCTTTTATCTTTATGGGTGGCAGGTGGCCAAGCTTCTGCTGTTTCCGTGCGCGTATCTGATTTTTTGCATACCGCTTAACTTTATCGACAGCCTTACGTCTCCGCTTCGCATTCTGGCCACCTTGGTTTCGGCAGGCATTCTCAATGGGCTCGGGCTCCGGGTTCATCGGGTGGGCTCCGGCTTGTTCTCGGATGCCTCCAACGAGTTTAGCTTTGATGTGGCGCCGGAGTGCAGCGGGTTGCACTCCTTGCTGGCCATGACCGCCCTGACGGCGGTTTACGCCTACCTGACGCAAAAGACGTTTATGAAAAAATGGCTGCTTTTCCTCTTTTGCATTCCCATTGCTTTGGTCGGCAATATCGTGCGCATCACGTTGGTTGTGCTCATCGCGGCCGGGTTCGGGCAGAAAGTGGCCATGGGGCTCTGGCATGACTATTCGGGATATCCCATTTTCCTGGTCGGCATTTCGCTGATGCTGGCCTTGGGCAGTTTGATCAATGTGGACTATCGAAAGGTATGGAACGAATGGAAGCAAAGTCTTTTCAGCCCTACATCGTCCTGATCCTGACGATGCTGATGGCCGCGCTGGCGCTGGCCTACACCGTGGATGTAAAAGTGACCGACGAAGCCGGCATCAAAGTCGCGCTGCCGGATCGTGTCGGCGCCTGGACCGGCTATGAAATGCGGTTTTGCCAGAATCCCATTTGCCGGAAGGAATTCTCTTCGGATGAATTCCGGGACCGCAATGTTTGTCCGGCGTGCGGAAATGCCCTGGACTGCATGGTCATCGAAGAGAAGGAAATGCTTCCCCCGGATACGAGCATTCTGAAGAAAAAATATGTGCACGCCGACGGTCCGACCTTGTACACCTCCATTGTCCTGAGCGGGAAAGAGCGGGCGAGCATTCATCGTCCGCAAGTTTGTTTAGTTGGACAGGGCTATGAGATCGTGAAGAGCCGGGTGTTGGATGTGCCCATCGACGGGCGCGATCCGCTGGATGTGATGCTCCTCGATCTTTCACGGAAATCTCGGACGCGCTCCGGCGAGACGCTCGATTATACCAGCTTCTATGCCTATTGGTTTGTCGGCAAGAATCGGGAGACGCCTTATCATTCCCAGCGGATGCTTTGGATGGGCACGGATCGGATTTTCCATAATGTGTCGCATCGCTGGGCCTATATTGCCGTAGCGGGCGCCCGGAACGACGAGCGCCGGTATCAGGAGCAACTCACGGGATTTCTTCACGAACTCTATCCGCAAATCCTGTTGGAATGATTTTTCTGCCGGCTGCACTCTTGAACTCGCCGGTTTGCGCTGTACACTCAAAAATATCTGTGCCAATCTATAGCGCTTATCAAGCGGGGAGAGGTGTTTGTGTCTAATAATGAATCAAAAACCGTATCTGTCATCACGGGTGGGGCTGGCTTTCTGGGCTCCCATTTGAGCGATTATCTTTTGAGCAAAGGCCACCGGGTCATTTGCTTGGATAACCTGATTACGGGAAATCTTGAAAATATTGCGCATCTTTCGGGCAATGCCGATTTCCAATTTGTGAAGAAGGATGTCACCGAATACATCGACATTCCGGGGACGGTGAATTTTGTTTTTCACTTTGCTTCGCCGGCCAGTCCGATCGATTATTTGGAACTGCCGATTCAGACCTTGAAGGTGGGCGCCTTGGGTACGCACAAGGCCCTGGGGCTGGCGCGGGCCAAGAAGGCCCGGTTCTTTCTGGCCTCCACGTCCGAAGTCTACGGAGATCCCTTGGTGCATCCCCAGCCGGAAACCTATTGGGGCAACGTAAATCCGATCGGGCCCCGCGGCGTGTACGATGAAGCGAAGCGGTTTGCCGAGGCGATGACGATGGCGTATCACCGGTTCCACGGCGTCGAAACCCGCATCGTGCGAATCTTCAACACCTATGGCCCCCGCATGCGTCCCCACGACGGGCGCGTCGTTCCTGCGCTTATTTGCCAGGCCCTGAAGGGGGAGCCTTTGACCATATTTGGCGACGGTTCCCAGACCCGGAGTTTCTGTTATGTGTCGGATTTGATTGCCGGCATTTTTGCGTTGGCCATGAGCGATTGCTCCGATCCGGTGAACATCGGAAACCCGCAGGAAATGCGCGTGATCGATTTTGCCGAACGGATCAAGGCGTTGTGCGCAAGCTCTTCGCCGCTAGTGCACAAACCGCTGCCGGTCGACGATCCGAAGGTCCGGCAACCCAACATCGCCAAAGCGCGAGCCCTTTTGCAATGGGCGCCCCGGATGGAATTGGACGATGGTTTAAAACAAACCATCGCTTATTTCCAAGGCTTGATCGAGAAGGGTAAAATCTGATTACATACGAGCGGATGTTCGGAAGTAAAAAAAGCCGTGATCGAATAGAGGGATAAACTATGCGACTTCGTTATATGAAAACCGACGGTACTCAGATGGAGTTCGAAATTGGGGAAAAACCCATTACCATTGGACGAAGTCCCGACGCAGATGTAGTGATTCTCGACGAAAAAGCTTCCCGGATTCATTGCGGCATTCGTTTGTGGGACGGGGATTTTTATATCAAGGACCTGAAGTCCCGCAACGGGACGTATGTCAACGGAGAACGCGTCGAACTGGCGAAGCTGAAAGCGGGCGATCGCATTCAAGTCGGCTCCATGGCCTTCTCCTTCGATCAAAACGGGACCGCCGGCGCGGACGTGGCGCTGCAGGAAGTGGAGAAGCAAATGGCGGACGGCAAGGGATACGGTACGATCTTGAGAGAAATTGTCCATAACATGGACGGCGGCATTGAAGCGGCTACGTCCGGGGAAGTTGAAAAGCCGATTCGCGTCACGACCCGGAAAAAGAGCAACCAGGCCGAATAATTCATCCGAAAATGGGGCCGCGTTCTCCGACACACGGCTTCAGAAGAGCCTGTCTTCGCCCGCCTGCGCATCGCTACGCGAAGCGTTGCGGGCAGGGAGTAGCCGGGCTACCTCAAGAATGCTTTTGGCTGGTAAATCAGCCTGATCTGTTTGGTGGGCCGCGTTCTCCGTAACGCGGCCTCTTTTTTTTAGATTCCGTTTTCCGTCGGCGGGGTTTGAGCGGGTTCCTCGGCTGTTGTGGGGGCCGCCGCTTCTTGTCCGTTTGTCTCGCCGGCGTTCTCCGCCTCTTCCACGTCTTCCGGTTCGACCGGGGTAGCCGAGACCAGCTTGTCGCCTTCGTCGAGATCGATCAACTTGACGCCTTGCGTATTGCGGCTGATGGTTCGAATGTCGCCGATTCCCATGCGAATCATCTGGCCGGCGCTGGTGATCAGCATGATGGCGTCGTTGTCGTGTACGGCATGTGCGCCGACGACCCGGCCATTCCGTTCCGTGGCCTTGATGGTAATGATGCCTTTGCCGCCGCGGCTTTGAACGCGATACTCGTCGAAGCCGGTGCGTTTGCCGTAGCCATTTTCCGTGATGACGAGCAGCGTGGAATTCGCTTCGACGACTTCGATGCCGTCAACCCGGTCGTCCGATTCCAGTTTGATGCCATAGACGCCGATGGTATTGCGGCCCTGGTCGCGAAGCTGATTTTCATTGAAGCGAATGCTCATGCCTTGGCGGGTGATCAACATCACATCGTCCTGCCCGTTGGTCAGTTTGACGCCGATGAGGCGGTCGCCTTCCTCGATTTGAATGGCGATAATGCCGTCCGCGCGGGGATTGCTGTATTCGTGGAGATTGGTCTTTTTGACGACGCCGCCTTCCGTGGCCATCACCAAGTGCTGGGTCTCCGCAAACTCGCGCACTTTGATCATGGCGGCGATCTTTTCGTCGTTGCCGATGTTCAGCAGGTTGACCATCGCCTTACCGCGGGAAGCTCGTCCGCCTTCCGGCAATTCATAGACTTTCTGCCAATACACGCGGCCATGCTCGGTGAAGAAGAGGATGTAGTCGTGTGTGGACGCCATGAAGACATGCTCCACGTAGTCCTCGTCCTTCGTGTCCATGCCCACGACGCCCTTGCCGCCGCGGCGTTGCTGGCGATAGGTCGTGACGGGGACCCGTTTGATGTAGCCGGTATGGGAAATCGTGATCACGCAGCTTTGGTCGGCGATCAAATCTTCGATATTCAACTCGCCTTCGTCGGGGACGAGGGCCGTCCGGCGTTCGTCGCCGTAGAGCTTCTTGATTTCCAGCAGGTCTTCTTTCATGACGCCGTAAATCTTGTGCTCGTTGGCCAGCAGATCGCGCAGGTAGTTGATCTTTTTAATGATTTCCAGGTATTCTGCTTCCACCTTGTCGCGTTCGAGGCCGGTCAACTGGTAGAGACGCATTTCCAGGATCGCGTTGGCCTGAATTTCGGAAAGCTTGAACTTGAGCATCAATTGCTCGCGCGCGATGTCGCGGTTCTTGGAGTCGCGGATGGTTTTGACGACGGCGTCCAAATGATCCAAGGCGATCTTCAAGCCTTCGAGAATATGAGCCCGGGCCTCGGCCTGTTCCAATTCGAATTGGGTTCGGCGCGTGATGACTTCGAACCGGTGCTTGATGAAGCACTGCATCATTTCCCGGAGAGTCATGACCTTGGGACGGCCGTGATCGATCGCCAGCATGATGGCGCCGAAGGTCATCTCCAACGGGGTGTGCTTGAAAATATTGTTCAGCAGGACCTTGGGCAGCGTTCCGCGCTTGATTTCGATGACGATGCGGATGCCGTCCTTGTCGGATTCGTCGCGGATGTCGGAGATGCCTTCCAGCTTCTTCTCGTGCACCAAATCGGCGATCTTCTCGATCAAGGTGGTCTTGTTGAGCGTGTACGGGATTTCGGTGATGATGATGGTTTCCCGGCCGCCATGACCTTCTTCGATATTTGCGCGCCCGCGCACTTTCAGCAGGCCGCGTCCGGTTTCGTACATGTTCTTAATTTGGCCCAGGCCGCAGATCATGCCGCCGGTCGGAAAATCGGGACCTTTGACGAACTGCATCAGATCGGCCACCGTGGCGTTGGGGTTGTCGATCAGATGGACAACGCCGTCGATGACTTCCACAACGTTATGGGGCGGGATATTGGTGGCCATGCCCACGGCAATGCCGGTACTGCCGTTGATCAGCAGATTCGGCAACCGGGCCGGCAGTACCTTGGGTTCCTGGAGCGTTTCGTCGAAATTGGGCTGCATGTCGACGGTGCGCTTTTCGATGTCGGCCAGCATTTCCTCGGCCATGCGGTTCAGTTTACACTCGGTATATCGGTAGGCGGCGGGCGGATCGCCGTCGATGCTGCCGAAGTTTCCCTGGCCGTGAATCAGCGTGTAACGCAGCGAGAAATCCTGCGCCATGCGCACGAGCGTGTCGTAGACGGCCGAATCGCCGTGAGGATGGTAATTACCGATGACTTCGCCGACCACCTTGGCGCATTTGACGAACGGTTTGGTGTGGAACCAGCCTCTTTCGCGCATGGCGTAGAGGATGCGCCGATTGCCGGGCTTCATCCCATCCCGCGCGTCGGGCAACGCCCGGCCCACGATGACGCTCATCGAGTAGTCGATGTACGCCTTCTGCATTTCCTCTTCGATGTGGATGTTGTCGATTCGTTCGTTTTCAGCATACATGGGGGGAATTCCGTGGTGGTTAGATGTCCAAGTTGCGCACGTTCAGCGCGTTTTCTTCAATAAAGGCCCGGCGGGGCTCGACCTCGTCGCCCATCAAAATGGTGAAAAGCTGGTCGGCGCGGACTGCGTCTTCCAGAATGACCTTCAGCAGTTTGCGTTTGTCGGGTTGGAGGGTGGTCTCCGCGAGCTGTTCGGGGTTCATTTCTCCCAAGCCTTTGTAGCGCTGGATCGACAAGCCTTTGCGGCCCAGATCCCGGATCGTGTTCAGCAATTCCTTGAGCGAGAAGATGGCGATCTTCCGGTCGTCTCCGTCCGTCAGGTGGAAAATCGGAGTTTCCTGCGCGAGCAGTTGCGCCACCTGGAGTCCTTTGCTTTCCAGATACTTGACCTGCTTGGCCAGGGCGGGCGCCGAATAAATCTCTACCCACTTGAAGTTCTGTGCGCGGGCGCGGGTTTCGTCCGCGTCCTCGGTGTCGATCTCGAGTTGATGCCCGAGGCGTTTTTCCGTTTCTTCCCGCAGTTGCCGGAGTTCTTCCTCGGTGAAGACGTAATGATACTCCAGCTCTTTGTCGATGAGGATGGCGACCCGGTATTGCGGGAACAAACCCGTTTCCGGATTCCGGCTCTTCAGGTAGTCGTCGAAGGCGATGTTCTTGTGCGAGATGCTTTGGACGATGTGTTCGATTTCGCTCAAGCTTTCGAGAATGCCTTCCAATTGCTTGTCGGCAAAGGCTTCCTCGCCTTTTTCGTTCAGGATCTTGATGTCTTCGAGGCCCAGCTCCAGGAGAATCTTCGTCAATTGGTGATCGCTATCGATATATTCCTCGCGCTTCCGGCGTTTGATCTTATAGAGCGGCGGCTGGGCGATGTAGATGTAGCCTCGCTCGATCAATTGCGGCATTTGCCGGTAGAAAAAGGTCAGCAACAGCGTGCGGATGTGGGAGCCGTCCACATCGGCATCGGTCATGATGATGATCTTGTGATAGCGGGTCTTGGCGATGTCGAAATCGTCCGCCCCGATGCCCGCGCCGATGGCGGTGATCATGGTGCGTATTTCGTTGTTGTTAAGGATCTTGTCAAGACGAGCCTTCTCGACGTTCAGGACCTTTCCGCGCAGCGGCAGGATGGCCTGAAAGCGGCGGTCGCGGCCCTGCTTGGCGGAGCCGCCGGCGCTGTCGCCCTCGACGATGAACAGTTCGCAAAGCGCCGGATCGCGTTCGGAACAATCGGCCAGTTTGCCGGGCAGCGAGCCGCTGTCCAGCGCGCCTTTGCGGCGCGTCAGGTCGCGGGCTTTTCGTGCGGCTTCGCGGGCGCGGTTGGCCAGGACGGCTTTTTCGACGATGCGCCGGGCGACCGAGGGGTTTTCTTCGAAAAACACCGACAGCTCGTCGTTGACGATGGTTTCCACCAGGCCTTGCACTTCGCTGTTGCCGAGCTTGGTTTTGGTCTGGCCTTCAAATTGCGGATCGGGAACTTTCACGCTGATCACGGCGGTCAAGCCTTCGCGGATATCCTCGCCGCTCATGCTTTCCGCGTCGTCCTTGATCAGCTTGTTGCTCTTGGCGTATTGGTTGACCGTTCGCGTCAGGGCCGAGCGAAATCCGCTCAGGTGCGTGCCGCCTTCGATCGTGTTGATGTTGTTGGCATACGTGAAGATATTCTCGGCATAGGCATCGCTGTACTGCATCGCGATTTCCGCCTGAATCTTGTCCATTTCCTTCTCGATGAAAATGACTTTGGGATGCAGGGGATTTTTGTTTTTGTTCAGATGCTCGATGAATTCGACGATGCCGCCCGCGTAATGAAAGAGCTCCTCGCGGCTGGTCGTTTCCTGCTTGAACTTGATCTCGATGCCCTTGTTCAGGAAGGCCAGTTCCCGCAGGCGGGCCGCCAGGATGTCCCAGGTGAACTCGGTGACCTGGAAAATGGTGCGGTCGGGGAAAAAGGTGACTTTGGTGCCGGAGCCCTTGGTTTTGCCGATGGTTTCCAGCTTGGAGACCGCGCGGCCCAGTTCATAGCGCTGATGATAGACATTGCCGTCCCGTCGCACTTCCACTTCGAGCCATTCGCTCAGGGCGTTGACGCAGGACACGCCGACGCCGTGCAGACCGCCGGACACTTTGTAGCTGTCATGATCGAACTTGCCGCCGGCATGGAGGGTCGTCAACACTACTTCGACGGCGGGTTTATGTTCGGTCGCGTGCATGTCGACGGGGATGCCGCGGCCGTCGTCGTTGACCGAAACCGACCCGTCGGCATTCAGCGTGACCTGAATATGAGAGCAAAAGCCGGCCAGGGCTTCGTCGATGCTGTTGTCCACCACTTCGTAGACGCAATGATGCAGCCCGCGGCTGCCGGTATCGCCGATGTACATGGCCGGGCGTTTCCGCACGGCGTCCATGCCGCCGAGAACGGTGATCGATTTGGCGTCGTAATGATGGGCTTGAGGGGCCTTGTCTTCCGAGAGGACGGTCTCGATCGCGGCTTTGGCCAGCTCGTTTTCCGGCGCCGGAGATGCCGTTTCTTGCCCCTGTGCGTCTGCGTTTTCCGTCTTAATCGTGTCTTCGTTTTCTTTGTTGGGCATATAGTCCTTCTAATTCCTCAAATGAGCTTTCATCTTACCAAAAGTCTTATGAAATCTGCAATGAGAATGGGGTGAAAAAACAAAATAAAACGCCTGAAAAAGCAGGGTTTTATGAAAAAATGGGTAGGGAAAGCCAATGAGGTGAAAATTAGGCGTCTGGCGGCAGAAATCGGCAACGATTTTGGCCTTGCGCCGGCTTACTCATGGATGCCCAATCCCAGCCACGCGGCGGCTGCCGTTAAAGGGGCGGACATGACGGAAAAAGGTCCGCTGGCCGTGACGCAAAAAGAATAAGCCGCCGCCAAGTCCTGGCCGGCAGCGGACGGGCTTCTTGTGATGAGTTTATACGTTCGATTGGTGCGTGCAGAAAACATGAGTTGAAGTTGATTAGCGGACGAAAAACTCCCGTCATTTACCCGAAAAAAACTTTCTGGGCTCAAAGGATCGGTATGGCCCAGGAATTCAGTCTCGTTGTCGCAGGCATCTCCATCGGGATCGCCGGCGCGGGAAAAAACATAAGCCTCTCGATTAGTCGAATAACCTTGAACGGAGAAGAACGCTTGATCGCGCCATATGTCGTAGTGGCTCATTTCATCGGCGCCGATATCGATTCGGTCGCCCATGACGCGCGATTCGCCGTCGATGTCTTTTTCGGAAAGCGAGTAGCGGTAGGTGGGTTGGCCTGCATCGCGGGCGGGAGAGGCGGGGCTCAAGTGAAAGTCTTCGGCGGTTGCATTGGTTAGTTGCGGGTTGCCAAAGAACGAATGGACATCCTGGCCGGCGGCCAATCGATACTCGGCGAACGAATTGTACTCGGCTCCGTTCCATTGAAAGGTACAACCCGATTCGCCGGCCTCCGAAAACCATAGGTTGTAGTCCAATTTATTCAGGGTGTTGCCTTCCGAGGAGCCCAGAAGCAAATTCTGAGGTCCGCTATAGAAAAGATTGTTTTCGATACGGTTGTTGGAAGCCCACTGAATCCAGAGTTCGCCGTTGCCTGCCTGTAAGGCGTCGTTTTTCCAGCAGGTGTTGTTTTCGAAGATGCAGTTCCGGGTGCGCCCGCCGGCGCTTTCATAGCCGCCGAAAACCAAGCCGGCTTTGTCGTTGCTGTAAATCAGATTGGATCGCACCACGATGCCGGTAGCGTCGAAGCCGGCGTTTTCGGCGCCGATTTCCAGCCCCAAATCGCAATGATGAATCCGGTTGTGCTCCAGGAGAATGTTGCGGCCTCCGTCTACATAAATGCCGGCTGCATAGCCATCGCCGTAATTTGAACGCGCACGGTAAACATGGTTTCCGCGGCATACGCCATTCCGGCAACTCCCATGAACGCTCACTTCCGTTTCGCCCCCGATGAAGTCTATGCCGATATTGTTCACGTCGTAAACGACATTGCTGCTTACGTCGAAGTCGGTGATATTGCCGTTCAAGGTCAGGGCCTCGCTGGCGGCAGGTTCACAGTCATAAATCCGGTTGCCGCATATTACGATATTCGAAGACGGCGTGGCGGAGTTGCCATAAACGGTAATGCCCATCGCATGGACACCTCTCATGTCGTGGATGACGTTATCCTCCACGGCAACATGACGGCAGGCGCCCGTGAGCCGGATGCCGGAGCCGTCGGTCACGTTGGTGTTGTTCCTGATTTCCAACCCTTGGATGCGAATGTAATCCCGGTTATCGAGCCGGATCATGTCCTGGCCGGCGCGGTTTTGGCCGTCCACAATGGCGGTTTCGCCGGGATACGCCCGCAAAACAATCGGACCATTTGACGCGTTGCCGCTTCGGGGAAAAGCGAGCTTTTCATTGTACGTGCCCGTACGAACCGTGACGCTATCGCCGGCTTGAGCTTGGTTTAGGGCGGCTTGAATCGAGGTGTAACTGCCGCCACTCGGCGCGACCACGATTTCGATTCCTGCGGCGGGTCGAACGAACGAGCAGGCCAGCGCAAAGCCCAAGCCGGCCATAAAAAAACTTTGAGATGGAGAATGCACGGGCATTAATATACCCTTTCTTTATACGCGGGTTGAACGGCAGCCTATTGGAGGAATTATGAAGACCTCGTTTCTGGAGAAGGCCTTAGTGATTTTACTCGGTGCGGCGTTGCTTTCCGGTTGCGCGACGCCGGAATCTCGCATCAAGAAAAACCCGTCGCTATTTGCCAGCTTCCCGCCGGACGTCCAGGAAATGGTTCGCAAGGGGCAGATCGACATCGGCTACACGGCGGGCATGGTCAATATCGCCTTGGGCGAGCCGAACCGCCGTTATACACGGCAAACCGCGGAGGGCGTGACGGAGGTCTGGGCTTATACCGACACCTATACGACCTCGGATCGCCAGCGCGTAGATGGCCCTTTTCGGGTGAGAACGCGGGATGGCTCCTATCAAACCATTACGGATACGGTCTGGGCGGACGTTCAGCAGACGCACGAATTCGATAAAATCCGCGTGGAGTTTAGGGACGAGAAAGTGACGGCCATCGACCGGTTGGATCGGTCGGGGGGAGCGGTCAATCCGTTTGCGCCCTGAACGGCAAGACTTCATCCAGCGAGGCCGAGTCGGTTAATAGCATGATCAAGCGGTCGACCCCCAAGGCAATGCCTCCGGCCGGCGGCATTCCTTCGCCAAGCGCATCGAGGAAGGCCTCGTCCCGTGGATATTTTTCTTTTCCCAAGACCTCTCGCTGCCGGTTCCATTCGTCAAAACGGCGTATTTGTTCGGCGGCGTCGGTCAGTTCCGTATAAGCATTGGCCAGCTCCATGCCGGCGATGTAGAGTTCCCATCTTTCCGCTACGCGCGGATCGTCTTTTTTGCGGCGCGACAAGGCAGCGGCCGACGCGGGATAGTCCAACAGAATCGTCGGCTTGTCGAAGGGCAGGGACGGCTCCACGCGATCGACCAGATCCAGATCGAAACGATCGGCATCGAATTCAGCGGCCGGGTCCCAGCCCGCGGACTGGATGAAGGCTTGGGAGACGGTCAGGCATTCCCAGATATCGAGCGAGACGGGTCGTCCTTGGTATGGAAACGAAGTTTTTCCCAAAGTTTGTCGGGCCACTTCCTGCAAGAGCGCCTTGGCGTCCAAAAGAATGTCCCGGTAATCGGCGTCTGTCCGGTACCATTCCAGCATGCTGTATTCCGGGTGATGCCGCGCGCCGAATTCGCCTCGCCGGAAACAGGGGCCGAGCTGGTAAATCCGCGAATAACCCGCGGCCAGCAGGCGTTTCATGTGCAGTTCGGGCGAGGTGCGAAGGTAGGCCTGGCCTGACGGCTCGGCATCGATGTGAACTTCCGGGGGAGGGGCGGCAATTCGCAGGGGAGTTTCCACTTCCAGAAAGCCGCGCACATTGAAAAACTCCCGAATGGCGCGGACGATTTTCGCCCGGGCTGCGAGAACGGGCGCAAGCGCTTGAAGGCGTTTTCTTTCGGGTATCAAGCGACCGCCCTCCTAAAGCAATGGAGTGATGAAAAGAAAGAAACCTGAGCCTTGCCCCCCCAGCACTCCACTACTCCAGCACTCCAATTCCTCACCCCCGGCTGACGCGTTCGAAATACTTGCCGGTGCGGGTATCGATCTTGATCGTGTCCCCGGCATTGATGAAAAGGGGCACGCCGATTTCGTAGCCGTTATCCAGCTTCGCGGGCTTCAATACATTGGTCGCCGTATCGCCGCGGGCGCCGGGTTCCGTTTCGATAATCTTCTTTTCCACGAAGCTTGGCAGGGTCACGGAAACCACACGCCCGTTGTGAAAAAGCACTTCAACTGCCAGGTCTTCTTGCAGGAAAAACTTTTGATCGCCGATGATGTTCGCGTGGATGCTGAACTGATCGTAGGTCTCTTTGTCGATAAAGTGGTAATCGTCGCCTTCGGAGTAGGAATAAACCAGATCGCGTTCTTCCAGGTTCGGCTGATCGATATGGTCGGCGGCGCGAAAGGTTCGGTCCATGTTGTTTCCGGCCAACATGTTTTTAAGGCGGCACTTATACATGGCCTGGCCTTTGCCGGGTTTTACAAACTGGAAGTCCACCACTTCGTACGGAACTCCCTCGATTTCGATCTTCAAACCTTTGCGTAAATCTGACGCGCTATACATAACCAACCTCTCATGCTTTATGCGAAAATCAGGCACAAACCTGGCTTCAACTTTTGTGTAGGGGCCATAATATGCACAATTTACTGCTAAAAAGCCAAGAGCTTTCTACGGATTTGTCCAAACGGGTTCTCCGTTATGCTGCGCACTTCACTTTAAAGCGAAAGTGAACTAAGGTAATGCGTATTCCGAGACGGTAATGTCCGGAGCTAACCAACAGGAGCACTATGAAGCGGAATGTATATGCGCGTCTGGTCATGCTGACGGCTTTGTTTGCCGCGTTTCCTCTTGCCAACGTCATGGCGGAAAGAGATCCAACCGCCATCGTAACCCAAGCCTATGAGGATATCCTCGGCCGAAAACCCGATAAGGCCGGTTTGAGCGCTTACCGCAGCCATATTATCGACGACGGCTGGTCCGAGCAGGATGTGCGCAACGATTTGAAGAAGAGCGATGAGTACCGAACGAAAGGGACCGACAAGATCGTCAACGACGCCTATCAGGATCTTTTAGGCCGCAAGCCCGACCGCGACGGATTGGAATCCTATCGCCGCCATATGCTCGACGACGGCTGGTCGGAAAAAGACGTTCGCAACGACCTGCGCAATAGCGCGGAATACAAGAATAAGCACCGTTGATTGGATGGTGTTCCGCGGGCAAGCGATCCTCTTTCTTTAATGGGTCTTTGAAGGTGGCCCGGCTTCTCCCTGCCCGAACGCTTCGCGTAGCGAAGCGCAGGCGGGCGAAGACGGGCTTCCCTGTTCATAATGAGGTTGCTTTTGCCAGGAAACGTTTGCTTGGGTGCTTAGGAGATTACCCATCCAAGGCCGCCAGACGATCGAGCAACTGTTCCATCATGGCATGGGTTTTTTCGAAGCGGTGAGGATCGGCCAGCATGGCTTCGGCAGATTGGATGCTCGGCCCGGTTGTCAATTCATGCCCGCAATGTTCCATGATGGCGCGGGCCGATGTGTCCGTCATCTCCAAGTGAAATTGCAGGGCTACAACCCGGTGGTCATAAATAAAAGCCTGGTTCTCGCAAACTGCGCTTCGGGCCACATGGATGGCTTCGGCCGGCTGGTTGAAGGTGTCGCCATGCCAATGCAACACGTCGAGCTTGGGCGGGAACCCCGCAAACATCTTGGATTTCAGCGCGTGATCCGTGAGCGCGACAGGAAACCAGCCAATCTCTTTAACGGGATTGGGAACGACCTGAGCGCCCAGGACATCGGCAATCAGTTGCGCGCCCAGGCAAATGCCCAGCACGATTTTTCCGTCGGCAATGGCATTTTCGATCAGCTTCTTTTCCTGAACCAGCCAGGGATAAAGGTCGTGTTCGTAAACATTCATCGGCCCGCCCATCACCACCAGCCAATCGAAATGACTGGTTCCGGGGAGGGCTTCGCCCAAGTCAAGACGAGTGGCGGTGAGCGTGTGCGATTTCCGTTGCGCCCAGTCCTGAATGAAGGCCGGTCCTTCAAACGCCACATGTTGAAGACAATGAATATTCATGCGTTGGCGGTATATCAAGTTTGTCGCCGGAATAGAAGCGTGTTATAGTGTGTCTATGAAAGTACTTGCAGCATTCATGCTGGCATTGATTCTCTTTTGCAACGCCCTTGCACAATCCGTCGAACCTACCCGATTCGAGATCTATCCCGTTCCCTTTGCCGATTTGAATGCCGCCGAGGAATCGGTGCGCGCTCTGGTAGGCAAGGACGACAGCGTGGTGGTCGATGCGCGAAACCGCCGCCTGCTCGTCGTGACGACGGCGGAGCGGCATGCCCGGGTGGCCGAGTGGATGAACAAGCTCAATGTCGTGCCCTGCAATGTCCGCATCGACGTTGAATTCCGCGGCGCCTCGCACGAGCGCAGCCAGGGCGTATCGGTGAACGCCGCCGTCGAGGTGGATCGGCAAGAGAGCCTGTCGGGCACGACCTTCAAGGTAAAGCCCCGGATTCGAAACGAAACCGTCAGCCTCTCGTCCCGCGTCAGTCAGTCGCTGCTGGTCGCCAGCGGCCGCGAAGGGCGGATAGAGGTCGGGGAGCGCGTGCCCTATCTGGAATGGATCGAAGACTGGGGCCTGCGTCACGGACTCCTCCAGCAACGGCTCAACTGGCAGCGTGTCGGGGCCAGCTTGGTGGTCGAACCGCTCGTGGTGGGCGAGGGACCCACCGTTCGCGTCCGGTTGACGCCCGAACTCAGCGGCTTGGTCGACGGGAATCCCTACCGGCTTCGCTTTGCACGCGTCTCGACCGAAGTCGTCGTCACCGATGGCATGACCTTTCAAATCGGGGGCATGGACAAAGACCGCGAGTTCTTCTCCCGGTTCCTGGTGGGCGCCGACAACAACGGCGTTCAACAAACGATGGACATTTATCTCACACCGCATATAGTCCATCCCGTGCCGCGTTGAGGGAGAAAGCAGCCGGAAAAACCCGTGAATAACTAGGCGTGTCGTATGAATTTTTTTCGCCAAAAATCGGTTGGTTGGTCGTTCCTTTGCCTGGTCCTGTCCGTCGCGTCGGCCGTGGCCCAGTCGAGTTCGTATCCGTTTTGCCAGTTTCTGGATCGCGAGGACGAGCCGTACGGCGAAGGCTATCTGGGCTACACCCTGCAAGCGGACGTCGAGGTCCCGGAGGAAGTGGACGCCAATCGTTTGGGCTTCCTGGATTTTTATGCCGGCGGCGGCTTCCTGTATTTCGAAACTGCGGTCGGCGATTTTGACATCCGGGGCGCCTTGGACGGCTATGTGTTTGTCGACGGCGGCGGCCTGCGTCTGCCGGATCAGGTGGGTACGGCCAAGCTGGGCCTGCAATATCTCTGGCGCGACTACAACGGATTATCTTTGCGCGTCGACGCCTGGCCAGGGATCTATTCCGACTGGCAGGATGTCGACGGCGGCGACTTGTTCATGCCGTTCGGATTCTCCGCCATCTGGGCCATTAACCCCCAGCTCGCCGCGCTGGCGGGCTTCGAGATTTATCCCGAATTCCAGCGCGAAATCGATCCGCGCATCGGCCTGCGTTGGGCGCCGATCGATGCCCTGACGATCGATCTCGCCTATCCCGAATCGCGCATCACGCTTTATCCAAACCTCGAATGGGAGATTTATGCCGGCGCCAGCATGATCAAAACCCTGGAATGGCAATTGAAACGTAGCGACGAACGAGAACACCTCATGCTCGACGAAAACCGCGTCTTCGCCGGCATCGGCAAACTTCTGCTTAACGATTTGAAACTGATCGTCGAAGCCGGCCAGGTCTTCGATCACGAACTCGACTTCGAAAACGGCGCAGCCATCCCCATCGAAGACGCCCTCTTTCTCCGCGCCGGCATCGCCGCCGTGTATTGATTTTCGGTTTTCCAATCATTGGAAAAATCGCGCGCCCATTTTCCAATGATTGGTGGAGGGTCGCGCTCCGTCGCGACCGGATAAAACGAGGGGCGCCTAAAGAGAAAGAAGAGGTTCCGACAGAGCGGAACCCTCCAGGAGAGAAGAAAGAAGTCTTTGTCGTTTGGAGGGTCGCGCTCCGTCGCGACCGAAAAAAGAAGGTTCCGACAGAGCGGAACCCTCCATTTTTTTCGATTTATGTATAAAGCCGCCGCCTTGTGGCGGCGGCTACAGCGACAGAAGGCTGACCTTACGCCTTCTTCAAACGTTGCTCGAGGGCATCCACTTCGTCCTGCAATGCCTTGGGCAGGTGGCTGCCGAATTGCTCGTAGTGCTTGCGGATGTCCGGCACTTCCTTCAGCCAGCCCTGCACATCGACGCTCAACAGTTCGCGCATATCTTCGGCGCCCACATCCAGTCCGGTGGTGTCGATCGCGCCCGGCGCGGGCAGAAAGCCGATCGGCGTTTCGACGGCTTGGGCGCTGCCTTCCACGCGCTCGAAGATCCATTTCAAGACGCGGCAGTTTTCGCCAAAGCCCGGCCAGAGCCATTTGCCGGTCGCGGATTTACGGAACCAATTCACATAGAAAATTTTCGGCATTTTCGCGTTTGCCGCCCGGCCCGGCATGGACAGCCAGTGCGCCAGGTAGTCGCCCATGTTGTAGCCGCAGAACGGCAGCATCGCCATGGGATCGCGCCGGACCACTCCGACCGCGGCCATATTCGCGGCCGTGGTCTCGGAAGCCTGGACGGAGCCCAGGAAAGTACCGTTTTGCCAATTGAACGATTCGAAAACCAGCGGGACTACGCTCGGACGCCGGCCGCCGAACAGGATGGCGGAAATCGGCACGCCGCGCGGATCTTCCCAGGCCGGATCGATCACCGGGCATTGGGCCGCCGGGGTCGTGTAGCGGGCGTTGGGATGCGCGGCTTTTTTACCGGAGCCCGGAGTCCAAGCCTCGCCTTGCCAGCTAAGCAGTTCTTCCGGCAACTCTTCGGACATTTCCTCCCACCAGACATCGCCGTCCGGCGTCTGCGCCACATTCGTGAAAATGGAGTTGGCCCGCAGCGTTTTCATGGCGTTGGGATTGGAACTCATGGAGGTGCCGGGCGCTACGCCAAAGAAACCGGCTTCGGGGTTGATGGCATAAAGCTGGCCGTCGGCGCCAAACTTCATCCAGGCGATGTCGTCGCCGATGCACTCGGCTTTCCAGCCGGGAATCGTCGGGGTCAGCATGGCCAGATTGGTCTTGCCGCAGGCGCTCGGGAAGGCCGCCGCGACGTAGATCTTTTTGCCTTGCGGATTGGTCAGGCCGAGAATGAGCATGTGTTCCGCCAGCCAGCCTTCCTGGCGGGCCATGAAGGAAGCGATGCGGAGCGCGAAGCATTTCTTGCCCAGCAGGGCGTTTCCGCCGTAGCCGCTGCCGTACGACCAGATGGCGTGTTCCTCGGGGAAGTGGACGATATATTTATTGTCCACGTTGCAGGGCCAGGCGACATCCTTCTGGCCGGGCTGAAGCGGCACGCCGACGGTGTGAAGACAGGGAACGAAATCGCCCTCGCCGAGTTGATCGAGAACGGCTTGGCCCATGCGCGTCATGATCCGCATGTTGCAGACGACGTACGGGGAATCGGACAGCTCCACGCCGATGTGGGCGATCTCGGAACCGAGCGGGCCCATGCTGAAGGGGATGACGTACATCGTACGGCCCTTCATGCAGCCCTGGAACAGGCCGCGCAGCATCTGCTTCATTTCCGCCGGATCTTTCCAGTTGTTGTTGGGGCCGGCATCTTCCTTGTTGACGGTGCAGACAAACGTCCGGTCTTCCGAGCGGGCGACGTCCGCCGGATTGGAGCGGCAAAGATAGCTGTTGGGGCGCTTGCTGTCGTTCAAACGGACGAACGTTCCGTTTTTCACCATCAGCGCGGCCAGCTCGTCGTATTCCTTCTGCGAGCCATCGCACCAGCGAACTTGATCCGGAGTACACAACTCCGCCATTTCCTTAACCCACGCCTGCAGTTTCTGATTTTTCGTCATGATGCACGTCCTCCATTAAGTCATGTCTACCGGCAAGCGCCTGTACAAGGCTCTAAGCCGCCTGAGCGGGCGAGACTATCGTCGAAAAAAGAACTGCGCAAGCCAAAAGGTCGAAAATTAATCCGCCAGTAACGGTCGAATGGCCTGTATGGCCTGAGTCGGATTCTCGTAGAGAATCGAACGAATCCCCGCGGCGCGACCGCCTGCGACGTTTTCGGGCCGGTCGTCGAGCAGGACGCACTCCGCCGCAACGAGCCCGAATTTCTTCAAGGCCTGCTCGTAAAACTCCCGCTCGGGTTTCACTGCGCCGATGTAACAGGAGACGGCATCGTCCTTGAAAAATTTCAACGACGGATAAAGATCGTAGATCAGCGGCACATGCAACGGACCGGCATTAGTCACAAAGTAAATGTCATGCGTTTTCGCCAGGTCTCTCGCAAAATCCAGCATGGGCTTGTTTTCGGAAAAGATGCTGCACCAAATCGCGCGGAACTGCTCGAACGTGCCGTGAAATCCCGTTTTGGCGGCAAAATGCCGGAAGAACGGGTCGATGCCGACGCGCCCGCATTCGAAATCGGCCATCACCGGATCGCGCTCCGCCAGATGAAAAAAATCGTGACCGCCCGTGCCTTTATCGAGATCGCAAAGCGGTTCAATCCGTTTCAGCGCGTCGTCGTAATGGATATTTAAAAGGACGACGCCGATATCGAAAAGAAAATGGAGATGGGCGTTTTTCATGATCGATCCTTTCCCTGTGCAACCAGGGCATCCCGAAGAACAGGCAACACGATACGGTCTTTCTGACGATTGGCGGCTTTCTTGCTGGCAATGACCCGCTCCAAAGGCAGGACTTTGACCTTGAATCCTTCCAGTGGGATTTCCAGCGCGTTGTTCGCTTCTTTATCGAACGATTCAAGTCCATGCATGTGCGTCACGATATCGAACAACTCAACCGCCTCCCCCGCGAATAGCGGAGGCGTTTGCGTAGATGTCCATGGCGGCACATACGTCCCGCCCACTTTCTTCAGGGCCTTGAGAATTCCGGGATGCCTCAAGTCCTTAAACCACAGATCCACATCCTGTGTAACCACGGGCGCCCCCTGCAACGCGGCGCTCGACAGACCGACGATCATAAAAGGCACTTTGTTCTTTATCAGCTCTTTCAGAAACGCGAGTTCAGGGCCGGCAAATATGATGTTACGACGCACGGATCAAGGCCTTTCTCAACCGCTCTATCGGTTCATGACGCAGCAGAATCAGGGTGTGCCTCACGTTCTCCGGATTGGCGCCCTTGTAGCGCGCGGCCAGCTCCGCCGCCGATGCCGCGATTTGCGTCATCTCCTCCGAGAGGCGTTGCTCGTCTATCAACACTTTGCTGGGGCAAACCCCCAGCGCTCGCGCCAGGTTGCGGATGGAGGCCGGAAGAAGTTCGTCCTTTCTCGCCAGCGAATAGTATGCCGTTCGGCTGACTTTTGCTTTTTCCAGCAGTTGGCCGAGGCCCAGACCCCGCTCGGCGCACATTTTCTGGATGGTTGTCGTGTCTAGCTTCATCTTAATAAAAGTACTAATATTTAGTACATTATGTCAAGAGAGGTTCTTTGTCGCTCAATCTTCTATGGATTCTTTCCCGGAAACCAATGCTGCGTTCTCAAACAAATTTTCACCAGCCAGAGCATCACCGGCACTTCGATCAACACGCCGACGACCGTGGCCAGCGCCGCGCCGGAGGAGAGGCCGAAGAGCATGGTGGCCGTGGCGATGGCGACTTCGAAATGATTGGACGCCCCAATCATCGCGGCCGGCGCCGCATCTTGGTAGGGCAACTTCATCAACCGGGCCGCACCATAGCCCAGCCAGAAGATTAGCATCGTTTGCAGAAACAGCGGAATGGCGATCCAGAGGATGGTCAACGGATTCGCCAGGATCACGGCGCCTTTGAAGCTGAACAGCAACACCAGCGTGGTCAGCAGGGCAATGATGGTGACGGGCGTGAGCACGTGGAGGAACTTTTCCTTGAACCACGCTTCGCCTTTGGCCTGGATAATCCAGCGGCGGGAAAAATATCCAGCCACCAAGGGAAGCGCGACATAAATCCCGATCGACAGCAGCAGCGCCTGCCAGGGAACGGGCAAACGCCCGACGCCCAGCAAGAACCCTCCGAGAATGCCGTAGAGCAACAGCATGGACAACGAATTGATCGCCACCATCACCAGCGTGAGTCCGGCATTGCCCCGAGCCAGATAGCCCCACACCAGCACCATGGCCGTACAGGGCGCAATGCCCAGCAGGATGCACCCCGCCAGATAGCTGCGCCAAAGGGGAACTTGCAGCATCTTAATCCCATCGACCAGAACCACCGTACCGGCCCCATGCTGGGCGCCGACCGCAAGATCCAGCCCGAAGGGCATCTTGACCAGGTCGGTGGCCTCCGCTCCGATAAACCCCTTGAGCAGAAATCCGAGAAAGAACAACGCAAGGACATACATGGTGAAGGGCTTGATCGCCCAATTCAAAAACAGCGTCAACCAAACCGGCTTCCCACTCTTGCCGGCCTTCACCACCGACGTGAAATCGATCTTCACCATGATCGGATACATCATGAAGAACAAACAGATGGCAATAGGAATGGACACCACCGGTGCGCCGTTTACGAAGATGGACATGCCGTCCAGCGCCTTCGCCAAGCCCGGCGCCCACTTGCCCAGCAGAATCCCGCCCACAATACAGAGCGCCACCCACAACGTCAGATACCGCTCGAACAAACTCGTCATTTTTCGATCATTCGTTTGATTCATAACCGTTCCTTCCTTCTTTATCCGCGGGACTCCTTCTGAAAAGGAAAGAGTAGCCCCACGGATGGCAAAGCGTCCCACGGATAAAGAAATTTGTTATAAAGCCGCCAATCCGTCGATTTGTGCCGTTGTCTTGCCAAAATTTGCCGCAATGCCCCATTTGATTCCCAAACTTTTCATGAAGGATAGGCCGCGTTTGATGTTGAACTCGTTGTCGTCAAAAAGAGCGGTGAAAACAATCAGGATTTGATTCTCAACCACAAGGCAATCAAACGACGTTTCGGCAATGGGTTGCCCTTTATATAGGGCGACGCCAACAGGCGACCTATTGCAGCTCATGCCGCGTTTGTTCAGTCCAAAAAGAATGAGCTTGGTGAGGACCTCCGTTCCATATCCTGTCTGCTGCAACTTAAATATATCCTGTAAAACACTCCTGATTCTGCTGCCCAAGCTTCGTTCTTCGCCCTCAATCCGGCCTTCCCAGTGCTTCCAGTTCTCGCTCCATTCAGAATGCGCGCTGTTATAAATGATTCGTTCAACTTGTACCCGTGCGAGTCCCATATTGGCCAACAGCCCCAGTTTGTCAGATCTCCTCTTTAAATAGTTAAATATTTGGACATGTTCTTCGTCACGCAAAAAGCGGGGTTCAGCTTTGAGCTCTATGGTAATGGCATCCCATGCCACAATATCAGGATACAAAACATGAGCAACTTCACTATCGAACAATAGACTGTGTGGGACTTTACTGGCATGAGGCACCTCATGTTCCGTCAGCCAAAGGACAAACGCCTTGTGATAGGCCTCTTCATGACAACCGAGCCCCACTTCATTCTGCACTTCAAACAACCCTCTAATAAGAATCTCGGTCTTATCCCCATAAATCATGCCAAACCTCCCCTGAACGTATATCTTCAGCCCTGAGCTTTCCCCTCTTCATCCGTGGGACGCTTTGCCATCCGTGGGGCCAACTCTCTTCGTCTTAGCCTTTCTTCCTCGCTTCAATGCTCGCAGACCGCACGTAATTCTCCGCACCGCTTCCAGGGAACCAGTCCTTGATGAAATGGCGGCTTTCGTTTTTCACCTGCACCTTCACCTCCACAAAGCCCGCCTCGCGCAGCATCCGTTCGGTTTCCTCAACCGACGCCGCGCCGGCGATGCAGCCGCTGTAGGCTTCGAGATTGCATTTAACATCGGCAGGAATGTCGCAAACCGCCACGACGTCCGAGATAGCGAGCCGCCCGTTAGGGCGCAGCACGCGAAAAGCGTCGGCATATACCTGGGCTTTGTCCGGCGAGAGATTGATGACGCAATTGGACATGACGACATCCGCGGTTCCATCCGCCGCGGGCAGATGTTCGATTTCGCCCAACCGGAATTCCACGTTCTTGAACCCGGCCTTCTGCGCGTTGCCGCGGGCCTTGCTGATCATGTCGGGGGTCATGTCGATGCCAATGACGCGTCCCGTCTCGCCGACCTTGCGGGCCGCCAGGAAACAATCAAACCCGCCTCCGCTGCCCAAATCGACCACGGTTTCTCCGGGTTTGAGCGCTGCGATGGCTTGTGGGTTTCCGCAACCGAGCCCCAGGTTTGCCCCCTCCGGCGCCGCGGCGATTTCTTCGAGGGTGTAGCCGATTTTGGCCGATGCCTCCGGGTTGAGCAACGCATCCGGGGAGCAGCATCCGTCCCCGCCGCAACAACTCCCGCCGGTTTTCGCAATCCCGGCATAACGCTGACGTACCTGTCCGCGAATTTTGTCCTGTTCCGATTCCAACATGATTTGCTCTGTTTCTTCTTTTATCCGTGATGGTTGCTTATTTGCGATTTTCCGCGCTTTGAAGGGGTGTCTCTAATCCTTCGGGCAATGTTTCGACAAAGGCCCGTATTTCATCCCTAACGCGGCGATAATGATTCAGAGCCTCTTCTTCCGATTGGGCCTCCTTCGCCAGGCGCGGCGGGTCGTCGAAGTTCTTGTGCGCGACGCGAGTTTTCCCGGGGAATAGGGGACATGACTCGTGCGCGTTGTCGCAGACGGTCACCACGTAGTCGAACGACACGTTCTTCAGTTCGTTCAGGTTTTTTGACCGATGGCCGGAAATATCCACGCCGGCTTCGGCCATGACCCTGACCGCATTGGGATTGAGACCGTGGGTTTCGATGCCGGCCGAATACGCCTCGATCGCGCCGCCTTTGAGCTGCCGGGTCCAGCCTTCGGCCATCTGGCTGCGGCACGAGTTGCCCGTGCAAAGAAATAAAACGCGTAACGGGTTGTTCATGGTCGATCGGTTCCTCTTCACATTTCGTTATATGACGAAATATAGAATGGGGCGCGCGGCGTGTCAAGGGGGTCTCCTGAACGCCAGCCATTCGCAGGATAGCCCTGGGCCGCGAGGCCGCGGCCCCACCCAACGTTGGCGGCAGGCATTTTTGGCGGGAGGGACGGCGGCCTCGCCGTCCATGTCCGACAGAAAGAGGCCCTCATGCGAATGGCAGCCTGACCAAGTTCAGAACGTCGCCAGCAAGTAGAACCCCGCGCACGTCAGTAGGACGCCCGCGACGGCGCGAATCGCCGTATCCGCCTTCCGCGCCTTGATGGAGGCCTTGCCGACCGAAACGCCGAACAGGATGGCGGCCAGCGGAAGGCTGAAGCCGATGGCAAAGGCTGCCATGAGCGCCAGGCCCCACGCGATATGCCCCATCAACAGGCTGGCGCCGATGACGATGAAGATGGCCGGATTGCACGGCAACGAGCAAGCCGCCAGGCCGCCGCCGAGAAACAGGCCTCCCAGCGCCACGCTTATTTTCCCGCCCGGGTTCGACGGCGCGCCGTCCTTCCGATCGCGACTTGGGAATTTGAATGGAAGCAGCTTCAACGCGGCCAACCCCAGGAGCACGGCCACAGCCCCCGCAAACAGCTTCCAGTAATGACCGAGAAAGACTTGGGCCGCCTGGCCGACAAATCCGGCCACCAATCCAAAAACAATCAGGGCCAGCATGGTCCCCGCCATAAAGGAAATGGCTGATGTAAAAGCCGCTCGCCGGCCTAGGTCCTGTCGCGTACCCGAATAGGCCACCAACATGCCTACGGCTGGCACGGTACAACAGGTGCTGGCCGCGGCGCCCACGAGTCCGAGCAGGAACGCCAGCGGCAAGGCCGCCGGCCCCGTGCCCGCCGCTTGGAGCGTCTCCGTAACCCACTGCATCATGCCCGACCTCCATGAATCAGCTTACTTGGGACAACAACCGGCTCCAGCCGACGGGCCGCATCCGCCGGCGCTCGAAGCTTCCACGAAAGCCTGGACCAGCTTCGCCTCCGTAATCTCTCCCGAAACGGAGGCCATGCCGCGTCCCTTGACCATCGCGAGCACGCGGGGCGGCGGTGTTTGGACAAAGAGCTTTTCGTAGTCAGGAGAGCCGGGCTTCAAGGTGAAGAGGCCAATCCGGCTTTGCGATCGGGCTGCGATCGTGCGGGCGGCATCCTGGATGGGCGCAACGAGCAGTTGGTCGGAGGCCTCATCCTGTCCGGGCAGAAAAACAAAGACCGCATCCGTATCGGCGGCCGCGTCGTTCAACTCGGAAAGCGCGCCGACTTCCTGGGTCTCCCTATCGGCTTTGAGCGCGGGCGACGGCGACGGAGGCGTGACGGTCAGGGAGGCGTATCCAGGAGCGGTCGCGGCGCACGAAGCGCCCTGAGTCTTCACGAGAGCCCGCGCCACCAGCACGCCTGCAGCCAGCAGCACGATAAGGCCGATCGTCCAGCGGATTCGGAACGAACGCCCGGTTGGCTGGCAGGCGCAACCGGGACCGCAGGCCGAAGCGGCCTGCTTCAGCCGTTCCATGTTGTCGGGAGGGGTAGGTTCATTATCCTGGGTGCTCATCATTCGCTTCTCCTTATATATGATTTCATCCACATCAGTTCTTTCATCAGGCCGGGTCTCTTTCCCGATCGTATCGTCACGGTCGTTCTCGGAGGACGCCCCGCAGCAGCCGCTTTCGCCGCAACAGGTCTCTTTGCCGGTGACCATTTTGTTGATGATCGCCTGCGCGCACCCGACCCCGCTGTTTACCGAAATCGCTTTCGCGGGACAGTTTCGCGCGCACGCCCCGCATTCGATGCAGGCGTCGCGATCCTGAATTCTCGCTTTGCCCTGCTGAACGAGGAAAACGCCATGCGGGCACACCGCCTCGCACAGGCCGCAGCCCACGCAGCGTTCCACGTCAAGCCGAAGGCTGATCTGCGACGAGAGATATTTCATAAGCTGTTCCATCCCGCCAGCGTCCAGGCCGCCAGGCCAAGAATCCCCAAGGCCGCTTGGGCCGGCAGAGCCACGCGGACTTCGCGCCGGACGCCGGAGGGCGACGTGAACGTCGTTGCTCCGGTGAAATTCAGGAGCAGAAAAGAGGCGCCTGCGATGACCAGAATCAGCCATGCCGTCAGCCGGAGCATGGTCCAGGCCGAAGGAATAACCAGCATGCTCATGGCCGCCAGAGCCGCACCAAGCCAGGCCCCTTTGATCGCGAAGGCGCGCGCGGGCAGCCACGGCAACAGCAAGGGTCCCAGCAAGCCCGCGAGAACATATACGGCCAGCCATAACAAAAGGACCGGACCGCCCCGGGCCGCTGCCTGCGTGAAGGAAAAGCCCGCTGGGGATAGGCCGGAAAGAAGAGCCAGCGCAAGGCCTGCCAGGAGCATCCGTTTGAAGTGGATGACTAATTCCAGCGGCGCCACGGCCAGCCGTTCATGCCATCGGAAATGGACGCGCCGCATTTCGGGCGAGGCGGTGTTTCCAGCCGCCAGGAAACCGGGCAGGTCGCGGGCATAGACCGGCCCATAGACCACGTGAAACCCCGATAATCGGGTCACTTCAAAAGCATTCACTCCCGGGGCCGATAGTTGAGGCAGAATGAGTTGACGATGCGAGACGACCTGGTCCAACTGCACTTCGCGAATGCGTTGTACCACTTCCGCCGTGCTGAAGGTTCCTTTGCCCGCCGCACACCAGACATTTACCGCTTTTGTATCCAACACGAGGATCCATCCATCGAGCCCCCTCAAGGCCCGGCGCAGATGATCGAAAGAAAGCTTATAATTTGCGGTCACGAAAACAGGGGCCTCCGGCTTCGGGGACCCGACCGAATACAGTCCCGGCCTAACGGCATAGCGCATCCGTCCGATGCCCCAACGCACCTTGATGGCGCCGAGGCGGTCTCGCCAGGTCCAAGCTGACGATACGCGGCTGCAATGCACTGGAAGTGGTTTGCTCATGGTTTGCAAAAGAGCTTCCGGCATAGCTCCTCGACGCCCATTTTGTCGATGGCGCGCAAATGCCGGTCGTCCGCCTTGACGGCGGGCGATTTTTCCAATGCTTGGAAAATGGGAGCGGCCTTTTTTCCAATGATTGGAAAATGGGCTTGATCCGCCATGCGATAATACACCCAGCGCCCCTCCTTGCGGGAGTCGAGCAGTCCCGCGTCGCGAAGAATGGAAAGGTGCTTCGATACCGTGGAAGGGGAAAGCCCCATCAGCTCGATGAGCTGGCAGACGCACAACTCGCCATGACGCAAAGCGTAGAGCATCCTCAGCCGATTCTCGTCCGATAAAGCGCCAAAAATCCGGAGCGCATCCTTCATGAGTCATCTCCTGTATTTCGTCATGTAACGAAATATTATGGGGAAAATCCGGCTCGCGTCAACCGGATTTATGGCAAGAGCGAAAGAACAGTCCAAATGTATGGGAAAGCGTGCTCGACGCGGATTGCCCATGTCGGAACCTCTTTATTCGTTGCGCCTCTTCATTCGTTGGAAATCATCTTCTTTGAAGACCGACATGGGAGCCGTGCCGTTCGAAGAGAAGACAAAGAAAGTTTCCAACGAATAGGAAGCGCAACGAATGGGGGAGATGAAGAATAATCGCTACCCTTCGATCTTTGCCACGTAGACCGTATTGGCGGATTTGCTATCGGTCAACGGATTGGGGAACGTCACGACTTCCGCCCGGACCTGGGGGAAAACCGTTTCGAGTTTCCTGATGAATGTTTCTTCGGGCGGATCGTTGGACCAGAGGGCGAATACGCCGCCCCGATGAAGGAAGGCGGTCAGCCGGTGCAAGCCGTTCGTCTCGTAAAATGGGGCGTGGAGGGGACTCAGCCACTGGCTGGGGGAATGATCGACGTCCAGCAAAATGGCGTGGAATTTCCGGTCGGGCAGCTCGGGATCGAAGCCGTGGCCATCCGGCCCGGCCACGGCGAAGAAATCGCCGTGGATCAGCCGGCTGCGGGAATCGCCGACCAGCCGATCGCCCAGAGGAACCAGTTTGCGTTGGTGCCAATCCATGACTGCGTCCAACGCTTCGATCACCAACAGGGACCGAACGCCAGGATAATCCAAGACGGCTGCAGCGGTATAGCCCAAGCCCAGGCCGCCTACCACGACATCCAGCGGAGTCTGGGCGACGCGTTCCAAGCCGAGGCGTACCATGGCCACTTCGGCGTCGTGAAACAAGCTGGACATCAGATACTCCTCGCCCAGTTTCACCTCGTAGACTTCCTGGTTGTCCAGCGCCGGCAACAAGCGCCGCCGAAGGATCAATTCCCCCATCCGCGTCATCTGTCTGTCCAATTCTTCAATACGGGCTTTCATGGTTTTCCTTTACTGCAAAGAGACTTCACCTTTTGTTTCTCCTAATCTTAATCCTAATCGTAATCATAATCTCTCTTTGTTTTGTCATAGACGTTGGGACTGCATGGTCTTTTTCTGTGAAATGATAACTTATTGATTTGCCGGTAGATCCACATTTTGGAGGGTCGCGCTCCGTCGCGACCGGAAGAAGACGGTTCCGACAGAGCGGAACCCTCCAGGAATCATGTACTTGGATTGCTCGAAGGCGTGCCGAACCCGTTTTGCGATCCAACAAATTACAGGGCACATAAAAAAACCGTGATTGGGACAGGTCCCAGAAAAGGGTTGCCCGCCGTGAGGGGCTGTGCGACGATCCTATCGAGTTCGTCAGGGTTGGGGGAGGGCGCTTTAGGAGAATGATGATGCAATCAAACAAAATGAAAACTCCTTGTCATGGCCGCCGCCATAGAGCTCATTCCAATGGAAGCTGGTCGAGTGGGCGTCTGTCCCGATTTCTGTTTCCGATCATGGGTCTGGTTTCACTCGCATGGTTTCTGGTTCGGGTCCTGCCGAAACCGCAGCGAGCTGCTTATCCGTGTCAGAAGGCGGCGGCGCCCGTGGCAGCCGGCTTCGTCATCTGGCTGATGGGTATTTTCGGGTTGGGCGCCGTGCTCAAGACGTCAGGACATCTGATCCGGCAATATCGTTGGGGCTTGGCGCTCCTCGCGGTGATCTGCGGCTTGCTGCTCTGGGTTGTTACGTCGGTCACGATGCCCTCGTCCGAATCGCTGGCCATGTCGTACACTCCCAATGCCCCGATCGGCACGCCCAGGGGCCTTCATCCGGGGCGCGTGGTTTGGGCGCACGATCCGGACGCCACGGATTGGGCGGGTTATGAATCCTCGGAGCATTGGTATGAGTCGACGCATACCGATGAAGCGGTGGTGGAGCGCATGGTCTCCAACTCCGTCCTGGCCCTGACCGGGGAAAGCACGCTGGCGAATGCCTGGGATGCGCTTTTCCGATATTCCAATCAGCAGCAGGGCAAGGGCGATCGGGGCTACCAGTTCGGCGAGAAGGTGGTCATCAAACTTAATCTCACCACTAGCAATGGACGTCAGGTAGATCCTGTCACGCACGAGAAGATGCCCGAGTATCTGAATCGCGGCGACAATTCGCCGCAAATGACGCTGGCCCTGTTGCGCCAATTGGTCCATGTCGCCGGCGTCGCACAGACGAACATCTACATCGGCGATCCGACGACGTTGATTCCAAATCACTACTGGGATTTCTGGCATCCTGAATTCCCTGGCGTCAACTATCTCGATAATGTCGGCGGACAAGGACGCCTGCGCGTGGAACTGTCCGCTATGATGTTCTATTGGAGCACCCCTGAAGCGGCAGGCAAGGTAATCGACTACCTGCCGGCGTGCTACGCCGAAGCGGACTACTTCATCAACTTCGCCATCCTGAAGGGGCACGCGCGGGCCGGCGTCACCCTTTGCGCCAAGAATCATTACGGCTCGCTTCTGCGCACGCCCGACGGGCATTTTCGGGATGCGTTCGGTCCGGATCAGGATGGATATCTCGATTACCTCAACATGCATCACAGTCTGCCCAACGAAACTCCGGGACTCGGACATTACCGGGCGCTCGTCGATCTGATGGGGCATCCCCGGATCGGCGGCCGTACCGTCCTTTACCTGATCGACGGCCTTTTCGGCGGCGATGACTGGGATTGCCATGCGTACCCCTGGACTTCGCCGGGCTTTGGCGATGGCGTAACGGGCGATTGGCCTTCCAGCGTTTTCATGTCGCAGGATCCCGTCGCCATCGACTCGGTGGCCTTCGATTTCCTTCAAGCGGAATGGCCCGACGTGGTGTCGAAAGGCAGTCTTCAAGGCGCCGCGGTAGATTACCTGATCGAAGCGGCCCTGGCCGATAACCCGCCTTCCGAAACTTTCTACGACCCGGATAACGACGGCGAACGCATGACCAGTCTCGGCGTTCATGAACACTGGAACAACCCTTATGAAAAGCAATACAGCCGCAATCTGGGAACGGGGAATGGGATCGAGTTGGTCAGGCTGGATGATGCACGACTCCAAGTCCGCGCGTACGTTCAGTCGGACGCAACCCACCAACTGACGGTCGACCATGTCTTGTCGAATGTGGCGTATGAAGTCATGGAAGCTTCGAGTCTTTCCCAACCCAACTGGGCTCCGTTGGCGCCGTTTACCGCCGGGGCCTCGGCTATGACGTGGACCAACTTCGTTGCGTCCAACTGGACGAACAAGTTCTATCGGGTCAGGTTGGTGGAAGCCACGGATAATCTGTTGGCGAATCCGAGCTTCGAGGATATGGGAACGACCAATACGCGCGCGTTTGCCTGGCAGGATAATGTCCAGGGCGGGGTCTGGGGTGCGGCCAAGCGAGTGAACTGGAAGGCCCATTCAGGCGATCAGTCGGCGGTTATCGTGGGCGATGGGACGACCTTCGGCGGCTGGTGGCAATGGATACAGGTCGATGGCGGCACGACCTATCTGAGTTCGGCGTGCTTCCATAAAGAGACCAACTGGCACGCCTCGGAAGTGATCATGAAGGTCGAGTGGTTCAATCAGAGCCATCAGCAGCTTCTCGTTCACACCAACTCGCTGGCCGATCTTCCGAATGGCCGCTGGACCAATAAATCGTTTCAGGTCACGGCGCCGATCGACGCCGTATCGGCCAACTTCGTCCTGTCCGTTTCCGGAATGGGCCAAGGCGAGTCGTTATACATGGACTCCGCCTATTTTGGAAAACCGTTCGTTGCGCGGGAATCTCTGCCGGCGGAAATGGCCTATCGCTCGGCGAAAAAGGATGCGGCCGCCGCCATCCAGCAGCGTTAGCCCGGCGCTTCCGGATTGACTATTCTGCACAAAAAGACGAGTGGCCCCACGGATAAAAGAGTATTCAGAGAAGCTAATCCCTTCATCGCTATCGATATTCTGCTCTTCCGGGTGGGCCGGCTTCTCCGAAGACGGCCTTCTTCCCAGGCTGCGTAGCTGCCGGCGTAAGCCGGTCTTTTATACACAAATTGATGACACGGAATTCATCTGTAAGCATATGAAGGGCTGGTTTCTGTAGGTGGGCCGCGTTCTCCGTAACGCGGCTTCCGGACCCGAAAAGCCCGTCTTCGGAGAAGCCGGGCCACCTGTTGTTTCTGCGTTCAAACAGCCATTGTAATTATGACTCAGGACCTCGCGTCAATGCAGATCTTCTCATATCTCCTTCATAATCATAATCTTAATCGTAATCTTAATCTCCTTCTCAGGATAAAAAAAGATTACGATTAAGATTAGCCCGCATTTCTCACAAAGATAGTTGACGAGGGTTGCGCGTTGTTGTACAACTCGTTTATCACAAATGAGATACACAACATACGGAGGCAACCCGCGTCATGACAGACTGTAGCCAGAACGAGTTTGAGTTTCAAGGTCTGAGTCGGCGAAAGGTTCAGGTGGATTTTCGCGGCG
>Ga0209417_1001691_pt1 | contig 39100 bp, 41 predicted proteins | sample RifGroF2_FD_184002 | JGI IMG/M metagenome (GOLD analysis project Ga0209417, IMG submission 184002) | Groundwater microbial communities from Rifle, Colorado, USA - Groundwater F2 (SPAdes) (version 2) | ecosystem: Environmental > Aquatic > Deep subsurface > Groundwater | place: Rifle, Colorado... | reverse complement strand
GTGATCCAAAACATCAACGATACCAAATCCTCCAAAGTCAAAGATCTGCTGCCGCAATTTATCGACAAAAATCTACCAGTGTAAGACGGTAATGGTGGGGTGGATACATTTGATTGCAGACAATGAATTGAATTTAAACCAATTATTTTTTCGTCATCATATGCTGCACGTATTACATCATCAGTTCTCCGAATAAATATTTTAGGATTTAAAAACGAATCAGGATTTCTTGGAGCTGCAAGACAATCTCCATATTTAATAAATTCACCATCCCAGATTAATGAATATCTGGTTACTTGAGTACCTCTGATCAATTTTAACCAATTATTGTCTGCTTTCTGAAAAGCCGTATATGGTTTATTTAAAACAATTTCTTCTGTTTGAGTAGGATTCCCTTTGCTTTTTTCATAAGGTTTTACACCCGCTGTAATTTTAGCGATCTCGTTAAGTTGAATTGATTTATCAGCAATTTTCTTTGTTAATATTCTGTTTTCTTCAGTTGCTTTATAATTTAAAATCAAATCCTCCCTCTCCAATAAATCCGTTTGATAGAATTTTAACATCGGATATTTACTTAGGTCTGCTTGAGAAAAAGTTTTACCGCGAGGTGTTAAAAAACAAAAAAAAGAATCATCTGATTTAGGCAGTTCTTTTGATAAAATAGTGATTATTGGTTCGACAACAGCATCAGGGAAAACATTAAATGTTTCAAGAAGTTCTCTGATTCTACTTCGAGTAAATAACAAACTTCTAAGGTTTATACCATTTTCAATAACCAAATAGGTATTTGGGGTAATAAATCCCAAGTATCCACCTTCAATTAGCAGATCATAAGATTTTTCAAAAAATAATCCATATGTATCATAGTTTGGAAAGTGAGTCTTGTAATACAGATTGTAGTATCCTTTTTCCGATGTAGTTATTTTAGCACCATACGGCGGATTTCCAATCACCACGTCAAACCCACCTTTATGATTGCCATAATTTGAATCTAGTTCTGATACTTCTTCCAGTTTCTCAGTATATTCGTAAGCCTTCTTTGTAATTTCGGTAGCTTCTTTTGATAGCGCTATTGCCTGCTCAGCTTTTGATTGTGCTTCGAGCAATTTCTCTTTGATCAGCTTCAGGTAATCGGGAGTTTCATCTTTTCTCGTTTCAACGGTCGGGATTATACCTTTTTCACGACCAAATACTTGCGGAAACTCCCGTTCCCAATCAAATGCTTTATCTCCGGCAATGACAGGGTCGCTTATCAGCGAGTTTCCACATTTAATGTTGTTGCTTAAATCGTTCAGTTTGCGATTGGGCTGTGCGGTTCGCAACCATAACGAGAGTTTGGCAATTTCTACGCTTTCTTCATTCAGATCAACTCCAAACTAGTTGTTTTCCAAGATGCTCTTTTCAACATCGCTCAATATCATGGGAACACCCAATAGTTTGGCTTGTAGTTCGTCGATGTAGCGGTGTTCGGCAATTAGAAAATCAAGAGCCTGGTTGAGAAAAGCTCCTGAACCACAAGCCGGGTCGCAAATGGTGAGTTGTAACAACCAGTTTTGGTAGGTTTTTAGCTTGTCGAGCAAAGCCTGTTTGGTTTTGATCTGTCGCTTTTTATCGGTGGTATAATCCTCTTCGTTGAATTCGAGTTCTGCTTTCTTTTCCGTACAAAGCTTTCCGACGGTGTTTTCAACGATGTATTTGGTGATGTATTTTGGGGTATAAAACACACCGTCTTTTTTGCGCTTAGTTTTGGTTTTGTCAATTTCCTTGCCGTCAAGCTGTGCTTGTATTTCATCCAATTCATTCAGCGAGTTCTCGAAAATATGCCCAAGAATATTCACATCCACCTCACTTACAAAGTCATATTCCGACAATTTCAATACGTGGTTGTAGAGTAACGAATCATCAATTGTTACAATATCGAGAATTTCATCGTGTATAAACAGGCCGCCATTGTAGGCAAATACATCGTATCGTTTGCCTTTGTAACCCGTGTTGAGGTAGCCAAAATATTTTTTAAATCGGTCGTAAAGTGGAACTTCCACATCTCGCTCCTGTAATTCTTTCCAGTCGTTTAATACCAACCGAACCGAGTTGGGAGGCAACAGTTGTCGGTCTTCGGCAAAGAATAAAAACAAAAAACGGTCGAGTAACTTCTGCGATTTCCGGAATAGCGTTAAAGCATCATATTGCGGATTTTGCGAAACCAGGTTTTGGTGCAATTCGCGTTTAAACAAAGAATAATCTGAGTACAATTTTTTGGTAATTGCATCTTCCTGGCTTACCGATTCTTCTTTTACCTTTTTCGGAATTCCTTTTGCAATCTGATCGCACGCCAAACAGATATAGAGAATTTCAAAATCGGATTTGGTAAGTTTAAACAAATTGAACTCGATGAATTCAATGGCATTATCGATGTAAAAACGAAGCTTTTCAAAATTCGAAGTTATGACATAAATGCAAAAGGGCTGGTTGTTTTTGTATCCAAATGCCTGTGATTCGATCTTGCTTAAATCAGTAGTGTTGGTTCCTTTAAGCTCAATAACAGCTTTTACTGACTCGCCAATGATAATAGCTCCATCAGCTTTTTTGCTGTCTTTAATGTTTTTGTATTCGGTTGTCAGGTTATAGTTTGGACTTGGATTCAGTTTATAACCCAATATTTTCACAAACAGCTCGCTTAAAAAACCTTCCTGAAACTGTTCTTCCTTGCTGTTTCGTATGTTTTCCTGGATTTCAGGATTCCCAAAATATGCTTTAAACTCAATGTATTTTGTTTCTATCAGCTTTGAATCAAGCTGTTTTATATATTTCTGTTCTACTGACTTCTGGAAAAGGCTCATTGGATAGTTGAAGCATTAGATTAAATGCCAAATTACGATATTTTTGTCAAATAGAAACGAAAAATATTAAATCGGTAAATTCCATACAAAAATACCAAGTAGCACCACGCCTATGCTACAAACGATGATTAATGCCGCATTCAGTTTGGTAACAACAATTGGGTTGAGCTGTTCGCTTTCCGTGTATAGCTCGCGCACAACGAAGAAATAATAATAGATGCCAATAACCGCCATCAAAATAGCAAAAATGGAAATCAAAAGGTTTCCTTGACTGATGGATAAAACAAAAACCTGGTATTTGGCCATAAACCCTGAAGTAGGTGGAATTCCTGCCAGGGAAACGAGCAGAATCGTCATAAATACAGCAATCCATGGTTTTTCTTTAAACAGTCCCCTGAAATTAAAAAGTTCCTCCTGTCCATTGGATGCCCTTTTCACTAAAATAAAGATAATGAACAAGGGAACCGTAGCCAGTGAATAGACAAACGTGTAATACAATAAAACCTTACCAGAAGAATCGTGCTGAGATAACATGGCCAGCATAATAAATCCGCTGTGTGCGATAGCCGAATAGGCCAGCAGACGTTTAAAGTTGGTTTGTTTTAAAGCTCCAAGGTTCCCAACAAGCAAGGTTAGTCCGGTCATTACCCAGAGCGCTTTTTCCAAAGGACCGGGCAAAGGAAGTAATCCCATACCCAGTAACCGGTAGAATGCAGCAAACCCTGCCGTCTTCACGACTGTTGCCATAAAGGCGGTCACCAGTGTTGGTGAACCTTCATACACATCAGGACTCCAGAAATGGAAGGGGGCAACGGCAACTTTAAACGCCACTCCAATGATTATGAAGAGCAATCCAACCATAACCATTGGCGGCAAATGACCGTTGAACTGGGCTATGAAAGTTTTTATTTCAGGAAGATAAAATGTGGCTGAAGCTCCGTATACCAACGCGATTCCAAAGAGAAAAATGGCTGTGGCAAACGAACCAAGCATAAAATACTTAAACGAAGCTTCATTCGACCTGAAGGAGGCTTTTTTACCTCCGGCCAGCACATACAATGGAATCGACAGTATTTCAATCCCCATAAAAAGCATGATGAGATTCGAAAATGAAGTCATGAGGAAAGCGCCCACGAGAGCAAAAATCATGAGTGCGTATTGCTCTGCCACGTGGAAACTCATCTTTTGATAATAGTCGATCCCGAAAAGGAAAATCAGAATGGAGATGATGATCATGGATATGTTGAATGCAATCGAGAAATTATCGAACAAAATCATATCATGAAAATACCTTGACCCCAATCCCCAATCTTTGAATGACAGGTATAGTACGATCAGGAGTCCTGCAATTGCTGCAGGCGCAAGGATAGCCTTCTTTTTAAGAAAGCCAAGGTACAAAACGATTATGCCCAGAACTGTAGTAAATATTAATGCACTCATTAGTAAGTATTTACAATTTTATTATTTACGATTTACAATTTAAAAAATCAGTGTTGTAAATCGGATTAATGCGCCAATCCGGAAAATATTTCGGTAACAGGCTTCAATAAATCAAATATCGGTTGAGGATAAATTCCAAGTCCGAGAATGATTGCAATTAGCGGAATCAGAATCAGGTAATCGAGATTGATTAAATCGTTTACCTGTTCGAATGACACTTTTTGATTGCCTAACATCACACGTTGATAGGCATACAGCATATATATTGCTCCAAGTATCATGGTCAATCCACCAAAGACCGCGAACCAGACGGATTGCTGGAATAGTCCGGCAATCATCAGGAATTCGCCTACAAAACCGGCAGTGAGCGGAAGTGCGATTGATCCCAATAGGATAATCAGGAAAAGAATGGCCAGATTGGGAGCTTTTATCTTCAAACCTCCCAATTGTGGCATTTCAGTGGTCCCGGTTTTTTCTTTAACCAGGCATGACACATAAAAAAGAGCCACAATGGTCACTCCATGGCTTAGTACCTGAAACAAAAGTCCTTGCAACGCATATTGATTCAGCACAAACATAGCTGCAACCATCAAAGAAATATGAGCCATCGATGTATAAGCGATCAGCATTTTCAGGTTTGCCTTCCGGAAAGCAATCACAGAGGCATAAATAACTCCGATTAAACTCAGAATGATGATGGTATTTTGCCAAAACAGAACACCCATTGGTACAACAGGTAAAACAAAGCGAAGTACCCCGTAAATCCCCATTTTGGTCATAACTCCGGCCAAAATCATCACCCCTTGGGTCGATGCCATTTTGTAGGTTGGTGGCTGCCAGGTATGAAACGGAAATAAAGGCATTTTAATGGCAAAGGCAATAAACAAAATCCAGAAGAGCCAGATTTGGGTACTTTCAGGAATTTGTAGTTGGTTAAACGCGGTGAAATCAGTAGTGTGAGAGCCGGGAGTCAGTTGATATAAATAAATGATACCAAATAATAGGAACAAACTCCCGGTCAATGTGTAAATGAAAAACTTGAAGGTGATGGTTCTTCGTCCGTCGCCTCCCCAGATCAACAGAATAAAATATACCGGAATAAGCGCCAGTTCCCAAAAGACATAAAACAGAAATGCGTTCTGAGCTAAAAATACCCCGATTAAAGCTGACTGTGTAAACAGAATCAGAAAATTAAGCAAATGAACATTTTTCTGTTCACGGGTAAATCCGGCAAGCAGAATAAACGGAAACAGTAAATTGGTAAGCAGAATCATAATCAAACTGATAGCATCCATCCCAAGAGAGAAACTAATTCCCAAGAAATTGATCCAGTTCAGCGAATACGAGGATGAAGAAGGATCGAAAACCAATGCAAAAGTGATTAGTAAGTTAACTACGGAGGAACCCAGAGCAATAGAACGTACAATTGCCGCCTTTCTGAATATCAACAGAAAGAGTCCTGTTAGCATGGGGATTAAAAGTAAAATCAGTAATTGCATGGGCTCAAATGATCAGAGTGAAAATGATAAACAACAGAATACCGGCCACCATGGCAAAGAAATAAAAACTCATATTGCCACGTTGCAGCCTGCGTGTTAATGTTCCCAGGACGTCGGTAAGTTCGCCAACACCGTCAACAATGGGATTCAAAATGTTGGTTTCAACCGTTTTGAAAAGAAAATTAGAAAGTGAACCAAAAGGCTTTTCAAAAGCAAAAGCATAAATCTCGTCGATATAAAATTTGTTGGTCACCAGACGCGCCATAGCTGACATTGGTTCACTATCGCCAGCCGGAACAATAGCTTTCCGGATAAATATCCGGTAGGCATACAGAATGACCAGGCCTAAAACCATAATCGAAAGAAGTATCAAAACTATTTCGGTGCTGTGACTAATTTCTTCGGAAATTTTGGAACTGACTGCGCTTTGCATAAACTGACTGAAGCTGAGATTGCCACCAAACAATGAAGGCAGATTCAGAAATCCTCCAAAAACAGAAAGAATCCCAAGAATAATCAGCGGTATCGTCATCACTTTGGGTGATTCATGAGCGTGCACTTTCGCAAGTCGTTGTTCGCCGTAAAAGACCAGATAGAATAGTCTGAACATATAAAAACATGTCAGTAAGGCGCCGAAAAGTGCCAGTATATAAATGATAAGGTTGTGTTCAAACGCCTTTTCCAGGATCATATCCTTGCTAAAAAAACCTGAAAACGGGGGAATTCCGCTAATAGCAAGTGTTGCAGCCAGAAAAGTCCAGTAAGTGACTGGCATCTTTTTTCGCAATCCTCCCATTTTACGGATATCCTGTTCGCCGCCGAGAGCATGAATGATACTTCCTGCTCCAAGGAATAAAAGCGCTTTGAAAAATGCATGGGTGGTAACATGAAAAATTGCCGCAGAGTAGGCACCAAGTCCCAATGCCAGAAACATGTATCCCAACTGCGAAACCGTGGAATAGGCCAGTACCTTTTTGATGTCGTTTTGTTTCAGTCCGATGATGGCCGCAAAGATGGCGGTTCCCAATCCAAGTACGATGATGACATTCAGGGTGAAAGGCGCCAGGTTGTAAAGTATGCTCGAACGGGCAATTACATAAATTCCGGCGGTTACCATAGTGGCAGCATGGATCAGGGCCGAAACCGGCGTTGGACCAGCCATAGCATCTGGGAGCCACGTAAACAGAGGGATTTGCGCACTCTTACCTACTGCGCCAACCAAAAGGAGCAGCGTGATTGCCGTAATTACTGGTGTGCCGACCTGAAGAACCGTGGCCTGTGTAAATATTTCAGAAAAAGAGATTGAATGAAAAGTGAAAAATAGCAGGATAATTCCAAGGATAAAGCCAAGGTCACCAATCCGGTTCATCACAAATGCTTTTCGTGCGGCATAGTTGTATGCCGGATTTTTGAACCAGAAGCCAATCAGTAAATAGGAGCAGAGTCCAACTCCTTCCCAGCCAATGAAAAGGATGAGGTAATTGGCACCCATAACCAACAGCAACATGCTAAAAGTAAACAGGTTCATTTGGGCAAAAAAGGAATTTACCCGGTCGTCGCCATGCATATAACCGATGGAATAAATATGAATTAACGATCCCACACCGGTAATGATCAACATCATGGTCAGCGAAAGATGATCGATCAGAAAGGCAAAAGGGATATTCATATTTCCAACTGAAATCCAGTTAAAAAGGGTTACAGTTGCTGAATCCTGATTCGAATTCCGGAGTACAAAAAAGAGTACAACCGAAGTCAGAAATGACAATCCAACGGCAGTACTGGCAATTATACCGGCCTGATTGTGTTTGAATCGTTTGTATCCCAGTCCGGTTACCAGAAAACCAAGTAAAGGTAAAGCAGGGACGAGCAGTGCAAGGTTTATATGTGGAATCGTTCCTACCATTTTAATCGGTTCAAAAGGTTAATATCCACAGAATTGACATTTCGCTTCATCATTACCAGGATAGACAATCCCACTGCAACTTCGGCTGCTGCGACTATCATTACAAAGAAGACAAAAACCTGTCCGGAAGGATCGGAATGATAGGCTGAGAATGCCGTTACAAGCAGATTTACCGAATTAAACATGAGTTCGATACACATCAGGATTGCGATGGTATTTCGCCGGAACAAAACTCCCATTAGTCCAATGCTGAAAAGTGCAATACACAATATAATGTAGTGCTCCAGAGGGATAAGTTGTATGGCAGTTGATAAGTCTTTCATCAAATTATAAGTTATAAGTTATGAGTTATAAGTGATTTTTCTTCGAGGTGATGATAGCACTTCGGAGCATCTTTAATAACTCAGTTGCTTCAGTGTTTATACTTTCAAATTCTTTATCATTCAGGTAATCCGTTTCTTTAAGTAATTCGAGCCAGTAAATGGTTTCGTCACATTCTTTTTGAGCGATACCCAATTTATGAATGAAATCTTTAGCGCTTTCTGCATTCTGCGCTTCCCGGGACAAGGCACCGATTGCTGTTCCGCTTCTCAATAATTGTTTGCTTAAAATGTACTCCTTTTTTGTTTCAGTCAAATACTGAAAAAGCCTGATAACACGAACGGCAAAAGCAAAACTCTTATCTTTTATGATACTTTTCTTCTCACTCATAATAAAACTACAACTTATTAATTTGGCGAATCCAATTCCGTCCGAAAGGAAGTCAATGCTAAACTCAATTTCACTTCACGGACGATTGGTTTTTTTAAGTTTCTTATATCTACAAATATTTAGCTCCTCTGGAGCTGAAGAACAAGCTTATTCTCTAGTACTTCCCAATGACATGAAACTCATAATTCATAACTTATAACTCATAACTATTGAACGTCTTTCTTTCCAAACATCACTGCTCCTATCATGGCAGAAATAAATAAGACTGACGATATTTCAAATGGTAATAAAAATTCATGAAATAAAGTTTTTCCCACTTCAGAAACCAAGCCGATATTGCTGTTAAACGGGTATCTGACTTTTATTTCCAAAACATGACGGGTTGCAGCAAGCAATACCAAAAAGAATAAACCGCCTGTTACTACTGCCGATATCCGCGTTACTTTCGATTTTTGAAGGATAATTTCCTTGTTCAGGTTAAGCAGCATGATAACAAAAAGGAATAAAACCATGATGGCGCCAGTGTAAACAATGACATGGACAACTGCCAGAAACTGAGCATTCAAAAGGATATACTGGCCGGCCATCCCGATAAAGCAAACGATCAGGTAAATCACACTGTCAACGGGATTCTTTGAGAAAACCACCAACAACGCACTGATGATCATGATTGCCGAAAGAAAGTAAAACAGAAATGTCATTTTATTTACTATTTTTTTATTTACTATTTACCATTTAATCATTTACGATTTTGTTATTTACCATTTACTAAACTTCATTTTTCGCCCAATTGTAAATAGTAAATCGTCTAATAGTAAATTGTTTTTATCTGTTGTGTGCAAAACGTTTGTTCTGCTTAAATTTCAATACACTTTCCGTTTGCCTGGCCGATATGTCGATCCTCAGGTTAGCGTCGAGCGGTTCAACTAAAATATCTTTGCCATAAACAAATGGCTGGCGTTCATACTCCGAAGCAACGATACGGTCGGTAAGGAAGATGGCTTCTTTGGGGCATGCTTCCTCACAATCGCCGCAAAAAATACAGCGAAGCATGTTGATTTCATAGACTTCAGCATATTTTTCTTCCCGGTACAGATGTTCTTCTCCCGGCTTGCGCTCTGCTGAAATCATGGTAATTGCCTCGGCGGGGCAGGCTACTGCGCACAACCCACATGCAGTGCATCGCTCACGACCCTGTTCGTCGCGCTTCAATATATGCTGTCCCCTGTATATCTTGCTGAATTCCCTGGTTTCTTCCGGATAATTAATAGTTGCTTTTTTTCTGAAGAAATGCCCGATTGTAATGATCATGCCATTCACAATGGCTGGAAGATAGATTCTTTCCATGAAGCTCATCTTCTTGTTTGATACTACTTTCGATCTGTTTGTCAATGCCTGCATGGTGTCTGATTTAAGTAAGTTCTGTGAAATAATAAAAGGCACCTGTTGCAACAATATTAAAAATAGCCAGAGGCATCAGTTTTTTCCATCCCAGATTCATCAACTGGTCGTAACGAAAACGTGGCAAAGTCCATCTGACCCACATGAACAGGAAGATAAAAAAGAAAATCTTCATGAAAAAGAAAAAGGTTCCCGTCAAAGCAAGCATATTTGGAGATAAACCAAGCTGATCGACGAAAGGCATGTTATAACCCCCAAAATATAGCGTGGCAATTACTGCCGACGAGATAAACATGTTGATGTATTCAGCAAAAAGGTAAAAGCCAAGTTTCATTGAACTGTATTCGGTATGGTATCCGCCGATCAGTTCGGTTTCACATTCCGGAAGGTCAAACGGAGCACGGTTTGTTTCAGCAAATGCACATATCAGAAAGATTAAAAAGCCAAGTGGCTGATAAAACACGTTCCAATGCATTCCGTGCTGTTGCAACACAATATCGTTCAGGCTTAATGTTCCCGTTGTCAGGATAAGCGCGATGATTGACATTCCCATGGCAAGCTCATAGCTGATCATTTGTGATGCTGCGCGGATTGAACCCAGTAAAGCATATTTGTTATTCGAAGCCCAGCCGCCAATCATGATGCCATAAACTCCAATGGAAACCATGGCAAAAACATATAAAATACCGATATTCAGATCAGCAATCTGCATAGAGAATTCACGGCCTCCAATTGTAATTGTTCCTCCCCAGGGGATAACAACACCGGTCAGCATGGCTGTAAGCATGGCGATGGAAGGCCCCAAAATAAAGAGTTTTCGATTGGCGGTAAGCGGTATGATTTCTTCCTTCATAAACATTTTCACCCCGTCGGCAAGAGGCTGTAGCAAACCGAAAAGCCCGGCGCGGTTAGGGCCACGGCGATCCTGCATAAAGGCGGCCACTTTTCGCTCCCCGTAGGTCGAATACATGGCCACAACCAAAGTGACCAGCACAATGATGAGCAAAAAAACGGTCTTATAAATATATAATGTCCAATCCATAGTCAGTTTATTTCAGATTCTGATAATGATTTTGCGCGATGACCGAATGCCTTTCAATTCTTCGAGGCCCTTCTATAGTCCAATCATTTGCTTCCTTTTTCTCAAAGCGGCATTCATTGCAAATAAATTCCTCCAGTTCGCCATATTTGTCTTTTCGGCCTGTCACCCGAAGAATTTCTGTGCCTTTCATCCATAAAACCGTTTTCCCGCTGCAAGTTGGGCATTCACGGTGAGCATCGAAGGGTTTGGTAAACCATACGCGACTTTTAAACCGGAAGGTCCGATCGGTTAATGCTCCAACAGGGCAAACATCAATCATATTTCCTGAAAAATCATTATCAACGGCTTTCAGGATATAGGTGCTTATTTCGCTATGATCTCCACGATTCAATACTCCATGTACGCGCTTATTGGTTAACTGATCGGCAACCATCACACAGCGGTAACAAAGTATGCAGCGGTTCATATGGAGCTTGATTTTATCTCCGATGTCAATGGGTTCAAAAGTCCGCCGCTCTTCAATGGTTTGGGTATCGGCCAATCCATGATCGTATGATAAGTCCTGAAGGTGGCATTCGCCTGCCTGGTCGCAAACGGGGCAATCCAGTGGGTGATTCAGCAGCAAAAATTCGGTAATGGCTTTCCGTGCCGCAATTACTTCAGGAGAAGTAGTATTCTGAACCACCATTCCATCCTGAACCGGAGTCCGGCATGAAGCCATCAGTTTCGGCATGGGGCGCGGATCTTTAGCCGATCCCTGTGAAACTTTTACCAGGCAACTTCTGCATTTTCCTCCGCTACCTTCCAGTTTCGAATAGTAACACATGGCCGGAGCAACCACATGGCCTCCAATTTTTCGGGCAGCATTCAGAATAGTTGTTCCGGCTTCGACTTCAACCTCTATATTATCAATGGTTACTTTCACAAGGGGCATCGCTGTAATTTTACATGTTCTTCAAATTCCTGACGGAAATGACGGACTGCGCTGGCAACAGGCCATGCAGCTGCTTCGCCCAACGGACAAATCGTATTTCCCTCTATATGTTTCGAAATATAAACCAACAAATCGATGTCTTTTATCGTTCCATGGCCATTTTCGATCCTGTGTAATATTTTTTCAAGCCAGCCCGTTCCTTCACGGCACGGACTGCATTGCCCGCACGATTCATGATGGTAGAACCGTGCAAAGGTCAAAAGGTTCCTGACGATACAGGTTGTTTCGTCCATTACAATAAATCCTCCAGATCCAAGCATGGTTCCGGTTTCGAATCCTCCTTCAGCCAGCGATTCGTAACTCATCAGCCGAGGTTCTCCTTTGGCTGTTTTCAGAATTAAATCAGCCGGAAGAATAGGTACTGACGAGCCACCGGCAACAACCGCTTTTAGTTTGTTCCCGTTTCGGATTCCGCCGCAATACTCATCACTATAAATAAATTCTTCGACTGGCAGCCCAAGTTCAATTTCATAAATGCCTGGCTTTTTTATATGGCCGCATGCTGAAATTAGTTTGGTTCCTTTGCTGTTACCAATGCCAATGGCCGAATAGGCTTCAGCGCCGTGATTCATAATCCAGGGAAGGGCGGCAATGGTTTCCACATTATTAACAACGGTTGGGCAATCATATAAACCAACAACTGCCGGAAAGGGTGGTTTGATCCTTGGATTGCCCCTTTTTCCTTCAAGAGATTCGATCAGGGCAGTTTCTTCACCACAGATGTAGGCTCCGGCGCCGGGATGGCAATACAGGTCGAGCGAATAGCCGCTTCCCAGAATATTCTGACCCAGAAAACCATTTTGATAGGCTTCCTGAATGGCTTTTTCAACGATTCGCAAAACGTAAAATAATTCGCCACGGATGTAGATGTAGGAAGTTCTGGCGCCCAACGCATATGAGCCTAAAATCATTCCTTCAATCAACTGGTGCGGATTCAACTGACCAATGTGCCGGTCCTTAAAAGTTCCAGGTTCACTTTCGTCAAAATTACAGACAAAATATCTCGGATTATCAGTGCTTTTATCAATGAAACTCCATTTCATCCCGGTAGGAAATCCGGCTCCGCCTCTGCCGCGTAATCCTGAATTTTTCACTTCATCCGTTACTTGATCAGGGGTATAATTTTTCAATGTTTTTTCAACCGAAGAATATCCGCCCAATTTCCGGTAAACGTCGAAGCTGGCAAGTCCCGGAACTTCTATGTCATGGAGTATAATTTGCTTTCCCATAAGTTAGAGGTATGGATTGGAATGAGAACATTTATTTTCATTTTGCCACTTGCTGATCAATTGATCGGCTTTTTCACGGGTCATATTTTCGTGATATTCAGTTCCGACCTGAATGACAGGGGCGTTTCCGCAGGCAGCCAGGCATTCAACAGTTTTTATGCTGAATCGTCCGTCGGCAGTAGTTTCACCCGGCTTGATACCCAATCGTTTTTCGAAATGTGCAAGTAATTCATCGGAGCCATTTAACCAGCATGGTCCCGTCTGACACACTTCAATCATGCAGTTGCCTACCGGTTGAAGGTTAAACATGCTATAAAAAGTGGCAACTTCATACACTTCGATGGGCTGAATTTCAAGTAAAGAAGCCACATAGTCCATCATTTCGGAACTCAGCCATCCGTTGTTTTCAGCCTGGGCAATATGCAAAATGGGCAGCAATGCCGATTTTTGCCGGCCTGCCGGATATCGCCTGATGATTCCATTGATCAGTTCAAGCGTCTCGGTGTTGAATTCGGTTTTATTTTTTGTATTCTGCATTTATATATTTTTTAACCACAAAGAACACGAGGGAAACACAAAGTTTCACAAAGTTTTTTTGTCTCCCATCTTCCGTCTCTATGCCCATTTCCCTTTTCCATATTTTTACCATTCCGTCCGAAAGAAGTAATTGGCTTTTCTTATCGCTTTCCCGCGGACGATCTCCCTATTACATTTCTCTTTCTATAAATATTTCGCTCCTCTGGAGCTATTTCTTTCTCCGAACTCCCGTCTCCGGACTTCTGGCTTCACGCCTTTTCCTTATTTCTTTTTTCCTGCCTTTTGGCATTATGCATCCAGTTCTCCGGCAATCACATTCATTGAACTCATGGTGAGCACAGCATCCGACAACATATTCCCGGTTACCATTTCAGGATATGCCTGATAATAAATAAAACAGGGTCGCCTGAAATGCAGTCGTGACGGAGTTCGACCCCCATCGCTAACCAGGTAAAATCCAAGTTCTCCGTTTGCAGCTTCTATGGCGTGGTAAACTTCACCCGACGGAATATCGGTTTCGCCCATAACTATTTTGAAATGCCAGATCAGTGCTTCCATATTGTTGTACACCTTTTCTTTCGGTGGAAGAATGAACCGCGGGTCGTTGGCAAAATAGGTCTCTTTATCATCCAGCTTTTCAAGTTTGACAATTGCCTGCTCGATGATACTCAAGCTTTGCCACATTTCTTCCTGACGAACCATAAACCGGTCGTAGGTGTCGCCGTTCTGACCGATAGGTACAATAAAATCGAATTCATCGTACGAACAATAAGGATTCATCACCCGAACATCGTAATCAACCCCGCATGCACGAAGGTTCGGTCCGGTGAACCCATAAGCCAGAGCCCGGTCAGCCGAAAATGGTCCAACATTGATGGTGCGATCCATAAAAATTCGGTTTCTGGACAATAGACTTTCAAATTCTTTCAGTTTTTTGGGATAGCTTTTTAGGAAATGATGGATTTTATTCCAGGCTTTGTCACTGAAATTGCGCTCAAATCCGCCAATCCGGCCCATGTTGGTGGTTAATCGGGAGCCACAAATCTCTTCATAAATTTCATAAATGAATTCCCTGTCCTGAAACAAATAGGTAAATCCGGTGAGCGCCCCACTGTCAACTCCAATTACAGTATTGCAAATCAGGTGATCGGCAATCCGGGCCAATTCCATCACAATAATGCGAAGGTAATCAACGCGTTTGGGGGTTTCAATACCCAGTAATTTTTCAACGGTCATATGCCAGCCCATATTGTTTAAAGGCGCGGAGCAATAATTTAACCGGTCGGTAAGCGGAGTAATCTGATAAAAAGGACGTCGTTCAGCAATTTTTTCGAAGGCACGATGGATGTAACCGATGGTTTGTTCAGTACTGACAATAAACTCACCGTCCATCAGCATTACATTCTGGAAAACGCCATGCGTCGCCGGATGAGTAGGCCCAACATTCAGAATGTTATATTCTTTGGGCCCCTCAGGATTTATAATGTCTTTTTTCCAGTAATCAGTTTGCAGTTCTTGTGCCATATATTAAAGTCAGAAGTCAGAAGTCAGGAGTTCGAAGTTGTTCAAACAAATTCATAACTCATAACTTATAACTTATAATTTACAACTCTTTCTCATCGTCCAAACATGCTGTCGTCTTTGTCTTCACGGGTCTGGTCTTCAAGAGGAAACTCCTTTCGCATCGGGAAATCGGTCATCTCATCCACGTTAAGAATCCGTTTCAGATTCGGGTGCCCTTTGAATATAATTCCAAAAAAATCATACGTTTCGCGTTCCATCCAGTTAGCCGCAGGCCAGATTGTTGTTGCTGTAGGCAATACAGGATGATCCAGATATACTGTTGTTTTAATCCTGATTCGGTGGTTATTTACAAAACTATGTAAATGATAGACTACGCCAAGTTGGGAATCTTCATGATAATGCATGCCGCACAAGGTTGTTAAAAAGTTATACTGCAATTCAGCGTTATCGTGCAGGAAAAGCAAAACATCGTGAATAACCGAATTTTGAGCCTTGATTACAGGCATATCGGAGCGAATTTCGTTCTGCTCAATATCATTTCCGAATTGGCTTACAAGCAACGAAATAACTAAATGATCTCTGTCGGAACCGGGTTTGTACACGAAATGCTTTTTAATTTTGAATAAATTTAATCGTTTCTCCTGAAATTTATTCGATGTTGTATTTTTTCATTAACTCATTGTAGGCCTGTGAATTTCTCCTACGGAGCGATTCATTACCGACCAGATCCTGGATTTTGAGAATTCCGTCAATAATCTGTTCCGGACGAGGAGGGCACCCAGGCACAAAAACATCTACAGGTATAACCCGGTCGATGCCTTGTAAAACGCTGTAGGTATCGAATACACCACCGCTTGAGGCACAGGCGCCAACGGCAATCACCCATTTAGGTTCAGCCATTTGAATATAGACTTCGCGTAAAACCGGTCCCATTTTTTTTGCAACGGTTCCCATAACCATCAGTAAGTCGCTCTGCCGTGGAGAGAAACTCAGACGTTCGGAACCAAACCGTGCAAGGTCGTAATGTGAGGCCATGGTAGCCATAAACTCAATTCCACAACAGGAAGTGGCAAAAGGCAAAGGCCAAAGCGAATTCTTTCGGGCTAGCCCAACCGCTTTGTCGAATGAAGTTGCAAAATATCCCTGTCCGGCAATCCCTTCAGGCGTGTCGGCTATGGTAGGTGTAATAATTTGTCTGTCTGACATGATCCTATGGTATTCTTAGGCACTAGTTTTTATCCCATTTGAATGCACCTTTCAGGAGTATATATATAAAACCTGCCAGGACAAGGGCAAGAAACAAAACCATTTCAAGGAATCCATCTTTGCCCATTGCTTTGAAATTCACCGCCCATGGATACATAAAAATAACTTCTACATCGAAAAGCACAAAGAGTATCGCAATCAGGAAATACTTGACCGAAAAAGGGCTGCGCGCATTTCCCATCCCTTCAATTCCACATTCAAAATTTTCCAGCTTGGCACGCGAAAATCGTTTTGGGCCCAGATAATGAGTTAAAAGCATCGTGGAAATAACGAAGCCGAGAACAACCAATGATTGAATTAATATGGGAATATAATCTTGTGGCATTTTATAATGTTTTTTAATCGATGTAAAAACGATTAGAAAGTCGATTTGTTCGTCAATTTAAGAAATAAATTCTGTAACTACCGAAGTTTAGTTAGCTCTTCGATATAAGATTTGCTTTCAAATTATATTTTTAGAACTTAAAAAGCGCCCCATTCCTGAGGCGCTTTCTATCAATATTGTTTAAGTTGGTTTATTTACTTCCTGCGATAAAGCTAATTCCGGAGAGCAAAACATACCAAATGATGATAAGCGGCAAAGCATATACCTGAAGGAAAATTAACATCAGGATGGTGATTGCTATAAAGAGATAGCGAAGACCATTTCCTTTCAGTTTCAGGTTTTTAAATTTGAGGTTGAACATGGGCAGTTCGGAAACCATCAGGAATGAACAACTGAATATGGAAACAAGTAGCGTATATTTATTCAGGATTATAGGTTCAATAATGGTTCGATCACCCAGAACGAGAATTAAAGCGAGCGATGCAAAGAAAATAGCATTGGCAGGTATCGGCATTCCCAGGAATTGATCGCTTTGCCGGTCATCGGTATTAAATTTGGCCAGCCTGAAAGCCCCGGCAATTGGTATCACCAAACTTGACAAAAGAAGTATCCACTGGCTTAAATTGGCTTCAATATCCTGAATGTGCTGGTTTTTTCCAAAAAGGGTTAATTCGAGCATGGTGAAAACAATCGCGGCAGGCGCCAGTCCGAATGAAACGGTATCGGCCAGCGAATCGAGTTCTTTACCGATTGAGGAATATGCTTTCAGCAAACGTGCAGAAAAACCATCGAGGAAATCGAAAATGGCCGCAGCAAAAATGAAAACCGCTGCCAGCCCAAGTTGGTTGTCAACAGCAAAAAACACTGATAAACAGCCACAAACCAGGTTCAGTGAAGTGATGGTATTTGGTACCCAGAAAAACAGTTGGCTTGTCCGGCTCATGATTGAATTTCGCCAATAATGGTTTGCGATCCTTTAACTTTGTCGTTTAATTTTACCTGAAGCTTGGTATTGAGGGGTAAATAAAGGTCGACCCGCGATCCGAAACGGATAAAACCAAGTTCGGTAGCCTGATCAACAGTATCGCCAATTTCAACATAATTGATGATTCGTCGTGCCATTGCTCCGGCAACCTGGCTCATTACAATTTCGCGTCCGTCTTTTATTTTTACAGCTGTGGTTGTTCGTTCATTTTCTTCGGCCGATTTATCCTTAAAGGCAGCATAGAATTCGCCGTCCTTGTGTTTCATGTAAGTAATTACTCCTGGAATCGGAATCCAATTGATATGTACATTAGTGGGCGACATAAAGATGGAAACCTGCAGACATTTGGATTTCAAATACTCGGTTTCGATGGTTTCCTTAATCACACATATTTTTCCGTCGGCAGGAGAAAGTATTTGTCTTTCATTCTGAATTACAGTGCGTTGTGGGTATCTGAAAAATTGAATAATCAGGAAATAGACCAATGCATAAACACTTAAAACACCAAATTTGAAATTAGGGTCAATATTAACAAACCATGAAATTAAAATGAGTGCTGCAAATATGGCAGTGGCATAATAGATGGTTGTAGTACCGGCTTTATGAAACTTCATCATTAAGTCTTAGATTTTGGTCTCAAAAATAGTAAATTATTGAGCTTTTTGGCAACATTGCCCATATTAAATCTCAATAACACTACTCCACAAACAGTTTCAAATACATAACCACCACTGGGGCCGCAAAAAACAAAGAATCGAAACGATCGAGCACTCCACCGTGCCCAGGCAAAATATTACCGCTGTCTTTAATCCCAAAATGGCGCTTGAACATCGATTCAGTCAAGTCGCCAAATGTAGAAGAAACTACCGTTAATATGCTGAGAGCAATCCAATGTATGAGTTTTATTTCAGGAATAATACCTGAAATAAAGAAAGAAGCTGTAACGGCAATAATTGTTCCGCCAATGGCTCCTTCCCAGGATTTTTTAGGTGAAATCCGCTCGAATAACCGGTGTTTCCCAATGGAAACTCCTACAAGATATGCGCCGGAATCATAAATCCAGATTAATGAAAAAAGGGCAATAAGCAGCTTTGGCGTGTAGGCATTCGCGTTAAGTATTTCAGGAAAAACGAGGAAGTTTATCAGCGATAAAGGAATAGCCAGATAAATGATACTGAAAATAGTAACTGCAATATTTTCGACCGGTTTGTCCTTTTTACGGTAGAGTTCGGCAGCCATAATCAAAAGAAAGAATGGTAGTAAACCCAGAAAATATTTGACTTCGATTATTCTTTTGGCGATCAGGAAGGAAACTACAAAAAGAATAATTGACACCGAATAAGCAATGAATTTGTTCGGTTTAACATCAGATTGCCTGAACAGGCTGGAAAATTCGATTATACCGGCTGTTAAAATGACCAGAAACAGAATTGCATAACTAAACTCACTGACAATAATGGCAGTCAGCATGACTAAAACAAGAACGATTCCGGTAATAGTTCGTGTAATTAATTTCTTCAAAGGATCAAATCTTTAAGTAGTTCAGTCGCTTTTGCTTCAAAATCCTGATGAACCCAGACTTCCAAATCACCAAAGGAAGGAAAAGTTGAGTCGCGCTCGCCTAATACGACACAATTAATTTCTTCATTTTCGAGAATCTCTTTTGCAATTTCAGCCTGAAACCCTTGCTCGGTGCGAAATACACATACCCAATCTTTTTCCATAACAAAAGTATTAAATTGGTTCTTCAGAAATCAGTACGATCAGCGATTTTGGACCGTGCATACCCATAACCAATGTTTTTTCAATATCGGCAGTTCGGCTGGGTCCGGTTATGTTGCTGATGAGCGAAGGTAATTCATTTTTATATTTTTGCTGAAGTTTTTCCAGAGCATCGTCTAAAAAATTAGTCAATTGCGACTGGTGGGCAACAACCAGGTGGGTTTCGGGAAAAACATTTAGACGCCGCCCCGAAATTTGTGCTGAACTGATTAGAACTGAACCCAAATGAGCAACCAGAAATTCACAACCCGTTACCCCAATATTTAATCCTAAAAATGAATTTTCATCCGAATCAATCTCGATACTTCCGGTAAGTATTTCCTGAAGTTTAGGATCGGTACAGAAAATTTTGTACTGATCCTTTTCTTTATATATCTGTTTGATCTGGTCTGCAATTTCTGATTTGGATTTGCATAGGATGACTTGTCCGCCAATCATTTCCAAATTGGTTTTGAATTCCTGGCTTAACGATTCATTGAGCGGGTGATAAATAGGAGAGGTGAAATCGGGGCTAGTAACCTCGATTTCACCTCTATTATCCTGTGCGGCCTTCAGTCGGGCCAAAATATTATTTCTTGCCGGATTCATTATTCTATGGTAGGTTCAGCAGGTTGTTCAGTATTCTCGAGTAAACCGGCAGCCAATTCCTTTTTGGCTTCAGCAACCATTAATGGTTTACCCCACTTGCGTTTTCCAAATACGTTTTCGAGATCCTCACTAAAAATTACTTCTTTTTCCAAAAGTAATTCAGACAGTTTCCGGTGTCCTTCTTTATTTTCGGTCAGCACTTTAAGTGCCCTGGTATATTGTGTTTCAATCAGAAGTTTTGATTCCGAATCGATCAGTTCGGCTGTTTTTTCGCTATATGGTTTTGTAAAACCATATTCGTTTTGGCCTGAAGAATCGTAAAAACTTACATTTCCAACTTTTTCACTCATACCGAAAATGCTAACCATTGCGTATGATTGTTTGGTTACTTTTTCCAAATCGTTTTGTGCGCCTGAAGAAATGCTGTTGAATGATATTTGTTCAGCGGCGCGTCCTCCAAGTGCTGAGCACATTTCGTCGAGCAACTGATCTTTGGTTGTAATCGAACGTTCTTCAGGAAGATACCAGGCAGCTCCGAGCGCTTTCCCCCTTGGAACAATAGTTACCTTAACCAATGGATGTGCGTGTTCGAGAAGCCAGCTGATGGTTGCATGACCTGCCTCATGATAAGCGATTCTTCGTTTCTCGTCAACCGAGATGATTTTATTTTTCTTTTCAAGTCCTCCGACAATGCGGTCTACTGCATCCAGAAAATCTTGTTTGTCAACAATATCCTTGTTTTTTCGTGCAGCGATCAAAGCCGATTCGTTACAAACATTGGCAATGTCGGCTCCTGAAAAACCAGGTGTTTGTTTGGCCAGAAATGCAGGTTCAACTTCCGGAGATAGTTTGATTGGTTTCAGGTGTACCATAAATATTTCCTCGCGTTCGTTCAGATCGGGCAATTCCACGTGAATCTGACGGTCGAAACGTCCGGCACGCATCAGGGCACGGTCGAGAATATCGGCGCGGTTGGTTGCTGCCAGAATAATTACTCCTGAATTGGTGTCAAAACCGTCCATTTCAGTAAGTAGCTGGTTAAGTGTGTTTTCTCGTTCATCGTTCGATCCCATATTTGGGTTTTTCCCACGGGCACGTCCGATAGCATCAATTTCGTCGATAAAAACGATACAGGGTGATTTTTCTTTGGCTTGTTTAAACAAATCGCGAACACGCGAAGCGCCTACACCTACAAACATTTCAACAAAATCGGAGCCCGACATCGAGAAAAAAGGCACATTGGCTTCACCTGCTACCGCTTTGGCCAGCAAAGTTTTCCCGGTTCCGGGAGGGCCAACAAGAAGTGCACCTTTCGGAATTTTTCCGCCCAGTTTGGTGAATTTGGTCGGGCTTTTCAGGAAATCGACAATTTCTTCCACTTCCTGCTTGGCTTCGGCCAATCCGGCAACGTCTTTAAAATTTGTAGAGACTCTTGAATCTTTATCAAATACTTTGGCCTGAGATTTTCCGACATTGAAAATATTTCCGGCACCGCCGCCGCCTGAACCTTTGCTCATTCGTTTGAAAATCCACCACCAAATCAGAATGATAATGGCAAATGGAAGAATCCAGTTCAGGAGTTCACCCAGATAGTTGTGAACAGTTTTGTATTCTACACTTATTTTATTGTCTTCGGTAGCATTAACTTGTGCTTCCTGTAGATTTTTTTCAAATGAATCAACCGATCCGATGGTATAGAAAAAATGCGGACCTGATTTGGCCGGGGCAGTAAATGCATTGTTCAGTTTCGAAGAATATTTTTCGTAACTGCTTTCCTTCAGATAAATCTGTGCTTCTTTCTCGTTAACGACAATAATTTTTTTAATGTCGTTGTTGGCAAGCATAGTTGTTTTAACATCTTTCCAGTTGGTTTCAACCGGTCCGGCTCCCATAGTAAACCACTGGATCGCCAAAAATACGAGGATGATCACTCCGTATATCCAGTAAGGATTAATTTTAGGTGCTTTGTTCATATTTGGCCTTATGTTGCCAAAATTAGGTTTTTCCTTATTGTTTTTATTTTCTGCCATTTTATTGTTTGTTTTCTTCTTTTATTAATTCTATGTGCGCATCGGCCCAAAGGTTTTCGAGGTCGTAAAAGCTGCGGGCATCGCGTTGAAAAATATGTACCATAATATCGGCATAATCAAGTAAAACCCAGATTGAATTCTGGTATCCATCAGTATGCCAGGCTTTTTCATTAAGATATTCAATTACTGTATCTTCAACCGAATGGGAAATTGCATCAACCTGGGTGTTCGAATTTCCATGACAAATGATGAAATATTTACATTCGGTATGATTAATTTTGGTTAGGTCAATTTTAACGATATCTATTCCCTTTTTTCTTTGAATTCCTTCAACAATGGCAGCAATCAATTGTTCAGTTTCAGTTTCTTTAACCTTTTTATGCATAAAATTTTATTAGATCTACAAAGATAAATTTTTTAATCTATAAGATGTGATTAAACTTGTGAGTTGAATTTCCGGAATGGATATGGAAATGCAAACTTAACCCGAGAAAAATGGAGAATAGCATTACAAATACAATCATCCGACTTCAAGTTACCGATTCTACCAACAACTATGCCAACAACCAGATCAGGTCATATGACGTTGCAGAAGGTACTGTCTTTTTGGCATATGAACAAACAACTGGTCGTGGTCAGGCAGGCAATTTTTGGGAAAGCGAACCAGGTAAAAATCTTACTTTTTCAATAGTTCTTTATCCTGATTTTTTGGAAATACGCCGTCAGTTTATGCTTTCGAAGGTAGTAACTCTGGGTGTTTATACCGCTTTAAATAAGTATGTTGACCAGTTAAGCATTAAATGGCCAAACGATATTTATGCGGGAAATAAAAAGTTGGGTGGTATCCTGATTGAAAATTCCGTTATGTCTGGTTCACTCCAAAGTTCGGTCGTCGGAATTGGACTGAATGTGAATCAAGTTCATTTTTGCAGTCCGGCACCTAATCCAGTTTCCCTGAAGACACTGACAAATCTGCACTTTGATTGTGAATTATTACTGACGGAAGTGTTAACAGGAATAAACTGGTATTATGCATTGCTTCGAAACGGCGGAGATATGAAAATAGATAAGGAGTTCATATCAGCTCTTTATCTCATGAATAAAAGTCATTTATTCCGTTCGGATGAAGAGATTTTTAATGGCGTGATAACCGGAGTAAATGAAATTGGTCAGTTGCAGATCAGGAAAGAGGATGGCCGGATTGCGGAATTTCATTTCAAAGAGGTGGAGTTTCTGCCTGAGGAATGAATATCAGAATGAATCCAGATATCAGAATTCAGGTTAGAGACGCACGGCAGAGAGACACACGACCGTTAAAGACGCACGGTCGTTAGAGACGCACGGCCGTGCGTCTCTACAAAAATGGTAAATATTCAATGAACATTTCTTCCGAAGAATCATTATTTGAATGGCAACGCTGCAAGCATGTCAGCCAACCGGTTGATGCCTTCTTCCAGTTTACTATTGACCATCATTTTAATCATCATGCTCATATCAGCATCCAAAGTGAGTCTTAGTTTGGTTTCATAGGCGGCTACCGGAAGAAGCTGGATCCAAAATACAATTCCGACAGGCATACTGCCACTGCTGCTTATCTTAATGGTTTTATGAGGATCGCGTTCAATGATGCGAATTTCGGTTAAACCCATGCCTGCTATTTCGAAACGGCAGGAATCAGTATCAGATTCGAAATTTGAAATTTGGATTTGGGGAACCTGTTCGGTCATTTTTGACAAAAGCCCCTCATTCACGTATTTTGAAAGGTTTTCGAAATTTGACAGGTAATTGAAAATAGTTTCCTGATTGTTGTTTACAACCTTAACATCACTGACATATTTGGTAACTGACATGTTTCCTGGTTTTTGAAATAAAAAATCCCCTTTTCCGCATAGAAAAGGGGAAATTATTTTAGTTGATAGATTTACTATTTGCCCCAGCTTTCAGGCTGTTCGCGCCATTTGTTAAGTTTTTCAACCTCTTCAGGTTTAACATCTCCCGATTGAAGAGCCAAATCAATCAGAACCTGATAGCGGCTTAGTGCGGTCAATTCCAATCCGGCATCTTCAAAATTTTTGCGTGCATGTGGAAAATTGTAGGTAAAAATAGCCAGCATTCCCAGCACATCGCCGCCAAAATTGGTAATGGCTTCGGCTGCTTTCAGACTGCTAATACCGGTCGAAACCAGATCTTCAATAATCACAATTTTCTGCCCTGCTTTCATGTCGCCTTCAATCAGGTTTTCGAGCCCGTGATCTTTTGGTTTTGCCCGTACATAAATAAATGGCAGTCCTAATTCCTGAGCCACCAACATCCCATGGGCGATAGCTCCGGTGGCAACGCCTGCAATAACTTCAACCTGAGGATATTTTTCGCGGATAATTTTACAGAATTGTTCGCAAATGAAAGTCCGTTCTTCAGGATAAGACATTATTTTGCGGTTATCGCAATAAATAGGGGCTTTCCAACCCGATGCCCAGGTAAAAGGATTGTTGGGTTGAACTTTTATGGTGTTGATGTGAAGCAGTTTCTTTGTAACTTCGATTTGAATTTGGTCGATCATGATATTTTCTTTTTAACTTATAATGCTGACAAATGTACAAAGTTTTTTTCAATGACTCTGCCATAATATTGGCTTCGGAAATTAAAAAATCATCTAAAAATAACATATCAGGTGAACTTGATTTCAATAGTTATTCCATTATAAATCAGATTATTCATGAAATTGAAGTCGAAAAAAACATTTCTGAATTTCACCTTCAGTATCATGATTTAAATCAACTCTGGAATTATTTTCGAAGCCGTTTTGTAGAGATTCCGGCTTCAGGTGGTTTGGTGAGAAATGATTCAGGTTTATTTTTATTTATCAGACGATTAGGATATTGGGACCTGCCCAAAGGTAAGATTGAAAGGAACGAAAGTCCGGAGGATGCAGCAATCAGGGAAGTGGGGGAGGAGTGCGGATTATCGGGAATGAAAATTAAAAAACAGCTTGATTCAACTTTTCACATCTACCGGTCGCTATATCTGAATTATCCGGATAATTTGGTTTTAAAAGAAACGAAATGGTTTTTGATGAATTACGCCGGAAATGAAATTCCTGTTCCGGAGGGGGAGGAAAATATTGAAGAAGTCCGTTGGTTCGCCCCGACAGAGTTTGATCAGGTGTTGACCAATACTTATTTGAGTTTACGCGAACTGCTGACAAAAACCATGTCAACTATTTAGTTTTTTGATTGTTTTTCTGTACTTCCCTGAAGTAATCGTTTTTAAAAATTTGTCCTAATTGTCGGTCAAGTCCGTCAATCGGGTTGGGTGCCGGCGAAAGTAAAAGCCTTCCATCTTTACCAATCAGAAACGAATTAGGAAAAGTTTTCACTTTATAAGTTTCTTCCAAATTACTAACGGTAGTTGTGAATATTCCTGCCCAATTGCTGCTGTTGTTGAATGTGGTGCCTTTGGGGATTACATTGATAATGACCAGTTTTTCAGCGTAATGTGAGGCTGTCGTTTTTAATTCATTCAGGTGTTGTTGGCAAATGGTGTTTTTTGGATCGGTGAAATGCAGATAAATGTATGAATTGCGGTAGTTCGAAAAACTCACATTCTGGCCTTTCAAATCTTTTAATGCCAGAGCCGGTGGATTAGTTCCGGCTGATAAATAGACAAGCTTTGAACGGATTAATTGCGCTGTTTTCTGTTCATATGCACTCCATTCACTATTCGTCACCTGATCAAGCATTTTGAGGATGGATGACTTCGAAAACTGTTTGCTGTAATAGGCATCCTTCATCGATTTTAAAAGCACCCAATGCGACAGATCTTTATTAAAATGCATGTGTTTTTGGAAATACTCATCCAGCTTTTGCAATGTGGATGTTTGGATCAAAGTTTTGATTTCTGCATTGTTTGCTGTATTGGTCAACACACTAAAGTAATCCAGAAAGACCTGATTAAAAAGAGTTGAATAGGCAGTCAGATTGTAAATTGGTGCTTGTTCGCTGAAATAGGTACCCATAAAACCTGCTGCTTTTCCCTGGTGGAGGGCATAATCAAGGTTGGCTTTCCGGTAGAGTTTATGCGATTCAAAAAGGGATTGACCGGTCTTGGTAAATTCTTTGTCCAGTATATTTTTCACTGTATCTACCAATGATTTGGATCGGTTGACAAAAATCTGGTCAAAATATTTGTTTTCGTTAATGGTGTAAGCTTGTTCAAATTGTTGAATCTGAAAATTCAGTTCATTGTGATCAGGCTTGGAAATACCGAACCAAACAGGTTCTGATTTTGCAAATGGATTCCTCTTTTGCGATTCAGTTAAGTTTCTTTTAGGTGGAAATATGAGTTCATAGGTTTTTCCGGGTTGGAGATAAATCATGCCATGATAGCCATCAAAATCGGCAAAACAAATACTAGTTTCTGCTAATTCGAATTGTAGGCTAAATTCACCTGTTGCATTAAACCTGATGTCTCCAAGTTTAATAATTTCTTCAGAGATGAAATCATGCTGCCGGTTTAACTGAATGGAATTTTGAGCATATTCGGGTGCCTTTCCGGAAATTTTTACTGTCGCTGCTTGTGTTGTATATCCCTGAGCCAGAAAAAAACAAAGATTAAATATGAGCAAATGCTGAATTTTCACAATGGAGAAATGCTTTTGATTTTGAAATTTAGATCATTGAAAGAACGAACCAAATGCATTTTTATTCCTCTGACTTGAAATCTTTCATATTTAATGCGGCAGGTAGAAATTCGCTGGCATCACCGCCATGAAGAATAATATCGCGGACGATAGTCGAATTAATAGGGGTGTGTTCGGGCATGGTTAATAGAAATATTGATTCAATTTGTGGATGCATCATCTTATTTACCTGAGCAATAGCCCGTTCAAATTCAAAATCGGCAGAAGTACGAAGACCTCGAAGAATATATTGCGCATTCACTTTTTTGCAGAAGTCAACGGTTAGCCCTTCATATCGTTCAACAGTTATTTTGGGTTCATCTTTGAAAACCTCATTAATCCAATTTTCTCTTTTTTCAATTGGGAAGAAGGATTGTTTATTTGAGTTGTATCCAATCATGATCACTATTTTATCGAACAGGGGAATTGCACGTTTTACGATGCTTTCATGTCCAACTGTAAACGGATCGAATGACCCCGGGAAAATAGCAACTCGTTCCATATTCATCATTTTTGGAAGATTTGAGCTGTAAATATAGTTGTAATTCGAAAGCAGTTTGCAAACCGGTAGGTTTAATTCCCTTTCGGTTTACTTGTCCGGCTTAAAACAAAGATCAACAGAAGTGCAGCTCCTGAAATTAATGCGCTAATAATTAACTGGTTCGGTTTGCTGCTCTGAAAGAAGGCCGTTTTTTGAATTTCTTCCCAATTTTGAATACTGATTAAAACCAACCCATTGTTAATCGCATGCCCTAAAATGCATAAATAAATATTGCGGGTTCGGACCATAAGAATTCCAAGAAGGAGGCCAAGAATAAATGTTGCCGGAAATTGCCAGGGATTGAGATGAAACAAAGCAAACAAGAGTGCTGACACGAAAACTGCAGTAAATTTGGAATAATTTCGCATTAGCCCATGCATAATTATACCCCTGAAAATGAGTTCTTCAATTACCGGCGCCATGATCACAACCTTCAGGAAAGCGCCATACATTCCATAATCACTTTCGAAAATTTTATTAAATAATTCCCAGAACCAGGCTGGAGGAGGTAGAACTTTGTTAAGAGCAATATTTACTTCACCGATTAGATTTTGAGCTGCCCAAAGGAAAAACAAAACTGGAATAAGTATCAGAAAATTGAATGATTTCCCTGGAAAAAGTTCTTTCAGTGGTACTTTTGCTTTTCGGTAGGCAAAATAGAAAATGAACAAAGTCGATCCAACTCCCAACACAATCTTCTTTATCGGATTATACAGGTAATCTGTACCGTTATAGTAATCGATTAGAGCTAAAGGAAAATCAACAATAGTTTGAATGAAAGTGTAAAGGACAATCAAATGTACGGCACCAAGAATGGTCGGATAATGTTTTGTCTTTAATTTGTTCATTCTTTTCTGATTTGGAAGGCCTAAATTAAGCTACTTTTCCTGATTAAAAAAGTAATCTCGAAGTTGTTACCTGAAAGCAGTCGAATCTGCACATAACTCACTTTTTATTTGTTGGGAAAGCCATGTGGAAAGAATTTCAGATCCTTTGTCGTTTAAGTGACTGGCATCCATCCAGTTTGTTTTGTCTTTAAAAATATTTTCTTGCGGAATTATCAGGGGAGCAATATTCATATAATATGCAGCGTACTTAGGTTTTTGAAGCTTGGACCCCGAATCGGGTAAATAGATAAACAGTATCGGAATACCTTTTTCCTGAATAATGTTTGCCATCTTTTTAAGATAGGCTAATGGAAATTTTGACTGAAATTCTTCAATTATTTCAGGATTAGTCTGGCTCAACCTGTTTTGCCACGACTTATTATTTTCATCCAATTCAGTTTCACTTACGATTCTATCTGTGGCCGCATAGCCATAAAGTTCGGATGTTGGCTTCGGATATGTTTTTTTGAAAATATATCTGGCCTTAAAATATTCCATCCGGGCAGATCCGCCATGAAACAAATCGGAGAAATAATCCCTGTCTATCGCAGTCGGCGGAAGTAGTAAGTCTTCTGCATCAGCTAGGTAAGGAAATATATCGTGGCTGTTTTTTTCTTCATCTTCGTGTACTTCAATTACAATTAGTTTTGGGGATTTGTGTTTAAGAAGCATTTTTAGGATAGTGTATTCAATGTTTCTTCCATACCTGCAGTATCCCAGATTAGCGATATGCAGGTTTTGACCAAACAATTCTTCTATCTTTTTATCCTGAATGGCATGAATAGTATGTGACGAGCCGATGAATGCCACGTCAATAGGTGCTGGATTGAGGTTTATCCGGTCATAAATCCAGGAACCATGATTGTAGCAGTCCTTTTCAATATAGTGGTAGGCAAATTCTTCTGAATAGGGTAGGATGAAAAGCGTAACAATGGGAATCATCATTAAGCTAAAAAACAACACTAGTTTAATTAGAATTTGTTTCATTGCTTAAAATTGAAAATAGATAAATTGAGGAGCAGCATGCAAAACCCCAAAAAACAGTATCATAAAAGCCAGTATGAAATATATGCTCCAGCGAACGGCAATTCCATTTTTATTCATCACGCGGTCAAAATCGGTTTCGCCGATCAGGATTTCCAGAAGTAAAAACAACGGGAATCCTGCTAGAAGCGATATGACAAACTCCCTGAGTTCATTATTGGTTTCAATTTCTGACCAGGCCTTTGGAATAAAATCGAAACTTATTTGTGTAAAGCTTGATAATATATGAATACTTTGAGAAAGCGAATCGGCCCGGAAGAAAACCCAGGTTAGGTTGACAATTATAAAAGTAACTAAAAGGCCTATCCATGAAAGCTTTTTGGGTAATGAAACGATTTTCAAAATAAAGTGCTCGGATACAAAAAAGAATCCGTGAAGAAATCCCCAGATTATAAAAGTAAATGATGCGCCATGCCATAACCCTGAAATCGTAAAAGTGAGCAGTATATTAAAAATCCATCTGCCTTGCGAAACGTGATTGCCGCCCAATGGAATGTAAACGTAATCGCGAAACCATGTTGAAAGTGAAATGTGCCACCTCCGCCAAAACTCCCTGAAACTGCTGGTCAGATAAGGCGTTCTGAAGTTCGCCGTTAAATCGAAGCCAAGTAGGCGTGCCGATCCGGTTGCAATGTCGGAATAACCCGAAAAGTCGCAGTAAATCTGAAATCCGAACATGAAAGTAGCTGCCAGAAGTACTGTTCCGTCATGCTTTTCAGATGAATTGTAAATGTGGTCGACAAAATATGCAAGTCGGTCAGCAATCACCATTTTCTTAAAAAGACCATAAAGGATGAGTCGAAATCCTGAAGTCATTCTTTCACGATTAAAAGTCCGTTCTTTCAGAAACTGCGGGAGCAAATCGGAAGCTCTTTGTATCGGTCCGGCTACCAGTTGCGGAAAGAACGAAACAAAGGTCATGAACGAGATGAATTGGTTTGTCGGCTGAATTTTCCCCCGGTAAATATCAATTGAATAGCTTAAAGACTGAAAGGTGTAAAAGCTTATTCCGACCGGCAAAATGATCCGGAGTGTTTTCAGGTTGGGTTCAATTCCGAATTGTTTGATCAATACGGCAAATGTGTCGGTAAAAAAGTTGAAATATTTAAAAAATCCCAGCATTCCAAGGTTAATCAACAAGCATATCCAAAGAAGATGAAGCTTTTTATTCTTGTCAGTTTGATGAAAAATTGCCCTTCCCAGAAAAAAATCAACGGATGAACTGATAAAAATAAGTGCCAGAAACCGCACATCCCACCAACCGTAAAAGCAATAACTTGCGACAAATAAAAGTAGATTTTGTCGTCTGAAGTCTTTTCTTAAAAGCCACCAATACAGCACAAATACGATAGAAATGAAGAAAAAATAGGTAAGTGTGTTAAAGAGCATTGAACAGATGCATGGGTTTGAACGAAGATATTTTTTTCTTCCAATGAATAATGAAAAGTATCCGAATATTTTTGAACAATAACGTGTTGAAATTTAATTAAAAAACTTCTCAAACTATTTGATTTTGTAAATAAAATGTACTTATTTTGCGGACTGTTTGAAAAATGTGAGATTCTGATTAAAAAATAAGACAATGTCAAGAGTTTGTCAAGTAACCGGTAAAAAAGTGATGGTGGGAAATAATGTTTCTCACTCAAAGCGCAGAACAAAACGGAAGTTTCTTCCAAATTTGTTTAAAAAGAAGTTCTATCTACCTGAAGAAGATCGTTGGATCTCGTTAACTGTTTCAGCCAACGGAATCCGTACAATCAATAAAAATGGTTTGAACGCTGCATTGAAAAGTGCAAAAGAAAAAGGTTTTATAACAACTATTTAAGCTTTAAGAGATGGCTAAGAAAGGTAATAGAATTCAGGTAATCATGGAATGTACCGAACAAAAAACCAGTGGGGTTCCCGGAACTTCACGGTACATTACCACCAAAAACAGGAAAAATACTCCTGAACGTTTGGAAAAAAAGAAATACAACGCTAATTTAAAGCGAGTTACTGTACACCGCGAAATTAAATAACAAATAGTATGGCAAAGAAAGTAGTTGCATCATTACAAAAAGGTGCCGGTAAAGGTCACGCAAAAGTGGTTAGAATGGTAAAATCCGAAAAAACCGGTGCGTACATTTTTCAGGAAGAAATTATTCTGAATGACAATGTAAAGGAATATTTCAAGAAATAGATCCAAATTTCTCTATAGAAAAAAGCTTTCATCAATGGTGAAGGCTTTTTTTATTAATTTTTGAGATTGGTAATATCACTATATTGCAGCACTTTAAATTAAGTGATTATGGGTGTTTTTGGAATTTTTAACAGCAAGAAAAAAGAAAGCCTTGACCAAGGGCTTGCAAAAACCAAGGAAAGTGTTTTCTCTAAGATAGGCCGTGCTATCATTGGAAAATCGAAGGTTGATGATGAGGTATTGGACAATCTGGAAGAAATCCTTATTTCGTCGGATGTGGGTGTAGATACTACCCTGAAAATTATCGAACGCATTGAAAAACGGGTATCTGCCGATAAATACTTGGGTACAGCCGAATTGAATTCAATGCTCAAAGAAGAAATAACTGCACTGCTTGAAGAAAATAACAGCAACGATATTGCTGATTTTGACCTTCCGGAAAGCAATGATCCATATGTAATCATGGTTGTTGGTGTAAATGGTGTTGGAAAAACAACCACAATAGGAAAGCTGGCTTATCATTTTAAAGCTGCAGGGAAAAAGGTGGTATTAGGAGCCGCTGATACTTTTAGAGCTGCTGCTATCGATCAACTTCAAATTTGGGCCGACAGGGTTCAGGTACCGCTTGTAAAACAGGGGATGGGTGCCGATCCGGCTTCGGTGGCATACGATACGCTTTCATCAGCCAAGTCTCAGGGAGCAGATGTAGTGATTATTGATACTGCCGGTCGTTTGCATAATAAGATAAACCTGATGAACGAGTTGAGCAAAATCAAAACGGTCATGAAAAAGGTTGTGCCTGATGCGCCTCACGAAGTTCTGCTAATTCTGGATGGTTCAACTGGTCAGAATGCTTTTGAACAGGCGAAGCAATTTACCAAAGCAACAGAAGTGACTGCATTGGCGCTTACCAAACTCGATGGAACCGCAAAAGGTGGGGTTGTGATTGGCATTTCCGATCAGTTTAAAATTCCGGTCAAATACATCGGAATTGGAGAGAAAATGGATGATTTGCAAATCTTCAGGAGAAAAGAATTTGTTGAATCGCTGTTTTCTTAGTTCCAAGTTTCAAGTTTCAGGTTCCAAGTTTGGGGTGAAGATTTGAGATTGAATAATATAAATTAACCACATAGGCACATAGGCCACATAGTTTTGTTTTTCTATGTGAACTATGTGCCTATGTGGTTTAAACAAGAAGAAATGAAGAAGCAAAAAATAAATGTGGTGTCTTTGGGTTGTTCAAAGAATCTGGTTGATTCAGAGGTATTACTTAACCAGCTTGCGATGGATGGTTTTGAGGTTGTACACGACTCGAATGACACCGATTCAGATATAGTTGTGATCAATACCTGTGGCTTCATTCACGATGCCAAAGAAGAATCGGTAAATACCATTATGGAATTTGTAGCTGCTAAAGGTCGAGGCGAAATAGAGAAATTGTATGTGATGGGCTGCTTGTCAGAACGCTATAAGCTGGATCTCGAAAAGGAAGTTCCTGAAGTTGACCGATTTTTTGGGAAATTCGACATGAAAGCTGTGGTAAGTGAGCTAAAAGCAACTTATCGGCCTGAATTTATTTACGAAAGGAAGATTACCACTACATCACACTTTGCCTATCTGAAAATTTCAGAAGGTTGTAACCGGGTTTGTGCCTTTTGTGCCATTCCGGGCATGACCGGCAAGCACAAATCCAAATCGATGGAAGATTTGGTTAAAGAAGCCAAATACCTCGCAAAGAGTGGTGTTCGTGAAATATTGCTGATAGCCCAGGATTTGTCGTATTATGGCATTGATTTGTATGGAAAGGGCATGCTGGCCGAATTAATTCAGAAAATCTCTGAAATCGATGGAATTGAGTGGATACGACTTCATTATTTATATCCAACCAAATTCCCTATGGATATTCTTCCTTTGTTCAAAACAATTCCAAAATTGTGCAAATACATCGATATTCCACTGCAACATAGTTCCAACAATGTATTGAAACATATGCTCAGGCATGTAACTACTGAAGAAACAGAAACCTTACTTCAGAAAATTAAGGCAGAGGTACCTGGAATTGCAATTCGTACTACTATGTTGGTTGGTCATCCGGGTGAAACAGAAGAGGATTTTGAACAGCTAAAGGGATTCATTTCCAAGCATAAATTTGATCGTTTGGGGGCATTTGCCTATTCGCACGAAGAAGGGACATACGGCTACCAGAAATATTTGGATGATGTTTCGGAGGATGTAAAACTGGCTCGTCAGGAAGAGTTGATGGGCATTCAGCAAATCATTTCATCACAGTTAAATACGGCCAAAATTGGACTTACTCTGAAAGTAATCATTGATCGTGAAGATGATGAATTTTTTGTTGGTCGCTCTGAATTTGATTCTCCTGAAGTTGATGGTGAAGTGCTTATTAGTAAAGAGGTTCAATTGAAAAAAGGTCAATTTTGTTCTGTAGAAATTACCGGTTCCGATGAGTTCGATTTATATGGAAAAGTAGTTTAATGCTGTAGTGAAATCTACTTTTAATTCATTATTCAGGCACAAATTGTTTGTATTCCATTTGTGCCTGAATAATGAGACCTACCAAAGTTTTGAAGGATATACTCCCTGTTTGGTTAATTTTTGAATCTGTTTGATCACATATGGTTTATCCTCCTGATAAGTTACTCCAAACCATGGCGAATCTGCATTCAAAACATCTACGCTTGCCTGTCCTTTTAAAATCATCTCGAATACAATAAAAGGAATGTAAAATTCTGATTTTGGCAAATGGATATTGTTCTTTAAAAACTCAATGAATTGAATTTCTATGTTCTGGAACAGTGAAGGGTGAAAACCCCAGAAATTCATTGATACCGCTTCATTCCCTGTCAACTCAACAGTTTCTCCGGTTTCCGATTCACATAAGATTTTTTGATTTTCTTGTCTGATTTTATGGGTTTCGGTTATTTTAGTCAAGTGTTGGTTCGAATTTGTTACGCAGATTCCTCTGGAAACTGAACCAAAATCGGAAAGCGTGTTGTTTAGTTGATATCCAACCATGGCATATTTTTGAGGATCAGTCAGATTTCGTAGGTATTCAGCTATAACCTGGTATGCTTCTGCTCCATAAAAATCATCGGCATTAATGGCAGCGAATGGTTCATTGATCACTTCTTTTGCCATTAATATAGCATGACCGGTACCCCATGGTTTTTCGCGACCTTCAGGTAAATTAATACCTTCAGGTAGTTTATGAATTTCCTGATATACGTATTGGATGTCTATTTTGCCCTTTAGTTTTGATTCAAACCGATTTTTAAAATCATCTGAAAAGCTTTCGCGAATTACAAAAACTACTTTGCCAAATCCTGCACGAATCGCATCAAAAATTGAATATTCCAAAATAGTTTCTCCGTTTGGGCCAACAGGTTCAACTTGTTTAAGGCCTCCAAAACGACTGCCCATTCCGGCAGCCAGAATTAATAGGGTTGGTTTCATTATTTATTTGTTTGAATAGTTTGTGTTTTTAAAATTTGGAAACTGTAAAAATACTCATTTATCATTATTTATGCTGTTCTTATTTTATTCTGAAGGCAAATTTTTAAGGAATATTATGCATAAAAAAAGGATGTTTTTTACGACATCCTTTTCTTGTAATATTCTATAATTAAATTTTGAGTACCTAATTTTTTCTGAGTTTAGCTTTTATGATAATGTAAAGAAAAATAAAAGCAACTATCAGTATAGCTGGTAATATCGACATGTTTCGAAGTGTAATTTGAGGTCCTGCAGTTTCGATTGATTTACCCATAATAGGTAATACCATTGATGTTGCAACAAAACCGGCTCCACCCAGAATCGACATTCCTAGAGCTCCACTTTTTGGCACGTATTCCGATGTTACACCAATCATTGTTGGCCAGAAGTAACAAACACCAACAGCAAATACTGCAGCAGCAAGAACTGTCATTACCGGTCCATTGGCAATACTAAGCAACAATAAACCTGCAACGGCGAAGATAGCTGACCCAAGAAGAACACCGGTTGGATTTAAACGATGAATTAAACCTCCGGCAAAAAAGCGGCCAACGGCCATAATTCCGGTTACTACAGCCAAAATGATCATCGGACCAATTCCGTTTTTTGCTAATAGTGCGTTAATCCATTGCGTTGTACCTAATTCTGTTGATGCGGTAAGTAGCATACAAAAGAAAATAAATGGGAATAACAAGGTTATTTTATTAATCAACTGACCTTCAATTACAATAAACAATGCAACCACACCAACAATTATAAAGGGCAATGAATTGTTGGTAGTAATAACTTCTGATATGGCAGGCACAGTAGCAACTAAAATCATAAATATAACGGCAAGAGTTATTGTAATTGGAGCTCCTACATTTCGCATCATTTCTTTATAACTTACTCCAGTTGAAACTCGTTCAGTTTCTGGTATTTTTTGCCCAAAGAATAAGAAGCCGTAAATTGCCAGTGGAATAAATAACATGCTAACCAGAACCTGCCATGGTAAATTTAATTCGTCCATAATAATTGAAGCTAATATACTTCCTATCACTATTCCACCAGGAAACCATACATGAAAGCGATTAAGCATTTTTGTCTTCTTGTCGGGGAACAGAGTTGTTACAAGCGGATTGCAAGCAGCTTCAACACTGCCGTTTCCAAGTCCAATGAAAACATTCGCGATAAATAGTGAAGTATAATCTTTTGCCAGAAGCAACAAAACAATACCAACTAAATGCATACCAAAGGCCATCCAAATAACAGTCTTGGTTTTAACGATGTCAATAAAATAACCTCCTGCGAACATTGCCACGGCGAATCCCCAAAATGCAGGTCCAAATGCACGTCCTACTTCTTCTTTGGATAATCCGTAATCATCGGTGAAAACTCCTTCGATTTTTGCCCTGATTGCAAATGTAATTGCAGTAACTAAAAGCGCCAAACAACCTGCAATGAAGAGTCTTTTTTGATTTACATTTTCCATAAGCTCGATTTTTGTTAGTTAATATTTAAATGTGGTTTATATCAATGTGTTATTTGGAAGACTTGTGAAAAAAGTGTAATAGATATTGTAAGGGTATTCATGGTTTATAGTTTTGTTAGGTTGTTGTAAATATAGAAAAATCAGAACAGAATACACCCCCTGAATAAGTAATTTTCTAAAGTTGAGACAAAGAGTGGATACTTAGGAATAAGAATAGTACAGGTGTATTTGGTGAGTCTATAAACAAATATAGCCCGATATATATCGAGCTTATGAAATGGGTAATATGAGTGAATAAAAACTTTCTAAACCGGGTTGGTTAGGAAAATACTTGGGTTGAACATGAACAATTAAGGAACAAGTATTAACCAAAAGCCAAGGCCAGGGCGAACAGCATTAAATATTTTTAAGAACTATTTGATAAATTCGGATTGGGAATCTAGAGTAATACTTGAGTTGAACATGAACAATTAAGGAACAAGTATTAACCAAAAGCCTTTTCCGTGGCGAACAACATTAAATTTCAAGAACAATTGATAATTAAAGAACCAGTATTAATCATTAAAACTTATAAAAGGAACGAAATTGCGAACAAGTAGAACAAAATACGCGAACGATATTATTTTTTATTTAATCTTCTGAATACTTCATTTTTCGAAGGATTGCCTGAGCTTTTGGCTGATAGAATCCTTGGGTTTCAGCTATTTTCTTAAATTGTTTGTATGCTTTTTTATTTTCATTAGTTTGCAGGTAGCATAATCCGATATACCATTGTGCCTGTTCAATAAAAAGGTTGTCCTTGTCAAGAATTACCTTTTGGTATTCACTGATTGCGTCTTGATATTTTCCGGTTTCCTGAAGTGAAGCGCCGGTATAAAAATGCGCTACCATATTGTTTTGATTCCTTGAAGTAACTTCATTTAAGAGATCGATGGTAACTTCATAGTCTTGATTGTCAAATTTTTGCAGGGCAATTGATAAGGTCTTGTCCGCAGATTCGTTTGCAGAACGGTTAATGCCGGAGATATTGTAGGCTGCGTAGAATTTCTGGTATAATTTATCATGGGAAGCCTGCCTTGTTAAAAGTCCGGTAATTCCCAGCAGCAGTATCAACGAGGCTGCAATTGAGGACAGTATTACTTTTCTTGCCCTGAACCGGGTAACGAATGACAGTTCGGTTTGTTTTTCAGATGCAATTTTAGCGGCAATGTCCTGAAGGTTGTTTCTAAGCTGCATAACTTCACTTTCTTTAAGAGCGAGGTCAATGTTCCGGATTAATTCGATCTCGTCTGCCAGGTTCTTATTTGAGCTTAATTCCGTCTCAAACGAAGCCATTTCTTCTTCAGAGAGTTCGTTGTATATATATCCTTCAATTTCTTCAATCCTGGAGCTTGACTGGAATTCAGTTTTTTGAATTTTATTTAAAGTGGCCCTAAGGTTCATAATGTCGGTTTCTTCACAGGCCAGGTCTATGTCCTTGATTATCTGTACATCGTGAGCTAGTGCCGCATTGGTGCTCAAATCATTTTCAAATTGACTTCTGAATTCAGGTTCCATTTGGTTATAGACATAGCTGTCAATTTCTTCGACAGAATAAGTATGAGCAGGCATACTTTGAGCTATCTGTTTTAAATTAGCCCTGATGTCCAGTATATCATTCTCTTCCAGAGCGTTCTGGATTTCAATAAAAAGATCTTCTTCGTAAGGAGTGAGTGTTTCATCCTCAGCTATGGAATCAGAATTGAATTGTTCTTTATAAAATTGGTGAATGTTTTCTTTACTGGCAATCTGTTGCTGATAAAGATGGATTTTGGGGAATGATTGGGTAATGTTTTGTAAGTCGGTACTTGGCAGATTCCCGAGGTTTTTGTGAGAAGAGAATTCTTCGGATAACCCAAAATTAAATGAGTTAAAAATGCCAATCATTTCCTTTTCAGTTTGATTTTGAACGATTTGGTTCAATTTTTCCCGCAGATTGATAACGTCGTTTTCTGCAAGGGCTTGTTTTACATCCAGATGAAGGCTCAGCTCATCGGCCAGGTCAGAATCGATTTCTATTTGAGTTTCGAAATCGCTAACTTCTGCCTCAGACAGTTCGGCGTCCAGGTATTTGTCAGTAAATTCGAAATATTCTGATTTGCGTATCATCTTATTGGATGTTAAAGTGTTATGATGCCTTTTTGGCTAAATAAATACTATTTGTTTGACGTGCTATTCCGATCCGTGGTAAAAGCCGGTTGACCAGAAATAGAATAAAAAGAAAGGGGATCTTAGTTTAGATCAACGTAAATATCTTCAGATTTGCCACCTTTTACCAAAGAAAGTTCTTCAGCTGTTAATACGTCGAAAGAGAAAGAATCAAAATTTTTTGTTTCGTTGTTCGCAAATAAAGTTTTCATTTTTTTGAGTTTTAATGATTAATACTGGTTCCTTAATTATTCTTGTTCGATGGTTTATTCCGGAAAAGGATAAAAGGTAACCCCTCTTTTTAGAAAAAAATGAAAAAATATTTTTACGATTTAGTTAATTAGTTGTATTTCAGGAAGTAATAGTTATAAAATATTTTTAGAATTTCTATAAACAAATATAGCCCGATATATATCGAGCTTATGAAATGGGTAATATGAGTGAATAAAAACTTTCTAAACCGGGTTGGTTAGGAAAATACTTGGGTTGAACATGAACAAT
>Ga0209417_1001686_pt1 | contig 39183 bp, 30 predicted proteins | sample RifGroF2_FD_184002 | JGI IMG/M metagenome (GOLD analysis project Ga0209417, IMG submission 184002) | Groundwater microbial communities from Rifle, Colorado, USA - Groundwater F2 (SPAdes) (version 2) | ecosystem: Environmental > Aquatic > Deep subsurface > Groundwater | place: Rifle, Colorado... | reverse complement strand
AAGGTATAAAAATACCAATACCCTCTTTTTGAACTTAACCTGAACCCTGCCTTCTCAGCCAAGGCTATTACCGTTCTAGGGGATAAATAAAGCGGACTGCACACAAGGTCGGTTACTGTCAGGTGTCCTTCCGTTTTAAGCGCTGCGCGGCAATTTTCAAGCGCCTTCTGCGGATTAGATATCTCGCCAAGCACGGCACAAAAATAAATTAAATCAAAACACCCTGGAAATAATTTTAACTTTGTCGCATCACCCAACACAATGCTAAAATTATTTACCCCTGCTTTTTTTGCCCTGTCCCGCAATAGCCTGGCCATCTCAAACTGTATTTCCAACCCTATTACTTTACCCCGGGGAAGTAAACACTTAGAAGCGGGTATCAGCAACCTGCCCGCGCCAGGACCAACGTCTAAGACAATCTGGCCCGGGGACAGGCCCATTCTTCTTAAGGTCTTTTCTGTCCCGCTTTCTCTGCTTGTAATTGAAAGATTTAAGATATCTAAAACCCAGATAAGCCATACCGGGCAAGGAAAATAATGGTTACGGCACATCCATCGCCAGAATAAACTAATTAACAGATATAAAACACATATATATACTATCGTTAAAATCATGACTCTAAGCATGGTTTCTTTATCTAACGTAAAAATAGAAGAATAAATCCCGCGAGTAATTTATTCCCCCACAATTGTCATCCTGAGGCTACATGCCAGATTCAAGAAAATTACGTTTCTTAAATTCGTTAAAAATAGCCTTAGCTATCAATGTATGCCCAAATTTATTAGGATGACAAAAATCTTGCGGTTTATTTTCCAACTGTAAATGCTTATAAGTAAGTTTTTCTCTCTTGTAGTAAGCGCTCATCAGAAAATAGTCAAAATTAAAGATGCCTGCCCAACGAACAATCGCCTCATTTAAGGCATCATCCAAATCAGTAAACAGAGGGTGCGCGCATATCAAAAATCTAAAACCATATTGTTTTCTCAATTTATCTATTTCGCCAAAGTTACCGGATATACAATCATCGGCAACTAAATGATGAGAAAAGAGATTCTTAATCCTTGATAAGCGCCTCCTGTCGCGCGATACGGTTAATCCGGACAACTTATATGCCAGAAAAAGATACAAACCGGAGCGATAAAGAATATCTCTCTCAATCTTACGAATAATAGAATTATTATCATACGCGTATTTCTTAATAAGCAGGATTTGTTCGCGTTCAGATAGACTCCCAGGATTACTGATAAAAAATGCCTCAAGGGCGGGAATAGGCTCATCATCGTTAAAAAAACTGTTCAAAACCACAATGTCAGGCTTGTAAATAAGCACTTTTTCTTTTAAAATCTGAGCCTCCGCCTGCAGATTATATCCCCCGACTCCGAAATTCATTACTTCATACCTTAAAGGAGATTGCGTCTCCCGCGCTCTTAGATTTAACAGCTTCTCTAATTCATCAGAAAATGTTTCCCCTAAAGGCACAAATATACCTTGAGTAATTGAATCGCCAAGCATCGCGATTCTTATTAAATTCTCCGGCTTCTCCAATGTAAAGTCTGAATCTTTAAACCCCCGATTATTAACAAAACCGTCTATCACATACGCCTTCGGAATAAACTCATATACAATTTTCGGGTTATTAACCAATCTAACCCCTGATTTCAAATCAACCATTATCGGAGCAAGCCAGAACTTTTCAATAAAATAGTTACATAGACTAAGGCCTATAATTATAGAAATCAATAAAATGACCGCTTTGCGCATCAAGTGGATTTCCTCGCCTTAATTAAAAAATAGCGCAAACAATATCTACCCCGCCGTTATGCGCTTTTATTTTCAAATAAAAATACCTTCACCCCGGGGAATGGATATTCAGCGGCAATTTCTAGGATATAACTCTTACGGAAGAAATCAATAAGCAATTCTCCTGAGCCATTCTGCCCCGGCCACTGAGGAGAAACAATAAGCCATATCCTTTCAGCAGAAGCTATAGTATTGCTGTGTTTACGAATAAATTTGGTTGTTTCCCCGATACCCGGGCCAAGGAATAAATTCAATCCATCATTATGAACCATATCCCAACGCTCATTAGTTTCACGCCCCATGATGTTAATAACTTTATCGGTTGATTCTTCGTTTTCCCTATAATAGTACCAAAACGGGACTATCTGCATCAAAGGAGACAAAATAACAATATCTTCAGGTTCTATATCGTCTCTTAACTTCATAGCTATTTCCCTCCAGCTTTCAATATTCTTTACCTGTGTGAGCGAAGGTTCATACAGAATTCTAAGAGGGAAGAAATGAAGAAGAGAAATTAAACCCACAAGACACATCCTTATACTTGCCTTTTTGATTTTAGATATTCCGTAGGCAACAAGCAAATAATACGCCGGAACACAATAGATAAGATAGCGGGTAATATAAATAGGCACTGCCAGCCTTGAGAAAATAAATAACAATATAACAGGAATAATAAGCCACAGGATTACAATACTGGAAGAAATTCTCAAATAACGGTTTTCCGTACGAATCTTCACTAACCCATAAATAAAGAAAAACACATAAAACAAAAGAATAATCCGCGGTAGAAAAAGATATTTACTCTCAACTATAAAACCTGTCCCGCCCTGGGCGAACTGATACACTCCGTGGCTGAAAGATTCTAAAGTAGCCAATATTGTTTTAAATGTTGGAGGATTTACCCAGCACATCCAATAACTGCCATCATGCCCAGTACTGCTGATCCGAATAAAAATATACCACCATATCAACACCCCGAGAAAGGTAAACAGCTGCAGAGAGAACCATTTTTTTAACAAACCCTTATTTCTGACAAATAATAAAATAGCTATATTTTGAACAATTACCGCAATAAAACAAACCGGGTGAATATAAATAAGCGCTGTGTTAGCTATGTTCAGCCACACCACTCCACAGCCATACTTTAACATGCGCAGAAACAAAAACATTGACAACAAAATAATCGGGATTAAAACGCAGCTATATCCTGCCTGCTGTGAATAATATATGCCCAGGGGTGAAATAGCCAATAAATATGCTGACAGCAGGCCGACTGTTCTGCCAAAAGTTACCAGGCCGATACCGTAAGTAAGTAGCAAAGAAACCACCCCCAGAATCACCGCCGGGAATCTGGCTGAATATTCACTCATACCAAACACCTTTATCCATGGACGCAGGATAAAAAGCAAAAAAACCGGCTGGGTAGACGCGTGCTCGCCTGAACTAAACTCTTTTAGGCTAAATTCCTTAGCCAAGGAAATATTTTTTATTTCATCATACCATAAACTCTGGTAATCAAGCCGGTAAAGACGCAAAGATAGCCCTGCTGCTAATATTATAACCAGGACGACACTATGAAATCTCAGCTGCTTCTTTTTCCGCGACATTTATTGCCCGTAAATTTTACGATAAGCCATTAATAAGTTATCCGCGGTGTTAGACCAATTATATTTTTCTTCCACCCTAACTCTAGCAAACCTTCCTAAATTTTCCCTTAAACCTTTATTATTAATAAGCATTAATATGCCGTCCGCTAAAGAAGAGGCGCTGTCCGGTTCAGCAAGCATAGCCACCCCCCCCAACATTCTCCTTACTTCTCCGACATTGCTGGCAACGATGGCCTTACCGCAAGCCATATATTCTACGATCTTTAAAGGACTTTTGCATCGTGTTACTTCCGTATCCTTAAAGGCAGCCACACAGATATCGGCAGCTGAGATATATCGCGGTATTTCCTGCGGAATAACCGCTCCGGTAAAAATAACCCGGCTGGAAATCCCCAATTTACAGGAAAAATCCTTAAGTTCTTTCTCCCGGAAACCTTTTCCTACAATCATAAAAGTGATTTCGGGATTCTTAGACAACACTATCTTGGCCGCCTCCAGAAACAATTCTATATATTGGGCTCCGTGAAGCTGTCCGATATATAAAACTAACGGTTTATCAATACTGTATTTCCGGCGAACCGCGCTCGCGTCTATATCCGGTTTGAATTCCTTGAGGTCAGCGCCAACCGGCGCGAAGTAAATATTTTCCTCTTTTATCCCGAACCTCAGCGCTAAATCCCGCAGGTGTCGGCTGGAGACTGATACCGTATCCGACAAAAAAGGAACCAGCCTTTCCAGCATCCTAAAAGACAACCCCACAAACCTGGAGTGTAAACCGGTTCCGCAAGACTCATACCAAATTTTTTCCTCCCAGTCATCCCAGTCATAATGCAAGGGCTTAGCCATACTGTAGGCGGCCAAGATAAGCGGAACAGAGCAATAGTGCTGGCATTTCTGCAGGTGAACCACATCGGCCCAGGAAACGAATTTCAGAATGTTAATAATATTTTTAATAAAAGAGGCTGGAGTTATTGACCGGTTCAACGGAACAGTTTCGAAATTATCAAAATAATCCGTTTTGTTTATTCCGCGGGAAAGAGGGAAATAGGCTAACTTAACCTCATTTCCGGAATTCACTAATTCTTTAGCCAGAGCCTTTATTCTGCGCGTCCAAGGCTCATCTAAAGAATAAATATCGTGAGGATGTACCATAAAAATGCGCATATTTATTTCCTTAGAAAACAGGCCTCTTGATCGCCTTTTTATACAACCAAAAATAAAGGATATAAAAAAAAACGATAATAAAAACCCCGCCCAGAATAAAATACTTGCCTACATTACGTTTCATAAGTATTTATCCGAACCTCCCCTAATCCGGTACAGCCTTAGGCAGCTTTTTATATGCCCGCAATTTTATTCCCCCGTCTATCTCTATTTTAAATTCCTTTAATGCCCGCAACCGCTTATCCGACTTCCCGTATATTTGAAATCTTTCGAATATCGCGCTCATATTATTTAAAACCCATGGAGATTCGTCGTAGCTCAATTTCCCGCCTTCCTGAAATAAAATAATATCCGCTTCTTCAAACAAACTATTATACTCATCCTCTTTTTTAATTACATATTCACCATTGACGAATTCGGCATTCAAAGGAAATAATAAATTAATATTTCTATCGGATTGCAAATTATATACTAAAGCCGAGGAAAGGGGATTATGCGGAATCACTAAAACATTTAGTCTTTTGTCATAGGCGCGATGATCTCTTATGACATTCGCTATTTCTTCTATTTTCCAGTCAACGGCTTTAGGCGATAGCATTCCTGAAGTGGTCCGCAATTGAAAATCCTCCTGAGCATAAACAAAATCTCTTCCCCGGATTGAGCCTAAATAGAGAAACTGCGCCAGCCCAATAATAATAATCAATACGACAACAGCGGTCCTTATAAAACTATTCTTTATCTCCAAAGCGCCTTTTGCGCTGATAATTGAGACAAAAATTAATAATGGTATAACGTAACGAGGGCACAGCTCCCCGGAATAAAACTCTACTATTAAAACGGTGAATATCACATACGGCGCAAAGAAAGCCCATAAAAGGAAGTTTTTCAGGAAGCTCCCGGGAGAAAAAATATACCTGAAAAGCGCGTAAATAAATAACAGGGTATAAAATGAAAATAAATGATATACTTCAAATAGCGTCAGGTATCGCAGAAAACCCGGGTTAAAGGGATTCCGGAGCATGCTTCCCCAGTTAGGGTGGCTATAAAGCGCCTGGTGAGCCATTAATACAACTCCTTTTATTTTTGGCCAATACCATAGCATAGCTATCCCCAGGCATACTGACAAGGCAAGAAAAAGATTAAAGAATACGACGCGCCTGTCCTTGGTTTTCCTGAAAGATTCAAAAACCTGGCATAAAAATAGCGGCATAACATAAATTATATAGGTTTGCTTGGTAAGCAGCCCTAAACCAACAACGCTTCCGAATAAAAATGCGTATCTTCTGATACAAAAGTTATCAGTTCGCAATAAAAAATACGCCGACATTGCCAATAAAGCAGTAATTTCCGTCTCCATAAAGTTTGTCCGCGAAAAACCATATACCCCAGGATAAAACGAAAACAGAAATGCGGCCAGCAGCCCGACACGCTCACTATAAATATGTCTGCCCAGCAAAAAGACAAAATATATAGCTATACATAAGAAAAACAGGTTGGCCAATACACTAACATCCTGGGATGATCCAAAAACAGAATAAAACGGTATGCGCGTTAGGAAGAATAGCGGCGGATAAAACTCGCTGAGCGCCTTAAGATGCGACAGGAAATCCCGAATCCCCGGAGAAGAAATAAAATATTCATAATAGCCAATACTAATATTATAAAAACCACCCTCGTCAAAAAATAACGGCACGGTATCTTTTTCTAAAATGCGTATATTGTTAAAAGAATGAAAAACCAAAAGCAGCGATATCGCGGCAAAGACATATATCCTATTTATCTTTTTTATCATGAATTCTCACACTTCTACTTCGACAAAAGCGCAATCCTAACTCCATCAGGTTGCAGGATATCTTCATTTATCACTTTATAATCTTTATAAATATTTAATAATCCGCGCAACATTTCTTCATCAGCGGATGATATAACACTTGACTTAGCTTTATTATTCTTTATGAGGTCTATAAATCCATCTTTAGAATCTGGGAATGCGCCTAAAACAATCAGAAAGTCTAAATCTTTGGATTGCCTTTGAAGTTCTCCGATATCGCAACCCCGATAAACCAACGAATTTGGCATGTGAACTCTTATAAAATATTTAAGAATGTCTTCTTTGCCTCCCAATATTGCAATCCTACCTGGAAAGGAGACATCTTCCCTAACATTCATTTTTATTGCTTTTATAAACTTGCGGACTACTTCTTCAAGATTACTGTCATAAGGAGGATGATTCCAATCACCTACTCTCATCCAATCTTTCTTAAGGGGGTATAATAGCTGCTCTTTGCCGAATGATAACTCAAAAAACTGAAATAATCCTATCATTACTACTAAGCTAATCAAAAAACGCCTTGTTATCTTGTTTTTAAGCTCTAATAAGCCTACTGCTGAAATTAAAGCAAGGGCAGGAAAGCTGGGGAAATAATAACGTTCCCACTTATAAGAAAGCAGGGTCAAAACCATATAAGGACAAATAACCCAGATTAAAATAAAGTTTCTTAACTTTATTTTTTTTGACCTTAAGAAAAAATAGAGGCCAAAAATAAATACCAGAAAGAATAATGGAGAAATTCGCGCTACTGTCATATATAAATAATAAAAGAACCAATTAAATCCAAAGGGTTTAAAAGGAATATAACCATACGCATCAATAATAGCATTATATATATGGAAACTACCTTGATGGGGGGAAATATAAAATACAATAAAATGTTCATACAATTCTCTGAATAACAAACCTACATGTTTTAACCACCAAATAGAAGAAATAGCCATTGCGGTGGAGATTGATATGACTAAATTCCCAATCAGCGATACCGCCCTTCCTGAAGCATCATTTTTTTTGCGCAATGATATTAAAAATATATAACTTATAGGCGCGCCAATAAAAAAGATAACCTGTCCTTTAATGAGGATGCTTAAGCCTAACACGGCGCCAAACAACAATGATTTCCACCTGTTTTCGAAATTAGTTACCAATAGAAGATACATGCAGAAGCATACCGCGGCAGCTAACGGAAAATCCAATTCATACATTCTTGAGATTCCAAATATTGCAGGATATAGAGAAAGGATAAGCATTGCCAATAATCCGGCTTTCCTATTATATGTGACGCTACCTATTTTGTAGGTAGAAATAAGCAAAATTATAAAATAATTTATTTGCAGGAACCTAACCATGAAAAAGGAATACCCAAATACAAGGTTAAAAAGAGAAGTAATAAAATAAACCAGCGGCGGCCAATTCTGCACCAAAATTGTTGAACCGGAGACTATATTAAATAAATTTCTTAAAATTAATAATGGCTCTACCCCTTTTAGTGAAAGTGTATTTTTCAACGCGTTAAAAAATACAAACTGATTATCTAAATGCCAAATGGCATCTTCATGACCAGTGCTTATGCTATCGCTTTTTAACCAAATGTAATTATTAAAAAAATGAAAAATAAGTATCAGAAAAACGCTTATAGCAACAAAACGGTTAGTTCTGATATATTTCCACATAAATTAATTCCCTGCTTCCTTTAACTCGATCCAGCGCCCGGATTAATAAGAAATATTTATTATATTATTTTCCAGAATAGAATTATAAATATTCCTGGCCAAGAGATTATAGCCATCTTCATTTGGATGCCAATTATCATCCGAGAAATAATCTCTGCGATTCGGCAGATTTCTGAAAATAGCATAATTATCCACAAAAGGAATCTTAAATTCCTCAGCTATTTGTTTTTGCGTAAAGTATAAATCGTCATTTACATTTCCTGGGTATCCTGAAATAATAATGTCAACTCTGTTGGCTTTACATGTTCTTACCATCGATCTTATGTCATAGTTCGCAACCATAGCGAATATGTCGAAATCATATCTCTCTCTAGCTGCTTCCTCCAAATTCTCTCCAGAAATTCCGGAAGGAAAATAAAAATTCCATCTTTCGCGATATGGCACTATTGAATAATAAACCAATTTGAATAATTTACACACTCTAAACTGGCCTAAAAATACCGATATTTTTAAAACGGATTCTGAAATAAATCTACTCTTATTAAACAACAAAATATTGCTTTTATCCAGGTTCCACCAGTTATTTGCTCCTGTCATAATAATTATCAAATCAGGAACATATTTCTTAATATAACCTTCCAGTTTTCTATTAATCTCTGAAGTATTTTGCCCTATAGTTTGATCAAAGAAGCATTGAGTGTTCAAATCGGGGAATTTTTTATTAAGCATATTTTCAAGCTGTTTAGGATAGCCTTGCGATATGGGATTACTCGCGCCAATACCCCATGTTGTTGATTCACCCAAACAGAAAATTTTATAACCAGCCTCCGTATTTATAGGCGGTGGATATATACGATTATACGCAAAACCGGCTAACCGCAAAGAAAGCTCAAGGCACACAATCAGAAAAACAATACCCCAGATTAACAGGGACGCGCGGCCGATAAATGAATACCTGTTCCCCGCCTCAGCGACAGCACTAAACCTACGCTCCTTACTAAACATATTTGATTTTTATCTTTTCTATTTGCTCGGCTATCGCGATTTTTACGCTACAGCCTTAACGTTAGGATTCATAGCCGGCTTATTAATGATGGCCCTGGAAAGGCCAAGACTGCTAATTTCTTCAATCATTACTTCGACACGATTATTTCTTTCGTTACGCCCAATGCCGTTAGAATCCTTAAAGAGCATGGGATCGGTATGCTCCTCCCAGGAAATTTCGTATTTTTGCCTGTTTTTTCCCATATCGGCAAGCGGGAATAAGGTGCATCCGGATACATTTGTAACTTCATTTATATACTTCTTATTCTTAACGATGAATTTTAATGTTTCATTAAAATCATCATCGGTTTCCCCGGGGAAGCCGACAATAATATTGATATTCACGCATATTCCCGCCTCATAAGTAAGTTTAATTACCTCTTGCGCTTGGTCTGAAGCATAGCCCTTCCCCATTTTCTTTAAAACGTGGTCTGAACCGCTTTCCACCCCGTAAATCAATGTATGGCAACCCGCGCGTTTCATTTTAGATAAGATATTCCGATCCATATCCCCGCGAACAAGCGCATAGCTTACCCAGCTGAATTGAGCCCCGGAATCAATTATTAAATCACAGATCCCGGACAACTGCTTTAGATTACCATTGCAGGCAAGGTCAATTATCTCAAAAGCCTTGGTTTTATTATAAACGATATGATACTCTATCTCATTCATAATATGCCGCGGGGATCTAAATCTATAGCGCGGCCACATTACGCAATCCATACAATAGGCGCATCTCCTGACGCAGCCACGGCTGAAAAGCATAGGTAAAGGTTTATATGTGCTATCTATATTATATCCGTTTAAATCAAATCCGTTAAAAGTCGGAAAAGGTAACTCATCCAGATTCCGGACTTCTTCCGAAGCCATCCCTGCCTTTACCCCTAAATCATTGGCTAACAGCACTCCCGGACCATTCACAATTTCACGATGATTATAATACGCGTCTACTATGTCGCGGAGGACTTGCTCGCCTTCGCCGATCACATATACATCTGCAAATGCAGGCTTGATTTGATCCCGCGGATGTTCACTGAATGTTCCCTGCCCTCCAAAGACTATCAACCTTTCGGGATCTCTATGTTTGATTTTCCCGGCCATACGGTTAGCCGCATAAATACTAATCAAATTAACCGAGAAACCGATAATCCGGATGCCGGTTTCCATAAGGTCTTCAATAAATTCATCAATTTCACCTTCAAAATTATTAAAAACCATTTCGGCTATTTCACTCTGAAAATATGAATTCACGCAATCAATTTGCCAGAAGCGCCTAAATTCGGCCTTAGCGTTATTATACAGTTTCAGGCTCAAATCATATACAGACACGGTAAAACCGTTTCGTCTTAGATTAGCGGCTAAATAAGCCACCCCGATATGCGGCATTTTAATAAAAAAAGGCGGCGGGATAATTAAGATTATTTCTGTCTTTTCCATGATTACCTGAGAGATCTTACACTTTAAACTTAGCCATTAAACCGGCAAATCCTATCTTTCCAATAAGGCCCAAGATTCTTCTCTTGGAAACAGGCAAGGCTGTAATTCTATTATGCATAGAAACATTCCTGCTTATGTCATCACAGCTTTTATGGCATCCTGTCTTGCAATTCGGATCATTTCCAATCAAGGAAAAAAATTCATCGTCTTTGCGCATAGCGAGCGTCTTTTTTCGAAAATAAATCTGCTTTCGGGAATTCCATATCTTTTTAAAAGACTGTTTATGAAGATTACCCACGGGAAAACGGTGGGACTTAAGGCAGGAATTGACATCGCCATTGGGCATAATCCGGGCAAAAAGCCAGCCCACGTAACAGGGCAGGCTGTCTATGAATTGAGTATCATATTCGGCGCATTGGGCATCGGGGTTAGAAATACGGCGCAGAAAATGCTGCAGGTTAAGTATCTTCGGCTTATGGTTAACCCGCGGATCAAGGAAACCTTCCGGGATTTCCTTACACTGCTTCAATAGGGATTCCCTTTCTCTAACGGAAAGTATAATCTTATCAGTAGCTCCCGGAATAGTATCAACCAATGTGAATTCCACAAATTCAGAATTTGTTTTAGCCGCGAAATCCAGCATCTCTGTAATTTGATGGTAATTAATATTACAGATGACGTTATACACTTTCACAAGAGGCCGGTTTTTTTTTCGAGAGTTAAGACAATAAAGAGCGTCTTGTATCCTGAGAAAATCCTCTTCCTTCTTGCCGGGATGCAGGTCTTTATAGATATCCGCTGTCCCCGCCCACACGCTTACAGTAATAGTATCAACTCCTAATTCAATAAGCCTTTGAATAATCTCTTCATTAATAAGGGTGAAATTAGTATTAATGGAACATACAATACCAAACTTTTTGGCATGACTGATTATCTCCAGCAGTTCCGAATGCATAAAAGGCTCCCCTCCTCCGGAAAAATATATTTCCCTTAATCCCATATTATAGGCTTCAGTGATAAGCTTCTTTACCAAGACTGTCGGAAGCCTATCCTTACTCCTGCTTAATCTTTCTTTGCTCAAAAGAGGAGAATTACACCAACAGGCGATACAATTATTATTGCAAAAATCGGTTAGGTCTATCTGTATTGTTGACGGCCCACTAAAGGCATCCCTGCCGTTAAAAATACCAGCTATATCCAGATAATTATTTCTTAGTTTATTTATAAGATTAATCATGATTTTTCAGCCGCTGTCACTTTGCTCTTCCAGCTTGAGTAGGCTTTTACCCGTCCCATCTCCAAATCTTCACCGTCTAAACAATCCAATTTAATCACGCTCTTATAATTCCCATCATAACAATCCCAGGATTTATTAAGTATCAATCCTTTGGTATCGAGCTCTTCAAAGTATTTTGTCCCCGGGAAAGGCGTAACTATTGAAAACTGCACTGAATACGGCTTTAACTTTAACGCGTAATCTATCGTTTTTTCTATAGTTGATTTTGTTTCACCGGGTAAGCCAAAGGTAAAGGTAAGATGCGTTTTTATGTCCAGGCTTTTTGTGAATAAAATCATCTTTTCGGCTTTTTTCAAGTCCATATTCTTTTCACAGGCGTTAATTAGTTTTTGCGAAGATGACTCTATGCCGTATTTTACTGCCGCCAACCCTGCCTCCTTCATGTGTAGCAGTGTTTCCTCATCCATAATATCCGCTCTTGCCATAATTGCCCAGGGAATACTTTGCAGTCCGCGGCGTTTTACTTCCCGGCAAAAATTCAGCATCCTTTCTTTGCCTATATTAAACGTATCATCATCAAAATAAACAGATTTAAATTTTCTTACCTTAACCAAAAATTCCATTTCATCCACAACGTCTTTTATTCTCCTCGCCCTGTAGTGATTACCCTGATACATTACCTGCGGCCAAAGACAGAAGTTGCACCCAAAAGGACAGCCGCGCGATGCGAGCATCTGGACAGACGGATACGGAATATGCCCGGGGTTATCTATATATCTTTCCATCGGAAGGGTGCTTCTGTGCGGCCAGGGCAAGGTATCAATGGCAAACGGTGAAGGCAAAGAATTTTTAATTACTTTGTCTTCCTTCCTGTAAATCAACCCGGAAACTTTGGAAAATTCCATATCCTGCTGTAACGACAAAATCAGCTCTAACAACATATATTCATATTCCCCGCAGAGGACAAAATCAATAAATGAATTCTCTCGCAGGAATTCCTGCCGGTAGCTCTCTGAGCAAGGCCCGCATAAAATTATAGATATGCCTGATTTAGATATTTTCTTAAGGATGTTTAAATCGTAATAAAACGACGGCACTGAAGTCTCCACGACTAGATAATCTATCCCCCTAGCCAGGACAACCGCTATAAAATCCTTTTCCTTGATATCGCTGGCGATCGCGTCAATTATAGAAGCATTAATACCATTCTCCATAAGCAACGCGGCCGCATAAGCCAGGAAAAACGGAAAAGGCAAATACCCTTCTTCGGTATCATCTCTTAAGTGCGGCCAGCGGGAGCCAGCCCTTACCCCCCCCTTGCCGTCTTTTTCCCAAGGAAGGTTAGCCAGCAAAACCTTTACATTGCGCTTTTTTCTTTTCTCCGGGATATCCTCTGGCATCAAATCCATCTTCAAAGATTTATCCGTATTTTCGGCTGCTCTATCTAATAGGTGCCCTTGCTCCGGGAAAGTTATCACTCCCGAAAAAAGACAATATCTTCCTACGGCGTAATTAAATCTATCCCTGGAGGACACCTTCCTAAATCCAATAAAATGCGAATTAGAATCATACGGGGAATTCTGAACAAAAGGGAATAAATTATTTGGTTTGTTACCATTTAATTCCAGAATGAATGCCGGCAAAGGTCCGTCTCCGGAAGAAACATCAACTCCTACTGAAGAAGAAAAAACATCACTAAAATAAATATCTTGACGGCCGCTATTGGATGGATAAGAAAACTTTCCCCTCCTGCGGCCATCCGACCACATCGCGTAACACAAGCTTAAGGAACATGTTATCCTGATTTCATCTATAAATAAAATTTCTTCCGTCACTATATCTATTTGCCAGCTTATTCTTTTGTCCTCAATTATCTTTATGTCCCAGATTAGGCGCAATGGCAACTCTTTAAATATCACCTTAATTTTAAGAACATCGGATTTTCTCTCCAGAATCTGCCAGTCCGCCCTGGAAGAATCTGTCCATAATCCCAATGTATTTATTCCCACGCTAAGGCCTCTTCCGCCGGTAAGCTCATCACCGTTGAAGAAAATTTTTATTCCTTGGCTATGGACGGCTATTTTTAACGCTCCGCTCCCGATAATATTATCAGAGATATTGCCTCGCGCGTACTTTTGTTTCGCTATCATGAAAATAAAATTCCGCGTATCCCGCCAAAACGCGTTAAAAATATAAATAAAATTAAAATATTTCATCTATAATCATTATAATCGCTCTATTTCCTAATCCCTATCTTTTATTCTTCTAAAATTGCCTATTTTATGCCTTGCGTAGGAGTTAGTAAAAAGAATAAATATTGCCCGGGGCAAATCATAACATACTGAAATTAAAAATAATCTAAGCTTGTTTTGTTTATGCTTCTTTAAGATCAGCTTTCTATTTCTCCAACATAAATACTGCCTTATTTCTTTGGGTGTTTGGGAACTGTTGCCGTAATGATAAGAAACCAAGGAAGGACAAAATAGCGTCCTCCAGCCTCTTTCTTGGGCCCGCCAGGACAAGTCAACGTCTTCAAAGAGGAAAAATAAACGCTCATCAAAATAACCATTTATGTCTTTTACATCTTCCAACAGCTGTCTTTTGTAGACTGCCGCGGCGGAACAAGCCCCGAACACATACCCGGGAATATTAAATGTTCCGCCGGCCGGTTTTCCCCGCCCTATATCATAGAATCTTTTCAGCCAAGTCATACTGATTCCGGCAGAAAATATTCTAAGCTTATCGGAGCATAATATCTTTGGCTGGATTATGCCAACCTTCTGAGGCAAATGTTCTATTGCTTCAGAGAATTCGGCTAAAAAACATTTATCTAAAATTACATCACCGTCTAAAGTCAATATCCATTCGCCCTTCGCGATCTCAATCCCCTGGTTTCTGGCCTTTGCCGCGCCTAAGTTTTTCTGATTTTTAACTAAAATAACATTAGGATAGTTTGTCTTTATAAAAGCTGTTGTGCTGTCTTTTGAGGCATTATCTACGATAATAATTTCAAAATCCTTATAGCTCTGGGTTGCTATTGAATCCAGGCAGTCCTTAATTAATGCCTTACTATTGAAAGTTATAATTATTAAAGAAATCAAATATAACCTTATATATCGCGGCCGGATGAAATCGGCCGCCTACTCATTTCTTAAGATCCAGGCGATTCTCAATCTTTTCAAAGAAATCCTTAATCTCACGGATATCCTGGCCTGTCTTATCAAGGCTACAGGCTATCTTGACTAATTTTTCAGTATTGGCTTTCAGATCATTGGCTTTCAGATTATTAGCCTTCAGATCAAAAATCATCTGTCCGATATTGGCAAACATTCTGACTATCGCGGCTAAAAACAAGCTTCCCAATAATATCAATAAACCATATAAATTAATATCATTGAATCTAAAGATGAATAAATTCCAAGTGAACAATCCAACTCCCGATATCGCTATAAGCCATGAAAAAAACAATAGAACTATTACTACCGGCATCTTATCTGTTTTCATTGTTCCTGTTCTCCTTTTTATAAAAAATAGACGGCCCATCCGCTTCTTGCGCGGAAACTTCCAATAGCCGGATTATCTCAGGATAACGGCTTACTAAAACTTCCAACCATTGACGAAAATTTAACGTTATATTTTCTAAAAATAAGGCGTTAAGATTCGGCTGAGATTTTATAAATAAACCATCCCAATCCCCCCGCGATTCAATCAAGTTCAATACTCTGCGCAACAAATGTTGGTCGCTTAATCCGCATATTGACAGAAATAAATGCTTATATAACACATATTGAAAATTATTACCTCTAAATTTTTCGCTGATTGATTTGCCTAAGATTAAACTCAGAGCAAAATAATTTTGCAGAAAGGCGTTCTCTTTAGGAATAAAAGTAGGCAGTTCATTCACCGAAGAATTAAAATGATAAAAAAAACTCAAATCTAAGAGACTAAGCCAGCAAGACAAGGAATCATGGCACTGAAGACTTCGACCTTTGAAGCTGACACAGGAAATAAAATATTCAAAATCCCTTAAGGAATGATGAAGGCATAACAAGAAATCCAAATAGAGCATCCGGTATCTGCCAGATGCCATATCTTCTTCGATATAGCGGTTGGCCAAGCCAATATTGTCTTTAATTTTATAAATAAAGTTATCGAAATTCAGATAATACATCTTTTTTTGATAATAGCCGATATTCCATCCCCAATAGCTATCCATCAACGAACAGATAGTATCATTTTTTAAATGACGCGCTATGGCTTTAGGCTCATAGGTAAAAATATACCCTCTCTCCTTAAGGCGGTTACATATATCCACATCCTCATAATTAGTGCTGTATTTTTCATTATATAATCCTATATCGAAAAGTGTTTCCTTGCGAAATACGGTGTTAGAGCCAAATAAAAATGACGGCGGCTCATCTTCCCAATTCTGCTTCATCCGCAATAAGCGCCACTCATCAAATATAGTTTTTGGCTTATTCTCTATAAGCCGCCCCCCAGCGGCGTAGATACAAGACGAATCCAATCTCCGCATCAAAATCTCAAGCCAATCACTCTGGGCACAGCAATCCGCGTCCACCGAAGCGATAAAATCACCTTTCGCGTTCTTTATTGCCGTATTTCTTGCCGCCGCCAGCCCCAGGTTGTGTGCGTGGCTTAAGAGTTTTACCGGATACCGGGAAGCTATCGCAGCGCTTTCATCGGTTGAACCATCATCCACCACTATCACTTCTGCCACCGGATATTCCTGTTTAAAGACTGCCTCCAGGCATGGCCCGATGGTCTTTGCGGCGTTAAAACAGGGGACATAAAAACTAACCTTGCTTGTCATTTTTCAAGGCGGCTATCTCTTTTTTAAGCAACTGCTTTGCCCTCCGGATCTCGCTGAGTTCTTCGGATATTTTATGATTATTGTTTCCGCGAAAAAGCCTGAAACTATTAATATGATTTATGATTTTAACGCCGAGGTAATTCAGGAGCTGGTAATTCCTATTATATAGCCGTCTGTAAAAATTAGGCCTCCGCAGTTTTCTGCCCTTTATCAAAAGCTCCTGGCCAATGCCATACTTTCCCATATTATAATCATAGCAGCTCATCAGGCATCCTGAGCAGCCTTTCTCCCCTATCTGTTTACGCAGAAGATTATGTTTTTCTGAATTCCAGATTTCTGAAAACCGGTTATTCTTTAGATTTCCGATTACATTATCCGATAAAACCCAACAGGGGTAAACATCTCCATTTTGAGCTATAGGACAAGAACTCCAAAGCGACTGGCAATTCTTTTTCATGTTTTCAGAATAGGCTTTACTTAAATATGCGGGTATATTATACAGATAATTATCCGGATTGGTGGATATCTTATATTTTCGGGAAAGCAGGATAATCTTATCAATGCTTTTATTTATACCTTCTAAATCATCGGCAGAGAGAAGAAAATCATCCTTCTTATCTTTTTGAATCAGGAAAATATCGCTGAAGGGCTGGAATTTAACGGTAGTCACCCCTACCTCATTGGCTAATTCCATCACATAAGGCAAGGATTTATAATTATGCCGGCAGACAATAGCGGCCATGGTAGTTTCAATTTTATGCCGCGATAAATGCCGCAAGGCCTCATGCGCCTTTTTATAATTTCCCTTTCCCCTGAGAGCGTCATGAATATCTTCCGGGCCTTCTATAGAGATATTTACCACTCCTATGCCGGAGGCAGAAAGCCGCTTCGCCACATCATCATCAATTAGCGTCCCATTAGAAACAAGGCAGGTATTTATTTTATATTTATTGGTATACGCGATCAACTCATGGATATCGCTTCTCAATAATGGCTCGCCTCCGCTAAAGACAATGCTATTAGGGCATAAACCTGCCGCATCGCTAATTAAGGATTTTATATCCTTTGTGTTCATCTCCTTGTTATTCCCAAGTGGGATTTGACACATTTTGCATCTTAGGTTACAGCGGTTAGTTATGGAGATAATTATCTCATTGAGCCTGTTTTTCATGCGTTTTGTTGTGTTTTCTAATCGTCATTCTCTCATAGCCGGATAATATCTCAAACGCTTCACTAAGCAACTTATTCTTTTGGCCCTTTTCAGCTTCAAGCTTATTAATTTCACCGATAAAACCATTCACTATGCCAGTCAAGGAATCCGCCTCCGGCCTCCCCCAGCAGGTCTGCAGGCAAGGCTTGCGGCATCGCAACATTCTCTCTCTGGCATTATGGGCCTCTTGAGTATTAAGGCAGGCCTCCAGGCTCATATCCTTAATATTACCAAAGGGCGCTCCACAGCTTCTCACCTCGCCGTCTGGGCCGATATCAATAAATACAAAAGGATTACACTTCCAGTCTTTTCTGGATATTTTACCTTGAAAATAATCAAGCCAGAGATATGGGTTATGAAGAAAAGCAACCAGGCCATTTTTTTTCTGATAATCCATAATCTTATCAATCTGTTCTTTGAATATCCCCGCATTAGATTCATCAATCCAAAGCCTGCTCTGACTCACCGTATTCTGCATATCATCCTGAACTGCTATTACAGGGTGATACACCAAACATTCCACGCCCAAGCTATCCGCCAAGGATATAATCTGATACAATTCAAGAACATTTTGATTCATTATAGTCACCCAGGCAGAGATCTGCGGCCCGGGACCTTTTATTCTCTTCGCCTGGGACAGATACCTCAAGGCATCTGTCGCTTTCTTATGGGCGCCTGCGGACGCGCGAATATAGTCATGAGTATCCACATGAGCTCCGTCCAAAGAAATAGCGATATTCTTCAGCCCCGATTCAATTATATTTTTTGCAATCTCCGGATTATTGATTAGACTGCCGTTACTTACTACCTCGGTTTTAAGTCCCAAAGATACGGAATATCCGATAATATCAAAGATATCCCGGCGCAAAAAAGGCTCACCTCCGGTAAATAGGACTACGCAGTCCGAATCCCACCCAGCCACCTCATTCAAGGCCTTCTTTACCAAATCAAACTCCAACTCCTGCCCTTTAAGTACATGCTTAACCCCGCACATCCGACAATCCAGGTTACACTTGTGGGATAAACTTATAAATACCCAATATGGCTTAGCCAAGGGCGTATTTAGGACTTCCGAAAAATGATAGGCCAGATTTATGCCAAACTCATTAATTAAGTCTTCTGTCACGGCGCGCATTAATTAAACCTGTTTTGAAACTCAAAAGAGAACCTGCTATTTTGTTTTAGACTGTGTTTATTACCAAGATAACCAATAACATTCTCGCCTATTACTCGATTGGCATAGATAAATTCTTGGAATGAGTTTTGTTGTTTCTGCTCACAATATTTAGCCCTAATTTTTTTATAACTTCAGGAATTAACATAATCTCATCATTAAGATTTTTATGTGTGTCGGTTGTGCCGCTTCTAAAGATATTAGCAAAACAGTTGTTCCATTTTTTCATTATCAGCATACGCCTATAACCCTTAAACAAGATCAACAGCTTTTTTAGATAACTGTCTTCCGCGCCTTCCGCTCTAATCAAATTAGCGAATTCTCCAGCTTCTAAATAAATATCTGATAATTCCGGTAGATGCACGCAGCTCTGCAGGCAATGTTCTTTGCAGCGCACAGCCTCTTTCCTTATTCTTTCGGCCTCAAAAGACAACCAGCAGCTTTTAAGCGCTTTCTTCCTTATATTCCCTATAACCCCTAGACATGTCCACAGGTCTCCACTATGGGTCACTACCATTCTGACGATTCCTTCATAACACTCAAGCCGGTCTGAAATCCCCGCGCCCGAAAAATAGTCCGGTATAAGCTTTAAAACTTTTTCATTCACATGAATTGACAAGCCGCGGGAGGCCCGCTTTATCTCTAGAACTTCATTTAATATATCTCTCAATTTAGGTATATTGGCCTCTGAAACCCAAAACGGCCCCTTCTTTCTTTGGCGCATATCGGTATTATCAGAAAGAACCGGCTGCAACACAACGCTATTACATCTCTTCTCCAGTGCCAGCGTTATGACAGGCAATATCTGGTCAATATTACAATCCATAATCGTAAAATTAATCCCAACCGTAGGCAATCTGTTCTTTCTATGTTTATTAACAAAATCTATCGCCTGAACCGTTCTCCGATATGAACCCTCACCGCGAATACCGTTATGGACACCCTCTAAACCGTCAAGGGAAACCGTAATATGATTCAATCCGATACGAGTAAGATTATTAGCCGCGCCGTCATCTATCAACAAACCATTCGTAATTATATCCACCATCGCTATATCCTTACTAACAGCGTACTCAATTAAATCAAAGATGTCTCTCCTTAATAACGGTTCTCCCCCCGAGAATATCAAATGGCCTATACCAAGGCCGGCCGACTGGTCTATTAGTCTTTTACATTCCGCGGTGCTTAATTCATCGCTTTCCGAACTAGACTCTATTGATACCCCGCACATTAAGCACTTTAGATTACAACGCGTAGTTAGAGATAAATATAGATGTTCTGGGGGAGATAACGGATAAGCGATGATACGCGAGAAATAGAAATCGCATTTTCTCTTTAAATCCGACCACTTCTTATTTATCTCTGTTTGAGTGTGCATATGAATTTTCAGGGTTAGTTAAATATGCCGGCCAGAGATTCCGAAACCCTGCGCGAATAGCAGCACTGCAGGCAAAGATTACGGCATTTCTTAGACTTCTCCCTGAGTTTTCTTGCCTCCAGAGAAGACCAGCAATCCTTTAATGATTTTTCGGCCAGATTCCCGCATATCCCATGGCAGGTATAGACTAGCCTGGAATTATCATCACCGACACAAATAAATACGGTTTTATACCCTCCAAAACACTTCCAATCTAACGTAGATAAATTTCTTCTGTAGTATTTTCCAAACAGCCTCAAGGAAGGCTCTTCATATAAAGTTATCCTGCGCCTTTTATATGTTTTTATTTTCTCTATAACTTCATCAATAACAGGCAACCTATCTGTGCCAACCCAAAATCCTGATTCCCTATCATCGCAGACATTAGAATTATCATTTAATAATGGCTGGAAATTTATAACATCCACATTTAAATCATCCGCATAACCAAGCAATGCCGGCAGGTCTTCTAAATTATGATTCATAACCGTACAGGCAATGCCTATAGATAATCCAGAATTGTATTTTCTCCTTATGCCATCCGTAATCTTTACGGCCTCTATGACTTTCTTGAAACTTCCGTTACCTCTGGTAAAATCATTTGCTCTCTCTAATCCATCCAGAGAAAAATGAATGTGATTCAAACCCGAACGAACAACCTCCCGGGCCATCGTTTCATCAATTATTGTCCCATTACTGGTCAAAACCGACCTTAGCCCGTTTTTAACACAGCATTTAATAATTTCCGTCAAATCCTCCCTTAGAAATGGTTCGCCGCCAGTCAAAACAACCTCTCTTATCTTCATTCTTCCGGCCTGCCTAATAATATCACCTATTTCTTCCCTGGTTAATTCCTTGTTTTCCCGCGAAAGCGGAACGGTGCACATTTTACATCTGAGATTGCATTTACTGGTTAGGGGTATCTGAATAACATCCGGCTCAACCAATGGATAACATATTATTCGCGATAACCAAAAACCAAAATCCCTTAAGATTTCCCCATAAGCTTTCATTTTGCTAATCGCAGAAACAAGGTAAAAGACAAGGGTTTCTACAATTCGAGGCCCTTTCCCTTGCCTTGCCTGCCTCCATAGAAGCATATATCGCCCGCAATGACTTTTTACGCGCGTCGCCATAGCGATCAAAACAGGTGGTAGCGGTTCCGTTATTCGCTATCAACATAGTCCTGCAGCCATAGGAACATCTGACATCAAAACTACTGAGAGAGCCGCGAAAGTATTTCTTGGTCAAGCAAAGGTTATTTTCTGAATTTCTGACAAAGGCCTGGTTTTGTCTCTTAAAATCTATCAGGCCATCAATAATCCCGTCCAATACCGCAAGCCTTTCCGGAGGAATCCAATATTTCGCCTTATTTGATCTTTCCTTCATTATAAGATTATTTGCCAAGAGCGGCTGGAGTTGGATAGAATTCACATTCAACGACTTTAGAAAATCAACCAAAGGCAAAAGCTCTTCCAGGTTTTCATTAAGGATTATTGAGATAGTGCTGAAATTCAGCTCCGGATAAATCTTTTTCAAATCCGAAAGCCGCTTCAATGCCTCCGCTGTCTTCTGAAAACACCCCTTCGAGCCCCTTATATCATCATGGATATCGGCGCTCATCGCATCCAGAGAAATAACCAGGGAAACTGTTTTGGAAACTAAATAGGGCAGTAATTTCTTCGTAAAGTCCTCATCAAGCAAAATACCGTTAGTCAGTATTCCAATATTATATTTTCTCTCCCGGACAAATTCCAATATCTCAAATATATCCTCCCGTAATAATGCCTCGCCGCCGGACAAGGCCAAATCCTTCACTCCCCAGCGAACAGACTGCTCTATAATATTCTTAATCTCATCTGTGGCAAGCTCAATCCCAGGCTCATCTTTAGCAATTTCACAGATATTGCACCTCAGATTACACCTATGGGTAACATCCAATATGATTAACTCCGGGATCCTGTTATTATCTTCAACTTCCTGATGGCTAAACCCGCTTATATTGCTTACCCTTTTATGCTCCGCGATATTACCAACCAGATACATTATTTTATGCAAAACAAAATAGACATAAATATGACATCTCTCAAACCAGTTAAAATTCTGGTGAGATTGAATTAAGCGCTTGCCCATAAGATACGCAAAACGGGGAATCTTAAGGAAATTTATAATAGTACCGAAAATAAAACTAAGGCTACTCCTAGTTTTTATTTCCTTCAGTAACGGATGATCTTTATGAATACACTGCACCAGGTAATTACCCCTGCCATAGAGATAAGCCTGTCTTAAAAACGAACTTAAATCGGGATGGCAATTATGGAATACTTCAATATCATGTTTATAGACAAATCTACGTTCTTTCTTAAAAAGCCTCCAGAATAAATCCAGGTCCTCTCCTGCGGGGAACACAAACGACTCATCAAACTTTTCTATTAAAAACTTCTTTTTAACCGAAACATTACAAGTGGGAAAGAATATCACTTCCTTCTTGCCATATAAATCCACCGCCATCGCTCCCTCGCTCAAAGACTGGCTTACCGCGGATTTGATATTGCGCGCATCGACTTTTGTGGCTCCTCCTATCACTGCGGCTTCCGGATACGACATATGCGCCTGTATCATGTTTCTTATCCAGGAATGGCCCAAAATACAGTCACTATCGGTAAAGGCGACGATATCGGCCTTGACGTTCATTAAACCTAAATTCCTGGCTGCTGCCGGGCCTTTGGAAAGCTGATAATAATACCTGACATTCTCATAGCGCTCCGACAACTCCCTAATCACTTCTCCCGTGCCATCCGCGGAACCATCATCCACAACAACCACTTCAAACGAATATGGATAGCATTCCTGACTTAAGATAGAATCCAAGCATTCCTTAAGGTTTTGTTTTCGGTTATATGTCGGAACAACAATAGAAATATCCATTTGATCAATCTTCACCGCTTATCTAAAACTTATAGCCTGACGCTTCCAGATTGTCGTTCTACAACAAAATTCTCCAACACCAAAACATCTAATTCTGTATTCCGGAAACAACTCAACGCGTCTTCCGGGCTGCAAACCACCGGCTCCCCCTTTAGATTAAAAGAAGTATTTATAACTAAAGGAATGCCTGTGATATTTTCAAACTCTTTGATCAACAACCAGAATCTGGGGTTGCAGGAACGGCTAACCGTCTGCACCCTGGATGTGCCATCAACATGAGTAACAGCCGGAACCGCCTTTCTTTTATCTTCTCTAACCATGGCAGCCAAGAGCATAAAGGGAGAGACATCCTTGAGCGTGAAATATTCTTCCGCCTTTTCTTCTAGAACAGCCGGGGCATAAGGACGAAATGCCTCTCTTTTCTTCACTCTGAGATTAAGAATATCTTTCATGCCAGGATTGCAGGGATTAGCAAGAATAGAACGATTGCCTAAGGCCCGCGGGCCGAATTCCATCCTCCCTTGAAACCAGCCAATAACCTTGTTATCCGCTATTTTACGCGCGATATATTTACACAACTCAAGAGATTCCAGCTCCTTAAAGTTAATATTCTGATTGATTAATACCCGCTTGATTTGGGATAGGCTGAATTCCGGCCCCAGGAAAGCATTATTCATAACATAATTCCTGGAGTGATTAAAAATTGTATGATAAATATATGCCGCCACACCCAAAGCCCCGCCGTTATCTCCTGCCGCCGGCTGAATAAAAATCTTTTTAAACGGCGTTTGCTCCAGAATCTTGTGGTTCAAGACACAATTTAAAAACAATCCTCCGGCAAGACAAAGCCTGTCAATTTTTATATTATCATGGATAAGATTAACCATGGCAATAATCGTATCCTCAACAACTTTCTGCAAGCTGGCGGCTATATCACAATGCCTTTCCTCAATTTTATCTTCGGGCGCCCTTTCTGCGCCAAACAGAGAAATAAATTTCTTGTTATACATCCTGCCGCCTTCATTAAAAAAACTGAAGAAACGCTGATTCAGCCTAAAACTGCCATCCGGATTAAGCCGGACAATTTCCTGGAATTTATCCATATGCCTCGGCTTTCCGTATGCGGCCAGCCCCATCACCTTTCCTTCCCCCTCCAAGGCCTCAAAACCAAGGTAAGTAGTGACCGCGGTATAAAGAAGGCCCAGGGAATGAGGGAAACGCGTTTCTTTGAGAATATTTATCTTATTCCCTTTAGCCGTTCCATAACTTACGGTCGTCCATTCTCCCACCCCATCCGCGGTCAAGACAACCGCGTCTTCAAAACCAGATACTAAGAATGCGCTGGCGGCATGCGAAAGATGGTGTTTAATAAACAGAGTTTGCTTCTCAAAACCAAGTTCTCTCTTGAATACCAGAGGCATAATTAATCTATCCTCCAACCAATGCGGCATAGTATTCAGAAAATTATTCAAGGAAAACGGGTAAGATTGGAGATGAGCTATGATTGCGCGGGAAAATTTCAGGAAAGGCTTTTCGTAAAAACCCACATAATCAACGTCATAAATATTTATGCCGGATGTCTGCAGACAGTAATTAATCGCGTTAATTGGCAGGCCGGAGTAATTCTTTATCCGGTTAAACCTCTCTTCCTCGGCAGCCGCGGCAATCTCGCCATTCCTCAGAAGGCAGGCGGCAGAATTATGATAGAAACAAGATACGCCCAGGATATTCATCAATTATTAATCTTCATCCAAATCATATGCCGGCGTAAATAAAAGATATTATCGCCGCGGGGCCGATGTAATACACAAGGAAAGCCAGGAGAGCAAGCACCATAAGTATTGGGGCGATAAAATACAATTTATGTTTACCGATCAAGAAAAATATCTCCCTGAAAATATACCGCGCCTTATCTACTATAATCATCTCTAAGCCCCCCTCAGACAATCATCAATATCCGGACAGTAACCATCGGCAGTAAGCCAAGACAAAGATCCTTCCAGGCGCCTCTTTAAGAAACACCCGCCCGTAATGAACATAAAAAATTTAGTTGTGCCAAAGGCCAACAGATAAACAATAAACAATAACAAAACTATCATTATCTTCTGCGCGCATCTAATAAATTTAGAGAATTTTTCTTTCAACATTTTATTTCATTTATACTTTTATACCGCAGCCAATTTTTCCGGCGATAAAATTAAGCAGCTTTTCATCGAAATTAACTTCCAGCGATTTCAGCGCGTCTTCCCGGCTAAGCAGTCCGTCTCTTATTAATTTGCTCATCTCCACATGGTAATGGGTATAGCCGAAGAATCTCATAGAATTATACACCGAAAGGAAGTTTAAATAGCAATTGGTTGAGCGCATAGGATAACTTAAGGATGGGAATTTCCATTTAAGCTCTTTCTTAATAATTTCCACATACACATCGGAACTATCCGGCAAGAACCAATGTGGAGACAAAACAAGGCATTTATGCTTTTTCTTAGCCCTGGACAGAACCTCCTCCATGCTCCGGGGGAAATCCCTGTATTTAGAATTAGTCTTCAAGTACGCGTCCAAGAATTCATTGGTGGCCTTAGCCATGGAAACAAATTCCGCCTCATGGATATTGCATCCGCAGCGTGACATAACCTGCTGATTTGTACTTTGGCCTTTAGTCCAGCCGGCAATTATAATAGGAATATCAAAGCGGGCAGCCATTTCAAAAGCAAGCCCCATATACCATATAGAGCAAGGATGACAAAGGACAGCTTTGGAGCCGCTCTTAACAACATCGGAAAAAAGCTCCTTCATAAAATCAGACTTAAAAAACAAGAAATCCACATTTAATATTTCAACCGCGTTCCTCACATTTTCTAAAGCCTCTTCCGTTTCAAACCCATGGTCAAAAGTAAACGCTAAAGGATTCCTTTTGAACCTTTTTTTCATATAGTATAAAGCGGCGATACTGTCTTTGCCTCCGCTGCACATAACCAGGCAATCATACCTGCCGCGCGGTTTATTCTGATTTAATATCTTAATGAACTCGGTTTCCAGGAAATCGGTTTTGGAATTAAGCGCCTTATTCTTTTCATATGCGCGGCAAATATTGCAAACCCCTTCACCATCCAGCGAGATATCAGGAGACGCTTCGGGCAATACGCATTTTCTGCATATAGCCTGCTCCGGAAGTTTTATATCTTTTTTATCGCCAATAGCCATTGGTCTCCATTGTTCTTCTTAGAAATTACTATTCCTCCCTCATCTTTCAGAGACAAAACAATATTCTTTAGGGCCTCATCGCCATCGACTATTACCTCAAAAACGCTCTTTCTTACAACCTTAGCTAACTTTATCAATACCCTCGCCGAATTCTGAGGACAAGGCACTCCCCGCAAATCCAGAATTTCATTATTTCCATCCTGACTCATGGTTTTTTTAATCGTTCCCGCCTAATGAGCTTCTTCAAATTATCTATTAATACATCTATTTCCTTATGAGACGTCCATTTGCTTAGACTAATCCGTATCGCTCCTAATGCCGTTTGCGGACTGATTCCCATTGCGGTCAATACATGGCTGGGAGTCAAATTATCCGATGTGCAAGCGGAACCGGTAGAAATAAATATGTTTTTTCGGCTCAACCCGGCCATTAAATCCTTACCCAAGACTCCGTTAAAACTGATATTTATATTGTTACAAAGCCTTTCCTTCTCCGGTCCATTAATAACCACATCATCAATATCTCTTCTTATTTTATTCAGACAATAGTTTCTTAGTTCCCTCATCCTTATCGCGTCAATATTGTCTGTTATTTCAACGGCTTTAGCAAAACCAACAATGGATTCTGTATTATAGGTGCCCGCGCGCATGTTGCGTTCTTGAACGCCACCGTGCAGAAGGGAATCAATCCGAATGCCTTTTCTCACATATAAAGCCCCTGCCCCTTTTGGCCCGTGTATTTTGTGCGCGTTTAAAGTAGCTAAATCTATATTTAACATCCTGACATCAATCTTTTCTTTTAAAAAAGCCTGACAGGCATCCGTATGAAAAAGCACACCTCTGTCCCTGCAGATCCTTCCGATTTCTTCAATAGGTTCAATAGTTCCCACCTCATTATTGGCATACATCACAGAAACTAACAATGTCTTCTTCGTAATTGCTTTCCGGATGTCCTGGGGGTCAACAAAACCATTATTGTCAATATCCAGAAAGGTTACGCGGAAACCTCTTTTTCTTAACCATCTTGCCGGCTCAATAACGCTGGGATGCTCTATTTTTGAGGTAATAAGATGGTCTTGCTTTCTTTTATTGGCAAAGGCTAACCCCTTGAGGGCAAAGTTATTACTTTCTGTTCCCCCGGAAGTAAAGATTACCTCTTCCCAATCGGCATTAATCGCCCGGGCAATTGTGAATCTTGATTTCTCAATATGTCTTGCCGAATCAACACCCAGCCTATGTAATGATGAGGCATTCCCAAAATACCGGCCCTGGACAAGGCGCATCTCGGTTAATACGGACTTATCTATTTGGGTTGTCGCGGCATTATCCAAATATATCCCATTTTTACCCATATTCATATCACCTGCTAAATTCCTCCGGGATTTAAATTCTGCATTTGCCGCAGTTTATCGGCAAGCTTCTTATCAAGCTTATCTAATTTATCGACTAATTCACTTATTTGTTCGGCATATTCCGGATTACCAGAGTAAGCTATAGCTAAACCAAAATAGGCCTGGGCGGATTTATCATCAAGCCTGATGGCCTCTTCATAGCTCTCAATAGCCTTTTCCGCATCTCCCTTCATAAAATAAGCGGAACCTAATCCAATATGAACTTGCGGATTAACCTCATCAATTAAGAGGGCTTTCGTATAGTACGATAAAGCCTTATCAAAGCCGCGTTTTTGGATATACACCTGGCCCAGCCCGCAATAGGCCATAACACTGCCGGAATTAAAGGACAAGACTTCATTAAAATCTCTTTCTGCTTTATCTATCTGCCCTTTATTTATACTGGCAATGCCGGAAAAAATAAGCCTGTTCTCTTTCGTAAGCAGAGCCTCCTGAGAAGAACAACCGACCATTAACAATGATGCTGCCGCGACATACAACACAAAGAATACTACATATCTTATTATTTTATTCATCTTTCATGCTCCTTTCCGGCCATAAAGCCGTTTCAGCCTTAAAGCCATGGCTATATTCTCATTTAGGCCTATCATTTTCTCTCGCAGTATTACCTTGTATATATTCTTCGCCATAACACCATACCCCAAGCTATTGCAATGCCCATCTTCTACAAAAAACTTACCGCTCTCAATGCCGTAATTCTTAAAAGAACCAAAATTATCCACTAGCGGAATAGCATATTTATCTGCGACCTGTTTTACTATGCTTAGATGCCACAGAAAGTAGTTTGGATAATTCTGCAATACCACTCGCACCCCCTTCTTCTGACAAGCGATAACCATCCTTTCCAAATCATCTTTTACCCATTTCTGTATTTCTTCGGAACATCTATCCCCTTTTTCAAAAATCATAATAAAATCATCGGCCATAGCTCCAATATATTTCCTTGAGGATTTAAAAAAATCCGCGGCCTCATCAAAATTGCCTAAATTTTGATAATTGAGCGCGATAAATTTATAATATTGCGTTTCTATTGGATTAAGCGCAATTGCTTTCTTATACCAATTTATCGCCTCTGTAAAATTACCCCTCGATTGGCTGATAAGACCAAGCGCGGCATAGTTTTCATAACCTTCCGGATTAGTCTCAATCGCCTTTTTAAAATATTTAAAAGCTTCTTTTAAATTACCTCGCATTAAATTCGAATTTCCAAGCCCATTAGGGCTATCAACAGAACCTGTCCCCGCGGACTCATTTCTCTGGCTGTCGTTCTTTACGAACCCAAAAGAAATATGGGCGAGGCGTTTACCGCCAGGAAGAGTTTGCGCCTTAGCCAAAAAAATGTTTTTCGCTTCTTCAAAATCCCCCTTCCCCATATAAATATATGCTAATAACAAGCAGGCATTATCGTCGGGTGGAGATAATTTCATAGCCTTTTTGCACAATTCTTCCGCCTTAAGCATTGATTCATCAGCCTCAACATTCTTTCCTCGGTATAGATTTAGATAAGCCAGCCCCATATAAGCATAGCCATCCCCGGGATTAACCGATATTGCTTTTTCATATACATCCTGCGCGGCATTATACCATTTCAACGCTTCCCTCTCATTACCCTCAATTGAATTTATATAACCCAAACCGGCATAGCTATCGCCGCCACTCAATAAATCCATTACTCTTTTCTCGTTTTTATCAATTTCATCCGCCAGAGCCTCTCCATTCTTATCCGCGGTTTTATTCAGCGGAATAGATTTAGATATCGCCTTATGAAATAATTCTTTCGCCTCATCCGTACGATGAAGATATAAATTCAGATAAGCCAATCTCATATAATTGCGAGCATCATCCGGGGTGTCTTCTATTGCTTTTTTATAAATCCTTTCCGCGCCGCCATATAATCTCATAGCTTCTTCAATATTGCCTTCATTAGAATTTATATAACCCAAGCCGGCATAAGCATCCGCGCGATAAACATCCACCTTCAAGCCTTGATTATCCATATCCATGCCTATAGCCGCGTCTTTGCCATATTTATTTGCCATTCCACGCGTCTCTTTAAACTGTGGCATATCTATAGGCGCATCTTTGCCCTTAGCAGAAAAGGTTTCGCTATCAATTAGTGCCGGCGGGATATTTCTTTTATATACGGATGCTTCCTTAAACCGCATAACCAAAAGCTTTACTAATTTGAATATCCGCACTCTATATAAACAATTATACAACATTGCCCGCAAACTCTTGCCTCTAAGGTATGTCTGGTAACCCTCAAAATTCCAATTGTTGGCGCCGCCGCTCAAAATCACAATAACATCGGGCCTCACAGTTTCAATATAATTATCCAAGTTCTCTAACAACTGAGTTGTATTTTGCGTGGGAATTCCCCTATTAATAACAGAATAAACCTTTGCGGCCTTATGAGAATTAAGCAAGGCTTCTAACTGCGTGGGGAAACTCTTCCCGAAAGGCGCGCCGCATCCAAACACAAAGGAATCGCCCACACATAAAACAGAATACCGGCTCTGCGAGTCAGGTTTATCCTGACGACTCTTAACTGAATAAAAAAGGCCAAGGCCTCTTAAGGTAATTTCCAGAAAAATAATAACTCCCAGCACTCCCCACAAGAATACTTTAAGCTTTTGTTCAATAATACTTTTCATATTTAAATTCTAAGCTGTCTTCTTATGCCTTTTGCTCATCAAGGCAAGCGCCCGCGTCAATCTTATCCGGAGTATTATAATATTTATATAAACCATACTTTCTTAAATCGTCTAAAACTGCGATAATCATCTGGTGATTATCGCAGTGGTCGCAGTGCTCATCATACATAAGCTGTCCGTTAAAAAAGCTGGCATTGGTATTATACCTCAAGAATTTAGCCTGTTTTCTCCAGCGCCAATAATCAATCGAATCCCAGGCATCTCTAAACGATTGCTTATCCAGATATCCTACAGTGCGCAAATGACAGCAAAAACTCATGTCATATTTAGCCGGGATTAAATTAAAATACCACCCTATTATACAACCTTGTCCTAAAAAGAAATCTTTGGACCATGCCCCGGTATCTTTGTCATAATGAAGCAGTTGAAAGTCAATATTGTCTACAAACTCTATATTTTTGCTCTTCAATATTTCCGCTGCCATCTTAATCTGCTTCTTTATCATTTCCACCTCTACCGGGCTAAGCCTCAAAAACCCGTTTCGGGAATCCAGGCGGATAAGATAAAAACGTACCGCATCCGAGGCAATCTGGGCATCGGTTACCGCCATATCAATAAGCTCATGACAATTCATTGTATGTATCACATGAGTCATTATAAGCCTGGGGCGGTCTTTTCCGCTTCTTCTTCTTAAAACCATAAACTTCTCGAGATTATTTTTTATCTTGTAAAAAGTCTCCGCTGGCTGCGTGGTAACAATCTTCTCATAAGTTTGGGCTGTCCCCGCGGGAAGGCTGCAATAAAGCTCTTTCACCCCCAGTTCTATTATTTCTTCGGCTTTTTCCTCGGTAAACAATATCCCATTAGTGAAAAATGATACCTCCAGCTTTTTATCACGGGCATACCTAAGCATAGGCATAAATTTACTATACATCAAAGGCTCACCGTCACCCTGGAATATTACCCCATCCGTATTCATATCCGAGGCATCATCAATAATCTTCTTAAAGATTTCGAAATCAAATTTCCGGTCCAGAAATTCCCGCGGATGCTTTACCGCCGGTGTATGCACCCAGCAATGCTTACATTTAACATTACAGCGATGAAACGGATCAAACACAATAGTTTGCGGCCCGATGAAAACTTCCTCACAAATTACACCTAAGAGCCTAAGCAGTTTCCTCGCGCTTTGAGGTTCGGCTTGAGCATAAGAGCTGACAGATTTAAGAATGTTCATTAATTCCTCATCATATAGGATTATATCTATCCTTTTGGAATCAATATGACTTTTCACCTCTTCCACATATTTTGTGAAATTCTGAATAATAGTATTTACCGGAAAAACCTTAAAAGTTACCGAATCAAGATTTATATCCTTACCCAGAAGCGACATAGAAAATTCCGCTATTTTATTCAGACGCCTTAAATTATACCGGGAAGCTCCTATTATTAACCGTATATTCTCACCCCTTAAAAACGACGCCTTTATTTTACCGACATTTTCTCTAAAATTATTCCTATCGCCTGCTATCCTGTTATGTAATTCCTCAAAATCTCCGAATAGCATCAAACCGTTATTTCGCTCGATCATAGCTTATATTTTAAGACAGAAACTTGTTTAAATTATATTTTTCCATTAACTCGTTTACTCTTAGGATCACCTGATGCGTATCGCAATGCTTACAAAAATCATCATATAGTCTTACGCCGTTTAGAAAAACCGCTTCCTTATTTCGCGTTATATGTTTCGCGCTTATCCTCAGATTATTATAATTTTCGGAATTCCATATCTTTAAGAATGCCCCGTTATTTAAATAATCAACAATACGCATATGACAGCACATGCTCACTTCGCCTTTAGCCAGCACCATGCAAAAAAACCACCCTACCGGACATCCCAATCTTGATATAATATCTTGCGACCAATCCCCGGTCTGGGAATTATAGTTTTTTAGCTGAAAATCAATATTGTCCTGCAACTCAATATTTCGGCTTTTTAGATACGGCCCAATCCTATCCAAGGCCTTGCGGATCTCATCAATCTGAGAGCACGCTAATTTAAGCGAGCTGATATTGCGGTCCAGGCGAACCAGATAAAATCTCACCCTGTCCGCGCCGATATCCGCGTCCATCTTGGCCATGGCCTCTAGTTCCTGATAATTCATATTGTGAATTACATGAGTCATCTGCAATTTTAGGCTTGGCTTTTTCAATCTTCGCCTCTGAGAAATCAATTCCTTCAAATTAGACACCACCTTGTCAAACGTATCACCTGGGTGTCCGGGATTTATCAAGGAATAAGTCCGCGCCATCCCGGCAGGAAGACTGCAAAAAATTTCACTGACCTCTAATTCATGCAATCTCTTTATATTCGCTTGGTCTAAGAGTATGCCATTGGTAAATATAATTACTTTAAGCCCCTTATCCCGGGCATAACCGGCCATTTCAAACAACCGGTCATCCAAAAACGGTTCGCCATTACCCTGAAATATGATATCATCGCACAAAAGCTTTTCCGCGTCATCTATCAGCTTTTTGTACAAACTAAGGTCCATTTTTTGCTTTAAGAAATCAGGATCTTTATCGCAATAAGGGCTGTGTATCCAACAATGCACACAGTTGGTATTACAATAATGATAAGGATCCACCACAATTGTCTGGGGCCCGATAAAAGAATGCTCCGTGATAACCCCCAGAAGCCTCAATAAATCTTTTTCGTTATATTGCGTGGATTGGGATGAAATACTCTGGAGTAATTCCGGCAGATCCTTATCCTGCAAATACAAACTGATTCTCGTGGAAAGGATATAATTCCTTAAGAATTCCGTATATTTAAGAAAATTAGGATAAATTTCTTTTAGCGGGAATAAATTCAAGGTTGCGGCCCGCAAATCTATTCTCTGACCGATTAACACAGAACAAAACTGAATAATTTCATTAAGCCTGAAGAAGTTATACCGGGATATACCTATCTTTATCGCGCCTTTTGAACTTCTTATTTCATCACTAGTTTTGTCAAAATCATCTTTATTGCCCTTAATCCTATCATGCAAATACGCGTTATCTCCAAAAAGGCATATTGCATCTTTAGCCTCGCATCCATCCGTATTTAGCCTAACCCGCCAAAGCTTCTCCCGGATAGAACCGCGCATAATTTCCAACTCCGCCTTATCCGCGTAAAACCTAACCTCGATATTGAAAAAGGGATACTCTCCCGGAAGGTAAGACTCCTTTTTTTCCTCTCGCTGCAGTTCAAATACACGCGACGATATATTCAAATCCGTATTCTGAATAAGATAGGACTCTCCCGCATCGCTTAGACTCTTAACCATTACCCCGGGAAGTTCATTCACTGAATCTACCCCCATAAACCCACCGGCATCGCTGCTGTTGTCCATTGCCTTCCATTCACTATTGGCAAAGGCGGAAAAAGCCCCTTCCCCCTTATCCGAAAACCACTGCCGGTATTGCTTGGATAAGAATAGAAACACATTCCTTCTGTCTATACGCACAGAGGCGCTCAAGGATACCCTTACCACCCATTTAAGCAGGCCGTCAGCGTTCAAACTGATGTCCCAGGTCTGAATGAGGGGCAGTTGATTATGAAAAAAACGTAAAACCATTGTTTCTTCCGAAGGCCTTTCTATCTCCAGCCGGGAATCATACGAACTATACCAGACACCTTCGGAAAATATCCCTACGTTCAGGCCCTGCCATTTAGTTATCTCTTGGGCCTTATAATAAATACGCGCCCGGTTATTCTTATCTATGTATAATTTGTAATCGCCCTGATTAAGAGTACGAAGATGTTCTTCCCCCGCTTCTCGCTCCTTAGTTATCAGCGCCTCTTCCTCCATCATGACCTTTTCTTTTCGCCTCTTCTCTTCTTCTTGCGCGAGCATGCTCAACTGACGTTTCTGCCGGATAGAGTTAATCTTATCCTCCAAGATTCTCTTGTCCGCGCAAAACCGTATAGTAGCGCTAAAGAATTGAGACACCCCGGGATTAAGTAATTCCCTCACCTTATCTTTGCGTATTTCAAACACCCTGGAAGAATAAGTGATATCCGTATTCTTTAAAAAGAAAATGTCCGCGTCGCCTTGGGCTTTAAATATTAATGCCGGCATATCCGGTTCATCGGCATTAAGAGCGATAAAATCAATTCTCTCGGATTGATAATAAGTCTGCCAACTCTGAGTAAAGCCGGGGAATTCATACTTAAGCGCATCTTCATTAAACCAATTTTCATAGCGTTTATCCAGAGATAGCCATACCCGCAGCATGTCTGCTCTTAGGCCATTTTTAGATTCATTCTCCACATTTATACATAAAGTATTGTCATGGTTTAATTCAAAACACCAGCGTTGGATAAAAGAGATATCCTTAAAATCAGCGCTTAACAATAGTTTATTTTCTGAAACTTTATTTACTATCTTACGCGCGCCGTTAAGCTCATGCCATCGCCCGTCAAAAAGAATTAACGAATCTATCCCTCTGGATTTGCATAATTCTCTATCCTTAAAATACAACTTAGTGTTGCCTTCATAATCAATATAAAGTTTAATGTCCCCGCATGCTATGGTTCTGGCTTCCCCGCGGTTTTGGCGGAATAACATTGTCTTTACAGCTCTTAGCTTATCGCTACCTATTTCTAAACCGCGGGAGAATATAGACATTATTATTTTCTCACTTTCTGGAACACTATGGTGATATTTTTATAAGCAATTCCTGTTGCGCGCTATCAGTCTTACCGCAGGCCTCTAAACCGCACTGCAGAATCCTGGCCTCATACAAATTGTCCGTGTTAAGGATATTCATACCAACAGCATTGGAGCGGGACGGACACTCCAACACAACTTCCGGCAGATACGCTTTACACAAAAATCCCATCCCTAAACCATATTTCTTAACACCTATTCGATAAGACCCCTGCCCAGACCATAACTTATCCCAGCAAAGGCCGTCATGCTCATTGAAATCTTTCGGAAATCGGCCATACTCTTGCCCTGACACAAACCATTGTCTATACCTGCTGCTAAGCATAAGGCAGGTTTGCCATTTCTCTACAATTATGGGGCCCCGGCTTTCCCTTACCATCTTTATAACAATTTTTCTTTCATCTAGTAGGCGGATATCCCATATTTGAGTTAGGCTGGCCCAGGGCCAATGGCCAACAGCGACCAGGCTTTGAGCTTTTAAATCTCTCACATCCCAGAACGCCTGAGAGGAATCATGCCATCTTTTCTCATAGAAAAAAGACGAATACAATCCCAAACCCTTGGTTAATCCCAGGTTATTCCAGAATATCCCGCACTTACCGGAATCAAAGGTCAATGCCAGGTTCTTCAAATACAGCTTATTCCCTAAAGGAAGTTCTTCCTTATTGTTGCTGACCGCTACCCGTCTAATGGTCGAAATATTCTCTGCCTGAGCATCCTCATCGCGCAGGATAATTATCCCGCTGAAATACACATCCGCGTCCGATAAGCCCAAAACCTCAGAAACTCCGTCTATGCCCACATATTTCAACCTCACCGCCTCGCCCTCATTACTCAGTTTTGAAATATACAGCGCTTTGGGCGTCTTATTGACATGCTCGAAGGATAAGGAAGGAAGAAGACCATTATTTATTTCATTCCTATCCGCTATTCTTACCCCGGAATTTACATATTTACCCAGAATAACCGTATCCCCCATCTTCTCTATTTTGCTGAAATCCCCGGATTCATCAACCGTTTCCCACCGATCGTACTCACTTATGACAAACAGCTCCGCTTCTTTACCTTTTATTTCTGCTTCACCCACTGTGCCCATCATAACTTCCCACTTGATAATCCCTTCCCCTTGCGCCTTAAGATTCCACGATTGGCGAAAAGGCGGCTTATCCGGCCAGTAAAGGGTAACAGTGATTTCTCTGTCATTTTTCTTATCAACGCTCCACTGGGCATCCGAAGACTTATAAATTAAACCCTCATACCGAAATTGCGTATGCAGTCCGGAACCATAGCTTATTAATTTATTTTTCCAATATATCTCTACTCTATCCGGCCTACAGAAAATATTCATAAAACCCAGGCGCATAATTGCGGATTCAGACAATAGACGATTCGTCGTCTGTAGATATCCTTCCAATTCCGAGGTTTCCGCTGATTCAAAGATTTTTATTTTGGCAAAAAATATCTTCCGGGTAGCTATTTTATCACCGCTGGCGTTTGAATTTACATGAATGTATTGAATTACCCGCGCGCCATTCTTAGGACCGGCATTCCCGATTCTACAACATAGTTGCGCGTCATCCCGCAGCCTTTCCATAATAATAACCGGCAACTCCCCATTCTGCCCTGCCTTACCCGCTACCCCAACCAACCTGCCGTCGGATTCACTGATTTTATATGCTTCCCACTGCTCATCGCGCGAAAAGACTTCTGGGAAAGGCGCCTTTTGACGAAGAGTAAAATAATGCGCGTATTCATTCGCGAATAATAAATTGCAGTGAGATTCATCAATATCAATACCGTCAAATTCCGGCATGCTAATTTCACAAAGAAATTCTTTTTCATTTAATACGGAGATATCTACCTCCAGCCTCACGGGCATATCGGGCCAGCTTCCGGAAGCGCTCATTTCATCCCTGCTGCCGCGCTCCTGAACATCCCAACGCGCAGATGTGGAAAGAAACTTCCTCCTCGAAGAAAATAAGATAACATGCCAAGACAGATTATCTGTAATAGTCATCCCCCTCCAACGGAGGATTATTTTCCCATTATTAAAAATAATTGCCAGACATCCCTTCTCTAAAATGGTTATACCATTCTTATCCCCGGCAGTCTCGACGTAATAATTATATACACCGTTGATATCCCCATCTTTTAAAATTACGCCTTCCCGGATAAATATACCTCTAGCGCATAATCTTTTTGACAGTTCGATATCATGAGATATGAATACTATTGTTTTTCCTTGCTCTTTAAGCTCAAAAATCTTATCTACGCATTTGCTCTGAGCATAGATATCACCCACAGCCAAAATGTCATCAATTAACAAAATATCCGAATTCATATGAATGGCTATAGCAAAGGCCAGGCGCATATACATGCCGTGAGAATAACTTTTAACAGGAGCATTTATAAATTTGCCTATCGCGGCAAATCTCTCGATATCACCACACTTTTCTTTAATATACTTCTTGGCAAATCCATGAATTGAGGAAATAAGGTATATATTTTCCCTACCGGTCAAATCCCCCTGGAAGCTAAGGCCGATATCCATCAGGGCGGAAATTGTTCCGTTTACAATAACCCGGCCATTATCAGGCTTCAGCATCCCAGATATTAATTTCAGTATCGTTGTTTTTCCTGCCCCATTTTCCCCTATGATACCAAACACCTCACCTTTATTTATTTCTATATTTATCCCCTTAGCCGCCCAAAAATATTCAGGGACGAATTTGCCTTCTTCTTTAAACTCTACTCTATATCGCAGCCAGACATCCTGTAAAGAAATTATACTCATTTTGTAGAATTATTAATCCCCGAAGAAACAATTAAGCAAGAAATGGCAATTTTTCCTGCACTCCCTGATGCCGGCTCTTACCTCTAAAGCTTTAGGAGAATTCCAGGCCTCATCAATTAAATCGCGCCTTATATTACCAATGCTCGGGAAATTATAACAAAGGAAGATATCACCGGAAGAACTGATATGCAAAGCCTGCCCCATCGGGCAGGAGGCACTCTTAACAAACTTATCCGGTTCCCTGAAATAATTTTTGAAAGCCTCTAGCTGAGGCGCGGTATTTAGAATCTTATGCCCCTGGCCGCTGGGATTTAACTTAATCTCCTTTATAATCTCTATTATTTCACAGGCCCTTTCCTTATCACGAGGCCAAAGAAAGCTGTATTCTTCTCTGTCGTACCAATATGTATCTTCTGCCGTATTGTTAGGCTGCATAGGCGCTAAAAACAACAGATTGCTAATCTTGTCATTTACTAATGCCCACTGAGCCATACTGATTATCTCTTCCAGATTACTCTCCATGATAATTGCGCTCATGCAAACAGCAATCTTACGCGAATGCAATAAATCTATCGCCCGCATAACTCGAGCGAAAACGCCTTCCCTGCCCCTTAAAAAATCATGCTTAAGCATCTCCAGGCTATCCAGGGAAAGAGTGATGCCCCCCAGCCCAACGCGCGCTAATTTACTAATCATCATATCATCAAGCAGGAAGCCGCTTGAGGTTAATATTGTTGAAAAGCCGCGTTCGCCGGCAAATTTTATTAACTCTAAGATATTATTATGCTGTAATACTTCACCTCCGGCAAATATAACCTGCATATCCTGATTCCCGCGCAATACCTTCAAAGAATCAAGAGTTCTCTGCCAATCATTGAGCGCCGGTAGAGCATTATGGTCAATTATCTCTTGCCATTTATAACACATTTTACATCTTAAAACGCAGCTATCAATAATGCCGATACTGCAGAATCCCGGTTTCATAGTTTTACCTGTACATCTATCTGTATTTTAAGATATCCGATTCTTTGGTTTTAAACAAAAGGAGC
>Ga0209417_1001685_pt1 | contig 39190 bp, 29 predicted proteins | sample RifGroF2_FD_184002 | JGI IMG/M metagenome (GOLD analysis project Ga0209417, IMG submission 184002) | Groundwater microbial communities from Rifle, Colorado, USA - Groundwater F2 (SPAdes) (version 2) | ecosystem: Environmental > Aquatic > Deep subsurface > Groundwater | place: Rifle, Colorado... | reverse complement strand
GTTCGTAGTTCACTTTCTCTTTCCGGTTAACTTGTTATAAAAACAAAAATACACCGCAATTCTCATATTGAAAATAACGGTGTAAATCTAAAAGTTTTTTTACCTCTACACTCACGAAGTGGGGACCCAAATGCATCTTTTGCAATGCCCTTGCAGGCTATTGCGCTAATACAATACAAAGAGATACCTCTACTTACTTTTCCATTTGATCCGTTAGAATCTCTTGCGAGGTGTGTATTTTGTGTGCAGCAGTTTATGCGACTTTTCACCGAGTGGGGCAATCAGAAAATCTTTGTAAATCTTGGTGATTTCAGGATTCAGGTGCGATTTCCTCATAGGCATACCTTCATCTTCTGCATAAATTGCGGCAGTACGCTTAGCGCGGATTTCCGGATTGGTCGGAATCGGTTGGCCACCTCCTCCCAGACATCCTCCCGGGCAAGCCATAAACTCAATGAAATGGTAGTGTGACGTTCCGTTCACAATAGAGTCCATTACTTTTTTTGCATTGACCAGGCCGTGGGCAATAGCGCAATTAAGCACGACACCATCCAGGAACGACCATTTTTCAAGAGGGTTTTCAATCTTGATGGAAGCCTCTTTTACTCCCTCCATTCCCCTGACCGGAAGAATCTTAAGATTCTCAAATGGCACCTCACGTCCGGTTACCAGCTCGTAAGCAGTTCTAAGCGCAGCTTCCATCACTCCGCCAGTGGCCCCGAAAATAACACCTGCACCGGTTGACTCTCCCATAAGGCGATCGTAATGAGCATCCTTGAGCTTTATAAAATCGATACCTGCCTGTTTTATCATGATTGCAAGTTCTCTCGTCGTAAGAACATAGTCTACATCGCGATAGCCACTGTCATGCATCTCAGGACGAGCCGCCTCAAATTTCTTTGCTGTACAAGGCATAATGGAAACAGAGACGATTTTTTCAGGGTCTATGTTCCGTGCCTTGGCGTAGTATGTCTTCACGAGCGCCCCAAACATCTGCTGAGGAGACTTGCAGCTTGACAGATGATCAAGAAGAGAAGGATACATATGTTCTACAAACTTTATCCATCCGGGAGAGCAGGAAGTTGCCATAGGCAGCTTGATATCGGGATTCTTGTCTACTAGAGCACCTTTAAGGCGAGTAAGCAATTCGGTGCCCTCCTCCATGATTGTAAGGTCGGCAGTGAAATCGGTATCCATGACGGCATCAAATCCCAGTCTTTTCAACGCAGCAACCATTTTGCCCGTTACCCTTGTGCCGGGTTCGAAGCCAAGCTCCTCTCCCAGACCCACACGAACGGCAGGAGCTGTCTGAACCACAACATATTTAGACTTGTCAGAAATTGCGTTCCATACCTCCTCAATATAATTTTTCTCTACAAGGGCACCGGTAGGACAGTGATTTATACATTGACCGCAATTTGTGCAGACAACATCATTCATGGCTTTTTCGAAGAATGTGGTAATCTTGGCATGTTCACCCTTGTAAGACATTGTCAATGCATTTACACCCTGCAGTTCTGCACAGGTTCTCACGCATCTTTGACACCTGATACACTTGCTGTCGTCTTTAATTATTGACGGAGAAAACATATCGATAGTGTAATTCCTGAATGGAACAAGATGTATAAAGTCTTGATTCATGATTTTATATTCCGAAGCAAGTTTCTGCAATTCACACCCGCCGTTTTTGTAACAGTTGGTGCAATCTGCATTATGCTCAGAAAGCAGCAGCTCAATAATGTGTTTTCTGGAATTTCTCACCTTAAGTGTATTGGTGAGAATATCCATACCCTCGTCACAAGGGGTGGCACAGGCTGGGGCAAGTCGTTTCTGCCCTGCAAGCTCAACAACACAAACCCGGCAGTTCCCTGCAACACACAAGTCTTTATGATAACACAGAGTAGGAATGATAACTCCTGCCTGATTTGCAGCTTCCAGTATTGAAGTTCCTTTGACAATCTCTACTGTTTCTCCGTTGATTGTAATTTTAATCTTCTTTCCCATAACAATTAATTTAGCAGAATTAGTAAATCATCTCTTCCCTGAAATTCTCAACAATCGACGAGAATGAGTTGGCGACAGACTGTCCCAACCCGCATTTGGCCGTAAACTGCATAGTTTCTGCCAGTTTTAGCATTTTATCCAGATACTGTGCATTTTTTTCTCCGCGTTTTACAGCTTTTATGCCACGCAACAACTGCTGGCAACCAACCCGGCAAGGGGTACACTGTCCGCAGGATTCCTCCGCAAAGAAATTCAAATAGTTGTCCAGTACATTGAACATAGAGCGTGAGCTGTTGAATAGCATCATTGACCCACCTGTAGGCAGTGATATTCCTACCAGTTTACCTTGAAAACCGATATTTGTCTCATTGAATCTCTTACGAGGAACAAGAAAGCCCGAAGCTCCCCCAACCTGAACGGCTTTAGTGTCGTCATCACCGAATTCATCAACAAAATCGGCAAGGCTCATCCCCAGTTCAAGTTCATAAATACCGGGTTTTGGAGTGTCCCCGGAAACCGAAAACAATTTGGAGCCACGAGAATATTGAACGCCAAGATCATAGAATCTTTTTGACCCATATTTGAAAATGGTGTATGTGTGAGCAAGTGTCTCAACATTGTTTATTACAGTAGGTTTGCCCATATAGCCAAAAGAAGAAGGGAACGGCGGTTTGTTTCTTGGCTCACCCCTTTTGCCCTCCATAGATTCGAACAGAGCGGTCTCCTCACCGCAGATATAAGCACCGCTGCCCATGAATATCTTAATAGAGAAATCGAAGTTGATTTCACGGCAATAGTATTCAAACTCATTAATAGCCTTGTTCAATTCTGTCTGTAGGAAAAAATACTCACCCCTCAGATAGATGAACCCTATTTTTGCACCTATGACGTGCCCGCAGATAGCTATTGCGGTCAATACCTTGAAAGGAACCTTGGACAAGATCTCCCTGTCCTTGAATGTTCCGGGTTCTCCCTCATCTGCATTGCAGATTACATATTTTACATCGTTAACCTCCTCGGCAGAAATCTTCCATTTGAGCCCGGTCGGGAAACCGGCTCCACCTCTGCCTTTAAGTTCTGAACTTATAAGTTCGTTGATAAGTTCATTAGGCGGTCTGTTTATATTATTTTTCAGAACCTCTTCCCAGTCGTTTTCATCCTTGAAAATGAAATCGGCTCTTTTAAGTTGATAGTTAGTTGACATCTTGCCCTCCTTCATTTTTTCTGTTCAAATACTCACTAAGAATTTCACGAACTTTCTCGGGTGTAAGTTCTGTGTAAACATCATTGTTGATAAGCATAGCCGGAGCTTTGTGGCAAAATCCAAGACAATTAGTCTGTAGAAGAGAGAAACTTCCGTCGGGAGTTGTCTCTCCCACTTTAATTTTCAACATATCTTCGATTGCCAGCAGAATCTGTTTTTCACCTTTCATGGAGCAAGTAATGGTCTTGCAGATACGTATAATGTATCTGCCCATTTTCTTGTATTCCAGGAAAGAGTAAAAGGTGGCCGTGCCGAAAACTTCAGTCGCCGGCAGGTCAAGTTCACGGGCAATCTCAATCATTGAGTACTCAGACAGATATTTTTCCTGCTCAACGACTCCTTGAAGAATCGGCAGCAGACTATGTCTGTCCCGGCCATGTAGGTCGGCAAGATCCTTGATTAGTTCAGTAATAGGTTTCATCCAAAAATATTTAAATTGTGAAATTAAACTACCTTATTAACTGTTGTGGGCAGGCCATAAAAAAAGGCCAAGAAGTCAAGCTCTTATCTTAACCCTCTGGTCTTATTAAATTGATACATCCATATATAGCCTGTATGTGAAAATTTTACAGTGTAAATATACGAATAAAAACAAGAATAAAAAATTACTCTTTTTCATAGGGTATTTCATCTCTGAACGATCTTAATGGTACAAGCAAATATTACTAATTTTTAAATTACACAGATATGAAAACAATAGTCAAACAAACCACCAAGTTACTTTTGATTCTCCTTTTAATTTCCGGTGGATCTCAACTTTGGGCGCAAAGCAATAAGGACTACTTTGCTGTAAGAGGAGTTGTAAAAGACAAGATAACCCAGAAGAGTCTGGCTTATGCAAATATTTCGGTTCAGGGGACAAATATTGGCACAATCGCCAATATCAATGGTGAATTTTCTGTAAAAATAAAGGACTCTCTGAATGCGAAATCAGTTGAGGTATCACACCTCGGATATTCTACATTTGTACTTCCTGTCAAAGGAGAAAATATTAAGGAAATAACAATCTATCTTTCACCAAAGGCAAACCTTCTTGATGAGATAACTGTCTATTCGCTGGACCCACGTGCTTTGGTAGAGGAGGCAATCAGTAAGATTAAAACAAATTACAGTTCAACAACAGATTTGCTTTCCGGTTTCTATCGTGAGACAGTAAGAAAGAGAAGGAGTTATATAACCGTATCTGAAGCTGTGGTAGATATTTACAAAAGCCCTTATACAGAGGGTGTGGAAAAGGATATGCTCCAGATAGAAAAAGGGCGCAAACTGGTTAGTCCAAAACTGGACGATACACTTATGGTTAAGCTTCTGGGTGGCCCTAACCTGTCTATATTCGTAGATATTGTAAAGAATCCCGACCTTATCCTGAGCATGGAAACCCTCTCAAACTACAAGTTTTATATGGAGCAATCTGTTGTGATTGACGAGCGTCCCAACTATGTAGTAAGTTTCAAGCCACAAGTAGTACTTCCTTATGCACTTTATTATGGAAAGCTATACATAGACAAACAAAATCTGGCTGTTTCACGTACAGAATTCAGTCTTAGCATGGACGACCGCAACAAGGCAATACAGGCAATCCTCAAGAGAAAACCATTCAGCATGCGATTCAAACCGGAGGAGATTTCATTCCTGGTTACCTACAAGCAAAGAGACGGATTAACCCACCTGAATTACATAAGAAGCGAAGTTCGATTTAAATGCGACTGGAAGAGGCGCCTGTTCTCTACAAACTATACAATAGTATCAGAAACTGTAATTACAGGAGGAAAAACAGACGTAGTAAACAAAATCCCGCACAGATTTGCATTCAGCAACAACCAGTCACTTTCCGACAATGTAATCAATTTCTTTGACAAGGATTTCTGGGAAGACTACAATATAATTGAACCTGACGAGTCACTGGAATCGGCAATCGGAAGACTTAAAAAAGAAGAAAAGAGATAAATCAGACACTTTTTGTATATTTGGAATAAGTATTCATTAAGACAACAATATGCTAAACGATCTGTTGCTGATAAAAAAGGTAAGAGAGGGGGATATAAAGACATTCGAAGAGATTTTTCGGAAGTACTACTCCCCCCTTGTCTTTTTCTCGGTTAGCATAACAGGAAGGATGGATGTGTCGGAGGAGATTTTACAGGATCTGTTTTATGTTTTGTGGAGGGACCGCGCAAACCTGCAAATACTACGATCCCTTAAAGCTTATCTCTATTCTGCAGTAAGGAACCGTTCCCTTCAGTATTGCGAAAGAAAGAGACTTGATAATAACTACAGGGAAAGTCTGCAATCACCGGATGTAGAGGTTGACGGAATGGATCCACAGGAGAGTATGGAGTACAGGGAGCTGGAGAGTGTAATAAACAAGACAATGGAACGGATGCCCGAACGTCGTCAGCAGATTTTCAGAATGCATCGTTTCGATAACAAGAAGTATATGGAGATAGCAGAGATTCTCTCACTCTCCGTTAAAACAGTAGAGGCAGAAATTAGCAAGGCTCTCAAAACTTTAAGAAAAGAAATTGAATATCATACAAGTGTATTATGACATTAAAAGATAACAACAAGACAGATCAGGCCTGGAACCGGCTTCATTCAAAACTGGAACAGGATGGGCTGCTTAAGGAGACAGTGGTGGCAACGCAACCCATATTCCGGAATGCTGCTTTAAAATGGGCGGCAAGTCTGGCAATCCTCGTAACAGCAACCCTGTTCATCATAAATGGCGTAAACACATCGCGCCCGGAGATGCTCTCAATGTATAACAATGATGAGAACTCCACTTACGTAAGTACCCTTGAAGATGGCTCTGTAGTCTATCTGGCCGGGAATTCCACCTTGTCATATCCTAAACATTTCAAAAAGAACAAGAGATTGGTTTCTCTTAAAGGAGATGCTTTTTTTGAGGTAAGTAAAAACCCTGATGCTCCATTCATAATTGAGACCGGTCTTATGAAAATTGAGGTGCTTGGAACATCGTTCAATGTAAAAAGCAACGGGGGTGCATACCCTTCACTATCGGTAAATTCAGGGGTGGTAAAGGTGACATTGAAGAGTGACGGACAAAGCACTAAAATAGAAGCAGGAGAGACCGTGGTTATCCGGTCGGATCGCCTTCATAAAATTGACACACAGGATCTGGAGCAGTTTTCACACTATTCTGAACGCATGCACTTCAAAGATGAGAGGCTGTCAGATGTAATACGTGTGATCAACCGAAATATCACAGGTGTGCAGATGGAAATCTCTTCTGAGTTGGAGGAGCGATTACTAACAGCGACATTTTCCAATAACTCTGCAGACTCTATGGCTCAGCTGATATGTATCGCTCTTAATCTGAAATTTTCTCAGGATCAGGACACTATACGTATTCATGAATAATTATGATAAACAGAACAGGATACCTTTTTAATTGTCTTATTCTGTTCATTATGATGTCTGTATCGGTTAATCTGCCGGCAGAGAATCAGAATGGACAGGATATTAAAATTAAAATGCCAAAAAGCAAAGGAAGCATTTACGAACTGCTTAACCGCGTATCGGGGCAATCGGGGTACCTTTTCATTTATGACAGTCAGCTTATTGAAAACGACAAGAGTGCCAGAATTCCTGCCGGAGAGTATAGCCTGCAGGCAGCGGTGCATAAAATAACCGGCAATGACCAGCTGAAAATAAGAATAATGGGCAATCATATTTTGCTGTATGTGCCTGTCGAGGAAGCGTCGGTCCAACCGGAAGCAAAAAAAACTGAAGAGCAGAAATTCTTCTCACTGGAGGGAACCCTCATAGACCGTATGTCCGGAGAACCAATTATTTATGGTACTATCAGCGTGAGTAATCACCCGTATGGAACGGTAACAAACCAGAATGGAGCATTTAAACTCATTCTGCCGGATTCATTATTGACCTCCAACATAAGATTCTCTCACATAGGATACATTACCAGAGAGATAGGGGCAGTACTTCTTGCAGAGGGGCATATAAACTTTTATATGGACCAGAAGGTGATACCATTACAGGAGATTGTAGTACGAGTAGTTGATCCTCTTAGGACAATAAGGGAGATGATGCTTAGAAGAAACCAGAATTACTCGCATGAACCTGTTTACCTCACAGCATTTTTCCGTGAAGGGGTAGAATATAAAAGTAGCATGACATTAAGCGAAGCCGTATTCAAAATATACAAAACCGGATATGTGAGCAGTGCCGGCAGCGAACAGGTGAAGATGCTCAAAATGCGTCGGATAGTCAATCCGGACGATAAGGACACTCTGGTTGCCAAAATCAAGTCCAGCATCAGTTCATGCCTGTTACTTGACCTGGTCAAGAACCCACCGGAATTCCTTTTGCAGGAAAATCACCCACAATATGTGTATACACATTCAGACATTACAACAATTGAAGACAGAAGGGTATATGTCATTTCATTTACACAAAATGAGCTTATTACAGATCCTTTGTATTGCGGGGAACTCTTCATTGATGCAGAAAACTTCTCGCTTTTGAAGATTCGTTTTGAGATTAACCCGGCTCATGTCTGGAAAACATCTGACGATCTTATTGTAAGGAAAAGCAAAAACTTTGAAGTAGCCGCAGAAAAGGTTGTTTATGAGGTTACTTACAAACCATGGAATGGTATTTACTACATCAATCACGTAAGGGGCGACCTTAACTTCAAGGTGAGAAAGAGGGGCAGGTTGTTCAGCTCGGAATTACATGTATGGTTCGAGATGGTTAACTGTAATACAGAAACGCAGGATGTAAGGCGTTTCACAAACGAAGAGAGAATCTCAACACGGGATATCTTTTCTGAGACGACATTCATATATGACAAAGACTTCTGGGGTAACTTCAATGTCATACTTCCTGAAGAGAAGCTCAAAGAGGTAATTATGCAGTACAACTTCAACCAGGGACGCAAGTAACCCTTCAGACTCTTTTGTCTACACATTTTCCTGTTTGGTCTACATTAATTGCACTTAGAATTACTGGTGGATACATTTGTGAGGCACTAAACTCACAATTGTATGCGCAGATTTTTATTATTGATTCTTATCGGCTTCTCCACGCCATTACTGACTAATGCCCAGTCGGTGGAAAACCTGCGGTTGACCAGAGATTACAGGGGCAATCTTTATGATATTCTTACAGGGATAAGTAAAGACCTTAAGATACGTTTTGTATATGATTCAACACACATTGGCAGATACAAGACTGCATTCAACCGATATGAAGAGAAGACAGTGGGTGGAACGCTCAAAGTAATGAGAAGTGCCTGGGACATGGTGACCCTTGTAGGGAAAGATGGCTATATCTATATAGCTAAAGATTCGGCTCATCTCGTTCATTTGCAGCAGAATAGACACCTATCCACTCAGAATGTCGAGACAAAACATATAGAAAGCAGGAGCAGGATGGAACCGGTGAAAAGAAATTTTCTCCTCTCGGGAGAGATTTTCGACAAGACAAACGGAGAGAGGATTCCATTTGCTTCTGTTTACATTCAGGGAACGACACAGGGAGTATCTACAGATGCCAACGGACACTTTGCTCTGGAAAACGTTCCATGTGATACATCGGTAATAGTTGTCTCGTATCTCGGGTATGAGACAAGAGAGATAGAACTGGTGCCTGACAAAAAAAATAACCCTCTTACAATAGAGATTGAACCTCAGAAGCAGGAGATTGCAGAGGTGTTTATTTATGGACGGAAGAACGACAAGGCACTTCAGCAGTCCACATCCGAACATAAAATAAAGATGGCACCGGTTGCATTAAAGGTTCTGCCTAACGTTGGAGAGAAGGACATTATGAGGGGTTTCCAGCTCATGCCCGGAGTAAGCGCTTCAAATGAAGGCTCTTCGGGCATGTACGTCAGGGGAGGCACACCGGACCAGAACCTTATAGTTTACGATGGGTTTACAGTATATCATGTGGACCACCTTTACGGATTCTACAGTGCTTTCAATTCAAATGCAATAAAGGATGTCCAGTTGTACAAGGGAGGCTTTGAATCGAAATTCGGCGGCAGGCTTTCTAGTGTGACCGAGATTACCGGAAAAGACGGAAACACAAAGAAATTAAGTGTGGGAGCAGAGGTGAGCCTTTTAAGCTTCAATGGTTGTGTAGAGATACCAATAGGAGACAAAATCACATCGCTATTTGCATACCGACGCTCCTATCAGGGGTATCTCTATAAGAAGATATCCGATCAGAATAGTTCAACCACAGTGAGTTCCCTGCCTAAGTTTGGAGGACGCACGGCCCAGGCAAACTCATATTTTTACGACATAAACGGTAAGGTGACAATAAAACCCACGGACAAGGATATAATATCGATGAGTTTCCTCAACGGGACCGACTATTTGGACAACAGCCCCAGATTTGGTATGCCTAAAGGAGGCTTTCCGGGAGGAGAGGCGTCGGGTATGACAATTAAAATGGACAACTCCGACTATACAGAGTATGGAAATATTGGAGGAAGCGGACGATGGGCAAGAAAGTGGAACGAAAAGCTCACCTCCAACCTGCTGCTGGGCTACTCAAACTTCTACAGTACCCGTGACCAGAGGAGATCAATCACCTTCTCGGGAGAAAACGGGAAAGGGAACATCAAAAACGGAATCCTTGAAGACAACAACCTTATCGACTACAGCGTAAAGAGTGACTGGAAGTACAGCTTTAACGACCAAAACATAGTTGAGGCAGGTCTGTTTGGAACATATTACGATATTGCCTACAGCTATTCACAGAATGATACCACTAAACTTCTGGACAAATCGACTCGCTCCCTTCTTGCCGGTATATATCTGCAAGACAAAATTTCCTTTGCAGACAACAAAATCACTTTTACACCCGGATTCAGGGTCAATTATTATAGTGAGACGGGCAAGCTATATATGGAACCCAGATTATCTGCCAGTTACAAGATTTCGCAAAAAATAAGCATGAATCTGGCGACAGGGTATTATTCACAGTTTGCAAACAGGGTAGTAAGAGAGGATGTAATGTCGGGCAACAAGGATTTCTGGATACTATCAGATGGAAAAGATATTCCGGTAAGCTCATCTACACACTTCAACCTTGGTTTAAATTATGACCTTCCGGATTATCTGTTTAGCGTTGAGGCCTATTATAAGCTCAACCACAATGTGACAGAGTATACAACAAGATTTAACTCAAGACCCGATTCTGAGACAAAAGTGTCAGAACAGTTTTTTACAGGAAATGGCTATGCTACAGGTGTAGAGTTTCTGGCCCAGAAAAAGGCCGGCAACTTTAACGGTTGGGCAAGCTACACAATAGCAGAAGCCAAAAACAGGTTCCTGGCACAGTCCGGCAAATATTTCTATGCAAACCAGGATGTGACTCATGAATTTAAAGCTGTCGGAATATATAAAATAGGGAACTTCGACTTTTCTGCCTCATGGATATATGCGTCCGGCAGACCATATACCGCCCCTCTGGGGGCATACTCAATGGAGTTGCTTGACGGAACGACTGCCGACTATTTCTCTGTTAGCGACAAAAACACGTTCCGACTCCCTGCCTACCACAGGTTCGACATATCGGCATCGTTCCGTTTCAACATGTTCGGAGGATCGGGGCAGCAGAACTCTGTCAGCTTTTCTATATTCAACCTTTACAACCGGAACAACATAAGTTCAAAGCAATTCCAGATTGTGGACCATACGATACTCGAGAGTGGTTTAAGCTATCTTGGCATTACACCAAATCTATCCCTAACCATTAAATTTTAATACATCATGCGAAGATTTCATAAACTTGTGATAATCATTATATCTGCTGTAATACTGGATTCTTGCCAGAAGACAGAGGTTGCCGATTTTCAGGACAAAGCTGTTGTGGAAGCCTATCTGTTTGCGAACCAGACACCAGTTGTAAAAGTTTCCAAACTTATACCATTTTCTGGCAGTGCAAGCTTTTCTGATATGGATATAGATAAACTCTCCCTTCAGATTACAGAAAAGAGCACAGGAAATATATTCGTTCTGACATCTATAGGAGAGGGCAGGTATAAAAACGAATCTCTCAACGTTAAAACAGGAGATACCTATAGCGTCACCTTTCCATACAACGGAGATATTGTAGATGCTGCCACAACGGTTCCGGAGAAACCACAAAAGGTAAAAGCAACTCCGACATCGGTAACTGTAAGTCAGCCGGGAGAGATTGGAGGAGAACCGGGAGGTATGCCGGGCAGACCAACGAATATCCTGATTACCTGGGAAAATAGTGAAAAGAGCTATTATCTTATTGTTGTTCAGAATATGGAGACGTCACCGGTTGCTATATATGACGAAGAGGAAGAGGATGACAGACCATCTATGAGCTTTCGTTCTGAGCCCACACAGGCCGACAGTTGTAAAATCAACTCCATGACATTTCAGTACTATGGACGGCACAGGGTTATGGTAAATAAGATACAGCCCGAATATGCATTGCTTTACAGCAACAACAGCAACAGTTCGCAATCGCTCACAGAGATTCATGCAAATGTAACCAATGGATTTGGTATTTTTACTGCGATTAACTCAGACACTCTGTTTGTCAGGGTATTAAAACCCTAGACAAAGTCAAGGAACCTGGTGTAGTTCTCTTTGAAACTATTGCTTAAGGGAAGACAGGTGTTTCCATGGAGATAGATACATCCTTTCTGAAACTCCTTCATGTAATTCATATTCACAATGTTTGACTTGTTTATTCGTACAATCTCGGGCAAACTGAGAATCTCGCCGATGGACTTGATTGTATGCTTTGTGACAATGGGTTTTGACTGAAATGATGTAAAAACCTTCACATAATCTTTAAGTCCCTCTATGTAAATTATGTCGGATTCTTTAAGCTTTATATTTCTGTATTCACATTTGAGCACTATATGTGGTGAGTCCGGAAGATGGTTATCGGACCTTGACATTGAATAAAATAACCGCGCTTTATCCACAGCCTGTCTGAACCGCTTGACTTTAATGGGTTTAAGAACATAATCCAGCACATTGTGGGCAAAACCTTCTACGGCATAATCCGGATGGGCAGAGACAACAATAACCATTGGAGGTTCGCCCATTTTCTCAATAAGCTGCAAACCATTGAGCATTGGCATCTGAATATCGGTAAAGAGCAGATCAACAGAATGATGCTCCATATAATCGAGCATCTCGCCGGGGTTACGTCCGTAATTCACAAGTTCTAGTTCCGGGAACTGTCTTATATTGTCGCAAAGGAGTTCCAGTGCATATTTTTCATCGTCAAGGGCAACACATTGTATCATCTGCAATCAATTTTTAACATAACAACAAACCATTCGTTATCCACTCTCTTTTCTTCAAACTCATGTTTGCCTGGATACAGCAACTCCAGTCGTCTTTTTATATTGGCAAGACCCAGTCCGGAGTATGTAGAGAGAGATGTGGTATTCTGCATAGTGTACTTATTCCTCACCATAGTAGTAAGAATGCCGTTATGAGTGGTTAGAGATATATCTATGACCGGTGAAGAAACCATCGATGTCCCATGTTTGAAGGCATTTTCTATAATTGGTATCAGCAGCATGGGTTCTACCATAATATCTTTGCCGGACAGTGTAAAGGAGGTCTTTATCTCTACCTCGTTTTCGAATCGGAGCCTTTGCAGCGAGAGGTATTGTTCAATAACCATAATTTCATGGCTCACCTTGCTTTTGTCCTGTGTATCGTAAAGCATGTACCTCAGAATGTCGGACAATGTATTTACTGCAGTCTCCACCCTCTCCGGATACTTTCTGGAAAATGCAACTATCATATTCATGACGTTGAAAATAAAATGTGGATTTATCTGGTTTCTCAAAAAGGATATTTCGCTCTCCCTTAAATGTTTGGCTGTAATATTCTGTATTTTGAAAATTGTAATACTTGTACTTAACAGGAACATGAACAGAAAAATCAAAAAATCGAAGAATAAATTTCTGATACCGACTTCCCATATCCATAATTCCAAAACCGACCTTAGACCGAGAAAAGCCACTACCGTAATTATGTTCCACATCACAAATTTCAAGTACTGCCTCTGTCCGTACCACTTAGAAAAAAGCAGATAGTTAAGGTAGAAGTAAATTATGAGAACAGGAAAGAGTGTCAGTAGCGGACTATGCATAGCCGGATGAGGACCCGGAAATACCATGTTGCCCGACCGTGGAGGAACAGGACCCTCTCGAAGGAAGAGTGGGGCTATTATGAATACAAGCCAGAAGAGAATATGGATTACATATTCAAAATTTGCAGATTGTTTTTTCTCTCTATTCATTAACTATCTCACTTAGCAAAAAATATTCCTAAATGAGATTTTTAGAAAAAATTAAAAAATTAACCATTTCTGGTAAATGGCATCGTAGGTGCCGTCACTTTTAAGCAAACCAAGTGTAGTCTGCCATTTATTGACTATTTCGACAGGGGTGTTTTTTGAAAAAGCTATATAATAATCCGATGACATTAATGAAAATGCAGGAACAACCTGATTATACTGGTATCCAAGACCGCCCAGAATATCTGGAAATGTGACACCTGAACATACAAATGCATCAACCTCTCCTCGCATTAGTTTCTCTGCCATCACTGAAGGATCGCTGAATGAAACCAGGTTCGTGAAGCCTAGGCTTCTTAGATATTGGTCAGAAAACCAAGAGTTTACTGTTCCTACTTTAGTCAAAGCTTTTGCCTGAGTAATAGAGGAGATAGTAATTCCTGAACCTGCCTTTGTATAGAAATAGGTAGTATTTGTTCCGATTGGCCCAACCCATTGGAAGAGGTTGCTCCTTATCTCTGTTCGGTCCATTGTAAACAGACAGACATTGGGATTATTCAGCGCAAGTTCGTAACCATTGCTCCATGAAGATAGTTTGATGTCTATAAAAAGGTTGTTGCGCTTCATGATTTCATATACTATATCCGATCCGAAACCTGTAATCTCGCCGGAACTGTTCCGGAAAGAGAGCGGGGGATATTGTTCTGTATAGATTTGCAGGGTACCGGGAAAATCAGAGGAGTTCAGGTATTTTTGTGAGAGCGTCCTTAAAGTACCATCTTCCTTGAGACGGTCAATCTCTCTCTGGAAATCAGCCACAATAGCGTCCGGAACCTTTTTGTTAAATGCAAAGTAGATAAGGTCGGTGCGGATTGTAAGTTTTTGAGTAACGCCGAAGTACGATTTATTTAACTGCTTCAATGCAGCCTCTGCAGTAATTTTATCTGATGGGAAGAGATCTATCTCACCTTTAAGAAGCTTGTCAAATGCATCAATATTGTCTATGCAATAAACCAGATTTGTAAATCCCTCATTTGTAAGATATTGTTCTATTGAGTAATCTTCAATGACACCTATCTTGCCCACACTCTTTGCGTCATCCAGTGAGCTCAGCTTTATCTGAGCCTGCGGCCTGGCATAGAAAAACCAATCGATTGAGGCAAAAGGACCCGCCCACTTAAAGATGTCTTTTCTGTCTGAGTTCAGGATTGTAGAAAAAAGAACTGCATTGTCTGTGTTTACGGCTTGTGTATAAGCTTCGTTCCAAGGCAGGACATTTACGTTAAAAGGTATCTTTAGTCTGGTACATATTTCCCTGAGCAGGTCTGGAGCTAATCCGGTAACTGTATGAATTTCAGTATAATTCAAGGGTTTGTAATTTTCAGTCAAAAACTTCAACTGATAAGGGTACTTGTCATTCGCAGTTTTGTCACATTGTGTGGAAAGTACAATCATGCATGCGCATAACATTAGAAACAGAAAGCCTTTTGAGAATTTTTTCATGGTTAATTATATTTCAAAGAGAGATAGAGCAATAAAGTTAATAAAAATTGTGTATTTTTGACAACGGGACAGTCATAAACAGACATTTAAACCTATAACGATGAAAACTTTCACATTTAAAGCGGTCATTCTGCTTTTTCTCCTGTTTTCCCCAACTTACGTTCATGCACAACTTCCTAAAATAACCTTCGCTCCCCAATGGCTGCCACAGGCGCAATTTGCCGGATACTATGTGGCCCAGGAGAAGGGATTTTATAAAGAAGCCGGTATAGAGGTGGAGATTGTCCATCCCTCTGCAAACATTCAGGCAACAGCTCTTCTTTCTTCCGGTAAGGCAGATTTAATCTCGCTCTTTCTCATTACGGGTATGTCAGCAAAAAATCAGGGGCTGGATATTGTAAACATTGCCCAGATTTCGCAACACTCTGCAATTCTTTTTGTTACAAAAAAATTCAGTGGAATTGACAAGCTCGGCAAGTTAGACGGAAAGAAAATAGGCATTTGGAAAAGTGGATTTGACGAGGTCCCCAAGGCACTTATGAAAGAGAAAAGTTTAAATGTGGAATGGGTCCCCATCTTATCTACGGTAAACCTCTTTATGATGGACGGAATAGATGCTATGACGGTTATGTGGTACAATGAATACAATAACATAATAAATTGCGGAGTAAACGAAGACGAGCTGAATGTCTTTCCTGTAGCCGAATATGGATACGATATACCAGAAGATGGGTTGTACTGTCTTAAATCTACATATGAGAAGAGAAAGCCTGAGCTTCTTAAGTTCCTTGAGGCAACCCTTAAAGGGTGGGATTATGCAGCTGCTAACAAGACAATTGCAATAGATATGGTACTTGAGAGAATGAAACAGGCACATATACCAGCCAACCGGGTGCATCAGGAGTGGATGTTGGATAAAGTACTGGAAATGATAATGATATCAGATAAAAAAACAAAAAGAGGCGAGCTCCTTGAATCTGATTTTCTTAAAGCAGCCGGAATTCTGGATAACAGCACAAAGAGTAAGTGGAAGTACACTTTTGCGGAGTTTTATAAACCTCTGGATAGGTAATATACATTTAACAATATGATTTTATGAAAAAAACGACACTCTCCCGCCATATAATCCGTAATGTATTATTATTCTGCATTGCTCTTTTTCTAGTTACATTTTCTGTCTATTACTATTTCACCCGCAATACAATAAGGGAAACAACAAGAGAAAATGCCATTTTCCTGGCAAACAACACTGTCAACCGTATTGAACAGGTTTTGACACCGGCAGAAAAAATTCCCGAAATTGTTGCAAAAATGCTGGAATCGGCATTTCTGAGCAAGGACTCACTTATCCCGTTCTTAAAATCTATGCTGAGCATCAACAAGAATGTATACGGATCAATTATAGCGTATGAACCTGATTATTTTCCGGAACAGGGTATGTATTTTGCTCCCTATGTCTGTAGACAGGGAGATACAATTCATTCAGTTGTTCTGGGCGACAAGAACTATGAATACTTCTACATGGATTGGTACCAGATTCCAAAAATGACTAATGCACCATACTGGTCAGAACCATATTTCGACGAGGGAGGCGGCAATGTGCTTATGACAACATATTCTGTCCCTTTTTATACTTACAAAGACGGAAAAAGAACATTTTCAGGTATAGTCACAGTGGATATTTCTCTCGAATGGCTCACTGAAATAATGTCACAGGTTAAAATACTGAATACCGGTTATGCCTTTCTTTTGTCGCGCAACGGTGTTATCATAACGCACCCCAACAAGGATTACGTGATGAACCAGACTATTTTCACTATTGCCAAGGAGAATAACCAACCTGCAATGAGAGAGACGGGACGGAACATGATTCAAGGGAAAAGCAATTTTGAGTCGGCAGGATTCAGAAGTAAATGGAAAGCCGGGAAATTATGGATAAACTATGCGGCATTGCCATCGAGCCATTGGTCGATAGGGGTGATTTATCCCGATGACGAGATGTTTGCATCTTTGCACAAGATCAATATCATTCTGCTTATTCTTATTCTGGTGGGTCTCTCCATGCTTTCATTTGTCATCTACAAGATTGTCAACAAACTTACATCGCCACTTAAACATTTTGCCGCGTCAGCAAGATTGATAGCTGCCGGCAATTTCAACGTACATCTGCCGGAAATAAAGACAGAGGATGAAATGAAAGAGTTACATAACTCATTCTCTTTCATGCAAAAGGAGCTGGGAGATTATATTGTCACCCTCAAAGATACCACGACAGCAAAAGAAAAGATTGAGAGCGAGTTACGCATAGCCAAGGAGATTCAGATGTCCATGATCCCCCATATTTTTCCACCATTTCCTGATCTACCGCAGATTGATGTATTTGCTGTATTGAAATCGGCAAAGGAGGTCGGAGGCGACCTGTATGACTTTTTTGTAATTGACGGAAATAAGTTTTGTTTTGCCATTGGCGATGTTTCGGGCAAGGGTGTTCCGGCGTCACTTTTCATGGCTGTTACACGTACACTTGTACGCTCGATATCAGACAAGGAGTCCTCTCCATCTGTCATTGTTGGCACACTTAATAAATCTATATCGCTCAATAATGAATCAAGTATGTTTGTCACCTTCTTCCTTGGCGTTCTGGACCTCTCAAACGGAGAACTTAAATATACAAACGCCGGCCATAATCCTCCTGTGATTATCAAAAAGAACAAAGAGGCTGTCATGTTCGATAAGACCAAATTCATTCCGGTGGGGCTTTTTGAAGATTTTGATTATGGTCAGTCCTCTATCCAACTTGAACCGGGAGACAAGATATTCCTTTACACAGATGGAGTCAGCGAAGCTGAAAACTCTGAAAGTGAGCTTTTTGGAGATGGAACTATAATGGATATAATAGGTAGGAACGTGACAGCTCCACCACGTGAACTGATTCATAAAATGGAAGAGGGTATATCTGCTCATGTAAATGGTTTTGCTCAATCGGATGATATCACTATGATGACAATTGTTTACAATGGATAAAGTTTTACTTGTCAATAATAAAATAGAGGAGTTGACAAAGGTTGCTCGGTTTATGGAAGAACTTGGCGAAGAGTGGGGTTTACCGGTTCCGCTTGTTTTCTCCCTGAACCTGGTTATGGAGGAGGCTTTAACCAATACCATATCATACGGGTTTGACAATAATGGAAGTCACACTATAGAGATAAATATTAATAAAACAGGACCCCTGCTTACAATTATTATTACTGATGATGGACGCGAGTACGACCCCACTCAGAAGAAGGATCCCGACATATCTTTGCCTGCAGAGGAGAGACCCATTGGTGGATTGGGAATATTCCTGATAAAAAAGATAATGGATAGTGTCCGGTACAAACGGACAGATAACAGAAATAACTTAATTCTTACTAAAAATATCGAATCATGAATGTAAACGTTGTAATTTCAAGCGATTACTCAATTATCAGTGTGGAGGGCAGAGTAGACACCACAAATGCAAACGAATTTGAAAAGGCTGTAATGGAGGTTGTCGCAAGCGGAATAAACAGGATAATCCTCGATTGCTCCGGACTGAACTATATAAGCAGCTCCGGACTAAGGGTATTTCTTATTGTCCAGAAAAAGATGATGGCCAGTAAAGGCGAGTTAAGACTTTGCAGTCTTCAACCGGGAATTCAGGAAATTTTTGATATTTCCGGGTTCACATCAATTTTTTCCATATACCCTGATAAGGACCTGGCATTAAAATGAAGAAGAAATATTTGCATTGTCTCGTTATTTCTGTAATCGTCACACTGTTGGGTTGCAGCGATAAAGATGTAAGAATCACTGCCCTTTCTATGCTCGAAGGAGGAAAGACATTTGCTGTTCCCACCGGAACTGCTGCCGACCAGTTTGTATTACAAAGATTTCCCGATGCAAAACTGGAATATTACAACAGCGTTCTTGATTGTGCCCTTGCAGTAAAGGGAGGTAAGGCAGTTGCTGCAGTATATGATAAACCGGTTCTGCTGAATATTGCAGGCAAGAATGAGGGACTGGCAGTACTTGAGGAGATGCTTGTCGGCGACAATTATGGTTTTGCGGTACAACTTAATGATGTTGAGCTTAAAAACAAGATAGACGAAGTGCTGGAAGAGCTAAAGGCAAACGGCACATATGATGATATGAGTAAACGCTGGTTCCCGGCTAAGGGAGAACCGGCAGCTATGCCAGTGATAGAGTTTGCAGGAGATAATGGAGTTTTACGCTTTGGTACTGCCTCTGTTACAGAGCCCATGTCATTTGTGGACGGCAACAGAAATATTGTGGGATTCGATATTGAATTTGCCTCATACGTTGCCAAAAAACTTGGCAAACGCCTTGAAATAACAAATATGGAATTCGGGGCAATGCTCCCTGCACTAATTTCCGGAAAGGTTGATATGATTGGTGCCGGTCTCTCCATAACAGAGGAGAGGGCAAAAAGCGTCCTGTTTTCAAAAAGCTACTATTTGAGCGGTCTTGCTGCAATTGTCAAAACTGACGGAGTCTCGGAAGAAAAGGCAGAAGGACTAAACCTGTCATCGATAGATGATATCAGGAACAAGTGCGTAGGGGTATTGCAGGGTTCTGTTCACGATGCTTATGCTACCCGCAATTATTCCGATGCATCAATAATGCAATACCAGAGTATTTCCGACTTGCTTCTGGCAATTAATTCCGGCAAGGCCGATGCTGCATTTTTCGACCATTCGGCGTTAAAAGATATTTTAAGTACAAATAAAGAGCTGGATGTATTAGCAGCAAATGTGTTTTCTGTACCCATAGGAGCAGGTTTCAACAAGGACAATGATGAGCTTCGTGAAAAATTCAATTCATTTTTGAAAGAGATTAAAGCTAATGGCATTTATGACCAGATGTTTGAAAGATGGATGGATAAGAGCACATCTGAAATACCTGAAATGCCGGAAATTAAAAGCGTGAAAACCAACGGCATCCTTAAAGTAGGTATTGTCAGCGACCTGGGACTTCCATTTACAATTACAAGAGAAGGAAATCTTTCCGGCTTTGATATAGAATTGACTAAACGATTCTCGGAACATATTGCCAGGGAGTTTGTACCTGTGGACCTTCCTTTCGGAAGTATGCTGGCCTCGCTATCCACAAATAAGATAGATATGGTAACCTGTTCTCTCATGATTTCCGAAGAGAGGAAAAAACAGATCGAATTTTCGGATCCCTACTATGAGTCAGGTGTAAGTGTAATAGCGAAGAAAAAAAATATTGCCGGTTATTCAGCAGACAAACTGACTGGTATGGATGATCTTGCAAATAAGAAAATCGGAATCTTTTCAGGTACCGTTCATGACGCCTTTCTTGCAAAAAAATATCCAAAGGCATCGGTAAGCAGGTTTGAAAGTACCGCGGACCTCATATTGTCGGTATCAACCGGCAAGACTGACGCAGCAATGCTTGATTTGATAACTGCCAGGATACTTCTGAAAAGAAACAATGAACTGGCAATTTTATGCGACGACGCACTTGACACTCCGTTAGGTGTCGGCTTTAACAAAAAGAACCATGCCCTCAGGGACGAATTCAATGGCTTCCTTAAGGAAATACGGGCAGATGGAACCCATGGAGCCATGCATAAGAGATGGTTCGAGGACGACCCGGAAAAAGCTGTAATGCCTCCATTCAACAATCCATCGTCAGATAAAAAACTCGTAGTCGCTGTGTCGGTGGAGGATCTTCCCTATGTTGCATTCATGAATGGTTCTTTTGTGGGGTTCGACATTGAGATGATAAGATTGTTTGCAGAGCGCAGGAACTATAATCTGGAAATCATAACGATGGAGTTTCCTTCGCTTATAGCTGCACTTGCAGCCGGTAAGGCCGATATGATTACAGACGGAATTTCAATAAGCTGGGAGAGGGCGGAGCAAATCGATTTTTCCGACAGTTATGCCGAATTTAAAACAGCTGTGGTTGTTCCCAAAAAGAGTATGACAAAATATGCAGGCGAGCAGAAAGCGGTCACCAAATTGTCGTTTTGGAAAAAAATATCAAACAGCTTTTACAATAATATTATTAGAGAGAAGAGATATCTGCTTATAATTGAAGGGTTGAAGATTACAGTCTTCATCTCAATCTTTGCTGCATTGGTAGGCACCATTCTTGGAGGGCTTGTCTGTTTTATGCGTATGTCAAAGAGAAAAGCTCTATCTGCTTTTGCAAAATTGTATATTTCAATATTACGAGGGACTCCGGTACTTGTATTATTAATGATAATATACTACATCGTCTTTGCATCGGTAAACATAAATCCTGTATTGGTAGCGATTTTCGCATTCGGACTCAACTTTGCGGCTTATGTGTCAGAAATGTTCAGAACATCAATAGATAGTGTAGACAATGGACAAAAGGAGGCAGGAATTGCGGGAGGTTTCACTAAGGTCCAGACATTTGTTTATATAATAATGCCTCAGGCTTTGAGGCATGTACTGCCGGTTTACAAAGGAGAATTTGTATCGCTGGTAAAGATGACATCTATAGTGGGATACATTGCTGTACAGGATCTTACAAAGGCAAGTGACATTATCCGCAGCCGTACATTCGACGCATTTTTCCCTCTTATTATGGCAGCAGTCATATATCTGATGATTGCCTGGCTCCTTACATGGGCATTGGATTATGTCGAAATATCGGTTGATCCCAAAAGAAAAAAAATTAAAAGAGCTGAGGAGGTAAACCAATGATAAGCATAAGAAACCTTTCTAAACATTTTGGAGACCTTGTCGTTCTTAAAGATATTAGTACGGACATAAAAAAAGGTGAGGTAATTTCTATAATCGGCCCGTCGGGCACAGGAAAAAGCACGTTCCTGCGTTGTCTTAACCTTCTTGAAACACCAACCGGGGGAGAGATATTAATAGACGGTCTCTCGTTGCTGGATAAAAAATCGGATGTACCTAAGATACGGCAGAAGATGGGAATGGTTTTTCAATCCTTTAACCTGTACTCGCATCTGACAATTCTGGAAAACCTTACAATTGGCCCCGTTAAGTTATTGAAAAAAGGTCGTGATGAGACAAATAAAAAGGCATTCGAGCTGTTAAAACTTGTAGGACTTGCAGAAAAGGCCTATAGTTTCCCCGACGAACTATCCGGAGGGCAGAAACAGAGAGTGGCCATTGCACGTTGTATGGCAATGGAACCGGAAATCCTGCTTTTTGACGAACCTACTTCTGCACTTGACCCCACAATGGTAAGTGAGGTGCTCTCTGTTATCCGCAGGCTTGTAAGAGAGGGTATGACTATGGTCATTGTAACCCACGAAATGGAATTTGCCCGTAATATATCGAGTCGTGTATTCTATATGGACCAGGGAGTAATATACGAAGAAGGCACACCTGAACAGATTTTCGATAACCCGCAAAAGGAGAGGACCAAAACCTTCATCCACCGCATACGCAGCCTTACCCACCACATATCCAGCAAAGATTACGATTTATATGCACTTCAGGGAGAGGTTGAGACATTTTGCGAAAAACATATGTTGTCTAAGAAAGAGAGTGATTATCTGGCACTTATAACAGAAGAGGTGTTATGTCTGCAATCAGATTTTTCAGATATAGATTTAAGCCTCTCATATTCAGAAAAGGACGGCACTCTGGAGTTTGTGTGTGCTAGTAAAGGTACTCCTCTCAATCCGCTGGAAGAGGGAGTGGCAGACGATGACATAGGGTTGAGGCTTATAAAGAGCAGGTGCAAAAGTGTCGGATATAAATACGAAAATGGTAAAAACATACTAATGCTGACGGTCAAGGGAGAGTAGAAGTTTCCGGATTCGTCGGGGAAATGCGGTTTCTTACAGATTTCCGGCAGGAATACGACAGATTTCTGTTGCCTTGCCCTTAAATACAAAATACTTTTGCGGCATATAACAAAAACAAAAATTTATTATGCATGTAATCAACAAAGGGAGCAGCCCCCTTCACGGCAGACTTAATGTAGTGGTAGTTGCTGCAATATTCATAATGGCAGGATTCCTTTTCCTGGGAAAGAATCTCGGTTTCGTAGAACCTTATCTTCTGCGGATATTCATCTCATGGCAGATGCTGCTGATAGTAATAGGGCTTGTCTCTTTGTCTAAAGGACAGTCATCCGGTGGCCTCATACTTATTGGAGTAGGCTCTTTTTTCCTTATACCACGCCTTATAGGGGTAGGTCCTGAATGGCTGGGTACTTACTGGCCTCTGGTTTTTGTTCTGGTAGGTGTCCTGCTTCTTGTCAAACTTTTTCGCCCCGACAAATTCCCATACAGAAGGGATAGGTTCACTCAGGAGACCACATACACTACAGATAAGGGGTTTGTGAACTCAACATGTACATTCGGGTCAGTAAAACAGATTGTACTTGATCCTGTGTTCAAAGGAGCAAAAATTCAGAACACCTTTGGCGGAACCATCCTGGACTTGCGACACACTGTATTGGAGGCAGAGAGGACATTTATAGATCTTGAGTGTACTTTCGGAGGTGTAGAGATCTATGTTCCGGGAAACTGGACAGTAGATGTAAATGTACAGCATATGGCCGGCGGAAGCGAAGATAAGCGTTACAGGATGAGGGAAAACTCTGACACTGAACACAGACTTGTAATACGCGGAAGTGTAACATTTGGGGGACTGGAAATCAAGAGTTAAAAAATGAGTCCACATCCATTCACAGAGTCGTTTATTAAAAAGGCAACCGGAACAGCACTGGCAATCCTTGCCGCAGCTGTCCTCTGGTTGCTTTTGACTTTGTACGGAAATCTTAATGTTCTAAACACTCTGGTTGCCTCAGCTGCCTATGTCTTTCTGCTGTCCCTCGCCGGATATCTTTACTGGTATATTATCGATTATATCCCCACATTTGTTTTAAGGGTCTTAATTGCGGTGGTAGTGCAGCTTGTCTGCATTGCAGGTACATTTGCAGCAATTATGATCCTGGAGACAGACGAACCGGAGGTGGCGGTCGCAATATTCCCGTTATGCTTTGTTTACGGCCTTCTGTGCCTCATAGTTCTTAACCAATGGTACCATTCTGTAAAGGATCGGTTGCAAATGCAGCAGATTGAGGAAAATTGCAGAAAGGAGAGTATGGAGCCGGAGAGGGGAGAGGTTATTGACAGAATTTCGGTAAAGGAGGGAGTACAGATTCATATTGTTCGTCTGGAAGAACTGCTATACCTTCAGGCTTATGGCGATTATGTAATGCTGTTTACAGACAAGGGAAAGTATATAAAAGAGCAGACAATGAAGTACTTCGAGATGCACCTCCCTTTGTCATTTGTCCGCATTCACCGCTCATGCATAGTGAATACAGAAAAAATAACCAGAGTGGAACTTTTCGGTAAGGAGAGCTACAATGTCTACCTGAAAAATGGCACCAGTGTACGCGCAAGCACAACCGGATACAAGCTGCTGAAGGAGAAACTGCTTCTTTAGACACTTGTTGAAGTTTCTCATGTATGCTTTCGTCGTGGCACAGTAAGTAAGGATGAATTTTTCATGGTTTTCAGGTCATGATAGCTCTAATTACAAAGTTAACAGGATTGCCAACCTAAATACGCTGTCAACGACTGGAAAAACAGCATAGACGTCGGCAGTTGTATTGGTAATTATCATATATTCAACAATATACGTAATGGTCTAATAATCAGACTATTTTTTAAATATTTGTAAATCATGTATATGCTACTCACTCTGCCAGAGACTCTGGCAGAGTGAGTAGTACTTCGCTTGAAATGAGAATTACACATATTTGTCTGTTAATCTGTTATTTACTAACAGCTTTGCCAAAGCTGTTAGTAAACACCTAATTTGCAGCTGAATATAAAACCACATGTAGGCAAATCTTGCCGACACATACCTTCTTGGTCTCTTTGAATTCTCCTAAATACCCATTTTCAACACGGGTTTAGTAAATTTTCTCTTTTTAGGTTCATAAGGCCACCTGCTTATTTAGAACTGGACCATGGTCTCGTTTCAACTTCAAGCCCCCAATGAGGATTTTTTATTATGACATCGTTCTGAATTGGCATTCGGAAATAGTCGGAATTCACATTTGCAGTATACGTTGTCCCTTTGACAACATGAGTGATTGACTCTTTAGCCCAAGGTTTTCCCTTTTCAAGAACAAGGCGTTTCAAATCCAGGAACCTCTTCTGAGAACCTACAGGAAGTTCACGACGACGTTCATTCAGAACCTCTTCAATTACAGCATCCTGACTGGTTGATGCGAATGGGGTGAAGCCTGGTTTCATTCGGAATTTTCTTAGCAGGTTCAAATCTGCAATGGCACCGGCAAGATCGTTTGTTCTGGCACGGCCCTCAGCTCTTATCAAAAGAAGCTCCGGATAGCTGAAACCCGATGTTCTGGCCATCTTGCTCTGATAATTTAGAACCTTCCTTCCATCGTCATATGTAACTCCGGCTTGGATGGTTTTATAACCATTGTATTCAAAGAAGAAAAAATCACGTCTAAGATCCTGCCCTGTGTTAAATAGATTATGAAATGATTGGGATGGGTATGCATAAGAAGATCCTGGAGGATTAGCACACTTTCTGTACAGTAACATCTCTCTGTTATAATTAGCAGTTAAAGCATCGGATCCTTGTGATGTATTTATAGTACTTGCATTTTTCTTATTAGGATCAGTTACAACCCCTGCATCTGCCCATGTAAACTTATTGTAGTCATAAAAAAGGTTATCTATTCCTCCCTTTTGAGTAGCCGCAAGAGTTAAAGCTTGGTTCGCATACAGAGCAACGCTATCATATTTTTGTGTAAAGAGATGATAATTTGCCAGAAAAGCTAAAGTTGCTCCTTTTCCAAATCGGGAAGGACTTGCAACCTCATCAGGAATTACTTTTAATGAGGAGTGAATATCCTTTAAAACCTGAGAGAAAATCTCTCCATTAGTTGAGAGGTCCTCCATTGGTGCCATAACGTCACTCTGTGTCCTCATTGGTATAGTCCTGAAATCATTAGTGCCGTTTGGATTATAGACTGGACCATATATCAAGGCAAGATTAAAAAAAAGATACGCTCTTGCAACTTTTGCCTGTGCAATTGTTTCATTCGCTAATTGCTTCTCTTCTTCGGTTCTGACACTATTTATACCGTCTATACATACATTGAAGTACTCAATTGCTCTGTAAAAATCCATCCACCAGATGTACAGATCCGGCTCTGTAGGACTATAATAAGGAATTTTATAAACGTAGGCATAGTATAAATCCATAGCAGGAGAAGAGCTTATCCAAAAATAGTCTGCCTGATTGTTTGAGATCTCAATATCATCGGTTAAATAGTTTAGCCTGCAAAATCCATTAGCATCGCTTCTAAACCCTCCTGTAAGAGTGTAGTCGTTGTTGAGTAATTTTTCGTAAGAGGCAACATCTCCTTTTTCCGGGATTAGTTTTCCCGCTGGTTTTACATCAAGAAATTTTGAACATCCCGATAATTGCACCAAAATAATCAATAGAATAATATTTTTAAATCTTTTCATAGCCATTTTATTACAGATTAATAGAAACACCAAAATAAACTTGTGGACGGGAATATAATCCTTCCGGATCCACATCAACACCTTTGGCTGTAAAGTAGAATAAGTTTCTTCCTTGGGTATATAATTTAACACCCTTAAGACCTAATGCTTTCGAAAAAGCTGACGGAGCATCGTAGGAAAGTGTTATATCTCTTAGTTTAAGTAGATTTGAACTTACAACAAAAACATCTGAATTAGGAAGATAGGAACTTTCCACATTTCCTGATATCAGTTTTGGATAAATCGTTACGTTTTCATCCCCGGGATTTTGCCATCTCTCACCTACGTATCTGCTATTTATTGTAGCTCCATTAAACAAATCCGACCTGAAGTAACCACCCAGCTTTGCAATGAACATAATTGACAAACTGAAATTTTTATAGGATAAATTATTTTTCAGTGCCAGCTCACATGTTGGAGTTGAACTTCCAATATACTTTGCATCTGCTGGACTAAGGTTTCCGCTACTTATTTTTTCGCCGGCAGAATTATAATAAAGAGGTTTTCCAGTATTGTCAAGACCAGCATACCTTATTGCCCAAATTCCATATAACGGATAATTTGCAACCAGAGAACCAGAAGTTGTAGTATAATTCAGAATGCTTGTCAGATTTGCGTTATATGTCAGAAGCTTGCTGTTATTGGCACTTAAAATAAATTCAGAATTCCACTTGAAATTATCTGTTGATGAGATATCTCCTGCAACTGTTAATTCATATCCTCTGTTTAATACCGATCCAATATTTTGATATAATGTATATGCTCCTGTTGTGTAATCTACCAGGTCTGACGCAATTAGGTCTGAGCTTCTTTTTGAATAATATTCAGCAGTTACTCTAATCTTATCATTCAGAAATGAGAAATCTGCTCCCAGATTGATAATCTGGGTTTTCTCCCATCTTAGTTGGTTATTAGGGAAACTTGATATTCCATATGATATTCCATTTGTATTCAAATTATAAGAGCCTACGCTTAATACTAAATATGGGAAATGGTTTAAAGATATATTACCGTTTACTCCATATGATCCTCTTAAATTCATTCTGTTTACAATATGTTTATAAGATTTGAAAAACTCTTCCTCTGATAGTTTATACGTACCTCCAATTGACCAGGTTGGTTTATATCTGTATTTTGGATCAGTTCCGAAGAAATTTGTAAGATCAAGTCTGGCACTCCCGCTTATGATATATTTATTATTTAGCTCATAAGATCCATTTGCATACCATCCGGCAAATCGACTGTCTCTTACAGTTATAGAACCGCCATAAGTTATACTGCCTAAATTAGCTGGAGCTTTTTGAAATAACATATCGCCCTTAATATTATTTGTATTTTTATTATACTCATATGGATCAAAGCCGGTGTTAACGCTTGCAGAGATAGGATTATAGCCCAGATATGTTGGTAAAGTCATCGTTTCATATGTGTCTTTACTAATCTCAGAGCCAACCATAGCAGTTATTCTGTGTTTATTATTATCTAATGACTTCTGGAAATTTATCTGCCCTCTCATAACCCAAGTTTCAAGACTTCCTCTAGACCCATCGAGTTTACCCCCGTCTGGAATGTATCTTTTAACGCTACTGGTTCTTGATGCTCCATCGTTGTAAGCAGATCTCATCAAATATGACTCACCTAACTTAACTGTTTTGGTATTGTCCATTCCCTTAACCCATGAACCCCCTCCAGAAACTGAGATCTCATCAGAAATTTTTAATGTGACATCGCCTCCAACTCTTATTTGCAAATTTTGATTATTTGTGTATTGTAAATATAGCTCTTCAGATGGATGATACAACATTGATTTCATTAGAGAGTATTTATCATATTCTGGAATCCGTCGCTGTCCTGCAGGATTATATAATATTGGTTCGCCTGAGTCTGTATAAAGGTCTGTATATGGATTAATTCTGAACCCATAAAAGTTTTCGCCCGATGAAACAGATTTAGTGTAGTTAATATTAGAAAGAAATTTAAAAGTGAACCATTTAGTGGGTTTCCATATATTATTTATGTCTGCTATAAATCTTGAATTTGTGTTATTGTCCAGATTACCTGATTCATTATTAAGTTTTAATGAAGCATTAAAAAGGTTTTTCTCTGTTCCACCAGAAATGCTGATACTATGCTGTTGGGATCTTTCAGATTTAAGCATATATTTTTCAATTTCCTTCAAAGCATCATTTTTTCTAAGCAATTCAATTTTAGAATCTGCTTCAGTTGCACTCATCCATGATTGGCTTTTTGCTAGTAAAAGATATTGTACATCTGTTAAAGTATTCCATGAATTGTAAGAAGTTAAATATGATGTGGGGTTTTGATTAAAAAGATCAATTTCTGCATCAATATAATCACTAACAGGAGCATAGTTAAGAGAAGCAAATTTAAGTTTTTGTGTAATTCCGTAAGTTCCTTTATATGAGGCAGAGACTTTGCCTGTTTGGGCTTTTTTTGTTGTTATCACAATTACACCGTTAGAAGCTCTTGCGCCGTATATCGATGCCGCAACAGCATCTTTTAGAATAGTTATATTCTCTACATTATCTGGATTTACCGATTCTATGTCCATTCCGTTTCCAATCAAAGGATAGCCATCCACAACAATTAAAGGGGTTTTTACTCCCATTATTGTTGATAATCCTCTAATTACAATACTTCCGCTTTTTGATATTGTAACACCTGCATTCTCTCCTTCCAGCATACTTTGAAATGATGGTTGAAGCTTATTGCTTAAGGATTCCGAAGTAATTGTTGAATATGACCCTGTTGAGCGCTCTTTTGACAATGTCTGATATCCTGTTACAATAACATCGGAAAGTTTAACCACATCTGCTTCCAGCAATATGTTTAACACGCTTCTTCTGTTTACAGATACTTTCTGTTCCTTCATTCCCAGAGAGTAGAAAACAAGGATGTCGTCGGGATAAGTATTGATTGTGTACTTTCCTTCCAAGTCTGTAATTGCAAATTTGTTACTGGTAACCGATTTTACACTTGCTCCCGGCAGTCCCAGTCCGGTTCCATCAGTAACAATTCCCTGAACCGTGACACTCTCTTTTTCATCTACACGGGGCTTCTGCTTTTCATATGAAGGAGCCTGATTCTCTCCTGCAACCTTTAATGGGGCAAGTGCAACCTGTTTCCCTTTGATAGAATAAGAGATGTTGTTTGAAGAAAAAAGTTCAGACATCACCTTGTTTACATCAACCTCTTTAAAGTTGGCGGATACAATTATTTTATCTACATCCAGCTTACTTGTGTATACAAATCTGTAGCTGGTTACCTCGCTGATCTTGTTCAAGACTACCTTTAATGGTACGTCTTTGAAATTCAATGAGATTTTTTGTGCGAATGCTCCGGAAGGAGCCATCAATAACAAAAAAGAGAATATGGTTACCACTATTCTCCAATTTGACAAAATTCTGTTGTTCATATAAGTTTTAATTGTGGTTTCATTAAATACAAACATGTATGTATAAAACCACATTTTTTAATAGAAAATTACTTTGTCCTCATCAATTCTGTATTTCACACTAGTACAAAATTCAATAATTCCCAGAATCTGTATTAACGATTCATTCTTGAACGAGGCGTTCAGATCAAAGCCATTCAGTGACTTGTTGTTGACCACAAATGTCTTTCCATACCACCTTTCCAGAATTTTCAAAACCTCAGGCATAGGCGTGTTGGTAAAAATAAGTTCTCCTCTCATCCACGCATCGTCATTCCCCTCTTTCCTGGTTTTTGTAACAAGAAGTTCTCCCTCTGCAGGAACGACAACACAGTCGTTAGGGCTCATAATAATTGATTGCTCTTCTCTGTTTTTCCCCGCTTCTGCCGTTAGATTGATTTTGCCGCTATAAAGAATGGCCTTTGTTTCACTGTCGTTGTCATATGATTTTAAGAGAAATTTTGTTCCCAGAACCTTTACTTTTATGCCTTTGATAGTGGTGACAATCATAGGATTAAGAGAATCTTTTACAACATCGAAATAACCCTCTCCCGACAATTCAACCTCTCTTGCTGAGCCAGTGAATTTGTCAGGATATTTTATAGTTGAACCGGAATTAAGCAATACAACTGATCCGTCAGGTAAAACTACCTTGCCTTTAACTCCTTTGTCGGTATACATATACCTTTGGTTAACGGCGGTAAGATTTGCTAACTCTTTTTTGTCGGTAGAAATACTATCTTTAAAACCAAGTATTCCAGAGAAGAATCCAACAAATAAAATTACAATTGCGGCAGAGACTGCAGTGGCAAATCCATACCAGAATTTACGATCTTTTACTGAGAATGCAGATCTTGCCGAAATAACCTTTTTGAAGTTTATCAGATCTTCCTCCCGTGCCATCTCATCAGGAGTAGACGATAAGGTCCATATCATCTTTAGTTCAGAGAATTCCTTTAGATTATCATCCGACTCTCTAATCCAATCAAGCATTCTCATGTTCTCTTTCTGAGTGGCTTCACCTCTGATGACTCTTATTATTATTTCTTCATCCATTTTCATTTCAGGGTAAGTAAGTTATTTACAATAAATACAATTTAACCAAATAATTCCGCAAAGAAACTTATAAACCATATAAAATAATCCTTGAATGCCTTTTTTAAAATTTCCATGGCAGTTTTTAATCTGGTTTCAACTGTTCGGAGTGAGACGCCTTGTAAATCTGCTATCTCTTTTTGTTTCAACTTGCCCGATCTGCTCAATATAAAAGTTGAGCGAACTTTGTCTGGCATCACTTTAATAGCATTATCCAGAAGAGTTGAAATCTCCTTCTCTATCAATTTTCCTGAGGTATTGTTAGATAAAGAGAGCATATTTATCTCTGCCTGTAATTTGTAATTACTGAAATCCATGAATTTTTTTTCAGTTACTCTTCTTTTTAATATATTAATACATAGATTTTTAGTTGTAATTAAAAGATAGCCGTATACCCCTTTTTCAGGATCAATAATCTCTCGTTTATCCCAAAGTTTGAGGAACACCTCCTGAGCTACACCTTTGGCAGATTCCATATCGAAGAGATAAGAATAAGCAACATGCTGTATCTTAGGGTAGTACTTTAGATAAAGCTGATTGAAAAATATATCTTCATCAGATCTCATATTTAAGTCAAGAGTTTAAGACTAAATTTCGGATAATCTCATCTGTAAATATACAACGAAGTACGGATAAACCACATTCAAAAATCAATTTTATTTGTGTATTTTGAACTTCATACCGAATGCACAAAATGTGGGAAAAGCTCTGTAAGTTGTATATTGTTTATTAATCAAAAATAATATTCATAATGAAAAGATTTGGAACCGTAATTCTATGCCTTATGATGTCTGTGACTTTCATTGCACAGAATAAGGCGCAAAACCCCGGTGTTCTCTTTGAGGAGGGAGCATTTGCTCAGGCGCTGGCAAAGGCAAAAAACAACAAAAAAGGGCCGAAAATAATCTTCATGGACTGCTATACAACATGGTGCGGTCCGTGCAAGTATATGTCGGAAAAGATTTTCCCTCAAGAACTAGTAGGTAAGTTTTACAATACCAATTTTGTTAATATAAAAATGGACATGGAAAAGGGCGAGGGAATAGAACTTGCCAAAAAGTATGAAATAAGTGCCTATCCTACTTTTTTAATTCTGGATGCTGATGGAAACGAGATAAACAGAATAGTGGGCATGGGAGATGCTGATACGTTTATTGAGAAGACAAAAAAAGCGATGGATCCGGCAAATAATCCAAAAGCTTTAAAGGCAAAATTTGAATCATACAAAAATATGGAGAATGCGATTACTTATCTTGAGGCTCTTAAAGCATCATCCCTTAATAAAGAAGCTGATATTTTTATAGAAGAGATTTTTTCAATAATGCCCCCAAGGGAGAAGTATTCCGATAAAATGTGGCCTTATCTCTCTCATTCACTACAAAATGCAAATTCAAATGTTTTTAAAATGGTGCTAGCTGAGAAACCACTTGCAGACAAGATAGCTTATAAGGAGAGGGTTGACATTGCTATCTGTAGTGCCATTAAAAATTTAATAGGGAACTATACTTCAGGCAAAATTAAAGAAGCCGACCACAATGCGATTATGGACCAAGTTAATTATCTCAATCTACTCTCTGGAAATGATGAGACTGCATCATATTTTGTAAATGCAGCCAGATTTTATGGAGAAAACGACATGGATGGTGTTGCAGGTATTCTTAAGGTTGACGATATTATGAGAATGGGTGAGAATAATAGAAACACTATTGAGAGACTCCTTACTTCAGTTAATGGATTACCTAAGGATAAGGTTCTTGAATATTTCAAAGCTAAACAGGAGTACTTAAAAAAGCAGTCAGAGCAGATATCTGCAAATATTAAAAGGCTTTCAAATTAAGTATGTGAGCCGATATTTTGCTACATTTGGGGCATCATAAAATAGTATTAAATCAAATAAAAATCGATTTACATGAAAAAATTATTACTGTTATTAGTGCTCTGTTTTTCAATTTCAGGCATATATGCACAGGAATCCAACGGAGAGAAAAAACTATGGGCAAAATCCTTTTTAAATGAAAAAGCTCCTGAATTAGTGGTTGAACAGTGGTTATCGGCAAAGCCGGAAACTACAGGAAAGTTTGTATTGATCGACTTTTGGGCAACTTGGTGCGGACCTTGCAGAAAGGCCATTCCGGAACTGAACAGTTTTCAGAAAAAATTTGCAGGAAAGCTTGTAGTTATCGGGATTTCCAAGGAGCTGGCTGAGAAGGTGCTTGCATTTAAAGAGCCATTGATTGAATACTCAAGTGCAATCGACACGAAAGGAACGACATCCGGAATTCTTGAGGTGAAAGGAATACCTCATTGTATACTGATTGACCCTAAGGGTATTGTCCGTTGGGAGGGTTTTCCTTCATTGGAAAACTATGAGCTTACAGAGAAGGTTGTCGGAGACCTTATTGAGAAGTACAAATAAGAGTTACAAACAAAGAAAAATTAATTACCTGTATTCCGATTTTATTGAATTCAGTATTTCCATATCACTGGTGGAGATACTGAATTTTTCTATTTGAGTGTTCTCAACCATCCGCTCAAACGTAGTCGTTTTTGGTAGTGGAAGTGTTCCTCTTTGCAATGCGAAACGAATAAGAAGCTGAGCAACTGAAACGCCATATGATTGTGCAATTTTGTTAAGTTGTTTGTCGCCAAGTGCCCGCCCGGTTGCCAACGGAGAATATGCCTCCACAAGAATATTATGCTTGTTGCAAAAAGCTACATACTCCTCCTGGGTGCGACCGACATGGAAAGCAATCTGGTTTGCCATGGGTACAATCTCACAATTGTCCAGCAGAGCCTGTATGTTGGCAGGGCTAAAGTTTGATACTCCTATTGCCCTTATCCTTCCATTGTTGTACAACTTCTCAAATGCCTTCCATGATTGCACATTCTGAGCGTTATAATCACCTCCCTTGTCGGCCCATGGCCAGGGAGCATGAATCAGATACAAGTCAGGAAGTGTGCCGAGATTCCTAAATGTTCTCTCAAATGCTTCCAATGCTTTGTCATATCCTTTGATTTCTGCAGGCAGCTTGCTTGTAATAAAAACCTCCTCTCTCCTGAGACCGGATTCTCTTATAGCTCTTCCGACGCCCTCTTCGTTGTCGTAGGCCAGAGCAGTATCGATGTGCCGGTAACCGGCTCTTAATGCATCTGTAACTGACGTGAAAGCTTGTTCATTAGGGATTTGCCACGTGCCAAAACCAATTTTTGGAATGCTGACGCCATTGTATAGTGTGTAGTTTTCGTTTAGAATAGACATTGTAAGGTTTTTTGAAATGATATGTATTTAACAAAGAATTACTGATTTTGTTGGAGACACAGCCGCAGTTTGTGGTAACAACTTAATAATGCGATAGATGTAAAAATAAAACTATGGCGTACCTGCTAATGTGGAAACTTCAAGGGAGTTTTTTGCGCTGCAAATTTTTGGATGTGTAAGATGTGTAGGATGTGAACAAAAAAACCGCAACTAAAAAATAGATACGGTTTACAGTTTTTTTGCTCCTTGTCTAGGACTTGAACCTAGGACCCCCTGATTAACAGTCAGGTGCTCTAACCAACTGAGCTAACAAGGAATTTTTCCCGTCTTGGGAGTGCAAATGTAAGCGGAAAATTATAAAACTGCAAATCTTTTGAATAGATTTTTTAACTTTGCGCTACAACCCAGCGATAAATTATGGATTTAATCACTCTTTCCAAACTTTTAAGAGAGCTTTTACTCACCCACGACAGAGTTTCCCTGCCGGGAATGGGCAGTTTTATTGCAGAACTGGCTCCATCGGTCTTTTCAGACAGAGCACTGGTGATTCACCCCCCTTTCAGAAGAGTACTCTTCAGAACAAGCGAAGTCTGGAACGACGAACTGTTGGAAAATTCCTATGCGATAGAAATCAACACAGATTTCAGAACAGCAAAGGAGAAGATTCAGGCATTCATGAAAGAGTTCGTCAATGAACTCAACATTAAAAAGAGCATAAAGATTCCGGATTTTGGCACAATGCGGGCAACTGACCAACGGGACTATTTCTTTGTTGCCGACAAAGATCTCTTCATATACCCGGAAGCGTACGGACTGGAACCGATAAATGTGAAGCTTTTAAACAAACCTGGGCGAATAGAGCTGCTAAGCTACAAGGAGACCAACAAATTGTACCAGCCTCAGCCCGACAAGGAATCGAAGATTAAGATGCCAAGAATAAAAGCCAAAAAGATAAAAGAACCACTAAGCAAGTCGGCAAAAAGGACAATCCTGACATTTTCTGTACTGTCGGCAATTGTGGCTATTATTGTCCTTATGGTGGTATTCAAAGACCAACTCCAACCGTTCTGGGAGTGGCTCCTTTACAGCAGTGACGACAGAGAGCTGCTCAAACAACTCTAGACAGCAAGCGAACTCTGGCAAAGCTTTAACTGATTGTAGCCCCGTTTGCAATTGACTCACCCGGTGTGACTATCCGCATATTTCCAGACTCCTCCTTTGCCATAAGAATCATACCTTTCGATTCTATTCCCTTAATCTTTCTCGGGGCCAGATTGGCAAGAATACATATCTTTTTGCCTACCATCACCTCCGGAGAGTAGTATTCTGCAATACCCGAAACAATTGTCCTGATATCAATTCCGGTATCAATAGTCAACTTCAGAAGTTTGTCGGTCTTAGGAACCCTCTCGGCCTCAAGCACAGTTGCAGTGCGGATATCCATCTTCATGAACTCATCGTATGTGCACTCATCTTTTTGAGGTACAATTGAAGGTTGAGAGTCTGTGGCTTCAATTTCAGAAGCAGGGGCCAAGGCAGTTTCGTTCTGCGAGCGGGTTGCTTCAAGCTTTGCAACCTGAGCCTCCACAGCAGAGTCTTCGATTTTGTCGAACAAGAGTCTGGCTTCATTTATTATATGACCGGGTTGTAAAATAATGTCGCAGCCAAAGTCTTCCCAGTTACGGTTCTTCATGTTAAGCATATAGGCCAGCTTATGAGTAGTGTGAGGCAGGAACGGCTCAAAAGCAATGGCCAGGTTGGCACATATCTGAAGCGATACATTCATTATGCTGGCAACACGCTCCATATCGGTTTTGGCGATTTTCCAGGGTTCAGTCTCGGTAAGGTACTTGTTGCCGAGACGAGCAAGGTTCATTGCCTCTTTAAGTGCCTCACGGAAACGGAAAGTCTCAAGACTCTCCTCAATGGCGGCCTTTATTACCGGTATCTGGTCAAGCACCTCCCTGTCTATAGGTTCGCTCTTGATGTCGGCAGGAACCTCTCCTGCAAAGTATTTATGTGTAAGAACAACTGCCCTGTTCACGAAGTTGCCGAATATTGCAACCAGTTCGCTGTTGTTTCTTGTCTGAAAGTCCTTCCATGTAAAGTCGTTGTCCTTGGTTTCAGGAGCATTGGCGCAGAGAACATAACGAAGTACATCCTCCTGACCCGGAAACTCCTCAAGATATTCGTGCAGCCATACGGCCCAGTTACGGGAGGTGGAAATCTTGTTACCCTCCAGGTTAAGGAACTCATTTGCAGGAACATTCTCAGGAAGAATATATCCGTCGCCATAAGCCTTAAGCATTGCAGGAAAAACAATACAGTGGAAAACGATGTTATCTTTTCCAATGAAGTGAACCATCTTGGTGTCGTCACTCTTCCACCACTTCTCCCAGTCATTAGGAAGAAGCTCTATTGTATTGGAAATGTATCCTATAGGAGCATCGAACCAAACATAGAGAACCTTGCCCTCAGCACCTTCAATCGGCACTGGAACACCCCAGTCAAGGTCACGGCTAACGGCTCTGGGCTGCAGACCACCATCCAACCACGACTTACACTGTCCGTAGACATTGCTTTTCCACTCCTTGTGACCCTCAAGGATCCACTCCCTGAGCCACTCCTCATACTGATCAAGAGGCAGGTACCAGTGAGATGTCTTCTTCATTATTGGAGTGTTTCCGCTAAGGGCAGAGCGTGGGTTTATAAGTTCGGTAGGGCTGAGGGTGCTTCCGCACTTTTCGCACTGGTCGCCGTAGGCATTCTCGGCACCGCACTTAGGGCAGGTACCAACAATGTAACGGTCGGCAAGAAACTGCTTTGCCTCCTCGTCGTAATACTGTTCGCTCTCCTTCTCAATGAATTTGCCATCCAAATAAAGTTTTCTGAAGAACTCCGATGCTGTCTTATGGTGAATTTTGGAACTTGTCCTTGAGTAGATATCAAAGCTTATACCCAGTCTTTCGAAAGAGTCCTTGATAATCATATGATATTTGTCCACAACCTCCTGCGGAGTGAGACCTTGCTGTTTTGCCTTTATTGTAATTGGAACGCCATGTTCGTCAGAACCACAGATAAACTTGACATCCTGCCCGCGCATTCGGAGGTACCTCACATAGATATCGGCAGGTATGTAAACCCCAGCCAGGTGACCGATATGCACAGCTCCGTTTGCATAAGGAAGAGCTGCAGTAACGAGATGCCTTTTGTAGTTCTTTTCCATTTTTTCGAAATTTTTAGACCGCAAAGATAAGAAAAATGTCAGATCGTCAACCTGTGAAGCTCTTTAGCAAACGAGTTGCGTATATGCATTAATATCTGCAGCTGTTTTAAAATATTGTCCTGTTGTTCTTTGTCGTTGACACCCTGGACCTTGGTGAGCTTTTCGCAAAGATTCTTATATGCTATAGCAGTGATTTTTGCCTTGTAGACAAGAATCGATTTGGGAACAACCGTAGAGAGAACATTCTCTTCCGGAATTACAGCCTTTATAAACTGTTTTATAGTGAGACTGTGTTCCTGATGAAGCAGGCTCAGCACCACGTTTACATACTCCTGGTTCCTGTGGTTGAGGAAATGTTTCTGGATGGCGGCCTGACCAATTTCGCGGATCTGGAAATATTCGTCGAAGATGCTCTTATACACCAGATTCTGGAGTTCAAGATCATCGTTCTGAAGTTCTGTGAGAATAAACTGAGAAACCTTTATAGTGGTATCCTCGCCCTCATCCTTACCGTAAAGAGCATGTTCCCCAAACTTTATAAGATAGTATAGAAGCTCCTTCTCGGCAGTTTCGCAATATGTGTTGGTAACGAATTCAGGAACCCTCTCACCGGTCTCAAGCGGAGGAAAATACCTGGGAACTCCGGGTTCAGTATCAAAAGATGTATCTGCAGAGTAGGCACCATATTGCCTCTTCTTTCTCATCTTCTTAACTTCGTCGGCCAGAATACTCTCGTCAATCCTCAGTCTTTGGCTGCAATCTTCGATATAGACGGTCCTGCTTATAGCATCCGGAATAACGGCAATGCTCGCCACCACCTCAGAAATAAGCTGGGCCCTTTTTATTGGGTCCCTTTTTGTCTCTGCAGCAAGAAGCTGGGTCTTGAAGGCGATAAAATCCTGTTCGGCATTGGTGAGGAACTCCTTCAGCTGGTCGGGAGAGTGCTTTCTTGCGTAAGAATCGGGGTCCTCGCCATCTGGGAAGAGAACCACCTTAACCTGCAAACCCTCTTCGAGCAGCATGTCGATACCCCTTATAGAGGCCTTTATACCTGCAGCATCGCCGTCATACAATACAGTAACCTGCGGAGCAAAGCGTTTTATCATCCTTATCTGGTCGGTTGTGAGAGACGTCCCGCTTGAAGCGACTACATTCTCGACCCCGGCCTGATGCATAGAGATTACGTCTGTGTAACCCTCAACCAGATAGCACTTCTGATATTTTGATATTGCAGATTTTGCAAAGAAAATCCCGTAGAGCGACTTGCTCTTATAGTATATCTCGCTTTCAGGAGAGTTAATGTATTTGGCAACGCTCTTGTCTGCCCTTAGTGTCCTCCCGCCAAAACCGATAACCCTGCCGGAAATGGAGTGAATGGGAAACATGACCCTCTCGTAAAACCTGTCGGCAATATCTGCTGTGGACTCTCTCTCGATTCCCAAACCTGTGGCAACCAGAAACTCCTTTTTGTATCCCGCCCTCAATGCTGCGGCACACATGCCACC